>Ga0136644_10000631_pt1 | contig 28125 bp, 21 predicted proteins | sample C_130820_EF_Meta_FD_94780 | JGI IMG/M metagenome (GOLD analysis project Ga0136644, IMG submission 94780) | Freshwater microbial communities from Lake Croche, Canada to study carbon cycling - C_130820_EF_MetaG (v2) (version 2) | ecosystem: Environmental > Aquatic > Freshwater > Lake | place...
ACCGCTGGCTGGGAACGTCCTTTCTGGTACGAATCAAATGCTCACCTGGTAGAAAAATTTGGTGAGGCAGTGATGCCACGTACTGCTGAATGGGAGTCCCGCTGGTGGTCACCAATAATCAATGCGGAGCACTTACAGATGCGCGAAACTGCAGGGATTGTGGATTTAAGCGCCTTCGCAATTTTTGATGTTACCGGTCCAAGCGCCCTCGCAGTCGTTCAAAAAGTTGCTCTTCGCCAAATGGATGTTGCAATCGGACGAGTGGTGTACACCCCAGTTCTCGGCGTGAATGGTGGATTTAAATCGGACCTAACGATTATGCGACTTGGCAAAGATCACTTCCGAGTCGTCACTGGCGGTGCCCATGGCATGGCAGATAAAAAGTGGTTCAAAGATCAATTGCCAGAAGATGGAACAGCGCAGATAACCGATCTGACTTCTCAATACACAACGATTGGTATCTGGGGAGCTGCAGCGCGCAACATTCTTGCGTCAATCACATCAGAGAATCTAGCCAAAGAGAATTTTGGATTTAGCACCTGCCGCACCATTGAGGTCGGTCCACTCAAAGTTTTGGCATCAAGAATTTCCTATGTTGGAGAGCTTGGTTGGGAGCTATACATACCAATAGAACAGGGTGCCAAACTCTGGGAGATGATCTGGGAGGCAGGAAAGAGTCATGGCCTCATTCCTGTAGGGATCGGCGTCTATGGCACAACTGGACGACTAGAAAAGAGTTATCGCGCTTACGGGGCCGAACTTGAAACCGAGTACAACGTCGTTGAAGCTGGCATGCAGAGCCCTCGATTAAAAGAGCAGGATTTCATAGGTCGCGCTGCACACGAGAAGCACCGGAGCGAGAGTCCAGTAACGACTTTGGTCTCGCTTTTCGTCGATGATCACAGATCTGCATCTGGCGAGAAGCGTTACATGATGGGCAAAGAACCAATCGTGACCATGGATAAAGAACCGATTATTGACGCCCATGGTCGTCGCTCCTATGTGACGAGCGCTGGTTCTGCGCCATCGCTCGGTAAGCACGTTCTGATGACCTACCTACCGACCGAACTCGCAGTGATGGGTAAGAAATTCTTGGTCGAGTACCTAGGCGAATTTTATCCAGTGAGCGTCGCTGGCGTCGGGGCTACACCGCTATTTGATCCAGCTAATGAGAGGATTTTGTCGTAATGGATGTACTTGTCTGCTTAAAGCGAGTCCCGGTCGCGGGTGGTACTTTTTTGCTCACCCCCGATAATCGCAACATCGAAACCAAGCATTTGGGGTTTGGCGTAAGTCCGCATGAAGAGAATGCAGTCGAAGCCGGTGTGCAACTAGTGGAACAGATGGGCGGATCTCTGACTCTTCTGACACTCGGGCCTACCGATTCCGAGGAGCAACTCCGGGCACAACTCGCGATCGGAGCAACGCGCGCGATTTTGCTGGAGACAGATGGCGAGGATTGGGATCCTCAAGCGACCGCGGCCGCTCTCGTCGAAGCAATTAATGCCGAAGAGACAAAGTTCGATCTCATCCTCTTTGGAGCCGAATCGGCAGATAGCGCGGGTTACCAAATCCACATTCGCGTGGCGCATGCCTTAAACCGCCCAATTGTTACCAACGTTAAAGCCATGAAAATTACTGGAAATGTCGCACAATGTGAACGCGTGGTGGGGAGTGATCGAGAGATCTACGAAGCGCCACTACCAGCAATCGTTACCGTGCGGGATGGTCTAAATATTCCGCGATACCCATCGGTCCCCGGCCGGATTCAATCTCGCAAGAAGCCGGTCGATATTAAAAAAGCCGAGCCTCGAGTTCCAAAACTTGAGAAATTACATCTCACTCTCGCCCCGTCTAAATCTAAAGGCGCTGAGATTCTCGGTGAAGGTGAAGCAGCAATTCCAGCACTCATCGACGTGCTCCAAAAGATTGGAATCCTCGCATGATTCTCGTATTAGTTGACCATGACCGCGGCTTACTTGATCCGCTTTCACTACGTGCATTGACCGCCGCCCGGAAATTATCTTCAGATGGTGATGTACAAGCGCTCGTTATTGGCAAAGCTGGCGCGCAAGTAGCTGAGGAAATTAGTCACTATGGTGCAAAGAAGCTCTATGTCGCGACTCATGATGCACTCACCGATTACGCACCTCAAGCAAGTGGACGCGCAATAAGAGAGATAATCGAGGAGTACAAGCCGGTTGCGGTTCTAGCCGCGGGCAGTCCGAGAGGAAATGAACAGCTAGCTCACGTTGCGGCAATTTTAGATCTGCCGATGGCAGCAGAGTGCAGTTCAATCACTCTAGGCTCCCCGCATGAGGTAACTCGAGCCAGATGGGCCGGAAACCTTTTTGAAGATGCGCTGGTTCACTCTGAATTATTAATTGCAACTGTTTTGGCTTTTTCTGTTGAACCAGAAACCGTTACAGGATCAACCGGCGAGATTGAGATCATCGAGCGCGAAGTGACGTTACAAGCAGGCGATACTCTCATCAAAGTCCTAGGACGGGCGAGTGAAAATGGTGATCAAAGTACGACGCAGGTCGGCGGCGTATCACTTACTGATGCGAAAGTAATCGTCTCTGGTGGTCGCGGCGTGGGCGGTCCTGAAGGATTTGGAATCCTAGAAGAGTTGGCAGATTTGCTGGGGGGCGCAGTTGGTTGCTCACGTGTGGTCACTAGCTCTGGCTGGCGGCCTCATGCCGAACAGGTAGGACAGACCGGCACGAAAGTTGCTCCGGAGCTCTATCTCGCGTGTGGAATCAGTGGCGCAATGCAGCACATTGCTGGTTGCAAAAACAGTAAGACAATCGTCGTCATTAACACTGATCCAGAGGCACCTATTCTGGCCTATGCTGATTATGCAATTATTGGTGACCTGCACAAAGTCATTCCGGCGTTAACCGATGCAGTAAAGAAAGCAAGGGTTTAATCGTGTCCGATATCGAGATCGCCCAAAAGGCAACAATGAAACCGATCGTAGAAATCGGTGAATCTCTGGGTATTCCAGAAATGCACTTAGAGAGCTACGGTCGCCACAAGGCAAAAGTTTCGTTGGCCTACCTGGACGATCTTCCAAAACGAGCTAACAGTAAGCTGATATTGGTCACTGCCATCAGTCCTACTCCCGCAGGTGAAGGAAAGACCACGACCACCGTTGGTCTGGGTGATGGATTGCGACACATCGGCAAGAGCGCAATGATCGCACTCCGAGAGCCATCCCTCGGTCCCGTCTTCGGAATGAAGGGTGGTGCTGCGGGTGGCGGCTACGCTCAAGTTGTTCCGATGGAAGATATCAATTTGCACTTCACCGGAGATTTCAACGCCATTGCGCTCGCTAACAACTTATTAGCAGCGCTCATCGACAACCATATTCATCATGGGAATGAACTAGGAATCGATGTGAGAAGAATTAGCTGGAAGCGGGTCGTCGATATGAACGATCGTGCTCTGCGCGAGATTGTTCAATCACTTGGTGGTGTCGGAAATGGCTATCCACGCAGTGATGGCTTTGACATTGTGGTTGCATCAGAGATCATGGCGATCTTTTGTTTAGCGACATCCATCGACGATCTGAAAGAACGTATTAGTCAGATTGTTATTGGCTACACCACTACAAAAGAACCGGTCTATGCACGTGACTTGAATGCACAGGGCGCAATGACGGTGATCCTCAAGGATGCATTCCAGCCAAATTTGGTGCAGACGCTAGAAAACACTCCTGCCTTTATTCACGGTGGACCATTTGCAAATATTGCCCATGGCTGTAACTCGGTTATCGCCACAACCTCTGCGATGAAACTAGCGGATTATGTTGTCACTGAAGCCGGTTTTGGAGCAGATTTAGGGGCCGAGAAATTTATTGACATCAAATGTCGCAAATCTGGTTTAGCGCCATCAGCCTGCGTTCTCGTAGCCACCATTCGTGCCCTGAAATATCACGGAGGGGCTGATCTCAAGACCATTACGGAAGAAAATCTCCCAGCCTTAGAAGCCGGAATGGTCAATCTGGAACGGCATGTCAAAAATATTCGCGATACCTACAACCTACCCGTCGTCGTCTCAGTCAATAATTTCACGAGCGATACCGAGGCAGAGGTTGCGCTTTTGCGCGAAAAGGTCGAGGCGCTAGGGGTCAAATTCGTGCTAGCAACTCATTGGGCGGATGGTGGAGCCGGTGCAGCAGAGTTGGCAGAAATCGTTGTCGAGCTCTGCGAAGAACCTAACAAGATGACTTTTGTTTACCCTGATAGCGCGACGTTATGGGAGAAAGTAAACACGGTAGCAAAGAAGATTTATGGGGCATCAGAAGTTAGTGCCGACACCAAAATTCGTAATAAACTCAAAGAGTTCCAGGAAGCGGGCTACGGTGAATACCCAATCTGTATCGCCAAGACTCAATATTCATTTTCTACAGATGCATCCCTTCGTGGTGCGCCATCGAATCACGTTCTCAATATTCGCGAAGTTCGACTATCCGCTGGAGCTCAATTTATTGTGATCGTCTGTGGCGAAATTATGACAATGCCTGGTTTGCCTAAGGTGCCGTCAAGTGAACGAATTGACTACATCGATGGAAAGGTTGTCGGACTTTTCTAATGCCATATACCGCATGGTCAAAAGAGGCAGCGCTAGCCGCATTGGAACTCATTCGAGATGAACCAGGTCCGGTGCTTATTGCGTTACAACGTATCCAGAGCGTTTTTGGTTATGTGCCATCCGAGGCAGTTGAAATCATCGCTAATTATTTCAACGTCACCAGAGCCGACGTGCATGGTGTCCTCACTTTTTATCATGACCTTCGAACCGCTCCTCCACCCGAGCACCAGATTCAGATCTGCGTTGCGGAAGCATGTCAGGCAGTTGGCTCGCGTGAACTTGAATCTCAGATTAAAGCCACATATGGCGAACAAGTTTCGGATGCTTTCTGCTTCGGAAACTGCGCACTAGGACCGGCCGTGATGGTAGATGGAAAACTCATAGGTCGGGCAACTCCAACAGAGATTGCGCAGGCCCTGAAATGAAATCATCTGCAGTGACACCAATAAGAATATTTATTCCCGGAGATAGTGCCGCCTGCTCTGTTGGCGCAGATGAGGTAGCGAGCAAAATTTCTCTCTTGGCAGGGGCTCAAAATCTCCCGGTTGAAATAATTCGTAATGGTACGCGCGGTGCCCTCTGGCTAGAACCGTTGGTTGAAGTTGAGGTCGGCACTGAACGAATTGGGTACGGAGCTGTCGCGCTTACCGATCTCCCCTCACTTTTTGACGCAGATTTTTTGCATGGTGGGCCACATGCTCTCAATCTCGGACCGGTTGAGGAGTTACCCTGGCTGGCGAACCAAGATCGTATTACCTACAGAAGAGTAGGAATTATTGACCCTCTTTCCATCACTGATTACGAATCGCATGGTGGCTTAACTGGAATTCGGCGAGCGTTAACCATGGAGCCAGCAGAGATTATTGCCGAAGTTTTAGAGTCCGGTCTCCGCGGAAGAGGTGGGGCCGGATTCCCTGCTGGAATCAAATGGAAAACCGTGAGTGAAGTCCAAGATGAGATTAAATATATTTGTTGCAACGCAGATGAGGGAGATAGTGGAACATTCGCCGATCGAATTTTGATGGAGGGTGATCCGTTCACATTGATCGAAGGAATGGCGATCGCTGCGATTGCGGTCAAGGCAACTGTTGGATTTATTTATATTCGATCAGAGTATCCAACAGCGATCAGGCAGATGGAATCAGCAATTCACATCGCGCACTCGGCTGGCTTATTGGGGCAGAGTATTCTCGGCTCGGATCACTCGTTCGATCTCAAAATTAGAGTTGGCGCAGGTTCATATGTCTGTGGTGAAGAGACAGCGATGCTAGAGAGCATTGAAGGCAAGCGTGGCGTAGTACGTTCGAAGCCCCCGCTGCCCGCGATCTCTGGTCTCTTTGGAAAGCCAACCGTGATCAATAATGTTTTAACACTTGCTAGCGTTCCTGCAATTATGGCCGAAGGTGCGGGTGCATATAATTCCCGTGGCGTCGGTCGTTCACTCGGGACTCAGATATTTCAATTAGCGGGAAATATCAATAGAGGTGGAATTGTCGAAACGGGATTTGGCATCACTCTGGGCGAGTTAGTCAATGATTTTGGTGGCGGATCTCGTAGTGGTAAACCGATAAAAGCGGTGCAAATTGGCGGTCCACTAGGGGCTTATTTCTCTGCGAAGAATTTTGAGCTATCGATGGATTACGAATCGTTGAGCGCCGCCGGCGGCATGCTCGGTCATGGTGGAATCGTCGTCTTTGATACCTCCGTGGATTTGGCGGTGCAAGCTCGCTTTGCCATGGAATTCTGTGCCATTGAATCATGCGGCAAATGCACACCATGCCGACTTGGTTCAACCCGTGGCGCAGAGACGATCCAGCGAATAATCGATGGCGAAGATCCAGAATTTAATAAAAAATTACTCCTTGACCTATGCGAAGTGATGACAGATGGTTCTCTCTGCGCCATGGGAGGATTGACTCCTATGCCAGTCAAGAGTGCGATGGCTAACTTCCCAGAAGATTTTGATAATCGAGTAGAGGCGGCGAAATGACTCTTTTGATCGAACCCGATTTTGGTACACCAGCGAGCCAGAGCGTCGAAGAGGTAATGGTCGTCATTGACGGTCAATCGGTAGCCGTCCCCGCAAATACGTCAATCATGCGAGCAGCGGCCCTCGCTGGAATTACCGTCCCAAAATTGTGTGCGACTGATTCATTAAAGGCTTTTGGCTCCTGTCGGCTTTGCGTGGTCGAGATCGATGGGCGAAACGGCACGCCTTCTTCCTGCACCACTCCTGTTGCCGAAGGCATGAGCATCTCAACAACATCGGATCGGCTTAATCGCCTTCGCCAGGGCGTCATGGAGCTTTACCTCTCTGATCACCCAGCTGAATGTGCTGCAGGTGACCAATGCTCGATGCACTCGATGGCAAAAGAGGTTGGCCTCGAGCAAAATAGATATTCGGGAAAAACTCATCTAGATCTACCCAAAGATGAATCCAACCCCTATTTCACTTTTGACTCCACCGAATGCATCGTCTGTAACCGCTGCGTACGTGCCTGTGATGAGATACAAGGAACCTTTGCTCTCACTATTGAAAATCGTGGCTTTGAAGCTCGGGTTTCTTCATCAGGAACCTCTTTCGTTGAATCAGAGTGCGTCTCTTGTGGCGCTTGTGTTCAAGCCTGTCCAACCGGCGCCCTTACCGAAAAAACCTTATATTCAATTGGAACACCGACCAGGTCAGTAATAACTACCTGTGCCTATTGCGGAGTCGGCTGTTCATTTAAAGCAGAACTCAAAGGAGATGAACTAGTTCGCATGGTTCCACTCAAAGAGGGTGGTGCCAACGAAGGACACTCCTGCGTGAAGGGACGTTTTGCTTGGGGATATGCCACCCATAGCGATCGCATTACTACGCCTATGATCAGAGAATCGATTGAGGATGAGTGGCGTCCCGTCTCTTGGCAAGAAGCAATCGAGTACGCCGCTACTGGATTAAAGAAAATTCAATCGGAATATGGAGTTAATTCCATCGGTGGAATTTCATCTTCACGTTGCACCAATGAAGAAGTATTCGTGGTAACCAAAATGGTACGAGCAGCTTTTGGCAATAACAATATTGATACCTGTGCTCGCGTATGTCACTCTCCTACCGGATATGGGCTAAAGCAAACTTTTGGTACCTCCGCTGGTACCCAAGATTTCGAATCAGTTGAGCACGCGGATGTCATTTTGTTGATTGGTGCAAATCCAACGGCAGCACATCCCGTCTTTGCCTCGAGATTGAAAAAGGCCCTGCGCAATGGGGCATCGCTGATCGTGATCGATCCGCGAGCAATTCCATTGGTCCGCACTCCACACTTTGAAGCAGAACATCATCTACAACTTATGCCGGGAACAAACGTAGCTGTCATAAACGCTTTGGCACATGTCATCGCCACCGAAAATTTGATGGATCGCGATTTCATCGAGGCGCGCTGTGATCTTGAATCTTTTGCACAGTGGGAAGCGTTTATCCGCCGAGATGAAAATAGCCCCGAATCTCTTGAGGAAATTAGCCGAGTGCCAGCGGAGAAAATTCGTGAAGCTGCTCGAGTTTTTGCAGCGGCACCGAATGGCGCAATCTATTACGGCCTCGGCGTGACCGAGCATTCCCAAGGCTCAACGATGGTGATGGGTATCGCAAATTTAGCGATGGCAACCGGAAACATTGGTCGCAAAGGCGTTGGTGTTAATCCACTTCGTGGACAGAACAACGTTCAAGGTTCCTGCGACATGGGCTCCTTCCCACACGAGCTCTCTGGTTATCGTCACATCTCTGACCCAAATAATCGGGCCCCCTTTGATCGCACCTGGGGCGTTACGCTCCAATCAACACCTGGACTGCGAATTCCCAACATGTTCGACGCAGCGCTCGCAGGAGAGTTCAAAGGGCTCTACGTTCAAGGCGAAGATATTGCTCAATCTGACCCGAATACGACGCATGTTCAAGCAGCGCTCCGTGCCATGGATATGGTCATTGTCCAGGACCTCTTTCTCAATGAAACATCAAAATTTGCCCATGTCTTTCTTCCTGGTACATCATTTTTAGAGAAGGACGGAACCTTCACAAATGCTGAACGAAGGATCAATCGCGTTCGTCCGGTAATGCCAAGTAAGACCGGAAAGAGCGAATACGAAGTGACCTGCGATTTGGCAACGGCGATGGGCTATTCCATGAGCTACGAGAAGGCAAGCCAGATTATGGATGAAATTGCAGAGCTGACTCCAACTTTCGCCGGTGTCTCTTTTGCTCACTTAGATGAAGCAGGTAGCCTCCAATGGCCGGTTAACGCCGCTGCCCCCGAAGGCACTCCGACGATGCATAAAGATCAATTCGTTCGCGGGGAAGGTAAATTTATGCCTACACCATTCGTTGCGACCGAAGAGAAATCTTCCAGAAAATTCCCTCTTCTCCTCACCACCGGGCGTGTGTTGAGTCAGTACAACGTAGGCGCACAAACTCGCCGGACACCAAATTCCATCTGGCATCCAGAGGACACCCTGGATATTCATGAAGCCGATGCCGAGTTACGCGGCATTACGGATGGAAGCTGGATCAAACTCGCTAGCCGAGTTGGTGACACCATTATGCGCGCCCGAATTACGGATGAGGTACCCGCCGGCGTCGTTTACACGACCTTTCATTTCCCTCAGAGTGGTGCCAATGTCATTACAACGGACTTCTCAGACTGGGCTACTAACTGTCCTGAATATAAAGTGACGGCGGTTGAAGTAAGTCCGAGCGCTAGTGGACCTGGCGCAATCCATGAACACGAAATTGCAAAAGATGCACAGTTAACCACAATCGTCAGAATGGCTAATCAGATTGCTTCGAATATTCCATCTCATGGTGCTCCAGAGATAGAGGTGGCTCACCATCTCATTCAATTCTGGACCCCCACCATGCTTCGTTATCTCAGTGAGGACGCTGACCCGCTCTCGCTCTCACCGATTGTGATCAAGGCGATTAAATCGCTGGAGTTAGAACTACTCTGAAACCAACCGAATGATTTGGCTCGCCAGACCATCGGTTCCGACGACGATTACCTCCAGTGGTAGGCCGATCAACTCCGCCGCGTGCTCAGCTGCGATCTCTAGCTCGGCGTTCGGTTCTTGGGCTAACCAAATAACTCGAGAATAATTCTTAAAGTAGTCATCACGAAGCCCTGGGTACCGATCAAGCCCCAACTCCACCATCACGCTTCTCTGAAATGACTTCACGAGGTAATCGGTAAAAAAATAGGTACCGGCATTTTCTGCCATTAATCCCTGAATTCGATTTTGACCAGCAAAAACATCGTAACAATGATCACCGCTCAATCTCGCTACCTGATGTTTCTCCAAAATGTTATCCAGCGCTCCATAAGTTCCACACTCGGCGTAGGCGACAGCCCTCTTGAGATGCTTGGGCGCGATTTCCGTAAGAAGTTGATCCACTTCCTCCGCTATCTTCTCTGGGCGATTATGAAACAACGGTGATAAGGGATAAATCGATACATCAAGATGTAATTGCTTGACGATTACATCAATGTGCAACGCCAATGCACCACAGGCTACGATTCCGAAATCGCGCTCTGAAGCACGCTCCTCGTTAGGCAGGGAAGGCCAAGCGTTCGACAAATTTGTCATTGAAATCTGCACGATCTGATAGCTCGATGTAATCGATCTGGTTCAAGAGCGCATCCGCGCCGTTGCGTTCTTGGGCGGATAGCAGAACCATCTTTGCTCCTTCGCCTGCAACATTGCCGGCGGAGATTATCCGAAGAACCGAGATTTTTGGTACCAGTCCAATTTTAATAGCTGATGCCGGGGAGAGGTAAGAACCAAATGATCCCGCAAGGAGCACTTGTTGGATATCGGTTTCGGCAATCCCGAACTCTTCTACCAACAAAGCCCAGCCAGTAGCGATCGCAGCCTTTGCAAACTGGAGCTCTCGCACATCTCGTTGACTCAAAAAGACTGCGTCGCTCGGATCACCCAGGTTCTTCCCCCAGGTGAGCACAAAGACTCGCTCACCCTCTCGCGTAACCAATCGATCCGCCAGAGACGGTGCGATTTCGGCGGCTACCTCTGAACTCACAAATTTGCCGGAACCATCCAACAAGCCACACTCAACCAAGACTGCACATGCATCGACAAGACCGGAACCGCAGATTCCAATTGCAGGAGCATCCTCGATGGTTCCCACAATCAGTTGACCGTCGGTAATCTTGACGGTCTCAATCGCTCCAGCAGCTGCTCGAACTCCGCATTTAATTGACGCGGCTTCAAATGCAGGTCCGGCGGGAGCCGCTGTCGCCAAAATCTTTTCACCGTCGCCCAAAATGATCTCACAGTTAGTTCCAACATCGATAAATAACCGCAATCGTTTATCCCGATCCATCCCAGAAGCAAGCGCACCAGCAATAATGTCACCGCCGACATAGGCACCAAGAGAGGGCATGATTACCGCATGAGCGAGAGGATGTATATGCAAACCCAACTCCGATGCGCGTACATCTGGGAACGTTGCGCTAGCCATAATAAAAGGTGCAACACCTAGTGGCTCTGGGTCGATTCCGAGAGCTATCTGAGTCATCGTTGCATTACCCGCGAGCGCAATTTCGTAGATATTGTTCCGGTCTACATTGGACTCCAGTATTACCTCTTCTGTTAACTCCGAAAGCGTCTGTTGAGCAAGGGAGCGCAATTTGTCGAGGCCTTCGGGGTCAAGCATCGTTGTGCTGATGCGAGTAATAACATCTGCACCAAACGGCTGTTGCTTGTTGAGCATCGAAGCTACACCGACAGGCGCTCCGGTGTTCAAGTCTAGAAGCGTCGCTACGACGGTGGTCGTGCCCAAGTCAAAGGCTATTCCATATCGAAGCGCCGTCGTATCCCCCGGTTCGACATCAATAAGTTCTTGTCCAACAAAAACAGCGGTCACTTTGAAATCGGCAGCCCTCATTACTTTTGGTAGCCGTCGCATCACGATCAGAGAGACACTCGCTTCAAAATCATCGACCGCATCGAGTAAACGAAGAATATCTGTCCGTTGATCGTGAAGCGTCGGTTCCTCTAATTCGACATATCGCTTCTGAACAGATGGGCGCAAAATAACTTGACGCCCAACGCCTACCGTTGCCGCCTTTGGTCTGGTAGTCATCGCTGGGACGTCGATCGAAATATCGTTTCCGGAGCGCACCATGCATGCCAGTCGCCAACCAGCTTTGATCTCGTCCGCCGAGAAGGCTCGGAAATCTAGTTTGGAAGGTTCGACCTCCCCGGTTGTTATCTGAACCCGGCATTTCTTGCAGGTGCCATATCCGCCGCAGGTTGAGTCGATCGCTATCCCATTCCACGACGCCGCATCAAATGCGCTCACGCCTGTGGGAACAGTGATCACTTTTTCGGCTGCGCCTGAGCCATCTTTCTCCAGTGCACGAAATGAAAGCTTGACCCTGCCCGTGCCGTCGTGCTCTGGGATCAGGGATTCGTCCAACTGCTTATTACTGATTTTATGCCTCCGTTGCCGCTGCAGCTTTTGCTGCTTCGACGGCGCGATACCTAGATATCCAGTTTCCACCCCAAGGATCCAAGCCGAGCAATAGATCGCTGGCTCGAACTGCGTCCACGATTTGTACAGTACGACCATCCATAACGGCAGATGTCAGTCCCGCGCTCATAGCAGCCGGAAGGAATGCAGCATTGAGGGCATGTCTATGAGGCAAACCGAAAGATATATTTGAAGCGCCGAGGGTCATATTCAATCCATGACGTTGGCGAATTTGATAAATAGTCTCCAGTGTTATTTTTACCGCCTCTGGATCTGCCCCAACCGTCATTGCTAGCGGATCAATCACCAAATCCTCTAGTGGAATACCGTGATGTTCAACCGCTCTCATTATTTTTTCGGTGATGATTAATCGCTCTTCCACTGTCGCCGGGATCCCGGTTTCATCATTAGGTAGGGCAATAATTGCCGCACCATGTTTTTTAATTAAGGGAAGAACAATCTCCATCCGATCATCTTCACCGGTCACACTATTGACCAATGCTTTGCCCTCATAGGCTTCTAGACCGGCTTGTAAAGCTTCAATAACTGATGAATCGATACAGATCGGCAAGTCTGTCAGTGTCTGAATCAGTGTAATTGCTTTACTGAGTAGCGCCGGCTCGTCGGTAAGCGGAACCCCCATATTGACATCGAGCATGTCGCATCCGCCAGCTACCTGATCCGCAACATCTTTATGAATCGCAGTGAGGTCTCCCGCACGCAATTGCTCCTGAAACTTCTTGCGGCCAGTGGGGTTGATGCGCTCTCCAATAATGCAGAATGGTTGATCATCCCCGATGATGACGGTTTTTGATGCGGATTTTACAACTGTATGCATTCTGCTCTCCCGGTACTGTTTTTTGGATAGTGGTTTGTGATGAATTAATTTGCTAATAGGTTGTTCTTCGGTGTTCTACCAAGCTCTCGCATAAGACGCTCAAGTGAATCATCTCGGCGAAAATCAATGATATGCAATCCACGTACCCCTGGAAGTGAAAGCGCGTGTTTTGATTGCTCTAAAACCAATTGGAAAGCTGCTTCTGATGGATCTTCACTGTTCGCAACTCCGGCAATAACGCTAGGAGGAATATCAATTCCAGGCACTTTATCATTCATGAAATTGAGCGCCTTCTCATTTTTTACCATGACGACGCTGGGAATAATATGAAATCCCGGAGCCTGGGCAGCTACACCCGCACAAAAACTTTCCAAACGATCTTGGTGATAACAGATTTGCAACTGGATATATCGCGCTCCTGCATGGTGTTTTTTGATGGCACGCTGGATTCGATAATCAAAAGGCGGGGCGGCTGGATTTTCTACAGCGCTGATATAAAAATTAGGTGCGGGATTGATTTTACGCCCAGACATATATTGACCGGTAGTCAGAACTTTGGCTACAGCAACTGCCTGGGGACCGTCTAGATCAAAGACTCGACGAGCTTCTGGTTCATCGCCAGCGCTGACATCATCGCCAGTCAGCATCGCAACATTTTCAATTCCATGAAGCGATGCACCCATTAAATCGGCCTGGATTGCTAATCTATTTTTGTCACGGCAAACGATTTGTAAAATAGGTTCAACGCCATGCATTTTCATCGCGATCGCTACGGAGAGGTTTGAAGCGTGGGCATGTGCGGCAGTGTTGTCAGTTGAATTCGCAGCATCAAACCATGGGGCAATTCTGGCCACATGTTTCGCAATTTTTTCCATGCCACCGCTATCAAACTCTGGAAACTCGGCGGTAAAAAGCAGCTCGTTCGAATTCTCTAAAATTTCGCTAACGATTGACATTACGCTTCGACATCCTTATTACCCTGATCTGCCGATGGAGTTTCAATAACGGCTTGCCAGCCGGCAGGTTTTTGTTGATCGCGCTTTGTCAAAAGGTTGAGCCATGAGGAGGTGCCTTTGAGGCGCATATCAACGGGAGGCCGCAGCTCGTTGTAGTGATCGCGCCAACTCTGCGGCAGCGGCAACTTCTCTTTTCTTTCATATGCTTTCACCCAAATGCATTGCATCTCTGGCTTTACTTCGCAGTGCCCATTCTCGCGAACCCCTCCACAAGGACCATTTCGTAGCGTCTTTGGACAGGTCATCGGGCATACCATTCCCGTTGAGTGCAAGACGCACTGTCCGCACATTTGGCAACCCCAAATAGGCTTCTTAATGGCGTCTTCAACAAGCGGCAAAAGCTTTGGCATATGTACTCCTAGTTGCTCCTGGTTATCCCGAATTCTTCTTAAGCGTTAGCTAGCGCTCGGCGCTTCTGAATCAACTCTTTTGCGACTCGCACGGCAGTAGAGGCATCTGCAGCAAAACCATCGGCGCCAACTACATCTGCATATTCCTGCGTTACGGGCGCACCACCAACCATGATGATGACTTGATCGCGTAGACCAGCTTTAGTAATTTCATGAATATTAACTTTGAACATTGGCATGGTTGTCGTAAGAAACGCAGACATTCCGACGATATCGGGTTTGTGTTCGATGATGGCGGCAACGAATTTTTCTGGAGCAACTTGAACACCGATATCGATGACATTAAATCCAGCGCCCTCGAGCATAATATTGACTAGATTTTTTCCGATATCGTGGACATCGCCTTTGACGGTTCCCATTAAATATGTGCCGATTGTCTCCGCACCAGTGGCCGCCAATAGTGGGCGTAATACATTGAGCGCTCCCGACATCGCCTTTCCAGATATCAGCATCTCTGGCACAAAGAAATCACCGCGCTCAAACCTGGCGCCAACCTCTTCTAATGATGGAATCAGCGCATCGAAGAGAATCGCACTCGGTGTCATTCCCTCCGCGATACCTAACTCAGTTAAGCGAAGTACTTCTGGGGCATTGCCCACCAAGGTCTCATCAAATAATGCCTTCAGGATCTCGTCGTGGGTCATGCTGCGCCTACCTTTCGGTTCTGGAGTGGAGTTGGGGCTATGAGTTCGTTTACTTTTTCAATCATCATCAAACCATGAGCGTGAAGATCTTTAGGAGATAATCTCGTAAGGGGACCGGAAATAGAGATCGCTGCAATTACTCTGCCATCGCTTTCGCGCAGTGGAACTGCAACGGCAACTAATCCTTCTTCGAGTTCACCATTGATGATCGCATATCCGGTCTTACGGACTAGTTCTAGCTCTATCAACAGTTTGTCGCGCTGCGTAATTGACTTAGATGCAAGCTTTGGCAATCGGCCCATGGGAATCGAAGCCGCGCCATATGCCAAGAGAACTTTGCCCAGGGCTGAACAATGGTAGGGAACGTCGCGCCCGATCCAATTTGTCACTCCAAGCATAAATTGACCATCAACTTGATCGACTATTTTGAGAGCTCCGCTGCCAACAAGAGCCAAATTTGTGGTCTCTCCAGATTCTTTCGCAATCAATTCAAGCACTGGACGTGTGCGCGCAATAAGCACCGAATCCTGGTTCTGCTCGCGGGCAAATTGCGTGAGAAGATCTCCGGGCAAAAAAGCGCCGTTGCGGTCACGCTTAACAAATCCTTGACGCTCCATTGCACTTACTAGACGAGATGTTGTGCTTTTCGGAATATCGAATTCACGAGCAAGTGCACCTAATTGGGGCGGATGTGGAGCCGTAAGGATGTAGGCAAGCAATGAGGTAGCCCGGTCGACGGCACGTGTTCCAGTCAGAGTTGACTGTGCCATACAAACCTCCCGACTGTGCAGACTAATTAGCTGAGTACCGTTTCATAATGTGGAACCTATGTTCCATAATTAAGCGTATTCTTCTTCTCGTTCAGGCGCAATACCTGATGCACACCGGGGTGAGGAAGTTAAGATCGGCTCATACGGTGTAATGACTATCCGTCTCATAAGGGCAAAAGGGGGAAGCAAGCGTGTTTGAGAACAAGATGCCGCGTTACGAAATTTTGAGTGAAGAATCCATGGCAACTTTGACCGCTGGCTGGCGGAGAATTGTTTCAGAGATTGGAATCGAATTTGCCAGTCCATGGGCAGTCGATATGCTCAAAGAGGCTGGACAGAGCGTCGAGGGAGAGAACGTAAAGTTTGACCCGGATTGGATCCTCTCTCAGGTAGCGAAAGCACCGAAAGATTTTAATTTGCGAGCTCGCAACCCAAAAAATAACGTCCACATCGGTGGAGATTCCATGGTCTTTGGCGGCGTATACGGTCCGCCATTTGTTTTAGAAGGTACTACCCGACGCGATGCTTCGTTCGCGGACTATGAAAATTTCTGCAAGCTAGCACAGAGTTTTGATGCCATAGACAGCGTGGGTGGAGTCGTCTGTGAACCGAATGATTTATCGCTAGATAGTCGCCACTTAGATATGGCATATGCAGCTGCAACTCTGACAGATAAATTCTTTATGGGTAACGTTGTCACCGCAGAGAATGCCCGCGACGTGATTGCCATGGCAGAGATTATTCATGGTGGCAGAAAAGCAATTGAGGAAACCCCAGCACTTATTTCTCTTGTTAACTGTAACTCGCCACTTCGCTGGGATGACCGAATGTTAGATTCGATGCGCGAATATGTGCTGGCAGGTCAGCCAGTAGTAGCTACACCATTTTTATTGATGGGCGCGATGAGTCCGGTCACAATTCCGGCGACTTTGGCACAACAAATCGCTGAGGCGTTGAGTGCTATTGCGTTGGCCCAATTGATTCGCCCGGGCTGCCCTATCGTCTTTGGTTCATTCCTTTCGAATATTGATATGCAATCTGGCTCGCCACAATTTGGTACTCCGGAGTCTGGCATTGGTTTGCTATGTACGGGACAAATTGCTCGAAGCTTTAATCTGCCCTTTCGTGGTGGTGGTGGACTCAACTCATCTCAATCAGTTGACGCACAATCTGCGTACCAGACAATGATGACGATGATGCCAACATTTTTAGCTGGAACTAACTGGGTCATGCACACCGCCGGTTGGCTTGAGGGCGGACTAGTTTCTTCCTACGATAAATTTGTCGTGGATGTAGAAATTCTTCAAAGTTTGATCGCCGAGTTCACTCCACTAGAGTTTAATGAATCGTCGCTTGCCTTTGATGCCCACCTCGAAGTCGGCCATGGCGGTCACTTCTTGGGCGCAGCTCACACCATGGATAGATTCCGTGATTGTTTTTACCGACCATTTTTGACTAATAGTGATAACTACGAGCGTTGGACTCGATTGGGAGCAAAAGACACTCGGATGCGAGCAGAAGAAATTTGGAAAAAGAAACTAGAAGATTACGTTCAACCAGAGATCGATTCAGCTGTCTTGACTGGGTTGCAAGATTACGTTGCGCGACGTAAGAGCGAGCTCGACTAGAGTCGAAAAAGATAAATTCAGATTATGACTCGTACGTTGTACATAGATGGCGAATGGCGGCAGTCAGTTGATGGCGCCATCCGAGAGATTTACAGCCCTGCATATGGCACTCTGGTTAGAAGTGTTTCCGAGGCCGGGATCGAAGATGCCTTGGCAGCCATCGCCAGCGCACGATCAGCCTTTGATCGAGGGGATTTTCAATCATGGAGTTGGCTAGAGCGAAGTGAATTGCTATCCCGGATTGGCGATTTAATTGACAGAGATCGGGATATTCTGGCAGAGCTGGAGAGCGCCGATACTGGCAAGCGATTAGTCGAAGCTCAGTACGACATGGCAGATGTTGCTGCAACATTTAGATACTTCGCAGAAAGCGCATTGACGTATCAAGAAAAATCGGAGCGAATCGTAGATGTCGGCGAAGAGCACATTGAGAGCAGGGTTCGCTATGAGGCGATCGGTCTCTCTGTACTCATTGGTCCGTGGAACTATCCGTTACTCCAAATCTCTTGGAAAGTTGCTCCAGCTCTGGCTGCTGGTTGCTCATTCATTATCAAACCAAGTGAATTAACGCCGTCTACGGCGATTCATCTGATGAAGATTCTTGAGGAGGCTGGAACCCCTCCGGGCATCGCCAACCTGCTTACGGGAGCTGGTTCGACGATTGGTGACACGCTAACCTCTGACCCACGGGTCGATATGGTCTCCTTCACTGGCGGGCTATCTACTGGAAAGCGGATCACCGTTAAAGCGGCAGAAACAGTAAAGCGTGTTGCTCTAGAGCTCGGTGGCAAGAATCCAAACATTATCTTTGCCGATGCCGATTTGGATGCGGCTATTGATTTTGCGGTGACTGCGGCTTTTCTGCATTCTGGACAAGTCTGCTCCGCTGGCACCAGATTGATCGTTGAACGTTCTATTCACGACCAAGTCGTCGAAGAAATTGTTAGACGGGCAGAGCAGATTCCACTCGGTGGGCCTGATGACCTCAACGCCGAAACGGGTCCATTAATCAGTGAAAACCACCTCAAGAAAGTTGAGGCATACCTAGCTCAAGCGGTAGCAGAAGGTGCAAAGTTGTTGGTCGGCGGAGTTCGTTCCATGCTTGCAGAGCACGCTAACGGGTGGTTCTTTCCACCTACAGTCCTCGATCACTGCAACACAACGATGTATTGCGTCCAGGAAGAATCATTCGGCCCAATCCTCACCGTCGAAACTTTTGATAGCGAAGCAGAGGCGATTGCTTTAGGGAATGACACTATTTACGGACTGTCGGGCGCGGTCTGGAGCGCAGATGTAGCCAAAGCCGAGCGTCTATCTCGCGCTTTGCGCCACGGAACTATCTGGATAAACGATTACGGCCCATATAAACCGCAGGCAGAATGGGGAGGTTTCAAAGCCTCTGGTAACGGTCGCGAACTCGGCGAACATGGATTGCAGGAGTACCTTGAAATAAAACACATTTGGGCGAACAATTCACCTAGCAGGTCGGGATGGTTTGCGACCCAAAGGTCAAAATCGAAGGGATAATTTTGGATAACCAGGCTCCGATGATTTCGGTCCGTAATCTATGGAAAGTCTTTGGATCGAACCCGGAAGCTGTCATTGGATCCCCTGATGCGGATCTGACCCGATCAGAATTACGAGCAAAAACCGGCAATACGATCGCCGTAAGAGATGTCTCCTTCGATGTCGCTCCTGGTGAAGTCTTTGTCGTGATGGGTCTCTCTGGTTCAGGAAAATCAACGCTTGTCCGGTGCATGACTCGATTGATTGAGCCGACCTTGGGCGAACTCCGATTTGAGGGCGAAGATATCCTCAAAGTAGATGAAAAACGCCTACGTCAATTACGCAAGACTCGCTTTTCGATGGTCTTTCAACACTTTGGACTACTACCTCATCGCAAAGTCATCGATAACGTTGCCTATAGCCTAGAGATCAATGGTGTTGGAAAGTCCGAGCGCCATGCGCGCGCAAATGAAGTCATCGAGCTCGTGGAGCTTCAAGGTTACGCTCAGGCTTATCCGGAGCAACTATCCGGCGGAATGCAACAACGCGTTGGTCTAGCCCGAGCGCTAGCGGTCGATCCACACGTTCTATTTTTGGACGAACCTTTCAGTGCACTCGACCCGTTAATTCGTCGAGATATGCAAGCAGAGGTGATTCGTCTACACCATCAATTAGGCAAGACGATGATCTTTATTACCCACGATTTGGCAGAAGCGGTAAAGCTCGGGGATCGTATCGCCATTATGCGCGATGGATCGGTAGTCCAAATTGGTACACCAGAAGAGCTTGTGGCACAGCCCGCTGATGAATACGTAGCTAACTTCGTGAAAGACTTTCCAAAATCCCAGATCCTCACGCTTAGATGGATTGCTCGTCAACCCATGCCTCATGAGGATTTAACTGGTCCGATCTTGCCACCGACCGTTACCGTTAAGAACGCAACTCGACAGATCATTGAATCATCTTTACCGATCCGCATTATGGAAAATGGCGCACTCTTGGGTGTGGTTACGGCGGTAGAAGTCCTCAATCTCTTATCAGAAGGTACTGAGGGGGGTAATTAAATGGCATCCACGCTTATTGAACGATCGACTTCCGCTGATTCACACATTTCTCAACCACATGCCGAAAAGAAATCGAGAGTCAATCTCTATATTGGTGTACTGGGAGCGGCATTTATATTTTTTGCTATCCTTTTGCGCGGCATAGCGACGCTTCCGCTAGATACCTCGAGCCTCACTCCGTTTCAGAATTGGCTTAACACAGTAAGCAACTGGATCAGCGACAACCGGACAACGAATCCGGTTTTTACATTTTTCATCAATGTTCTTCGCGACTTCATCGATGCATTTGTTAATGGAATTCAAGATTTGATAAGCCAATCAATGGGAAGTAACTCTTCACCGCTCTTGGGCTGGTTCGGAATCCTGGTACTTTTTACCTACTTAGCTTATGTGGTCGCTAATTACCGAATTGCTCTCCTTGTTGCCATGGGACTTATCTCGCTCGGGCTTTTGGGATTTTGGCAAGAGTCCATGGATACGCTCGCCTTAACGGTTGCCGCGGTTCTCCTTGCGCTTCTCATCGGCATTCCCCTTGGTATCTGCGCAGGGCTATTTCCACGATTTGAAAAAATCATCACCCCTGCCTTGGATTTTGCGCAAGTGATGCCGACATTTGTTTATTTGACTCCAGTAACTCTTTTCTTTCTCATTGGACCGGCTTCGGCCACCATCGTCACCATGGTTTATGCAGTCCCGCCAGCGCTTCGGATCACCGCGGTTGCGCTCCGCGAAGTCCCATGGTCGAGCGTAGAAGCTGCGGTATCAATGGGGTCAACGAGAATGCAGGCTCTGCGAAAAGTACAGTTACCTCAAGCTAAACGGACTATTGTCGTTGGAATCAACCAAACAATCATGGCAGCGCTCTCAATGGTCACTATCGCGGCACTGATCGATGCTCCTGGTCTAGGCAAAGTTGTGATTCGTGCCCTGGAGTCATTAGATATTGGTAGTTCGTTTCAAGCAGGACTCGGTATTGTCATTTTGGCAGTTATCTTGGATAGGACTACGACGGCAGCTGCCTCCAAGGTTGAATCCGAGTTCACTCATACCGCAACTCGCAAAAGTCAGCGCCACCGCCAACTAGTTATTGTTGGTGGAATTCTGAGTATTGTCGCAATTTTTATCTCCCGGATTTATACCTGGGCAGGGAACTTTCCTGGCAGCGGATTCATTGGGAGAAATATCGCTACCTATTCAGATGATGCGACAAACTGGTTCCAGGCGCATTTCGTTAATGTGACCAATGCAATCACGAATGGCGTCTCCTATGGATTTCTCAATCCTTTGCAAGATCTATTGACCAACAGTCCATGGTTTGTCACAGGTTTAGCGATCGTATTGTTAGCCATGATCCTCGGTGGTAAAAAGCTCGCCCTAGTTTCACTCCTCTGCGTGCTAGGAATTGTCGGTACTGGATTATGGTCCGACACGATGGTGACTCTGGCGTCAGTACTCGTTGCTTCGATTGCCACCGTCGCAATCGGTATTATTTTTGGTGTCTGGATTGGTCGAAGCAAGCGCGCGGATCAAATCATCCGACCCATCCTTGATGCCGGCCAGGTGCTGCCCGCCTTTGTCTATTTAGTTCCGTTTTTAGGACTATTCGGTGCCACGAGATTTACAGCGATCATGGCCGCCATTGTCTATGCCGCTCCCGCTTCGATTAAATTGATGGCTGATGGAATTGCCGGAGTGCCAGCCACCATTACCGAAGCAGGGATCGCCGCCGGCTCGAGCAGATGGCAGATGATCTTTAAAGTGCAACTACCAAGCGCCAGGCGCGCATTAGCTTTGGCAACAAATCAAGGCATTATCTACGTTCTAGCGATGGTTGTCGTCGGTGGATTGGTTGGCGCAGGTGGCCTCGGCTATCTGGTGGTAGCGGGCTTCGCCCAACTTGATCTGACCGGAAAAGGGCTCGCTGCGGGTTTAGCGATCGTTTTGCTGGGAATTTTATTGGACAGAATCACCCAAGCGGCCGCTTCCAGGAGTACGCTCACATGCGGATAATATGTTTCTGATGTCCAACGATCAGTCACTAGTCAAGGAGGAATTATTGATGTTAAAAAAGCGTAAGTTCCGACTCGGAACCATCCTCATGCTTGTTGTCAGCGCGATGACGCTATCAATTCCAGCATCGCTGCCAGCTCAAGCAGCTGCGTGCGGAACCGTTAATTTGGCAGATAACGCCTGGGTCGGTTACGAAGCCAACCTAGCTGTTGTTTCTTATGTCCTAAAGAAAAACCTCGGTTGCAAAGTGGTAGTTAAGAATCTGAGCGAACAAGTTTCTTGGCAGGGATTTCCTACTGGTCAAGTAGATGTGATCCTCGAAAACTGGGGGCATGAAGATCTTGCGGCGAAATACATCACCAAACAAAAAGTCGCAGTGGATCTAGGAGCCACCGGTAACAATGGTGTAATTGGTTGGTATGTCGCTCCTTGGATGGTCGCGAAATATCCGGGAATCACTGACTGGAAAAACCTCAATAAGTACGCAAGCATCTTCAAAACTTCCGAATCTGGAAGCCAAGGAGCGTTCCTTGATGGCGACCCATCATATGTAACTAACGATGCTGCAATCATCAAGAATCTCAAATTGAACTACAAAGTTATCTTTACCGGAAGCGAAGCAGCCCTCATTACCTCCTTTCGAAACGCAGAAAAGCAGAAGAAGCCAATCATTGGTTATTTCTATGAACCACAGTGGTTCTTGGCAGAAGTGCCATTGGTACACGTGACACTTCCAGCATGGACCAAAGGTTGCGATGCTGATCCAAAGACTGTGGCCTGCGACTATCCACCGTATCCACTTAACAAAGTGGCTAGCACCAAATTCCTCAATTCAGGTTCACCGGCAGTTACTGTCATCAAAAACTTCAAGTGGAGCAATGCGGATCAAAACTCGGTTGCAAAATCACTTGCATACAGCCACATGAGTGACGACGCCGCTGCCAAAATCTGGGTAGATGCACATCCAGCAATTGTGAAAGCTTGGTTGGGCAAATAGAGAAATAACACCTAAATAATCATCTAAGCAGCACGCTAGTCATGTGGAGGTTCACGTGACTAGCGTGTTTCTCATTGCGAGCATTAAAATGATGCAATGACACCAAGCTATGACTACATCATTGTCGGTGGAGGGTCAGCGGGAAGCGTTTTAGCAAATAGATTGAGCGCAGATCCGAAGAACTCTGTAGTCGTATTGGAGGCGGGTCGTCCCGATTATATTTGGGACGTTTTTATACATATGCCGGCGGCTCTCGCTTTTCCAATCGGCAATAAGCACTATGACTGGGGTTACGAATCTGAGTCCGAACCATTCATGAATAACCGAAAGATCTACCATGCCAGAGGAAAAGTTCTGGGAGGTTCCGGCAGCATCAATGGCATGATTTGGCAACGGGGCAATCCGCTCGACTATGAACGTTGGAGTCGTGACCCGGGAATGGAAAGTTGGGATTATGCCCACTGTCTCCCTTACTTTAAAAAAATAGAGAACTGCCTAGCTGACCCAACCAATCCATATAGAGGTGACAGCGGGCCACTTGAACTAGAGCGCGGGCCTATCAAGAGTCCACTCTTTGCTGCATTTTTTGCATCAACAGTCCAAGCGGGGTATCCACGAACCGAAGATGTCAATGGTTTTCGTCAAGAAGGATTCGCTGCCTTTGATAGAAATGTTCGACGCGGGCGACGCCTGAGTTCAGCGCGTGCCTATTTGCATCCAGTGATGAAGCGCAAAAACTTGACCGTAAAGACGCGCGCGATGGTCACCAAGGTTCTCTTTGAGGGCAAGCAGGCGGTCGGAGTCGAAGTCCTGATCAAAGGCAAGAGAGAGGTCATCTCTGGCAAAGAGATCATTCTTTGTGGGGGCGCAATCAATACACCGCAAATTTTGCAACTCTCTGGAATCGGCAACGCGGATGAACTTCGCACGATGGGCATTGACGTTATTCATGATTTACCGGGAGTGGGCGAGAATCTACAAGACCATTTAGAGGTCTATGTCCAATATGCATGCAAGAGGCCAGTGTCAATGCAGCCAATGCTCAAACTATGGCAGCGCCCATTTATTGGGGCTAGATGGCTATTCCTTCGTAGTGGACCAGGCGCGACAAATCATTTTGAGGCCGGCGGATTCGCTCGAAGTAATGATGAGGTTAAATATCCGAACCTCATGTTTCATTTCTTACCTCTAGCAATTCGTTACGATGGAACAGCGCCATCTGGCGGGCATGGATACCAAGTTCATGTAGGTCCCATGTATTCCGACGCAAGAGGTTCTATAAAGATCAAGAGCACGGATCCATTGGTGAAACCTGCCTTGCGTTTTAATTATCTCTCGACTGAGCAGGATAAGCGTGAATGGGTTGAGGCGATAAAAGTTGCGAGAAAAATTTTGACTCAACCCGCGATGGATGAATTTAATGCTGGCGAAACCTCTCCTGGTCAATCAGTCGCTACTAATGAAGAGATTTTGGATTGGGTACGCAAAGATGGTGAAACAGCGCTTCACCCATCATGCACTGCAAAGATGGGTACCGACGAGATGTCGGTGGTTGATCCAGAAACGATGAAGGTCCATGGTGTTGAAGGGCTAAGGGTCTGTGACGCTTCGGTATTTCCTTATGTCACTAATGGAAATATCTATGCCCCGGTCATGATGGTTGCAGAGAAAGCTGCCGATTTAATTCTGGGAAATCAACCACTCCCCGCAGAGAACCTAGAGTTTTATCGCCATGGCGGATGACGAACGGGCACCATCGGCTATAGCTAAAGCAAAGGTCCAACGCACTGATTCGGATCAGGCGACAACAGATCATGTTGTCGTAGAAGAACCATTAGAAATTCGACTAAAGCGTGGCGATCAAGACGTTCAACTAGGAATAACTATGCGGACGCCAGGAGCGGATTTAGAACTAGCGGCGGGCTTTTTATGGGGAGAAGGTTTCCTTACTGCACAAGAGCAATTATTGAACGTCGTCGTTTGTGGTGATCGAACCCTTACCCCCCGGCAACGAGCCAACGTCGTCATTGCAGAAATCTCTAATAGTGCGCCAGAACCAACTCGGAACTTTGATCGACGCTTCACCATCACTTCGGCCTGTGGGGTCTGCGGATCGACCAACATCTCTGATTTACACCAGCGGGGAATCCCGAAGGTAACGCGGAGCTCTAAGTCGCTACCAGATTTGGCAACTATGCCTGACCTGCTCACGGGGAAGCAACAAGTATTTGCAAAAACAGGTGGTCTGCATGCCGCCCTTTTGGTCGATCCAGAGGGGAATTCCATATATTTACGGGAAGATGTTGGTCGGCATAACGCCGTAGACAAAGTAATTGGAGCAGCGCTGATGGCTGACCTGCTCCCGCTTTCTGACTGGACCCTGGTTGTGTCAGGCAGGATCGGATACGAAATAGTCCAGAAGGCTATCTGTGGCGGTGTTTCGGCTATCGTGGGAGTAAGCGCGCCGACTTCTCTGGCGATAGACCTCGCTCACGAATTCGATCTAACGCTCTTAGCGTTTGCACGGCAAGGCGTTGCAAAGCATTACTTAAAGACGATTTAAGCATTACTTAAGCCATAGGTAACGAGTATTCTGTCCGAATGAGATTTCTGCCAGGGATACTTTCTTACGCTGTTACCGTTATTGCTATTGGCCTCTTGGTCGTAAAAGTCAGAGAATTTCTAGCGATTTTTAGGAAGCAACAGCCTGATCCAACACGTCGCAATAATCGAGCAGCACGGCTAAAGAATATGTTCAAGGAAATTTTGCTTCACACAAAAATGTTAAATTTCACTGGTTCTGGTATTGCTCACTGGTTTGTCATGGTTGGCTTCGTAACACTTATTGGAACACTCGTCACAGCATATGGTCAAGTCTTTAACCCCGAATTCTCACTCCCCTTCGTTGGGAAGTTCGTTGGATACGAACTCTTTGTAGAAGCCATCACAGCACTTACAGGTGTAGGTATTGTGACCTTGATTGGGATCCGGCAAGTAACACGATTTCGTGCTCGAAATCGCTTCGCAGGTTCTGGAATGAAGAAGGCGTATTACGTCGAAGCAACAATTTTGGCAATAGTCTTCTGCGTAACTGCCCTACGGGGTCTAGAAGGAGCGCTAGCAGGAAGAACTTCCTGGAGCTGGCACTATGCGCTCTCTTATCCCGCCGTAGCCGTATTTAATTCTTTGAGTGCCAAAACCATAAAAAACACGATAGTTATTGTTGCTTCGATCAAAATCATAGTTTCGATGGCCTGGTTCATCGTGATCGCCTCCAACTTAACGATGGGAATCGCATGGCACCGTTTCTTGGCTTTCTTTAATATCTATTACAAGCGCAACATTGATAAGCCTGCACTCGGTGCTCTGCCAGAGCTATTATCAAAAGGTAAGCCGATCGATTTCGAAGATCCAGCCGAAGATGATTTGTTTGGGGTTGGTACTCGAGCAGATATATCGTGGAAAGGCTTGCTGGATATGACCAGCTGCACCGAATGTGGTCGATGCCAATCCCAATGCCCGGCTTGGCATACCGACAAGCCACTCTCACCAAAACTTCTGATGATGGCAATGCGGGATCACGCCATGGCCGCAGTTGTCGAGACCGAGAACATGGTTGGAGAAGGTGCTCCTATCTCCTCAGATGTGCTTTGGTCGTGCACATCATGTGGTGCCTGCGTTAACGAATGTCCGGTTGATATCGAGCATATTGATCACATTGTCAATATGCGTCGATTCCAAGTTTTGGTCGAATCTAATTTTCCGGCCGAACTCGTGGGAACTTTCCGCAACCTAGAACAAGCAGGTAATCCATGGGGTGCCAACAAACAGGATAGAGAGAGTTGGATTGCGGAGTGTGACTTCCCAGTCTCGGTCGTCAGTGGAGCGCTCCCTGACGAGGTCGAATATTTATTCTGGGTCGGTTGTGCTGGAGCGTATGACGAACGAGCCAGAAAAACCACAAAGGCCGTTGCAGAATTGTTATATATCTCTGGTGTTAACTTTGCAGTTTTGGGTAAGCGCGAAACGTGTACCGGGGATCCAGCTCGCCGCTCGGGTAACGAATTTCTTTATCAGATATTAGCTAAAGAAAATATTGAAACATTTAACGAAGTTTTTGAAGGAAGGACGAAAGGTACAAAGAAGGTAGTCGTTACCTGTCCTCATTGCTTCACAACGATCGGTCGAGATTATGCTCAGAGTGGCTTTGAGCTCGAGATGCTCCATCACACTCAATTGCTCAATACTTTGATAAAAGAAGGTCGCCTAAAGCCAAGTCCGCATAAATCAGAGAAAAAACTGACGTATCACGATCCTTGTTACCTTGGGCGCCATAATCAAATTTATGCACCACCCCGGGAACTACTTCAATCAAGTGGCTGTGACATTACCGAAATGCCGAGAAATCAAGAACGTTCATTCTGTTGTGGCGGTGGTGGTGGCCGCATGTGGATGGAAGAGAAGATCGGTACGCGTATAAATCTCAACCGAGTCGACGAAGCCATCGCAACTGGGGCAGAAGAGGTTGCCGTTGCTTGTCCGTTCTGTCGCGTCATGGTCGGCGATGGAATGGCCGCTAGAGAATCAACTGTCGAGGTCCTCGATGTTGCTCAAATTCTCTTACGAAACATCAAAGAGGCAGCAAGCACTAATTTAGATGTTTGAGCATCCGAGTATTGCCCAGCGTATTGGGCTTGACCCGTTCTAGATCTAGAAATTCGGCGACGCCTTCGTCGTATGACTTAAGTAGCTGAGCGTAGACATCATGATCGACCGGTGTTCCCTCGATGATCTCAAAACCATTACGTGCAAAGAAGTCGGTTTCGAATGTTAGACAGAAAATCCGTTTAACACCGATGGCATGCGCGCGATCGGTGATATTGGCAATAATTGCATTACCCACGCCTTTACCACGCATCTTTTCCATGACAGCAACAGTACGGACTTCAGCTAGATCTTCCCAGAGCACATGGAGTGCGCCACAACCGACGACTTCTCCCTCATATTCGGCAACCGTGAACTCTTGGACCGTTTCGTAGAGCGTCACTGTCTCTTTCGCCAGTAACCGACGACCAGCAACATATGTGTCGATGATCTGTCGGATCGCTTTGATATCTGCGGTTC
>Ga0136644_10000634_pt1 | contig 28021 bp, 20 predicted proteins | sample C_130820_EF_Meta_FD_94780 | JGI IMG/M metagenome (GOLD analysis project Ga0136644, IMG submission 94780) | Freshwater microbial communities from Lake Croche, Canada to study carbon cycling - C_130820_EF_MetaG (v2) (version 2) | ecosystem: Environmental > Aquatic > Freshwater > Lake | place...
AGATTGCCGCCCCACCAGTAGCTGCCCGAGGAGGCGGTCTCGATCCCCTCCACGATCACGAGCAGGTTGGGATTGGCGGCGAGCACGGCGTTGCCACCCCGTTCCGCGGCCAGGCGCCAGTCGTTCGCGCCGCCGTCGCCCCACGTGGCCGGACCATGCGGCTCGTTGTGGAGGTCGATGCCGATCACGGTCGAATTGCCCGCGTACCGCCCGGCGAGCATCGAAAGATTCTTGATCCACGTGCTCTCGGGATACGCCGCCGTGTACCAGAGACCGGAGGCATTGGCGCTGTTGCCGGCCTCCGAGCGATGGTGGTCGAGGAAGATCCGCATCCCGATCTGGCCGGCGTAGGTCACGATCTTGTCCATGATCTGCAGGCCGGTGAGCCCCTGCAGGTCGGCGTTCTTCGAGAAGTCGATGCCGTTCGGCGTGCTGCCCGCGTCGAAGAGCTGGTCGCAATACGGCAGGCGGATCGTGTTGAAGCCGAGCGACTTCATCTGATCCATCATCTCCCTGTAACCGCGGGTCCAGAGGCCGTGCGGCGCGAAGTTCGAGGTCTCGAAGCCGAACCAGTTCACGCCGGCGATCCGCACCGCCGCGTTGTTGGCGTCGAGGATCTGGCTGCCGGACGTGTGGAGGTAGCCGCTCGCCACCGCGGCCTGCGGATTCCCCTCGACGACGGAGACGTCGCCGACCGTGATCGTCGGCAGCGCGGCGGGGGGAGCCACCGGCGGCGTGACGGGATTGTTGGCCCCGGCGATCGCCGGATCGCTGCCGTAGTCGCCCCAGGCGGTGCTGAAGCCCCCGGCCGGTTGCGTCGGCAGCCCGGAATGATTCACCGACTGCTGCCCGGCGGGACCGGGGTTGTCGCGATTGATCGACCACATCCCGATCATGCCCAGCCCCTTGGCCCGGGCGAAGATCTCGAGCCGGTCGGCATCCTGGAGCGTGAACACCTCGCTGGCGACGTCGTTGACGCCGAGCATCGGCGTGACGCCGAGTTGGTTCCAGCCGAAGCTCTGCCCTTGCGCGGCGAACAGCGTCGTCATCTGGGCGAACGTGGCGTTGGCGGCGTCGATGGCATATTCGCCCATCGACTTGGCCTTTGGCGGCGCGGCGTTGTCGCCGTAGTCCATCGCCATCACGTTGACGCCGTCCACCTTCACGCCGGCCACGAGGGCCGCCTTGACCACGTTCACGCCGTCGGCCGTGAGCCCCTGCGGCAGCACCGGGAGCGTGAGCCAGACCCCGAGGTTCGGCCGCGTCTTCTGCACCAGCGCGATGGCGTCCATCTGGAGCTTGATCGTCTGCGGCTCGGCGACCGCGGCTCCCTCGATGTCGAAGTCGACCTTCGTGAGCTTGAGCGTGTCGACCATCGTGCCGTAGGCGGTCGCCAGGGCCGCGGTGCCGAGACCCTTCTGGGCGTAGTACTGCGCCAACGACTGTCCGGCGGCACCCCCCAGGGAGACCATCACGTCGCCGCCGGCGGCCCGCAGGGCGCTGATCTCGCCGCGAATCGCCACCGCCTGCTCGTTCGGGCTGTCGAGCGTGAGCACGTCGTAGCCGCCCCAGGCCAACTTCCCGCTCGGGCTCGCCTGCATGAAGCCGAGCGTGAACAGGCCGACGCCGTACTGCCGCGCGAGACCGTCGAGATCGGGCACGGGATAGAGCCCCATGTCGACGTAGGGAGCGAAGAACTGCTCCTTCCACAGGTCGGCTGACACCGGCGGTGTGATCGGGCCGGGTGCGGGGGATGGAGTCGGCGTGGGAGTGGGAGTCGGCGTGGGCGTCGGCGCCGGGGTGGACGCGGCCCCCGAGAGGACGAGGTTGGACGGTGCGTCGGTGCCGGCGCCCGCCGTGAAGCCGACGCCCTGAGCGGCTCCTGCGGCGAGCGTGCGGTCCCAGTCGAGCCCCTTGACCACGTACTGTGATCCGGTGTGGCTCACGATCTGCGCGTTCCAGATGCTCGTGATCGAGCGGCTGTAGTTGAACGTGACCTGCCAGTCGGTCAGCGTCGCGCCGGTGTCATTGGTGAGCGTCAGTTGCCCCTGCAGTCCGGATCCCCAGTCGTTGACGGTGGCGTAGCCGACCGAAAACGCGAGCCGCTGCTCGAGTCGATCGAAGGTCGCGAGTGTCGGGCGACGGCGGACGTTCTTAGAGCGCGAACCCATGGGAGCACCTCGTGATGATGGTGGGGCCGGAAGCGGCCGTGGAGAAGACCGGGACGACGTGACGTCGCTGCAAAGCACCCGACTCCGGCATGCGGTGCATGCGGTGGGTCGGCGTTCACCCGGCGATCTGCCCCCGAAGAGATCGGCGTGGAGCTGCGTGATGACCTCCCTGCTCCACTTGCATATTCGGTCGCGCCTCCCGAAAAGGCAAGGATTCGGTCGAGGGGCGTGCGATCGGGCGGTCTGCGCGTCGTGGAGGTCACAGCGGCCAACGTTCGGGTATGCTCCCGTCGCGCTCCGAAGGATCGCAGGACTGACGTGGAATCGCCGATGCGCCGGGAAACCGTCTTTGCACTCATCGCCTGCGTGGCCGCGCCGTTCGCGGAGCCTTCGGCGAGCGCCGCGGAGGCTGCCACTCGGGCCGGCGCCGCCCCCGAGCGGACCCGCTCAACGCTTCCCCTCGCGCCCGGCTGGACGACGACGGCCCTCCTGGCCTCGCCGTACGCCACCCAGGCGGCGGCCGCCGACGAGCGGAACGTGTACGCGATCTCGAGCACGCACGTCGCCCGCTACGACCGCCACACCGGCCGGCTCGTCGCCACGGCCACCTGTCCCGGGACGACCCATCTCAACAGCGGTTTCGTCCACGAGGGCCGCGTCTACTGTGCCCACTCGAACTATCCCGACGAACCGCCCACGTCGGACGTCCGCGTGTTCGATCCGGCCACCGACACCCTCGCGGTGTGTCACGTGTTTCGGGATCCTCCCGGAAGCCTCGTGTGGTGCGCGACCCGCAACGGCACGTGGTGGTGCTGCTTCGCGCACTACCGCGAGGCCAACGCCCGCACCGTGCTCGTCGAATACGCCGACGGCGGATTCGAACGCGAACGGCGCCGGTTCACGTTTCCCGCAGCCGTGGTGGCCGACTGGGACGGCATGAGCGCTTCCGGGGGCATCTGGGACGGCGACACGCTGCTCGCCTCGCACCATCATGCGATGGTCCTCTACAGGCTCGCCCTCCCGGCCGCCGGCACGCAACTCGTGCTCGAGGCGGCGCTGACCTGCCCGTTTCCCGGGCAGGGGTTCGCGGTGGATCCGCTGACCGGAGGTCTCGTGGGAATCGACCGCGGCCACCGTCGCGTCGTGTTCGCGGCATGCGACTCGGCCGACGCGCGGGGCATCCCGGCCGCCGCCGGGCGGCAGCGGTGACCGGGACGCAGCGGCCCGCGGGGGAGCGGGCCTCGGACGGATCGGCGTGCGCGTGCTCCGGTCTCAGTGGGCATGGTCATGCGCGTGGCCGCCGACCTTGCCGACGTAGACCTTCCCGCCGATCTCCACGTTCAGTCGGCCGGAGACGCCGGGCGCGTCGAGCGCCCGGCACAGCTCCCTGCCCGCGGCGGTGAACGCCGAAGCCGATCCCCCGACCTCTCCGGGCTGCGGCTCCGCGACGAGGATGAACTGCCGGGGCTTTCCGTCGGGCCGCATGTTGAGGACCAGCTGTTTCGCGGCGATCGGCACGCTGCGTGTCGCCGACGAGTCGAGGACGTGGATCGTGACCCTGTCGGTCGCGTGGTCATGCACGAGTTCGGCGTGGAAGTCCTCCTTGCCGAGCTCGATCAGCGCACCCCCGTGCGGCCCCGCGGTCGGATGGGCATGTGCATGCCCCGCCGCCGCCGGCGCCGCCTCGAGCCGCGCCGCGGTCGCCACCAGGCCGCACACGAGCGTCACCATCCGAAACCGGTTCATGCGTCGCATCGAATTCTCCTTCTTCACGTGGGAAATGATCATCCGGGAGTGGGCGAGCGGTGCGGCATTCCGGGATCCGTCGCCAGTTCGTCGTGCTCGGACTCGGCCATCGCCCGCTCGGCCTGTCCGCGGCCGAAGCACCAGAACAGCGCCGGGTGCACGAAGAAATCGAGCAGCGTCGAGCTGATCAGGCCTCCGAGAATCACGGTCGCGACGGGGTAGAGGATCTCCTTCCCCGGCTCGCCGGCCGCCAGGACGAGCGGCACCAGCGCGATCCCGGCCGTGAGCGCCGTCATCAGCATCGGCGCCACCCGCTCGCGGCCCGCCCGCTCGACCATCTCCGGAGTGAACCGCTCCCCCTCGTGCCGCACGAGGTGGAGATAGTGCGCGATCAGCAGGATCCCGTTGCGCGAGGCGATCCCCGAGAGCGAGATGAATCCCACCATGCTGGCGACGGTGAGCGACTGCCGCGTGAGCACCAGCGCTGCCACGGAGCCGATCGCCGCCATCGGCAGTGCGGAGAGCACCTGCAGCGCCAGGTTCGTCGAACGGAAGAGCGTGTAGAGCGCGAGGAACATCCCCGCGAGCGAGACGAGGCCGAGAGCCGCGATCATCCGCGTGGCCTGCCGCTGGCTCTCGAACTGGCCTCCGTACTCGAGGAAGTATCCCGTCGGCAGGCCGTCCTGGATCGGGGCCAGCCGGGACTGGATGTCGGTGACGACGCCGCCGAGATCGCGGCCCGCGGTGTTGCACTGGACGATGATCCGGCGGCGCACGTTCTCCCGGTTGATCGTGTTGGGGCCGCTGCCCCTGGAGATCTCGGCCACGGTCTCCAGCGGCACGCGGCCTCCCGCCGGCAGGTTGATCGAGAGCCTGCGCAGGCTGTCGATGTTGACCCGATACGGCTCGTCGAGCCTGACGACGAGATCGAACTTCCGCTGCCCGTCGACGATCTCCGAGACCGTCCGGCCGTTCATCGCGGTCTCGAGAAAACCGTTGACCGCGTCGGCCGTCAGGCCGTGCTGCATGAGCCGCTCGCGCCGGAGCCGGATCTGGAGCTGGGGGATCTCCACCTGCTGCTCCACCATGAGGTCCTTGACCCCGGGCACGTCGGCGATCGCGGCCTTCATCCGCTCAGCCGTCCGCCGGAGCTCGCCGAGGTCGTCGCCGTACAGCTTGATGCCGACCTGGGCCTTCACGCCGGAGAGCATGTGGCTGATGAGATGGGAGAGCGGCTGCTCGACGGCGATGACCACGCCTGGCACCTGCGTCAACTCCGAGCGAAGTTCCTCGAGCACCTCCTCGCGGCTCCGGCCGGCCTGCGGATCGAAGCTGACGATGATCTCGGAGGCGTTGACACCCTCGGCGTGCTCGTCGAGCTCCGCCCGCCCCGTGCGCCGGCTGAAGTGGGCGACGCCGCGGATGCGGCCGATCCGCTCGTCCACCATGCCGGCGATGCGGTTGGACGTGTCGAGCGAGGTGCCCGGCGGCAGGAGCACGTTGACCTGCACGCAGCCCTCGTTGAACGGCGGCAGGAAGTCGCGGCCGAGTCCGGCGACGACGGCCAGGCTCATGCCGACCGCCACGGCCACCGTGGCGAGGATCGGCACCGGAAACCGCACCGAGAGGCGGATCGCCCAGCCGGCAAGCGCCTTCAGTCCGCGCAGGAGCAGGCCGTCTTTCTCGTGCCCCATGAACGGTGCGTTCGGCAGGAGCCAGAAGGACAGCACCGGGGTGACCGTGAGCGAGACGAGCAGCGACGCCAGGATCGAGACGATGTAGGCCACACCCAGCGGCGTGAACAGCCTCCCCTCCATCCCCTCGAGGGCGAACAGCGGCACGAAGACGAGCACGACGAGAATCGTGCTGAACACGATCGAGTTGCGGACCTCGCTCGAGGCCTCGTAGACCACCCGCAGGGGCGGCCTCGGACGCGCCGCGTGGGCGTTTTCGCGGAGCCTCCGGAAGATGTTCTCGACGTCCACGATGGCGTCGTCCACCAGCTCACCGATCGCGACGGCCAGGCCGCCGAGGGTCATCGTGTTGATCGACATGCCGGCCCACGTGAAGACGAGGCCCGTGATCACGATCGACAGCGGGATCGCGGTCAGCGTGATGAAAGTCGTGCGGAAGTTGAGCAGGAACAGGAACAGGACCACGACCACGAGGATGCCTCCGTCGCGCAGCGCCTCGATGACGTTGCGGATCGAGAGGTCGATGAACGTCTTCTGCTGATAGAGCTCCGGATTCAGCCGGACGTCGGGGGGCAGCGAGGACCGCAGGTCGGCCAGGGCCTGCGTGACGTCGCGGGTGAGGGAGCGGGTGTCCGCCCCGGGCTGCTTCGAGATGACGAGGATCACCGCGGGCCGGCCGTCGACCGCCGCGTCGCCCCGCTTCACCTGCGGGGCCTCGACCACCCGTGCAACCTGTGCGAGCACCACCGGCCGCTCGCCCGAGGTCTTGACCACCACAGATTCCAGGTCGCGGACTCCCTGGATGCGCCCCAGGGACCGGACGAGCAGTTCGTTGCTCCCCTGGTTGAGGTAGCCGCCGGTGGCGTTGGAGTTGCTCGCCTGCACCGCGCTCTCGACCTCCTGCAGCGAGATCCCGTACTTGAGCAGGAGTTCGGGATCGACCAGCACCTGATACTGCTTGCGGCCGCCCCCCATGATCACCACCTGCGCCACGCCGGGAATCGTGAGCAGCCGTTGCCGCACCACCCAGTCGGCAAGCGTGCGGACCTCGATCGGGGGCGTAACGCCGTTCTCGCTGGACATGCCGACGTGCATCACCTGGCCCATGATCGACGAGATCGGCGCCAGCTGCGGCCGGATGCCCCTGGGGAGCCGGTCGAGGGCCACGGCGATCTTCTCGGCCACGATCTGCCGGTCGATGTGGATGTCGGTGCCCCAGGCGAACTCGACATAGATCACCGACAGGCCGATCCCCGAGGAGCTGCGAACGGCCTGCACGCCGGTCGCCCCGTTGAGCACGCTCTCCAGCGGGAAAGTGACGAGCGTCTCCACCTCCTCCGGAGCGAGGCCGGGCGCCTCCGTGATCACGGTCACGCGCGGGCGGTTGAGGTCGGGAAACACGTCGATCGGCAGCCGCCAGAGCGTGATCCCGCCGTAGACGAGCGTCGCCAGGGCCAGCACGATCGTGAGCAGGCGGAACCGCAGGGCGTTGCGGATGACGGCGTCAAGCATGGACCGTGGGGCTCCGGAAGTGCGAGGCGTGCGGCATCAGTGACTGTGGCCGGCGTGCGGGTCGATCCCGCCGCCCGACTTGTTCTTGAGCGCCAGCTGGAGCTGCTGGGCGGCCGACATCGCCACCCGGTCGCCCGGGAAGAGCGAGCCGTCGTTGGCGATCACGACCCACTGGGGATCGCGGTGCTCCACGTGCACGGGCTCGCGGTCGAAATGGTCGCCGTTGGAACGAAAGACGTAGTTTTCGACGCCGTCCTGGGCCACCGCGTCGGCGGGCAGAACGATCCGATCGGGCCACTCCTCCACCGGCACCTCGAGCTGCATCCGCTGGCCGGGCTTGTAGCGCCAGGTGACGAAGCGGTGCGCGGACTCGGCCCCGGTGTCGCCGACGAGTTCATTGGGAAGAGCGACGAAGAATCGCAGCGTCCTCGAGTCGGCCGCGATCCGATCGGCCACGTAGGCGATCCGCAGCCCCTCCACCCGGCCCGCCGCTCCGCGCGGGGCGTCGAGCACCGCGGTGATCGGCTTGCCGCCGGCGGCGGCCGCGGTGATCTGTGGGATGTCCTGCTCGAACGCATCCCCTTCGATCAACAGCGCCTCGTGATCGACGAGGACGGCCAGCGTGTCGCCTGCCGTGACGTGCTGCCCTCGGTCCACGGCCAACTCCTGCACCACGAGCATTCCACCGCCCGGTTCCGGATCCTGCCGGGCGGGGGGCGGACCGTCGGGGCCCGACTCCGCGGCGGCCGGGGCGGGCGCACGCACGACCAGCGACCCGAGGAGCGTGCGGCTGGCGACGATCGTCTCGACCTGCGTCTCGGTCAGGCCATGCAGTTGGAGCGCCTGCCGCTGGGCCAGCTGGACGGCCTCCAGCCTGTGGAGTTCGTATTTTCGCTCCAGGATCAGCTTGGTGGGGATCAGGCCCTCCGGACCGATGCCCTCGAGCCTCGCGATCTCGCGCTGGACGACGTCGATCTCGGCCGTCGTCCGCAGGAGTTCGGCCTGCGCGCCGACGAGTTCCTCGTGGGTGATGCGGATCTCGAACAGCGGCTGATGCGGCGCGACCGCCTCCCCCTCCGCGACGAGGATCTTGGTGAGATAGCCGGTCATCGGCGCGATGGCGTTGAATCGCGACCGGCCCCGGCGCTCGACCACCATCCCCGGCACCGTGATCGTGCGCTGGAACGTCGTCAGGCGCACGTCGCCCTCCTCGAGTCCGATGCCGCGCCGGGCCTGTGCGGAAAGTTCGATCGAGTCTTCCTCCGCGTGTCCGGCATGTTCATGCCCGCCGGCGTCATGGTCGTGTTCGTCGAGGTGCTGGTGACCGTCGGCGGGAGCCGCGGCGGACGGCGGTTCACCGGCGGGCGTTCCGCCGAGGGCGCGCACGGCCCATGTCCGCAGGGGCGTCCGCCAGGGACCGTCCACCGCGAGGGCGGCGACGGCCAGGAGCGCGCACCCCCCGGCCGCCATGAGCGCAAGGCCGATGGAGGAGGCGGAGCGGGGCAGGGGAGCACGAGCGGAATCGGTCATGGATCTTCTCTTGAAAGCCGGGGTGCCAGGGAGGCGGGGCCCCGCCACGACCGCGGAGCATCGACCGCCAGGCAGCCTCACCGGTCGGGGCGGCCTCGAGGAACTGAAAACGAGCGGCGGCCAGCAAGGCCGCCCCCGAGCGTCAGACGACCATGCGCTCGAAGAGCGGGACGTGGGATCCCGATGGAATCGGGGCCGAGCGGTTCTCGCACGGCCCACGGGCACCCTGCAGCATGCCGATCGAGGCCCGCTCCAGCGTCGCCACGACCGCGTTCACCGTCGGGCCCCGCGCGTCGAAGGCGTCTCCGGTCTCGATCTTCGCGACGCACCGACAGCCGTCGCAGCCGTGGCCATTCGGCTGCAGCGAGTGGCCGTGATCACCGCCGGAAGCAGATGCCGTGCAGGGGGACTCGGTGTGCCCAGGCTCGTCATGATGATCGTGATCGTGGCCGGTCGGGCAGGCGTCGCCGGCCCCGTTCGCGATCAGCGCGTCGCAACAGGCCGCGACACCTCCCGCGTGCGAGAGGTGCCCGCAGCACCCGAAGGCGAGGTGCAGAAACGTCGCACAGATCGTGATCAGGGAGACGGCGCCGCGCACTGACCGGGTCCTCGGGACATCCGGGTTATCGGCCCCGCGGCATGAAGGCGTCAAGCGTTCGCACCCGTTTCGTCAGCCCCGCCGCATTTTGCGTCAATCGCACCCGTTTCCGCGGCCGCGGTCACCACCATCTCCACCTTGCACGACTTCCCGAGGCCGACCTGCACCATCGCCCGCACGGGAGGGGTGGCGGGCACCCATGCATCCCACAGTTCGTTCACAATCTCGCTGTCGTTTTCGTCAGCGATGTAGACGAGCACCTGCAGAAGCCTCGTGCGGTCGCTGTCGAGGCTCTCGAGCGTCGCATCGATTTGCCCGAGGACCTGCCCGATCTGGCCGCGGGCGTCGAGCGACAGATCCTCGGGGATCTCGACCCACCGGGCCACGCCGCGATGGACCACGACGTCCGCCCAGCGTTTGGAGGTGCCGTATCGCCGAATGTCGCTCATGCCCGCCTCCTTTTGAAGCGTCCCGCCCTGCGGACCCGCCTTGGCGCGGCAGTCGGAAAAAAGACGGTTTCCCGTTTCTTGCCCTGAATGCTAGCCGTAGATACCGTCGAAACAAGGGCAGGAGTCTCAGTCGAGCACCAGCACACGATCCATCTGCAGGAGTCGTATCCCATGTCGCGCCGTCGAAATCGCCGTCGTTCCGCGAACCGGACCTCGTGCACGGTCGAGTCCCGCCTTCACGCAGAGTGCCTGGAAGGACGCATCGTGCTCACCGCGAGCATCGGATTCGATTCTCGGCAGGGCCTGCTCTCGATCGTGGGATCGGACGGCAACGATGTGGCGGCGGTGGTGCGGCGCGGCGCCAACGTGGTGGCCTCGATCACGACCCCCTCGGGGACGATCTCGAGGGCGGTGGCTGCTTCCCGCGTGCGCTCGGTGGCCTTCAGCGGTCTGGCGGGCGACGACCAGTTCACGAACAACACGGCGGCGATACCGTGCCGCGCCGATGGCGGGGCGGGCAACGACGTGCTCCGCGGAGGCGGCGCGGCCGACGCGCTGGTGGGTGGTGACGGCAACGATTCGCTGTTCGGAAACGGCGGCAACGACAACCTGTCCGGAGGCGCGGGCGACGATGCGCTCAGCGGCGGCGACGGCAACGATGTCGAGGACGGCGGCGCCGGCAATGACGCCGAAGATGGTGGCAGCGGCAATGACCGACTGCTGGGCGGCGTCGGGCTCGACACGCTGAACGGCGGCATCGGCGACGACTCGCTCGACGGCGGTGACGGCAACGACGTGGAGCATGGCGGTGCGGGTAACGACCGGCTCACGGGCGGCGACGGCAACGATTCGGTGTTCGGCGACGACGGGAATGATTCGATCTCCGGCGGACTCGGTGACGACTCGATCGACGGTGGCACCGGCAACGATACCGAGACCGGCGACGCCGGAAACGACGTGCTGCTCGGTGGTGTCGGGGTCGACAATCTGGCCGGTGGAAATGGTGACGACTCCTTGGACGGCGGCGACGGCAACGACGTCGAGGATGGGGGCGATGGCGCCGACGACGTCAGTGGCGGTGCCGGCAACGACCGGCTTCTGGGCGGCGGCGGCAACGACCGCATCTCCGGCAACGACGGGGACGATCAACTCTCCGGTGGCGACGGAAACGACTGGCTGAATGGCGATGCCGGCCACGACTCGATCGACGGTGGTGCCGGTAACGACGACGATCTGGATCCGGAGGACGAACTCGATGACTCGAGCGCCGAAGACAACGGCGACAACGGCACCGGCAATGACGGGGGCGCCGTCAATCCGATCGCGATCGCGTTCGGCCAGGACGGCCTGGCCTCCATCGCCGGCGTTTCGGCCGGTTACGGGGATCCGCAGTTCTATTCGTTCGTCGCGACCGCCGACGGCAAACTGACAGTCACGATGCAGGCGGATGCGAACGGTCGCTGGGCCGATCTGGCGGCGTTCGACGCGACCGCTCGGGAGGACGTGCTGGAGCTGGAAGCGGTGGACCACGGTCCGAGCACCGGCCAAATCGACCTGGTGGCAGGTCGGTCCTACACGATCCGCCTTCGATCGCCGGATCTCGGCCCGGTCGGATATTCCGTGAGCCTCCGCTTCGACGCAATCGGCGCGTAAAAAACGGCACCCCGCACGGTGATCCGCACGGGGTGCCGGAGCAAGGAGAGTCCGCCCGCCGGTCACTCGGGCAGGATCACCGCGTCGATCACGTGGATGACGCCGTTGCTGGCCTTGATGTCGGTCTTGACGACTTTCGACATGCCCTTGGCGGTGCCGACCTTCACGCCGTCGTCGGTGGAGATCTTGACGACAGCCCCGCCGGCGGTCTTGGCTTCCTTGAGTTTCACGACGTCCGCCGCCATGACGGAGCCGGGCACGACGTGAAGCAGGAGGACGGCCTTGAGCTTGTCCTTGTTTTCCGGCTTGAGCAGCGTTTCGACGGTGCCCTTCGGGAGTTTCTCGAAGGCCTCGTCGGTCGGTGCGAACACGGTGAACGGGCCGGCGCCCTTGAGGGTGTCGACGAGTTCAGCCGCTCCGAGTGCAGCCGCGAGGGTCTTGAACGTGCCGGCACCCACGGCCGTTTCCACGATGTCGGCAGCCTGCACGACCGTCGTGGCACCGAGCAGAAGAGCCGACGCAATGAACGCAGGAGCGATGCGGGACAGCAACATGATCATTTCTCCGAGAAAAAAGGGTCGAGAGGGGGGGGAAGTCAAGGAACCGTTGCAGGATCGTAGGCCACCGATCAAAACTGCCAAGGCGGAAAAACTTTCGCCACAGGCTTGTGGAGCTGACCGGAGCGGCAGATCTCCGACACTTTCCTCGACTCACCGGTCCGCGGACTGCGTGACAGGTTTATTTTCGACGGGGTCATTCCTGACATGATTGGCATGCTCCTCGTGGCGTTCGCTCTCGCAGCGCTTCTCGGCCTGCCACCCGCCGCCGCGAGCGAGCCGCTGCTGGGGGTGTACGGAGAGAACTCCCTGCAGCGTGTCCTCGATTTCGAGACTTGGCTGGGCCGCGAGGTGGACCACATCCTGTGCACGGTCGATTTCCAGAAGTGGGAGAACTACCGGTATGCCGACTGGCTGAGCCAGACGGTCTACGGCGCACGCGGGAACCGCCGGCTCGTCTACGACGTGCCCATCATCATCCAGGGTGCCACCTACGCCGAAGCGAGGGCCGGCGCGTACGACGACCACTGGCAGTGCCTGGCGAAGTCGATCGTCAGCAACAACCCGGGCGAGTACGAGATCGTCATCCGCCCCAGCCACGAGATGAACGGCGACTGGTTCGTGTGGGGCGTCGGTGGCAGCCGGCAGGACCGGATCCCCGACTTCATCGCCTCCTGGCAGCGCTTCCACGGGGTGTTTCGCGGCGTCGCGGGCGGCGAACGTTTTCGGTTCAGTTTCTCCACCTCGGAAGGCGCGAGCGATCCGCGGCCCATGTGGCCGGGCGACGCCTTCGTGGATCTCGTGGGCCACGACCTCTACTGGAAACCGAAGGCCATGGGAGGGGAGGGCTGGGAGACCGAGGATCCGCAGGAAGCCTGGGAGCGGCGTGTGAACCCGCAGGGTTACAATCCGTGGAACCTCGGGGGCATGCTCGCGTTCGCCAAGGCCCACGGGAAACCGTTTCAGATCGATGAATGGGGTGTGTGGGGGCCCGAGGCAGCTCCCTTCGTCGAGCGGATGGCCGCCTTCCTGCGAGCGAACGGCGTGCGTGGCCACACGTATTGGAATTCCAACGCCGCCTACCCAGGCGAATTGACCTCGCGCGACGCCACCTGGCCCGAAACCGTGCAGGCCTTCCGCCGTGCCTTCGGCAAGGCTCGTTGAGAACCGTCAGTCGTCCCGGCGGTCCCGGCCGCCGCGAACGGCCGGCTCGAGCGAGAACACCAGGCAACGCCAGTCGCCTCGTTCCCGCACGAGCGGCCGGCATCCGAGTTCGGCGGCGTACCGGTCCGCGACGTGCGGCACCTCCGCGGCGAGCAGGCCCGAGAGCACGATCCACCCGTGCCCCGGCTGCACGCGTCGGCAGAGCGCCGCGGCATGCTCCACGAGCACCGGGGCGACGATGTTCGCGACGACGACGTCGTAGGGAGCCGACTCGGCGGGCAGGTGGGGCGTCACGAAGACCCGCTCGCCGACCCCGTTGCGACCGGCGTTGGCCGCGACTGCCGGATGCACTCGGTGGTCGATCTCGACGGCATCGACCCGCGCGGCCCCGAGGACCGCGGCCGCGATTCCCAGGATGCCGGAGCCGCTCCCGAAGTCGAGCACCCGGTCGAGTCGGCGGCCGGCATGGGATCGGCCGGACAGCGCCGCCAGGCACAGTTGCGTGGTCTCGTGGAGCCCGGTGCCGAACCCCAGCCCGGGCTCGATGAAGATCGTCGCCGTCCCGTCGGGGGCGACTCCGGCGCTCCCCTCCTCCCACGCCGGCCGCACGATGCCGAATTCCGCCAAGGCAATCGGCCCGAAGGCCGCCCGCGATTCCGCCTCGTGATCAGCCTGGACATCGGCACGGACGCTGCGGACCTCGCAGCCACGCACGGTCGCGACGAGGTCGGCCGCGGCGCGGGCGGCGGCCTCGTGCGCGAACCACCATTCGACCGTGGCGACAGGGAGCCTCGCCAACCAGTCCCGGTCGGCGGGCGCCGCGGCGGCGTCGATGACGAGGGAATTGGCCACGAAGCCCAACGCGGCCGCATCGACGGCCGTCATGGTTCCTTCGTTCACGCCGAGCAGGTCCGGTGCCTGCTCCCAGACCCAGCCGTGAAAGTCGTCGCGTGCGACGGCGTCGCCGTTCGGCAGGATGACCCGGTCGGCGACGGCCGTCTCCACGACCCAGTGCACGTGAGCCAGCCCTGGTTCGCGATTCCGCGGAATGGTCATCTCACTCACAGAGCAGTCTCATGAAAAACCGGTCACGAATTGACTAGTATGCCGGTTTCCCACGTGAGCGCAGGAGGAGAGTCATGCCGCGATTTCGCCGTGCCGCATTCGCCCTGGCCGCGACGTTCCTGATCCTGCCTGTCAGTCGAGCCGCCGACCCGTTTTGGGGCGCGGACCCTTCATGGAGCCTCATCCACGAGCCCGCGGTCGAAAAGGAACTGAAACTCGCGCCCGCCAAGAGCCGGCAGTTTCGCCGCCTGCTGGACGAGTTCGACGCGAGGTTCTTCCCGCTGCGGAACAGGCCGCAGGAAGAGGCGGCCAAGGGCGTCACCGAAACGCTCGCGGATCTGACGACGAGACTGCGGTCGCTGCTCTCGGCGGCCCAGTTTCGGCGGCTTGCGGAGATCCAGACGAGGCAGCAGGGGACCGAGGCACTGCTGCGGCCGAACCTGACGACGCTCATGGACTACAAGCCCCAGCAGCGAGACAGGCTGGAGCAGGTCATCGCGGAAACGCGCGGGGCGACGAAGGATCTCGACCAACGCCTGGCACAAGGCGAACCCCGGGAACCTCTGGAAAAACAGTATGCCGAGCTCAAGCAGGAGGAGCTGCGGACAATCGCCGGCATCCTGAGCCCCGGCCAGAAGTCCGTTTGGCAGAAGGCTCTCGGCCCGGATTTCGACCTCACGAAACTGGGGCAGGCGAAATTCAAGGCGCCGGAGCTCGTTGACTCCGGTGAATGGCTGAATTCAGCTCCGCTGACGCTCGAGTCGTTGGCCGGCAACGTCGTGGTGCTGCATTTCTACGCGTTCGGCTGCATCAACTGCATTCGAAACTTTCCGACGTATCTGGATTGGCGGGAGCGATTCCGCGACAGGAGCGTGGTCATCATCGGGATCCACACGCCGGAGACGGATGCCGAGCAGAACTCCGCCACGGTCCGGGAAAAAGCCGAAGCCGCCGGCTTCACGTTTCCGGTCCTCGTCGACCGGACAAAAGCCAATTGGAACGCCTGGGGCAACTCGATGTGGCCGTCCGTCTACCTCGTCGACAAGCGCGGCTATCTGCGTCATTTCTGGCCGGGCGAACTGAAATGGAAGGGGGCGACGGGAGACGTCTGGATGCGTGAACGAATCGAGGAACTGCTGTCGGAGCCGGCCAACCCCTGACGGAAAGCCAGCCGCGCGGTCCGAACCCCTCGCTTACCCCGGCGTCGCGAAAATGTCGAAGTGGGGCCACTTCGTCATGTCGGACTCGGCCAACGTCTCTCCCTCGTAGCGCGTGTCATCCACGAACTTGCGGACCGTGTAGCCCAGCTCCGTGAGGTCCCGCCAGTAGCCCCGGCGCTCTTCCTCCGGCAGGTGGCGGTAGATCTCGCTCTTGAGGAACGGGCGGTTCCTCTCGAACAGCGGCCGCATCGTGCCGAACACGGCGCGGTCGAAGCCTTCGGTGTCGATCTTCACGAAGCGGACCTTCGGCAAGGCGTCGGGATAGTGCGCCTGCAACCACTCCACGACCCGTCGGCCCCGGACCTTGAGCTTGAAGAAACACGAATGACGCCAGACTTCGATCCCAGCGTGGAACCCGCCGTTGCAGAAACTCGGGTCGTTGTATTCGAACTCGTACTCCCGGTCTTCCGGCGTCGCGGCGAAGTTGAGGGCCACCAGGTTCCCGAGCCGGCGATTCAGCCCGCTGTTGGCCAACAGCACCTTGTAAACATGGCGGTTGGGCTCCAGTCCGAAGGCGACGCCGGTCGGGCCGGCGGCCAACGCCATCGAGAGACTTGAATCTCCGATGTGAGCCCCGACGTCGATCGCCGCGTCACCGGGCTTGATGTAAGCACGCAGCGCCTCGACCGCGCTTGGATCGAACCGGTAGCCCTTGCACCTCGGATGCTGCCAGACCGCGTACTCGATCGGCTGCCCCCCATGCTCGACGGTTCTGATCTCGAACGTGTATTCCCTGACGCGGGGTTTCAGCCCCATGGCGTAGGCCATTTCCTTGAGCTTCATGGGAGTGTTCCTGCTGCCCGCTGCGTCAGGCGGCGATGGGGGTGACCGGGTCGCATGGTTGAAACTCGTTTCAACACCCTTCACGGGGCCAGGTAGGCGATCGGCTCGGCGGGCTTCAATTCGCCGCTGATGTCCCCGGAAAGCTGGTAGGCCTTCTCGCCTTCGAGCGCCACCGACCGAATGCCCGAGCCGGGGGCGAAGTCGATCTTCGACAGGTCCACGCCGACCACGTAGGGGCTCAGGGCGCTCTCGAAGTAGTAGACCCGCCGGCCGTGGTCGAGCACCGTCCGCCAGTAGGTCGGGGCGATGTTCGGATGTTCCGGATCGGGCGCACCCCAGGGCACGGAGACGTTGCGCATCACGCTCATCACGCCCGCCACCTGCTTTCTGGCGCTCGTTTCCGCGTCTCCCAGCCGCTTCAGGTAGTAACTCGCCCGCACGAACCGGTCCTCCGACTGGTGCGACCCGGGCAGGACCTTCGCCCCGTCCATCCGTTCCCAGTAGCGATTCAGCGTCAGCTGCTGCTCGAAGACGGGGCTGTTGGTCATCACCTGGAAGCGGCGGTCGTGGTGGATCACCGGCTTGCCGGCGATGTACTCGATGATCGCGGAGTCGCCCGAGGCGTCGGTCACCGACAGGTGGATCGTCGGATGCCCGGCGCCGCCGGGGCCGAAGGTGGCGGGGACGATGTAGAGCGGATCCTTCCTGAATTCCTCCACCACCTCCGCCACCGTCGCATGGCGGCTGAGCACGTAGGTCACCCATGCGCCCATCGAGATTTTCGGCTTGGGTGGCGAAGGCTCCTTCCCGAAGTCGGCCTCGGCCAGGTAGAGCAGGTTGGCGCCCAGGCCCTTTTCGTTGAGTCCGTCGAACGCGCCGTCGATCGGCCCGCCCGGGGTCATCGATCCCGCGGCCACGACGGCTCCGTAGCGACTCTCCCACTCGAGGCCGCCCTTGATGCCCACGTTCCTGGTGCCGCGCGGGATCACGTAGAAGTGCGTGTTGAAATCGTACGGCCAATCCATCGACCGACCGGTGATCACGCTCCCGTCGCGGCCGATCCACGTGGCGCGGGAGCAGGCGGAGACGCCGGAAGACCAGGCGACCACGATGAGCGCGGACACGAGGAACGCAGACACCACGGAACGAGCGGACATGGTCAACTCCTTGACGGCGTGGACAACGTGAACGAAGTGCACAGACTGCCTACCCGAAGCCGCCAGAAAATAGCAGCCGGTCCACGATTTCCGACAGCTTGACTTGCGAATTGCGGCAACTAGTGTCGGTTTTCGTGCAGCAGGATGCTTCCTGCCAGATCGTCACTTCCTGGAGTCTCCGTCTCATGCTTCGCAAAAATGCCATCGTCCTCGGCCTCGCAACGATGTTTTTGGTCGCCTCGACCGTCGGTTCGGCCCAGGCGGCGAACGGCCTGCTGGCTCGCCTCAACAAGCCGATCATCCCCGGAATGGCTCCCCTGCCGGGAATGCCGACGGCGAGCCCCCTCGGCCTGATCGCTCCGCGGCTCAGCAATGCGGCGTTGGTTTTCCAGAAGGGCGGACTCCGCACGCCCGCCGGCCGACTCAGCGGGATCGGCGTTCTTTCACCGCGAGTGAGCCCGGTGGTCGCGCTGTTCAGCATGCCTCCCAAGACGTCGAAGGCTCGCCTGATGTACGGCCTCACGATCCTGTCGCCCCGGGCCGCCGTGCTGGTCTCGATGCTTCAGGGAGCGCGCGGGCTGACGGCCGGCCTGCGTTGAATCGTCGTCGGACTCGTGGTGGTGATCGCGATAGCGGCACGCTGACGGCGCTGCTCCTGCCGGTGGTCCAGTCGTGTGGTCCCGGTGGGCAGGTCGTCTTTCGGGAGCGCGGCCCGCTGCGGAACCGCATCCTGGGGAGATCCACGGCAACTCGCTACAGTGTCTCGGGGGCGATGTCGCCCGTGATCAGAGGCCAGGCATGAACCACCGCCGAATCGACGTCCGGCACCACATCCTGCCTCGGACGACGCGACGGACGTTCCTCGCCACGACCACGGCGCTGGCCTGCCCGGCGGCGTTCGCCCGCGTCGGCCGGGCCGCTGGAACCGCGAACGATCGCGTCGGCGTCGGCTTCATCGGTACCGGCAACCAGGGCATGGGCCTGCTGAAGCGGTTCCTGGCGGCCGACCTCGGCGACGTCGTCGGCGTCTGCGACGTCAACCGGGGCAGCCTCGGGTACAAGGAACCCGATCACTTCTACGGCCTCGAACCCGCCGCCGCCCTCGTCGCGCAGATGGCCGGCGCGAAGGGGCGACCGACCGCGTGCGGCGTGTTCGACGACTTCCGACGCGTGCTCGACCGCACGGACGTCGATGCCGTGGTCATCGCCGTGCCCGACCACTGGCACGCCATCATGACGGTCATGGCGGCCGACGCCGGCAAGGACATCTACTGCGAAAAACCCCTCTCCTTCGCCATCGCCGAGGGGCGCCGGATGATCGAGGCGGCGCGCCGCGGTGGCCGGGTGCTGCAGACCGGCAGCCACGAGCGGTCCAACCCGGTGAGCCGGTTCGTGTGCGAGGCCGTCCGGGCCGGCCGCATCGGTCGTGTCGAGCGGGTCGTGACGAAGGTGGGCTACAACAACAAGACCGGTCCCGGCCCGGGCTGGCGACCGATGCCCGTGCCGCCGACCTTCGACTACCGTCGCTGGCTCGGTCCGGCCCCGGACCGTCCCTACCACGCCGATCGCTGCCTGTACCGGTTCCGCTTCAATTACGACTACTCGGGTGGGCAGATCACGAACTTCGGCGCCCACAGCAACGACATGGCCCACTGGGGCATGGGAATCGACACCGGCGGACCGATGGAAGTGGAGTGTCTCGAAGCGAAGTTCCTGCCGGCCGGCAGCCTGTTCGACACGGCGGTGGAGACCCGGTTTCGCTGCCGCTACGAAAGCGGCGTGGAACTGATCTGCGAGAGCGGCCCCGAGAGTGTGCAGACCCGGTTCGAGGGGACCGGCGGATGGATGCAGACGGGATACCGCGGGACGACCGCATCCGACCCCGCCCTGCTGGACGGCCTGCCGCCGAAGGGCACGGGCAGCGACGATCCGCACACGCGGCACCTCGCCAATTTCATCGACTGCGTGCGGACCCGCGCCGAGCCGGCGGCGCCCGTGGAAGTGGGCCATGCGTCCGCCGCGCTGTGCCATGCGGCCAACGCCCTGATCCGGCTGTTTCCCGAGACCGGGCCGGGGCACGTCGCCCGTTGGGATGCCGAGCACGACCGGTTCATCGACGACGACGCCGCCAACCGCATGCTGGTGCCGGACCGCCGGGACCCGTGGTCGTGAGAGAACTCCGGCCGACGAGGACCCCGACTCACGCCATCGCCTCCGGCGGCGGACAACTTCATCCGCGGTCTGTCGACTCGCCGCAGGTCAGCCGATCGCGTCGTGGATCACGGTGCCGTGGACGTCGGTCAGTCGCATGTCGCGGCCGCTGAAGCGGTAGGTGAGCCGCGTGTGGTCGATCCCCAGCAGGTGGAACATCGTGGCGTGGAGGTCGTGGATCATGAACTTCTTCTCCACCACCCGGTAGCCGAAGTCGTCGGTCGCCCCCACGACGGTTCCTCCCTTCACGCCGCCGCCCGCCAACCAGATCGAAAAGCCCTGCGGGTTGTGGTCGCGGCCGTTCGCGCCCTGGGCGAAGGGCGTGCGGCCGAATTCGCCGCTCCAGACCACGAGCGTCGTGTCGAGCAGGCCGCGGTCCTTCAGGTCGCGGACGAGCGCGGCGATCGGCTGGTCGACGGCCAGGGCGTTCTTCGCGTGCCCCTCGCGGAGGTTGTCATGCTGGTCCCAACGGTCGCCGCTCACCACCGGGCAGGTGAGTTCCACGAACCGCACCCCGCGCTCCACCATCCGCCGCGCGAGGAGGCACTCCGTGCCGAAGATGCGGGTGGGCGCATATCCCGACTCGAGCCCGTAGGCCCGCTTCGCGGCGGCCGTTTCCCCGGCCAGTTCGAGCAGGTCGGGCACCTCCGCCTGCATCCGGTAGGCCAGTTCCTGGTTGGCGATGGCGCTCTCGAGGGCGTCCGGCGGGGCCGCGCCGCCGGAGAGCCGCGTTGCGAAGTCCCGGTCGATCCCGCGGACGAAGTCGAGCCTCGACCGCTGCTCACCCGCCGCCCGCTCCACGGGCCTCACGTTCGCCAGCCCGACGGCGTTCGGTTTGATGATCGAACCCTGGTAGGTCGCCGGCAGGAAGCCGTTGGTGAAGTTGTCGAGTCCCCCCGGTGGGATCAGTCCGCCGTTGAGCACGACGTAGCCCGGGAGTTCTTCGGTGTCGCTCCCCAGGCCGTAGGTGGTCCAGGCCCCCATGCTCGGCCTGCCCTGGAGACCGGAGCCGGTGTGGAGGAAGTAGTTGGCGTTCGTGTGCTCCGGGAATTCACTCGTCATCGAGCGGATCACCGCGAGCTCGTCGACGATCGTGCCGACGTGCGGAAAGAGGTCGCTCACGGGGATGCCGCTCGCGCCGTACCGACGAAACTCCCACGGGCTCGGCAGCACCTTTCCCACATTGTTGAACTGCGTGGCATCGACCCTGAAGAGCGTGCGCGGGTCGTGCCCGTCATACCGCGCCAGCAGCGGCTTCGGATCGAAGCTGTCGACCTGCGAAACGCCGCCGTCCATGTAGAGGAAGATGACGCTCGTCGCCCTCGCGGGATGGTGCGTCGCGGAGAGCACCCCGGTCGAGGCCGCCCGGGCGGCGCCACGGGCCAGGAGCGCCGCCGACGCCACGGCGCCGAATCCGCAGGCCGCCTGGCGGAGCATCGCCCGTCGCGACGGGCCGACCGGCCGGAATCGGCCGCAGTGGTGGGAGCGACGGCTCATGGCACGAAGATGAACTCCTTGGCGTTCATGAGCGCGTGGGCGAATTCGGCCCACGCGGCCTCGTGCCGCGGCACGTCGGCGAACCGCACCCCGTCGCGCTCGGCCCGCGCGGCGAGAAACGCGACGGCGTCCGCCACTTCCCCGGGCCGGGGCGGACGTCCGTAGGCCTCCCGGACCATGCGTTCGATCCGGGCTTCGGGCGACGTCGCGGTGTCGGCGAGCGACTTCGTCGCCCAGGCGGCCGCCTGCTGACGCACGAACGGGTCGTTCATGAGGGCCAGCGCCTGCGCGGGCACGTTCGTCACGTTCCGCCGGCCCATCGCCTGGAAGGGGACGGGCAGATCGAACGCCGTGAGGAAGCTCGGCGGGAAGTTGCGGCGGATGCGGGTATAGAGGCTGCGGCGGCCTCCGCCGTCGAGCGGCCCGCTCTTTGGCTTGCCCCGGCCGTCATGGAAGTCGGTGATGAAGACCTCCACGCTCGGCCCGCCGACCGTGCGATCGAGCCGGCCCGACACCGCGAGCATCTTGTCGCGGATCGCCTCCGCCTCGAGCCGGCGCAGCGGATGGTGGTGCCACAGCAGGTTCAGCGGATCCTTCTCCACGGCGAGCGCCGTCCGCAGGCCGCTCATCCGCCAGGTGCTGCTCGTCACGATCTCCCGCACCAGCCGCTTCACGTCATAGCCCCCGTCGCGGAACCGCACCGCGAGCGTGTCGAGCAGGGCGAGGGCGAGCGGATCGGCCGCCGGCTCGCCGAGCTTGCCGAAGTTGTCGGGCGTCGGCACGAGTCCCCGGCCGAAGAGGTGGTGCCACACGCGGTTGACCATCACGCGGCTCGTGAGCGGATTGGCCGGGTCGAGCACGCGGTCGGCCAGCTCCTTCCTGCCCGACGAATGTCTCGGCCACGGCGGCTGGTTCGCCCCGTCGATCGCTTCCAGGAACCGCCGCGGCGACAAGGCGCCCCGCCGGGCCGCGGAGCCCTTGAGGAGTACGTGCTGGTCGATGCCGTTGCCGTCGAGGAGCGCCGGCGCCGTTGCAGAAACGAGCGCGACGTCGGCCACGATCGAGTCGCGGGCGGCCGCGAGCCGCTCGGCCTCGGCGACGAGCCGCCGCGCGGCGGATGCGTGCCAGTCGAACCCGTCGCCGGCCAGGATGGCGTTCACGGTGGCCGGCAGCGGCGGGTCGTGCGGCTGCGGCGGTTCCAGGGCGGCCACGGTCTCGGCCACCGCCGCCTCCCCCTGCACGGCCGCATACTCGACGTGGACTCGATGGCCGTCCTTCCAGTCGAGATCCTTGCGGAGATCCTGGCGGATCCATTGCCACTCCCCCTTCGTATCGACCGTCGCGAGGTGGCTGCCGTAGAGCGGTGCGCCTCTGAGGAGCAGATGTCCGTCGACGACGGCGAAGATCTGCACGTGACCGCGGACGCGGTGCCAGAGTACGCCCTGCGTCACCATCGTCTTGGGCGTCCGCAGCACCCGTCCGGCACGGTCGAGGGTGCCCAGAGGCGCCGCATCGTGCTCACCCGTCGATCGCGTCGTCGACCACACGGCATCACTCGCGGCATGGCCGACCGGCTCCACCCGCACCCTGCGGGGCTCGCCCTCGACGGCCGGCAGCAGCACCGGCTGGCCGGCCGGCACGGTCGCGCGCCCCCAGGCGGCGCCGTCGGCGATGATCGGCGTGGAGCCCGAGCCGCGGGTGTAGTCGGCGATCACGGTCGCGCCCGCGACGTCGGGCCGGGGGGGCGTCTCGACCGGCCCGGCGGCGATCTCCGCGGCATCGGTTCCGGCGGCCTCGGCGACGAGCGGCAGGAGCGTCCGCCGGGCCTCGGCGACGACCGCGTCGAGCTGCGCGGCGACCGCGAGGTTGTGTTCCAGCGACTCGAAGGGCACCTGGCGGTAACTGCTCGACATGAGCATGCCGGAGAGGGCGTAGTAGTCCTCGTTCGAGATGGCGTCGAACTTGTGGTCGTGGCAGCGGGCGCAGCCGAGCGCCAGCCCGAGGAAGGCCTTGCCGAAGGTGTCGATGCAGTTGTCCATTCGGTCGGCCTCGTCCTGGGCGATGTCGACCGGGGCGTGCACCGCCTCGCCGAGCCACCAGAAGCCGGTGCCGACGACCGACCGGTTGGCACCGGTCCGCGGATCGAGGCGTGGCCGTTCGAGAAGGTCGCCGGCGATCTGCTCGCGGACGAACTGGTCGTAGGGCAGGTCGTTGTTGAACGCCTCGACGACCCAGTCGCGGTACTGCCAGGCATTGGGGATCGCCAGGTCGAATTCGTGCCCGCGCGACTCGCCATACCGCACGACGTCGAGCCAGTGGCGGGCGAACCGCTCGCCGAAGTGGGGAGAGGCGAGAAGGCCGCCGACATAGTTTTCGAAGGCGTGCGGGTCAGGATCGGCGGCGACCCGCTCCGCGTCCGCCGGATCGGCGGGCAGGCCGGTGAGGACCTCGGCGGCACGGCGGATGAGCACCGCGAGGGATGCCTCGGGGGCCGGGTCCAGCCCCGCCGCCTCGAGCCGCGCGAGCACGAAGCGGTCGATCTCGCCCCGGCACCAGGCGGCATGGCGGACCGCCGGCGCGACTGCGGCCCGCGGGGGATGCCAGCACCAGTGCTCGACGCTGCGGCCGGTGATGTCGAAGGCCTCGACGCCCTGCGCGGCTCCCGCGGACGGTTCGTCGTCAGGCCAGGGGATCCCGCGGCGAACCCACTCCTCCAACGTGGCGATGGCCGCCGCCGGCAGTTTGCCCTCGGGCGGCATCTGCAGGTCGCCGTCGTAGCGGACCGCCCTCACGATCAGGCTCTCGTCAGGCTTTCCCACGACGGCCACGCCCTCGGCGGCGCGGAAGTCGCCCCGTGTGTCGAACGAGAGTCCGCCCTCCGGGGCTCCCGCCCTGCGGGAGTGGCACCCGCTGCAGTGCTGCACGAGCAGCGGCCGCACCCGCGACTCGAAGAAGTCGAGATCCTCGGGAGCGGCCGGAGACGTCTCCGCGGCGGCTGCGATCGGCTGCACGATGCCGACCACGAGCAGGACCGCCGCGCTGGCAAGGACCGCCTGGATCAATCCGGCACGGCGGCACGATCGCGGCCAGGGAGCGTTCATACGGTTAGTTTATATCGCCGGATTCACTGCGGGGACCGCGGCGGGTTCTGCGGCGCAAGCGGGCCTGAGATGCGGTGATCGAGGTTGCCACACGCAGTTCATGCTACGCTGGCCCGCGGCGATGCATGCCCGCTTGTCGGTGCGACGCAGCGGAAGGACCGGCAGATTCCGGAACCGCGGGACATGACGCCCGAAAGGACATGCAATGACCGTGAAGGAGTTTCGTGACGCTCTCGCCGGCAATCCAGGCGCGAAGATGCACTGGATGCTACCGGACAGGTCGTTCGTCCCCAGCCACTACCACATCACGGAGGTGGGGCGGTTGCAAAAAGACTTCATCGACTGCGGCGGCACGGTGCGGTCGACGAAGGCGTGCGTCCTGCAGGTCTGGGTCGCCAACGACGTGGACCACCGGCTGGAGACGACGAAACTGGCGAGCATCATGGACATCGCCGCACCACTCCTGCAGTCCGACCAACTTCCCGTCGAGGTTGAATATGAAGAGGGCGTGATCTCGCAGTACCCGATCGGCGGCGTGGAAGTCACGCCGTCCGGGCTGCTCTTCCATCTCGGCACCAAGCACACCGCCTGCCTCGCACCGGAGAAGTGCAAGGTGGGCGACACGGGCTGCTGTTGACTCCCGCCCTTCGATCACGAATTCGTTGGATTTGGCCGTTGAAATCCTTCATCGCTCTGGTGCACGATCCAGATGGCAACCGCATCGGCTTCATGCTGTCGAGGAGAAACCGGTCGGGGGCCCGGCTGATGCCTCGACGGACGCCCCTCTGGTCGGGCTGACTCAGGTGAGGTGGTAGGCCGACTCGCCGTGCTCGGCGATGTCGAGGCCTTCCGCCTCGGCCTGCGCGGTCACGGTGAAGCCGATCGTCTTGTCGATGATCAGGCCCAGGATCAGCGAGCAGATGAAGGCATAGCCGCCGCTCCAGAGCAGGCCCTGCAACTGGATGAGCACCTGTCCCATGCCACCGACCGCCGGGCGGATGGCGAACAGCCCGACGAGGAGTGCTCCCAACGCGCCGCCCACACCGTGCACGCCGACCACGTCGAGTGAGTCGTCGTAGCCGATCTTCGACTTCGCCTGCACCGCGAGGAAGCAGACCACGCCGCTGATCGCGCCGATGATCATCGCGCCCAGCGGGCTGACATGGCCGGCACACGGGGTGATGGCCACGAGCCCGGCCACCATGCCGGAGGCGAATCCGAGCGACGTCGGCTTGCCCACCTTGAGCCACTCGGCGAACACCCACGCGCCCGCCGCGACACTCCCGGCGATCGCCGTCGTGGCGAAGGCCAGCACGGCGACGCCGCCGGCGACCGGCAGGAAATCCTTGCCGACGGCGATCGCCGACCCGGCGTTGAAACCGAACCAGCCCACCATCAGCATGGCCGCCCCGATGAGTGTCCAGCCCACGTTGTGCGGCACGAACTGCGCGCCGGGGTAACCGCGCCGCTTGGGGAGGATCAGGAGCAGGGCCAGGGCCGAGACACCCGCCAGCACGTGCACGACGGTGCCGCCCGCGAAGTCGAGCACGCCCTTTTGGAAGAGCCAGCCGTTGACGTTCCACACCCAGTGGCACACCGGGTTGTAGACGATCGTCGCCCAGAGCACGGTGAACAGGCACCAGGCGCCGAACTTCACGCGCTCGGCGACGGCACCGACGATCAGGGCCGGCGTGATGATGGCGAACATCATCTGGTAGATCGCGAACAGCAGTTCCGGCACACCGTTGGGAGTGGCTTCCACCGTGTCGCCCGAGGTCACCACGCGCTCGTAGGCGTTGACGCCGTCGACGTTCAATTCGGCGAAGGACTTCATGAACACGAGGCCCGGATCCCAGCCCAGGTAGCTGTGCTTGGGCAGGTCCTTGCCGTCCGGTCCCTTGCCGGCGTCGAAGGCGATGGCGGAAGGGACTGCGAACGCCATGTTGTAGCCGTACGCGACCCACTCGACCGCGACCAGCGGCACGCACACCATCACGAGGAGGAAGATGTTGAGCACGTTCTTGGCGCGCACCATGCCGCCGTAGAAGAGCGCCAGACCCGGCATCATGAAGAACACGAGTGCGGCGCTGACGAGCATCCAGGCGATCGATCCGGTGTCGTAGGTGCCCTTCAAATGCGGGGCGGAATGCGCTGCCTGGGCCCAGGCCTCACCGGTCCAGGCGGCACCAGCCAGCAGTGCCGCGACGAACGTTCCCAACCGCACCATGACGCGTCTCCAGAAGGTTGACTGTGAGCCGCCGGACCGGCGCCTCCGCGACGCCCGTCTTCCGACCGTCGGGCCTGAGGCTCGACGCGGCGGCAATTCTGATCGAACCGGCGATGAAAACCAGCCTCTGCCCCGGAACATCGGGCAATCGCGGCCGCCCGTCGCGGGATGGCCGCAGTCGCCGCGGGCTGCGTCACCGCCAACGGGCCCTGGAGCGACTCCGGAGTGAAATCGCGATACACTTGTGGACGATGCCGCGCACACTCGCATTCGTCGCCCTGCTGCTCGCTGCTCTGGAGCCGCTCGAGGCTGCCGATCATGCCGTGACTGTCGAACGGACCGCCACCGGCGGGGTGAGCGTGTCGGTGGACGGCAAGCCGTTCGCCTCGTACGTCGTCGATCAGGCCAACAAGCCCTACCTCTGGCCGGTCCACGGCCCCTCCGGCAGGCAGATGACGCGGGCCTATCCGATGCGCGACGTGCCGGAGGAGACACCGCAGCAGCGGGATCACCCGCACCACCGCGGCATCACGTTCGGCAGCGAGAGCATCGGCCTCGTGCCGTGGGCCACCGAGGTGGCGTGGGACTCGCTCACCGGCAGCGAGACCTACGACGGTGGCGGCGACACATGGCACGAGCGAGCCACCTTCGAGGAGTTTCTGAAAAAACCGGGGACCGCGGACAAAGGAAAGCGGCGCATGACCATGCTCGCCAGCATCCGCCATCGCGAGTTCACCTCATTGGAGTCCGATGGCGACAAGGCCGTGATCGTGGAGGCGCTCGATCACGTCGACCACGCCGGCAAGCGGTTCCTGTGCGAGGAGCGCCGCCTGACCTTCCACGTCGTCGGTCGCATGTGGGCCATCGACTTCGACCAGGATCTCGTCGCCAGTGATGGCGCGGTGGTCTTCGCAGACCGCAAGGACGCCGGCCTTTCCATCCGTGTGCCGGCCAGCATGGCTGTCGATTCCGGGCTCGGCGGCAGGATCATCAACAGCAACGGCCTCAGCGATGCGGATGCGTGGGGCAAGCCCGCCGACTGGGTTGACTACCATGGGCCCGTCGAAGGCGAGCATCTCGGCGTCGCCATCCTCAACCACCCTTCGAGTTTCCGCCACCCCACCCGCTGGCACGTCCGCACCTACGGCTTGTTCGCGGCGAATCCATTCGCGTCCCGACAGTACGACACGTCGTTGCCCAGCGGCGATCACGAACTGCAGGCGGGCGACCGCCTGCAGCTGCGGCATCGGATCCTCCTGCACGAAGGGGATGAGAAGGCGGCGAAGATCGCCGAGGCGTACGAGGCCTACGCCAGATGAGATCAGCCGCGTCACCACTGTGGAACCATCTGTCCATGAATCACCCCCCTGAAAGCGTGTCGCAGGAACTGACCGACGAAGCGCAGTACTTCGACTATTCCTCGGCGTCCAACCCGCTGCTCCAGAAATTGATCGCGCCGACGCCTTACCACACCTTCACCCCGGAATTCCTCCACGGCGACACCGCCGGTGTCCTTCCGCTCGACCTCAGTACGCAACTGCAATGCGATTATCCTGCGACCAGTCCAGCCCTCTTGGCCAACTTCGTGAGAATCATCAATGGCACGGTCACGACAAGCGCACCGGCCACGAGTCAGGTCTTTTACGTGTTCGAGGGCCGTGGCCACACCGAAGCGTTCGGCAGAAC
>Ga0136644_10000635_pt1 | contig 28019 bp, 23 predicted proteins | sample C_130820_EF_Meta_FD_94780 | JGI IMG/M metagenome (GOLD analysis project Ga0136644, IMG submission 94780) | Freshwater microbial communities from Lake Croche, Canada to study carbon cycling - C_130820_EF_MetaG (v2) (version 2) | ecosystem: Environmental > Aquatic > Freshwater > Lake | place...
CAATATGTGGCTCTGGCCCTCTTGGTCTGTGGAATCCTGTTGGTCTTGTTGCATGAACTCCTGCGACGCAACTGGGGATCGATCTCAGACAAACTAGTCGGTGCCCTCAAGGATATGCATGATTCGAGCGTCGCTAGGGTAGCAATCGCTAGCGGGACAATACTCACCCTCGGAGTGATGGTCTATGGCGCGATTCCCGGTGTGACTCAAGAACTCATTCCTCGCAATGCATCCATGGACAGCGAGTTGATTTCGTATGTCCAAGCTGGAGCGACACTCGAGAGATCCGTTCCGAAGCTCGAGAGCCTCGAGTTGGCTGGAATCCCTCACGCGGCGGCTTCCTGGGGGCGAGAAAGCAGTGGTTATCGCGTCTGGGGTTTGCCACCGATCACCGCAGCTTGGGCGATGAGTCTCTGTGCCTTGCTCGCCCTTTGCTGGAATCTTGTGCAGACCAGTGATCGGGCGTGGAAAAACTTTGCGGGGTTGTTCGCAGCGACTGGCATCTCACTATGGTATCCGTTGGCGAGCTTGGCCGAGCCGGGTGTCGCTTCGGCCTCCGCCCTGCGATGGCTTACCGCCGGTGCCTTCTTTTTGGTCTGCTTGGGCCTGTCCTTTTGGATTCTTCGGGTGAATCGAGAGCAAGAGCCTGCGGCATCGGGCCGATTCGCTTTGTTCGATCGCCTCTTTTCAACCTTTTCGATCCATACTTTTGTCCCTTGGATGGCCATGGGAATCGTTGTCGCAGTTTCTGTTTTGAGCAGAGCCAATCCGATCCCCGGAGGGTGGCTCATTTGGGTGATTACCATCGCGATGGCGTTCGTCGCGATGGCTGTGATGTTCTTACCACGAGTGATTGCGCAACAGAATTCCCCGCGTCCAGCCCTTTCGATCACGTCGATTGTGGCTTCGACCCTATTGGTCTCGCCATTGATCGCTTGGGTGCTTCTTGAAATCGCCATGACGGTTGTATCGAACCCGCTGACGGGACCAAATCCTGACACTCTCTTCGCGCAGCTCGGGCTAGCCGGCTCGTACGCGGTCCCGATCCTCCTGGTGGCCATCGGTTTGATCTCTGTGGCTGCATCAAGACCCAGTCCGAATGTGGCTTTCGTCGCCGCGTTATTTTTGATGATAAGCGTCGTCGCAGGTTACATGTTGATCCTTAAGTCCAAAGGGGTCTACGTCCAATCGTGGATCGGGCTTTGTGCCATCCTGTCCGCAACGGCATCGATCTACAGTTTGATCTGGCAGTTCTTCACATCGCGGGATACGCGTTCGGATGCGTTGTTGCATTGGAACGGTAGGCCCGCTGCACAGGTCCGCAGCGACTGGCAAGCATCGCTAAGCCAAATCAGTGCTGGGTTCGCAACGGTCGGCTTGGTATTGATCGTTGGGATCGTCTTGGTTGCCAGGCCCTCCACAGGTGGACTGGTTTGGGGGTCGGCGGGAATCTTGGCTTCGATCGCCTTCCACTTCTCGCATGCTTACAAGCGCGATTCGAAAATCGAATTTGGCCCCTGGATCGCTGCGGCTGGAGCAGCTGGGATGGGAATTGTCGCACCGAATTTCAGTGCGACAGCCGAGTCGCTCGGGGCGTCGGGTATCGTGATCCTTGCCGCTGGGCTTTTCGTCGTACTAAACTCGATTCGAAATGCTCTGGTCGAAGGAAGTAGGGACCAAGCCAATTCGCGGTATGCACTCTGGAGTGTTCTTGCGATCGCTATATGCATTAGTCTGAGGATCTTCCTTAACCCTCCTCGGATTCCTGGGGCAGTTTGGAGCCAAAACGCTTGGTCGGTCGGGATTCTAATCGGTGCTTGGGTCTTGGCTGCCGCGAATACTTGGTTCCATTCGGATCGATGGAGTTGGATCTGGAGCCTGCTACTTGGCCAACTTGCTGGACTGATCTACTCCAATGGTTTCATGTTCAACGGAGGGCCGAATGGATCAACCGTTTCCGGTGCAATGTTCTTGCAAATCGCCATCATGGCCGGTTCGTCTGCATTTGCGACGCTGAGCGGATTTGGTAGAAAGTCGCGCATTCCGTTGCTGCTAGGAACGTTGGTTGTGTTTTTCATCAGCGCCGTTTGGTTGATCGGAGCGCTGAGCTTTGGTGGCACTACGAGAGCCGTATTGCCTTATGATTGGTTTGCTCTAGCGATCGGGGCATGCCTATTCGGAGGAGTCACCGGTTTTTGGAACGCTCGTTCGCGCGATGAGCACGGGGTGATCTATCTGAGTGGATTGTCTGGCGCCGTTTTGTTGTTGCAGTCGCTCGGATCCAATAGTGCGATCCTGTTTTGGGCGACGACCATTGTTTTAGCGGCTTATTGCCTAGGAACGAGTTTTCTGTGGCGAGCGGGCGGACGCTTGCAGGATGAGTTGAGCAGTCTGCTACGTATTCCGAAAGTGGCTGACAAGCCGCCCTCGTTGCTCATTGTTCCGATGAATACCGCGCTGGCTATCGCAGTTGCCGTGTTGGGTGTCATCGCCCAGTTCACCGAAGAAGCGTCGAATTTCCGACTCCTCTCGGCCAATGCGATCATGGCCGTGGCCTTTGCCGTCGGTTTCTTAGCACGCTACGCCAGCTTCCGGATTTTTGGAAACCGAGACAGCTTGCCGACCACCATGCGAGTGTTGGCTCTGATGATTGGCGTGCTTTATGCAATCGCACTTTTCTGGCATATCCAACCCCTGAGTACCTCGGGAATAGAAAGGCTGGGAGTCTCTTCGCTCCCGTTGCTCTTAACCGCCGCGGTTTATGGGTTCGGACTGATCAAATGGTTTGGGGGGAAAGAGGAGTGGGAGTGGGCCGGGAGCATCGTCGTGCCATGGCTCGTCGGGCTATCCATTCTCGTCGGAGTATTGTTTGTCGGGATCGAGTTCCAACTGCACTGGGTGAATCGTTCAATACCGTTTGATGCCTATACGGTAACTTGCATGATCCTGAGCCTACTGATCGCTGGCGGTTTGTGCTTGGCCGCAGCATTGCTTCCGGGTCGAGATCCACTCGGTTTGTCCGAGCGTGGTCGGGAGGCTTATGTTTACGCAGCGCAAGCCATATTGGTTTTGATGATCGTTCACTTGCGAATATCTTTGCCGTTCCTCTTTTCCGGGTGGTTGCAAAGCATTTGGCCACTGCTGGCTGTGGCTATTGGGTTTTCAGGGATTGCGTTTGCGGAATGGTCGCAACGACGAGGACTCCATGTGCTTGCAAACCCGCTTCGCAACAGTGGCAGTTTGCTCCCATTACTACCAGTCATCGGTTCGTGGGTCGTCCCATCGAGTATCGATAACGGGGTGACGTTGTTTGCTTCGGCGATTGGATACGGCTTGTTTGGCTACCTGCGGTCCTCTCCGGGCTTTATCATTACAAGTATTGTTTGTGCCAACGTTGCCTTTTGGCAAATACTCCAACGCAACGATTTCTCGTTTGCTCAGCATCCGCAACTGTGGGTCATCCCTCCGGCTCTGTGCGTATTCGCTGCCGGGAAAATATTCAAGCAAGGGCTAACGACTCAGCAATTGGCGATGATCCGCTACCTATCGATCGGATCGATCTACGTTGCCTCCACGAGCGAGATCTTCTTGCAAGGGATCGCCAAGGCACCGTGGTTGCCGATCGTGCTGGCGATTTTGTCAGTGCTTGGGATCCTCTTTGGCATTGCGGCGAGGATCCGATCGATGCTCTGGCTCGGAACGATGTTCCTGTCGGTCGCGATGTTCAGCATCCTTTGGTATGCAGCAGTCGACCTGGATCAAACATGGCTCTGGTACGTCTGTGGCATCGTGCTCGGTGCGACGATGCTGTTCGTCTTTGCCGTATTCGAGAAACGCCGCGAGAACCTCAAGCGACTCATGAGCGACATGCAATCCTGGGAGGAGTGATTATGGCTTCGCTGGAACAACCGTCTCGGAGGATTTGTTGGCCGGAACGCTGGGGCCAACCGATACGACAATCGCACCGTCAGCAAGAACCATACCAGGTTTTAGATCTGAAACCCCGTCCCACACATTCGACGGCCTGCTACTGACCACCTGATTGCTATAGGCAGGTTGTGAATAGATGGGTGTCGAATTGCTAGGTGCGGAATAGACTCGCATTGCGCTACCCCTGGAGTAATAGCTAGGTGCAGAGTAATAGCTAGGTGCAGAGTAGTATCTAGGTGCAGGATAGCGGTAGGCTCCCGAAGAGTAACCGAGCGACGATCCATAAGGATACCCACCATAAGGAAAGGAACTCATTCCAAAACCGCCCAAGCCGCCGTAGCCGATCCCAAAGCCAATGCCACCGGCGTAAATTCCGCTACCCGAATAGTGATGATGGTGACTGCCTGAATGAGCACCCATCCCAGAAGTATGCCCGCCAGCGTGGCCACCTGCATGCCCACCACTATGCCCGCCAGCGTGGCCTTGGGCATGCAACGGCAAACTTTGGCAGGTAATCACCAACATCGCCAGCGACCCAATCGCCACGGTTCGCAAAAATGATATGCACGTTTTCATCACTCCAACTCCTATGCACCTGTGGTGCGCTAAAAACAAAAACATCTGTCCAAACGCGTCTGGTCAACAAGACCATCGTCTAGGATGGATTTTATTCCTAGCCTCCTTGGTGAATATCAACGAAGTGCGACTTATTACGGATTCGATCTTCGTATCCGCGTCGGTAACTAAGCTGTATGAACCAAAATGAAACAAAGTTCGCCTCCCCGAATCCCTACCCTAACCATTTCGCCTTGGCAAGTTTGGCAAGACACTTAGGATTACCTGGCAGGGAGATGATCTTTCCCGACATTCACCGTCGTCTACTAAATACGAAATGGAGCACGGCTCAAATGGTTCAAGACAAGAAACGCTTGCGGCTAACGCAAATCTTTGCAGTCGTAGGGATTCATCTACTAGGTAACCAAGTGCAGGCTCAAGATCATTGGAGCGGATTCCAAAATGGCGGTCGCTTGATCGTCCCTAGCCTACCGGAATCATGGGATGCCCAAGGCGGGAACGTCGCCTGGAAAATATCCGTCGAGGGATACGGGCAATCGACCCCTGTGGTTTTTGGAGACCAAGTCTTTCTGACATCGACGAGCGGACCGAACAAAGAAAACTACCACGTTGCTGCTTATGCTCTTACCGACGGCACCAAGCGATGGCAGAAGGATTTCAAGAATCCTTCTCCAGAGGAAAGTAACAGCTATGTTAGCCGAGCCGCTCCGAGCCCGACGGTCGATGCCCAAGGCCTCGTGGTGAGCTTCGAAGGTGGCATCGTCGCGGCGCTCTCACTCGACGGAAAACTTCAATGGGAAAAGAACCTTGTCGAGCTCTATGGGCCGATCAAAGCCCGCCATGGACTGGCCGCCTCGCTCGAACACGACTTGTCGAACGTTTTTATTTGGGTGGAACGAGAACAAGATCCCTATGTGTTGGCCTTGACCAAATCGTCCGGCGAGTTGGTTTGGAAATCACCCGGTGTGGGTGCGACAAGCTGGAGTAGTCCCCGGCTATTCATGGTAGCTGGCAAACCTCAACTGCTATGTAGCTCCAGTGGAAAGATCGCAGGATACGACGCGGCGAGCGGCAACAGGCTCTGGGAGTTTAACGACCTAGCCAACAATACCACTTGCACTCCCATTCCGGTCTCTGAGGGTAAATTTCTCATCGGTGCTTCGGATGGTCGAGGCGAGCAATCGGCTGGGAAGACAGCGGCCTCCAACGGGCTAATCGAAGTCATACCGATCGGCGAGGGCAAGTTCGCGGTCGATTATCTGTGGCGCGCAGAGAAAGCGACTTGTAGTTTCGGAAGTCCCATCGTCGCGGCCGACAAGGTCTGGATCGTCAATCGAACCGGGGTGCTTTATCAGTTGGAATTGGCGACCGGTAAACAGCTATCGGCCGAGCGGGTATCGGCAGGGAGCGTTTGGGCAACCCCGCTGGCTACCAGTAGCAAGTTGTATCTGTTCGGTCAAAAGGGAACTACTTCGATTGTCGATTTGGCCAGTGCCAAGGAATTATCTAGTTGTTCGATTTGGGAGGAATCAGCATCAGGCCCTCCGGCTGCGATGGGTGGTTCGGTCCTCTACGCTGCGGTCAGTGCGGGTAACACCCTGCTGATTCGCCGTGGCGATACGTTGTTTGCGATTCGCTGAAACCTTGATACAAGACTATCCCCGCGGTCCTGATCCTTAGGTACACTGATACGGGCGGTTGCTTTCTAACCCAGCTTTTTAAGGGAAATCAAAAAGGAACTCATAAGATGAATCGCAAGACCTGGTGCCGAGCTTTTTTGTTATCGAGTTTGTCGTTCACCTCGTTAGGTGTCGTGGGGCCTGATGCATTCGCACAAGAAACAAGCTCTGTTACCACGGTTTCGAACAAGATGGTCGTTCCCAACGAGCCCGATCAGCCCCGAGCCACTCCCGTAACTCGGGATTCGATGAAGCAATATCTTGAGGACCTGAAATTTCGCTCCCCAAGAATCCCCTTGCCAGAGCTAACCCCTGAGGAGAAGAAGCTTGCCACCGAAGACCCGAGGACTTACGGTTACGAAGCCCGATTGCGCAAACTGCATTTGAATGAAACATCCGTCAGCAACTATTTGCCGTTTGGGGGAGTGTCTAAAACGGCCTCGACGCAAACACCCAGTCGATCCGGTCCGGTCGATCCGAAGATGACCCTCGATTATGCCTTCAAAGTTCGGTTGTTTTGGATCGCGGCTCGTGGGAACAACTGCCAGTATTGCCTTGGGCATCAAGAGTCCAAGCTTCTGGCCGCAGGGATGACCGAAGACCAGATTGCAGCGCTCGATAGTGATTGGGAATTGTTCCCGGAGAATGAGAGGGTTGCATTCGCACTTGCCAAGAAACTGACCCTTCAGCCGCAATTGATCTCCAGTGAGGACATTGAGGCTTGTCGAAAGCATTATTCAGGCGAGCAACTTATCGAGATGATCGGTTCGATCGCAGGGAATAACGCAATCAATCGTTGGAAAGAGGGAGCGGGGATTCCGCAATCGAACAATGGCGGAAACTTTGGTGGTCAATCCCCCACCGAGAGTCATTCCTACTTGACCGCCACCTCGGACAAATACGCCAAGCGACCAAGCAAGGTGGCCGCGATCCTCGAAGAGGACGCTGGGAATGTATCGCTTGTACAGAGTTCGCCGACTCAGTTCCAGCGACCACCATTGGAGACAGGAGCGGAGTTGTCGAAGCGATTGGAGTCGGTCAAGCAGCGACACGCGCGTTTACCGCTTGTCGACGAGCAGACAGCAAGAGAGGTCATGGGCGAGTTGGTTGAGGGTAAACCTGTTTACCAGTGGCATCGGCTATTGGCGAATTTCCCCATAGCGGGCAAGCGATTGGCGACGGGAATAACGACAGCCAAAGAGTCCGATGCGTTGTCGGAGAGACTGAAGCTCAAGATGGATTGGGTGATCGCGCGTCAGGATAGAGCTTGGTACGCCGCTGCGTTGGCTTTGGAGCAAATGCGAGAGGCTGGAATCCCCCAAGACCAGATCGACCTTCTAGACCGTGAGATCAAAACAGCAGACTTGAGCACCAGCGATGCGAAGCCCGAGGATCAAGAGCGCGCGATCTTGTTGATCGCCCGCAATTTGGCAGCTTCGCCCATCGTCTTGACCGACCGACAGGTCGAACTTGCTGTGAAGCTTGTCGGGCCACGCGCCGTCACTCAGGCGATCAATTACACCGCTTATCGAGCCGCTTTTGATCGCATCACCGAGGCAGCAGGTTTAGGGCTTTAGTCCGCTCTTGATTCGGGGCAGTAGACAAGCTGCTAACAGGCGTCGTCTAAGAAGTTTTTCACCCACTCCATCCAATCGAAAATCACTCCATGAAAAATCATCGCTCGAGATTTCAACGACGTTCTTTTTTCTCTACTGCAGCGACTTGGGTTGGAGGTTCAGCGGTAGGTTTGGGTTTCTTGGAATCTCAAAGCCAGTCGCTTTTTGCACAGGATCCAGCAACTGCACCGCCAGTTCCCAGTGTTCCCGGCGGGCCTATCGAGAGTCCTTTTGAAAGGGATTACGACGCGCCGAGTTTCAAGCCTTCTTGGAAAAAGCCCCAGATCAATCGCTTGTTGGCTCAGGACTTTGTGATTTTTGCTCACTCCGATTTAGAGATGACCAAAAAGCTTTTGGAGCGTGAGCCAGGTTTGATCAATGCGTCGATCGATTGGGGTGGGGGCGATTGGGAGACGGCGCTTGGGGGGGCGTCTCACATGGGACGGCACGACATCGTCGAGTTTTTGCTCAGTCGGGGGGCTCGGATCGATTTGTTCTGTGCGGCGATGCAGGGTCAGACCGAAGCGGTTCGCAGTTTTCTGTCGCTGCAACCCGCGCTGATCGATGCCAAGGGGCCACATGGATTTGGATTGCATTTTCATGCGCAGGTCGGAGGAGAGAAGTCCAAGGAGACACTCGATTACTTGCAATCGGTCAAGGCGGTGGAACTCAAGCCGATACCGTTTTTGAATAAACCACCATCCAGCCGATAGTGGATCTTGCGCTGGGATCTTTAGCAAGAAACTACGGTTCTAACTGACCGATCAGGAGCGTGTAGCCATCGAGGTCCTGGACCCGAAGTTCACCCTCGGGCATGTAGAACGGATGACAAAGCGAATACACGGCACGCCGCTCAGGCATGTGACCCTCATGGCCCCGCTTTCGAAAACCAGGCGGGATCCCACCATCCTCGAGGCCTTGCGCAAGAAGATGTTCTCGCAAAGCTCGGACGTTCGAGGTGTACATGTAAAACAAAACCGCTTGCTGGCTAGCGACGATCGGGCCGCTGGAACGCGCTAGGAATAATTCCGCTTGGTCGGAACGCAAGCCCACGAAATTCGTAATGCCGTCATCTCGAACATACCGGCTCTCAGACTGGAATCCAAGCAACTCATAGAATTTGGCTGCCGCCTCGACGTCCTCGACATGCACCATCGCTACGCAGCGATTGACGATTGGATGGGTAGTTGACATGAGCCGCCTATTTTTGATCGCTAGTTTGAGTCTTGAATTGAACTAAGGCACTGGCCAATGGACAAGCCGCATCGCTGGGCTCACCCTTGCGGTATCGAGAGAGCAACTCTTTGGACCGCTGGGCCAACATCCGCCGTACCTCACGCCGCTGGCCTTTGATCCGCGGAATGACCATCGAATCATAGCCTGTCGTCTGATGGCGCATCCACGCGATCACGGCCGCTTCGGCCCGCTGCTCGACCGGTATCCGTTTGGTCCTAGCTACGGTCCCACTTCCAACGGGCGTCGCATGATCGGCCACGACCTGGGCCAACTGCTTGGCGATCTGAACGTGGCGTGGATGAAACGCCAAGAAACTCTCCACCGCTTCGGTAAAATCTTCGACATACTCCGTTTGAACTTTCTCGCGCCGCAATGCATCCGCTACTTTACGCTTGGCAAAACTCTCGGTCGAACGCTCTGCTTCCAAATCCTGCTGGATCCGAGCGATGGTTTTTGTCGGTGCCCAAACCCCTTTTGAGAATATCTTGCGCCCTTTTTTCTCCTGGACGACCCAGTGCTCCCCTGCGGCTTTGACGCGTCGTGTCAGAGCCGCATCTCCAGGGAGCAACAACTCCCATCCTGCTGGAATAGTGTGGATTTTACCGTCGGACGAGCGAACGCTCGTTGGATTAGGTCCTGGAGCAAATGGGCCTGTGGGCAATTCTTCGCTTGGTCGCATCGTGCTTGGTCGGCTGGCTAGCTGTGTTTCATGAAGGTGCTTTGCTGTTGGCAATCTCTGAATAACAAGTATCTCTCGCGCAATCAAGAGGCGATCTACTCGGGGTCCTCCCGCTGTTTATCTCGAATAGGGCAAAAAGATGGGATGGCAAAAAAATTTGTGGGCAAAAAGATGGGATGGCAAAAAGATGGGATGGCAAAAAGATGGGATGGCCGACAGAGTTAATCCCATTACTGATCTGGATGTGAATGCTTTCATTTTTTGCCCTCAAATTTTTTTGCCCAAATCGCGAATCGCCCCATGGACAGGCAAAAAACGGGTAGAAAAAATGCGAACCAAAAAAGGGTGGAAAATCGGAATGGTGATAAACTAAGGTTTTTCCATTCCCCCTTTATCGACTGGCTTTGGAAAGATGCCAATTACAACTCCGTTTGAGGTTCGAAATCATACGCAGCACGAATTTGGAAAAGTGGCATATGAGGTTGTTCAACATTCATTCAAGATGCATGCAAAGCTTGGAAGGATCTTTCAAGAGTCGGTCTTTCGATCCACTCTGAACCAAATCCTTGGAAGTCGATCTGTTGAAGAATTTGAGATTCGTTTAACTCACAAGAACTTCGATAAAAGAATCTATATCGACCTACTGGTCGATCATGGATGCCCGTTTGAACTGAAGGCAACGGAATCTCTTGCCGATGCTCACCAGTGTCAATTGATCCAGTATTTGATGCTCACTGGCTTGACGCATGGAAAACTGATTAATTTCGGTATGGACTGTGTCGACCATCGATTTGTAAACTGCCATGAAACCTTAGAACAACGTCAGAAGTTCCAAGTGGAACGGGTCGATTGGCTCAGTTCTGCTTTCACAGATCGTCTCGAGCACATTGCCGTGGACCTTGTTCAAGATTGGGGAACCGGACTTTCAAGATCCCTCTACAAGGAAGGTATAATCGCCTTGTTGGGGGGTGAGGACCAATGTCGAGGATTCACTCGTACAAAATGGAAAAGTGCACAAACGGGGCGGCAATCGGTGTACCTTGTCGCCCCTTTTATCTCGTTCGAGATAACGTGTATCAGGCAAGATCTTGATTATTACCTATCACACCTCCGGCGCTTCCTAAGCAACACCGACCTGGAGTCAATATTATGGGTAAATATCGTTTCTGGTTGTCTGCGATTCCAAAAAATCACCAAAGAGTAGGCAAAAAGATGGGACGGCAAAAAAATGGAGTGGCAAAAAAATGGAGTGTTATCCCTTGGTTTTTATTTTTTTGCCCAACCATTTTTTTGCCCACTTCCTACTGGTCTCACAAGCCCTCCGGTTCTCAAGTCGAGTGCTCTGGCTAGAAAAGTCAACCCGCTCGCTTCTATCCTCACAGAGCGCAAGGTCGTCTCGTAGGATTACCTTTCGTTCAGGATTCGATGAACCATACGGGATCATCGGCCGATAACCCACGATGATTAGGTTCGAACGGATTCGACCCTATCGGTTATGCGAGCGAATCTGCGCTGGTTGATTGCACAGGAATGGATGCAATGGGTGCTCGAGGGATACTTCGTTGTCAAGCAAGCTTGGCTATAGCGTTGGCTACTGCAATGGTACCTCATGTAGCCTTTGGCCAAGAATCAGGGTTCTCGGCGAGTCCGGTTTCATCCGGGTCTCCCTACTCAGTCGAATCTGCTCAGGAGTCAAGTGCCACTGGAGCATCGCCTGGGATACTGAATCAAGGTGGTGTGAACTCCTCATTCGGACAAAGCATGGCAAATGAGCTTGGAGCTACCGGCACCGCAGGTGATCAAGATCTTGCGACCAAGCTGGTTGATCCAACTGCGTCTGTTACCACGCTCAACTTTCAGAATCGCTACATATCTTCCTTCTACGGAAACTCGGATCAGCAAAATACGTTGGTATTTCAGCCAGTGATCCCTTACAAAGCGTTCGGGACCAATCACATCTTTCGAGCCACGATGCCCTATCGCTTGGATGGGCCGTTGCAAGACGGCCTTGATCCGGTCACCTTATTTGACCTGATGGTTATCCCTCTCTCGCGGGGCCGCTTGGGAGTGGGACCAGTTGTTTCATTCGGGCCAAACAATCGCAATGGACGCGATACGATCCAAGCTGGACCGGCGATCGGTTATGTCACTCAGAAGGGCAAATGGACCTTGGGAGGATTCAATCAGAACCTCATCAGCAACGACACCAACGTGAGTTTCCTGCAGCCCGTGATCGCTTACACGATCAATCCGAAATGGACCATTTCTGCGGGGGATTTGCAGGAGGGCTACGATTGGAAATCGGATCAGTGGGTGAGTCTTCCCGTCGGATTCCAAGTTGGTCGATTGGTACAAGTTGGCAAAACGACCCTGAGATTGGCTTACAACCCCCAGTACAACTTCCGCGATTTAGAGGGCAACCCCGAGTGGACTCACCTCTTTGGGGTTGGCTTGGTTGTCAGGTAGGCTTTAGGTGCAGGCTGTTGATCTGGGGTCCGACTTACGTTTGGAATACAAAACCACGAAGGGGCTGATAGCCAAGGCCAAGAGAAGCAGGTGGAGCCCGATATCGATATAGAATCGATTCTGTTCCAAAATGGGATTCGACCAAGCCGGAGCTGGCACTCGGATTTCATCGATAGGCATGACAAACGGCTCTGTGGTATCAGATGGTTCTGTACGATTCCCTATTTTGGCGATCGCTTCATGGTAGCAACTAAAAACCGATCTAGCCAAATTTTCGTTTCTGCGGGACCCGATAGCCCTGGTTTTTCATCCCACTGCCATAGGCCATTTTCGCTAAAACTTCGGTAGGCGACAAAATCGCGAATCTCCATGTTTTTACAGGGCGGAAAGGCACGGGACCCGTTTGGGGGACAGTCCCGCGATTTAGAGTCTTTTACCCCGAATCGAGCCTTTTCGGGTGCGTGATGGTCACCAAGCGCGTCCCGAGGTTTGGCCGCGTGAGAAGTTGGATAGCTCGCAATCCCTTTGAATTTATTGGATAGAAACGCAAAGACCCGCTGGGGTCAGCCAGCGGGTCTTGAGCGGAACCGGTCGGATATCCGTTAATTGCTTCTTTTTGAAAGCAAAATACTCGATGTCAAATGCCGTTGCGCCGGTGTCCGCCATTCCTGGGCTATCGCGACATGCTGACTTTTTCGGCTACGATGGCTTAGTCGTTATCGGATCGAAGTACGGAGATGAACGCTTTCTGCGGAATATTGACGCTGCCGAATTGCTTCATTTTAGCTTTGCCTTTTTTCTGCTTGTCAAGCAACTTATTCTTGCGGGTCACGTCACCACCGTATAATTTTTCTGTCACGTCTTTGCGATAAGGCTGAATTGTAGCACGTGCGATGATTTCGCCACCGATGGCTCCCTGAATCGGAATCTTGAACTGATGGCGGGGGATCGCTTCGGCCAATTGTTCACAATAGTGCAACGCACGGGTTCGCGCCTTATCGCGGTGAACAAGATAGGACAAAGCATCGACCGGCTCGTGATTGACCAGAATATCTACCTTCACAATATCCGTAGCGCGATATTCAATTGGGACATAATCGAACGAACCATACCCGCGGGTCATCATCTTGAGTTTACCGTAGAATTCGAATAGCACTTCACCCAGCGGCATCTCGCTTGACACTTCAACTCTACCGGCCGACAGATAGTTCATGGTCTGGCTGTCCGAACGATGCTCCCGACAAAGCTCCATGACTGGCCCAACGTATTCCTCGGGAATGAGAATAGATGCTTTGATAAAAGGCTCGGTGGTCGACTGAATCGACATCGGATCAGGCCAATTACTTGGATTGTCAACATCAACCGTCGTCCCGTCCTTCAATTCGATCTTGTACTTGACAGACGGAGCCGAGATGACAAGTCCCAAATCGAACTCGCGTTGCAATCGCTCTTGAATAACATCTAGGTGCAGCAATCCTAAAAAGCCGCAACGAAAACCAAACCCCAAAGCTACCGAGCTATCTTTTTCGAAAGTTAGTGCCGCGTCATTGATCGCCAGTTTCTCCAGCGCCTTGGTCAGTTCTGGATACTCGTCGGTACTCATAGGATAGATCGACGAAAACACCACTTGCTTAGCCTTCTTGTAACCGGCGATCGGTTCAGCCGCTCGTCGTTCCAAATGGGTCAGCGTGTCACCAATCTCTATATCCTTGACGCTTTTCACGCCTGCAACGACGTAACCCACTTCACCAACACTAAGCTGTTTTCTGGGAATCAGCTTAATTTGGTTGTAACCCAGCTCGTCGACTTTATAGTCGCGGCCAGCGTGCATAAAGTGGATCGTCTCGCCACTCATTAGCGTTCCTTCGACGACGCGTACTTGAAGGATAACGCCGCGATAGGTATCAAAGTATGCGTCGAATACCAAGGCCTTGAGCGGAGCTTGAGGATCGCCCTTCGGGCAGGGTAAATGCGATACGATACCCTCGAGCAACTCACCAATCCCAAGTCCAGTTTTTGCAGAAACCGGGATCGCAACGAACGGATCAAGCCCCAAATCTGCATCGATCTCTTCGCGGACTTTGTCGACGTCAGCCGCAGGCAAATCGATCTTGTTGATCACGGGCAACAAGGTGAGGTTGTATTCTAGCGCAAGGTAGAGATTGGCCACAGTCTGCGCCTCAACGCCCTGAGATGCATCCACAACAATAAGTGCTCCGTCGCAGGCCATTAAGGAACGCCTCACTTCGTGAGAAAAGTCAACGTGGCCAGGCGTGTCGATGAGGTTCAACAGATAGTCTTGTCCATCTGCTGCGCGATAGGACAACGTGATGGAGTTGCTCTTGATCGTGATTCCCCGCTCGCGTTCGATGTCCATCGAATCGAGCATCTGATCATGGAACTCACGCTGATTGACACCTCCGCAAGCCTGTATCAATCGATCCGCCAATGTCGACTTGCCGTGATCGATGTGAGCGATAATGCAGAAGTTTCGAATGTTTTTCATACGAGCCGTTTTGACGTTTGATAACAGAGAAGCCTATTTTGCAATCAAGAATCATAAGGAATAACGCATTTTCTTGACAGGGATTGATTGTCTCATTTCACGCGTTACGTTGTTTTTTAGTGTTCTTTCCAGGTCGTCAAGGTCAAAACTCAAGACTTCACACGAGCACATCCCTCGTTTCCCACGATTCCCCCTAAACCCAAATGAGCAGATCTCCAGTTTGAAGCTTGGGACCGCATCCCGAGGCCTTTTCCGATGCAGTTCCTGCGCCGCGCTAACGACGAACACTCCAACGCGCCCAGGTGGGCGTGTCCTGAGCAACTAAGCAAGTCGCCAGGGCATGTTCCAACTACTCAGCGGCACAATCGGTCGGCGTCCAACAAGCCTCGAGCACACTGGTTAAGGGCCGTTTCACAACTTCGCTTCCAGGCACATCGGGACGCGATGGTCAGGTTTTTCATGCCACTGCCATTGGCGTTTTTCGCCAAAACCTCGCGGCGGTATGAAAACGCGAAAATGCCGTTTTTGCAGGGTTTCCGATCACGGGACGTGTTTGGGGGTTGTCCCGTGGTTTGAGCCTTTGATTTCAATTTGAGCCCTTTGGGGTGGCGATGGGTGTCTAACGCGTCCCGTGGTTTGGCGACGAGCGAAGTTTGCCGACTCGAAAAAGCCCCGAATTTCCGCGTAGAAATGCAAAGACCCGCTGAGGTTAGCCAGCGGGTCTGTTTGCCGATGGTCACGTTGCGGTGACCAAGTTTATGGAGGCGGCTTCTTGGACTCGCAACCTTGCTCTGTTTTGGGAGGTGCCGGGGAACCATGGAAAACACTGGTAAAGTTCACAAACTCTTTGATCGGCGGAGAGCCTAGAAGTAGCTTGGCTTGTTTCGCGCGCTACGTGCGCCGAGTCCTCGGATGCAAAAGTGCTGAATCTTGTGAAGCGGAGCTCCCCGGCGGTTTACGAGACGGTATTTTCCTAATGTAGACGCTTCACGAACGATCGTGCCGGATTGAAGAACGTCACCAGCGAAAGAATCGCTTCGGACGCTACAAGCCAGATTTGACTTTGTCGAACAAGGCTTCATTCACGACCTTGTATTCGTTGTGGCCGAATAGCCTACCCAGTCTCGTAACTGGTGCGTTAGGTTAAAGCAGTTTCAGAACAATAAGCACTCCAGCCAAAATGAGAAGAAAGAGCAACCCAGGAAAAAAGACCCTGAGTAGGTATCGCAGCACGCCTGCGTCGCTTACCGAATCCACTTCGATTTTCTGCCTACGTAAACGATCCATGTCAACTTGATCGAATGCAATTTCATGCCCGCTACGTATTTCGGTTGCAAGCTCCCTGAGTTTGTACTCATAGGTCGACTGTTCGGCCCGTGTATCGAACCTTCCTAGCGAGAGATACACACTCTTTGCCATCGAATCATCGTCTGCGGGCTTGAACCCGCATTCACTGCATCGCTTGTAGGGGGCGTCCTTGGATTTACCACATTAGAGGCAGACAGCGTACACGCTATTGATCCTCCCTGCCGTTCAAAGCGTTCCAAGAGTTTATGGTTGGCTTGCAATAACGCCATCAATTATCACTACGTTTATACAGTCTTCACCCACAGGTGTGAGCGTCCCTACTGTAAAGTCAGAGACAAAAAACAGTGTGGGCTTACACTTAAATGCGTTATCGCCTTGTAGACGACAACGACACAAAAACCAGTCGCCACAACGGACTCTTGGACCTTCTTCATATCCACTATTTCCCTGACCAATCCCTTGCGTGGTTACAAAATCGTATAGATCATCGCTCAATAGAGCGGCAATGCCACAACTTTGTCCTGCCATAAAACAAGGCTCTTGACATTGGCCACCCGGGGGGTTGTCATCACAAAATCTTGTGATTGCCACATAGCAATCATCCCCCGAACAATTCAATACAAGAATTAAAAAGATCAATACAAAATGAATTCTCAAACAAACTGCATTTCTATTAAGCATGGTAATCGAAGCCCTCAAAAATAAAAACAAAAATGGAATCGTATCATCTGTTTGAAACGAAAACCTTGAATACGGTATCAGCCTCCTTTAACCCATCTGTTGCGACAATTTCAAAATCAATTTTACTCATCTCCATGGTCCGCTCAGCCTTTGGTGTAATCGAAAGATAAATTCGAGCGGTGTCGGAGGTTAACCTTTCCAACCTATGATCAATCGTGAATTCCTCCTCGCGATTAAAATCCAGACGAACCTCTGTGATGTCGCAGGCGAAATCTGTTATTCGAAGGATCGCCTCCCCCGTAAACGCAAGCGAATCTTTCGCTCTTTTGAATACGACAACCTTCGGCAATAACTGAATGTCATCTACTCGTTCGATAAAAAGGTTTGTGGATCGCCTAACCGTACCTTTAACATTCGACACATACAATCTACCTTTATACTTTCGATTTTCAAGCATTCGCGATGGGAGCGATAATTCTACATAAGCTCTATCGCTCTCGCTCACCAATTTAAATTTCACGAACGCAAATTGAGAATCGGCAGAAAATTTGACATCGTTCAGGTTCTGGTCTTTCGAAAGTGTAACCGGAAGACGGAATCGGATTTCCGGGTGCCCCATATCGATACGATTAATTCTTTTAACTATATTCTCTTGCTCGAAGCGGGCAACTCCGCTGATGTCGCCATGAAATTTCAAGAATATGGTGCTTTCCTTTGTGACTCTGATACCGACCTCGAATTCACCATTGGCATTTACGAATTCACTATTTACTTGAAGTTCTCCACGAAGCAAACCCGTGTCTCCTTCCTCTATAAAAAATGGCTCAACAATTCTAAAAACTTTTCCGGTCTGCAATTTATCACCAAAAGAAAGCCTCTGTTTGGTGCGATTGCGAATGAGTACTTGTATTTTTATCAACTCGCCTTCTTCTACATCGCCAAGTGAAAACTTTTCGGTATTCAATAGGTTTAGTGTCAAAAGGTCGCATTCAAAGAACCGCACGCTTGGTTTCGGTTGAGACTCTTGATAGAACGAAATAAAAAGAAGTGGGAAAATAAGTAAGTGCATCAATTTCCATCCTTCGGAAATGAAGTAACGAGCAAGGTTTTCGCGACGTTTAAATCGAATCCGGTAATCGTGTTTTCCGGAAAAACGAGGGATTCTTCATTAAACTGCAGCCAGTTAATTTCGCAATTAGTAATCAAATCCACATCAGGGTCAACTCCGCTCGCCTTGTCCGACAGTAGTTTTTCAATGGATGAAAAACTAGCAAGTCTATAAATACCTTTGCATTTTTCATAACGAGGGGTGGATCTAACAACATTATGAAGCAATTCCCCGTTTTTCGGATTCAACCGGTCGACAACGACATCAACAGGCATCGAAGAAAAGGGGTCAAAAATGATTTTGGTTTGAAAGCGGTTTTCCCCATCCCCAAACCCGAGGATTGCAGACAAGGATCCATCAGGGTATCGTATACCGGTACTATCTTGCCATCCCAATAGGTGTTCCTCACTCTCTTGTTCGCGGCGTTTTCCACTTCCGAAATCTAAGCTAGCGATAGTCGGATCAATGACAATGATACTTGCTAGAAATCTAGCCGCGTCGCATTTCCGCATTGAAGGGGTTGCCGAGTGATCAACCTGCCAAGTCATACGCCCATCACTGAAGCAAGTGGCAAAGTACTGCGTTTTGCTTTTCTCCGAGTCGGCTATGCGATTCTCTGACACATAGAAGAATTTCTGCGACCCCCAGTCTACAATTATTCGACAGCGAACTCGCTGATTAACTTCTTTTTCAGATTGAAATTCATTTGCTTGCGTAAATTCATCGACATTTAGGTTCAAAACCACATCGTAGTTCTTAATCGCCAGTCGATTTGCCTCGAAATACTCCAACATGGGGAGGGGAGACTCATGTTGCTGCGCAATGGAACTGAACGAAGATACTAGTATGAAAAATAGTGTTATTGCTTCTCTCATCGTGCTTCTCACCATAAAAACTTTGCCGCGGTCGCTGTTGCAAACTCACCTTCTTTCGATCTAACGGTCAATCTGAGAGTGTCTTTTTTATTTCGCAGCGACTCTACTTTTTGCTTTGCGATTGAGAAATCGACTCTGAAAACACCCGGCCTGATTTCGTTCAAATCCACCGCGAACGACTCATCCGTTGAAGTCTTAAGATTGATGACAATATCGCTTTCGCTACCTTTCAGCACCTCCTTACTAATTTTAATAATCGAAGTCGCGGAAACTGCTGATTCGGAATTCGACCCAAAAATCAACAACAATGGTCGTAATTCTAATTCGGGTTGGGAACGAACACAAACGTCGATCGCCTTGTCTTTGAACACTTTTCCGTAAACCAAGACTTTTCCAATCATTTCTTTGTCCGTCTTGATGCGAAGAAGTAAAGAAGGTTTGCCTTCATCCCAAATTATCTCTCGCATGATCAAACTATCCGCTTCGCCTTCGGCCCTCACCAACAAATCCGCAGGAAGGGTCGAGGTTGGAACATAGATCGATATCCTTTTCTCAACGAATGGTTCTCCACGTAAATCTTTTGATCCCTTCTCAATTACCAAAGCTTGTTCAGACAAGCCGACTACACCGATCATGGTCGAGGTAAATTTAATTACTAGTCTTCTTAATGATCCGTTGCACCCTATTACCACATCGATCTGCTTTCTAGGGCTTGGCTCTAACTGTTTCGTTGAAAATTTGAATTCAAGGCGTTCCGCTTTCCCTGGTGCGATCGATACTTTAGGAATTGTGGCGGACATACAACTACATCCTACTTTTGCCGAATCGAGGCTGAAAGATTCAGCTAATGCATTTTTCAGATTTAATGCAACCACCACAGCGGTGCCTGGAATAACATTTCCCAAATCAATGGTTTCGACAGAGGTCTTATCGATCTCATGATTGATTTCTAGACTCTTTTCAACCACAATCTCCGGATTTTTGGTAGGCTCTACCGTCGGGGGAATGTTGTTTGATTGACGCACCAATGAAGGTTGATCTGCGTTCTCAACAATCTTGTTCGTATTTAGGAGTGCGGACGACTCAGTCGCATTCGTCGTAGGAGATTGTGCAAAATTTAAATTAGATAGCAATACCAGATGCCAAGCAACAACGAATCTAAATACCACCCTGTGAAGGATCATCTTTACACCTACAAGACCGAAGTCCATAAAGACGTTGTTCGGACAGACAACTTTCACTCGACCCAAAAGATAACCGCCCCCCCCCCCGCTTGTCAAACATTTTCCCAAAATTTTACTAGAATTGGTTTCTTCCGGAATTTCTCCATGAAACTGAAGCCGTTTCTTTGCTTTCGCAGGCAGTTCGAATCCGTGTTCACGTGGACTACAAGTGAAAACTCTGTGTTAATTCTGGAACCCGTCGAAAACAGAGAGTCAGAGAATTCGAGCTCGATTTTTTCGCACTCTCGGGCGCAACCTTGAAGGTTGCGTTCGAGAGACAGAAATCTCTCTGCAAACAGGGCATTCAAGGGACAGCCCCCCGATGAAATGCACTTCGGTAAAGGCAGCGACATTCCAAACCAGCTCAACGACGCTCGCGCAATTGCCAAACAAGCAAGACTAGCCACGAACCGCGCAGTAAGTTGCTCAAGGTGTGCACCCACAGATTGCCTTGTACAGTTCGAAAACAAGCCCACCGAATCAGGATAGGAGACTAGCGACCGAGCAATAGACCGATTCGATTTGTAAGGACAACTGCCTCAACGTCCGCGCACAGGCCGCAAAAAAGCCATGTTCGAAGCATGATTGAACAGAAACCGAGCATCGAAAGAGTAGTCATTGAATCATCGAACCAGCGTTTGAGCCTTACATCCCCTGTGAGCGCGCTGCCACGATAAGTTTCGGTCCTAGTGCCGAGTTCTCGGACACAAAAGTGCTGTATGTTGTGACATGGAGCACTGGTCTAACCGTCAACGACGATTTTCTCTCAGCGAGAGATATTTGGATTATTCATGGCTGCATCAAGGTCGCAAACTTGAATCGCTGGAAAACTCACGTTTGGCCATGTCGCTTGGCGGATCGCTATAAATTTTGAATCATCTTCAACCGACATTACAACTAAACCTTTGTAGTTTGCAACGTATTCAACAATATGTTCACGCGCAGAATCCCAAGAAGATCCTATAGTTGACCTTACAGACTCAAAGAGTGCCTTGTCCGTAGGAAAATATACACCTAAACCACACTTTTTTTTCAAGTCCCATCCGACGATCGACTTAATTATATATGCCTCCGATTCCAACTCTAATACTGAGCAGATTACCCGATCATTCCATTCGACAATAATCTCACTCAAAGAGACGAGAGGAATTCCAGGTCGCAAAGTATCAAAACACATGCCACTTGCCTATTACTTCGGAATGAAAATCGAATTGAATAGCGAGGCCACTTCGTCTGTTACTGGATGGGGAAGGTGGACAGTATAATGAGCCAGCTTACTCCCGGTCTGTTCAACAACAAAAGCCGCTTGCACCTCGGCAAGCGTAGCAAATTTATGTAGTTTATCGGAGCCTGAAATGCGTTCAACTAACGTCGTTGAAACGCCGTGCGGGAAACCGTTTCTCACGGCCCTTGCGGCGTCACTTGCTAACTGGCTCGCGGACTCAATTTCCTGTCCGAAACGGACTAAACATGGTCCTGCATTATGCACCACCAACCCCAGCTCGCCGACTTGGTACACGTGCTCGCCGTGGACTTCGATATTGTAGACCGGCTGGGAGACTCGCGAAAGGGAGACGCTCGGAACTAGGCCGGAGGCTTTAGGCGTGAGGCTAGAGGGAAAACCCAATCCGAAAGACTCAGTATCGCAGCATAGCCACTCGCCTTGGGCTAGCTCAGCTAGCGGCACCCATTCCTCGCGATCGACTGAACACACAGGGTGGATGGTCGTCCCGGTGATCGTTTCGAAAGTGCCGTCGGCACCTAGCACATCCACGCTGGCCACGACGTGGACTTCGCGGGTAACAAACCGTGCGGTGACCACAGAGCCTTCGCCAAAGGCGATCGGTGGACAGTCGTCGATGGCGGGGACTAAACAACGCGCGAGGCAAGATCGCAAAACCATTCAGGATTGACATCGCAAGAACTAGAAATTCCAACGGATTGAGCTACTCGCATGCCTTTTCCTGGCGTAAAATACCCGGAGGTTCCATCTGATATTTACTACCTAGAGGATGCCGATGGTCACAACAATCGATGCACCACTGCAATGGGTCGAGACCGTTGCCACGCTCAAATTACCGGATCAAGCTGACAAGCACCTTCAGTATTTGATGGATCGTAACAATGAGGGAAAACTTACGGATCAAGAGAGGAACGACCTCGCCGCATTGGCGGAGTTGAGCGAACGCCTTTCGCTTGTGCGAGCCGAAGCATTGCATCTACTTGGTCGCAAGCCATAGGTTGACCGCTTGTGGCAGATGACTCCCGCGAATCCATTACGACGAGGGCTGGCAAGCGTTGTGAATACTGTCAGATGCATCAATCCCTCCAGGGAGCGACTTTCCACATTGAGCACGTCGTGCCCCGTGTGATGGGCGGCCTTAGTGATTCAAGCAACCTAGCGTTGGCGTGTCCGAGTTGCAACTTGCATAAGGGCGACCGCATTTCCGTGAAGAGTTCCGTCAATGGTGATGTTATTCAACTATTTAATCCGCGACTCGATGACTGGAACAATCACTTTGAGTGGGACGACTACACCCTTGTCTCAAAATCTGAAATTGGTCGAGTAACTATCCAAGCCTTTGATCTCAACCATGAGCGTCGCATTCGAATTCGACGAGCAGAGCAACTTTTTGGCTTATTTCCACCGGATCATAACATGGCTGGACGAAAGCGCGACCTCGACCTGTCGTAACTCTGACCGCAAAAGGTGATTATGTCGAAGACCTCGAAAAGAGGGGCTACCTTCTCGAGCGACGCACAGCACGATTAAGAGCTTTGCTTCGACTGTGCGTCGTCTTGCATCGCCTATCGGGCTTTTCGCTTACCTATCGACGATTGCCTCAAGGGAGCGATAAGCAGAAACTTCTTGGCGTCATTGATCGCGCAAGCCGATTCGTTCGATTACCGAGATTACTTGCCTGCATCGGAATCTCTTCTTCGCGCTACTACGATTGGAAGAACGCTCAAGAATGTGGACTCGATGATGTCTCGTCTTGTCCCAGATCTTTACCGGGGCAAATGACTGCGACGGAGCGCTCCGAAATGCGATCGATGGTGCAGTCCGAAGACTATCGTCATCTTAGCGTCGGATCGATCGCTCGGTTGGCCTCACGTTTGGGAAAGGTCTATGCTTGCACTTCGACTTGGTATCGAGCGATTCAAAGCGGAAACTGGATCCGGTCTCGTAAACGCATCTATCCACCGAAACCGCGCGTCGGCTTACGAGCTACGAAGCCAAACGAGTATTGGCATGTCGACACAACCATCGTTCGATTGCTTGATGGCAGCCGCGTATACATGCACGCAGTTCTCGACAATTTCTCGCGTCGCATTCTCGCATGGAGATTGAATGACACGTTCAAAACAGGTACGACAGCCGAACTCCTCAGGGAAGCAGCGAAGGGACTTCCCGATGGGACTGTGCCCTCTGCGGTTATGGATTCGGGCGTTGAAAACGTGAATGGCTCGGTAAACGAGCTTGTTTCTGATGGCACCATCCAACGTATCCTTGCGCAGGTCGATATTGTGGAATCGAACAGTATGATCGAAGCCTGGCGGCGTCAGCTAAAGCACCAGTGGTTGTATTTGAACGGACTTGATAGTGCGAATTCGGTTCGCAAGTTTGTTGATTTTTACGTCGAGCAGCACAATTCTGTTGTTCCCCATTTAGCCTTTCAAGGGCAGACACCCGACGAGATGTACTCTGGGACCGGAGCGAATGTTCCGGTCGAACTCAAAGAGAAGCAAGCAATAGCGATAGCTGCGAGGATATGCTCACCAAGCGCGTCCCGAGGTTTGGCCGCGTGAGAAGTTGGCTAACTCGCGATCCCTTTGAATTTATTGGGGTGAAACGCAAAGACCCGCTGGGGTTAGCCAGCGGGTCTTGAGCTCTATGGTCACGTTGCGGTGACCGACTCGATGGAGGCGGCGGGAATTGAACCCGCGTCCCGTGATGCTTCCGATCCGGCCTCTACATGCTTAGCCAACTGTTCTTTGTCTCGCCCACCGCGTTCGTTGTTGGCATCGGTGCGGTGCGCCAGCCTCGAGCTTTTTTAACCATCACCGTGCGAGACACGGGTCATGGCGATTCGGAATTGCGACAGGTACTCCAGCGCCTCCGACGGGCCCCGGGTACCTGGGAAGCCTAAACTAGGCTGCCATTGCGAGAGTATTCTCTGCAGTTACTTTTTTTGATCGAGTATTAACGTGGCCTCTCGACCAACCACGACATGCCACCAAAATCTTCAACTCACCCGGTCGATTCCAATTCGCCCCCGATGATCCACCAGTGCGAGCGCTCGCGGATACTAGCAGTATCGGCACAGGCTGCCCAATTGACTAGCCCTACACCAGGAAAAAAGATCGGTCGGATCGGTCGGATCAGTCGGATCGGTCGGATCAGTCGGATCAGTCGGATCGGACGGATCGGACGTTGACAGACCGTGGGTTTGCGAGTAGCCTTCCCCAATTGACAAACTCCCGCTAGGGACGCCAAACCACCTCCATTACAACGAAAAAACAAAGCATGAATCCCCAAGATTTGCTAAGAATCGTCGATTCTCTCCATCGGGAAAAGCAGATCGACCCCGAGTTGGTCATGCAAGCGATCGAGGCTGCGTTGATCACCGCTGCCAAGCGGCAGTTTGGGGATGAGGCCGATGTCGATATCAGCATCACTCGGGGGGTTGGAAACATCAATGCCACGGTCGATGGCAAAACGCTTAGCCAAGACGAAATCGGTCGTATTGGGGCTCAAACTGCCAAGCAGGTCATCATCCAGAAGCTCAAGGAGGCCGAGCGCGACGCCCGCTTGGACGAATTCCACGAGCAAGTCGGTCAGCTCGTTACGGGGATCGTCCAGCGCACCGAGAAGGGGCTGACCATTGTCCAACTCGGGAACGTCGAAGCCATTTTGCCCAAGAGCGAACAGATCCCCGGAGAGGCTTATCACAACGGATCGCGTGTCCGCGCGGTGATCTACGAAGTCAAAGCGGTCGGGAACCGCGTCAAGATTATCCTTTCGAGAACCAAGGGCACCTTGGTGCAACGGCTCTTCGAACAGGAAGTCCCCGAGATTGCCGAAGGAGTCATCAAGGTCAATGCCATCAGCCGCGAACCGGGCTACCGCAGCAAAGTTGCCGTGAGCAGCACCGACCAGCGCATCGATTGCGTGGGGGCTTGTGTGGGCATGCGAGGTAACCGGATCAAGAACGTCACCAGTGAGCTAGCCGGTGAGCGGATCGATATCGTTCGCTGGAGCGATGATCCGATGGTTCTGATCCCCAATGCCCTGCAACCCGCCCAAGTCGAGCAAGTTCTCCTGTGCGACATGATTGGTCGTGCGATCGCGTTGGTCAACGACGAGCATCTCTCGCAGGCCATCGGTCGATTCGGGCAGAATGTCCGGCTAGCCAGCAAGCTCTGTGGCTGGGACATCGAAATCATGACCGCTCCAGAGCTCGAACGTCAGATCGAGCGAGCCATGGAGGCCTTCATGCAGATCGATGGGATGACCGAAGAGGTCGCTCAGCAACTCGTCGAACAAGGGTACCTGTCCTTCGATGACTTGTCGGTCATCGAGCCAGAGGCTCTCATCGAGATGGGTGGCTACAGCGAGGAGCAAGTCAACGCGATCGTCGAGCAGGCCGAGGATCGAGCCGCCGAGCAGGAGGCCGAGGAAGAGGCCCGCAAAAAGCAAGAAAAGCTGGAAAAAGAACGTCGTGCGGCCGAGGAGCTCGATAAGCTCGAGGCACCTGCTCAGACGCCTGCTGAGTCGGTTGCTGACCCGGTTGCACAGGCGCCTGCTGAGCCGGTTGCTGAGCCGGTTTCCCAGGCGCCTGCTGAGCCAGTTGCTGACCCGGTGGTCCCGCCACCTGCTTGAGGGCCCTAAGGGTCCCGGTAGCTAGCCGCACTTTTCTATCCGTACTTCAGGGGGCTGCCCAAACTTGAGGGAACTCGACCGCAGAGTCCCTCTCGGCGATGTTCCCTGAGGTTTGTTCTGAGACTTCGATAGGATCGGCATGAACTTGAGCCGAATCTGGAGGTCCAGTTGAGAGCTTGTCAAGAACCATCCAGAAAAAAGTGAATTTAGGGGCTCGGATCCCTGACGAATTTCAGCTCTTGCGGTAGACTACGATCCTTACCGTTTCGATGGATGGCATATCGCGACCGCTTGGACATCCCCCCTGGCAAAAAATTCGTCAAGTTGTTTTTGACGAAGGCCATGGGTTTGGAGGGGGTGGCACCAAGAGGCACTTCTGGCTTGCCGAGGAATCGCAAGAGGAAAGTGCTGGCAATGCGAAGGGGCGTTCAATGAGATAATTCAACAGAACAAAAAGGCGAGCGAAGATGTCCGAATGGATGTCGGAGTCTCGCCTAACAAATCGAGGGCCGAGGCCCCGGGGATTTTTGCTCAGTGGCAGTTCGAATTTATTCGCTTGCAAAAGATCTAGGCGTCGACAGCAAAGAGCTGGTCGATATGTGTGCGCGTATAGGGATACAAGGCAAAGGAAGTGCGCTTGCGAGTCTCGAAGACGACGAGATTGCGAAGATAAAGAACCATCTAGCGGAGCGTTCTGCTCCAGCGTCAGAAGTGTCCAAAGAGTCTCCAAAGCCGGTTCGCGAACCGATTAAGGATGCTCCGATACGGGAGTTGAGCAAACCGGCGACACCCAAGCGGGAGATCGGTGGGATTCGCAGGCCCACCAAGACCTCAGACGACACGACTGATGAGGCTCTCGAGGAGCCTATCGTGGCCAAGGGACTCGATGTCGACATGGTGTCTGAGCCGGAGGTTGTCCAAGCGCAGCCTGCCCAATCATTGGACCCCAATCCCCCGGTTATTCGGGTTGACGGGCCCGAGGGTGATACTTCGGAGCAGCAAGACGAAGCATTCGAGCCACAAGACGTTTCGCTAGCCCCTGTCGATTCCGATTCAGTTTCCACAGTTGCACCAGTTGTCAAAGCGAGAGATACCCGTTCGGAGCCCTCTAGGGACTTTGCTTCGATGAATGTTCCGGGCAAGGTTCGGGTCATCGGCAGGACCAGGACTCCTGAGGTGGCAAAGCCGGCAGGGGCAAGTGATGCCGTCAAGGGGGTTCGCAGGCCTAGAGAACCGGTGATCAATCTTGCCAAGATTCCCAAGTCCGCTGCTCCCACTCCGGCGGCAAGAGCGCAGGAGCCTGCTACTCTCAAGCCGATCGTGAAGCTTACGCCTGAGGTGCTCAAGGGAGTGCAGCAGCAAAAACCTGCCCAAGACAAAGCGGGTGGAACTGCGGCCCCCAAGACTGGGGCTGGGAGTGGTCGAGCCACAGCACCGAGCCAAACGCAGCATGCGGGCCTGACGGAATTCAAGCAGGCAGCCGAGAACAAGCTCAATCAGAAAAGTCGCAAGCCGACGGATGAGGTTGAAGAACCAGTTCGCAAGAAGGGTTTGGCTAGTCTAGAGTCCAGCCGAGCCGAACGCAGCAAGCTGCGAGTTCCGAGTCGGATCCAAACCACCAAGGATCTCGTTGGTGTGGAGGACGAAGAAGATCGACGTTCGGCTGCGCATCGTCATAAGAAAAAACAGCAGGCAGCTACTGGTCGTAAGGAGAAAGTGGCTTTGGCGCTTCCTTGCACGGTACGGAGTTTCTCCGAAGCTGCCGGTGTGCCCGCCGCCCGAGTGCTTCGCTCACTGATGATGATGGGTTCGATGACCAACATCAACGCCACGTTGACCCAAGAGCAAGCTGAACTGCTGGCTGTGGATCTTGGGGTTGATCTGGAATTCAAGCAAGCCGAAACGCTCGAGTCGAGCGTCATCGCCAAGCTGGACGATTTTGTTGATGATCCAGAGGACATGGTCACACGTGCGCCGATCGTGACGTTCCTCGGGCACGTCGACCACGGCAAGACATCGCTTTTGGATTACTTGATCGGTACCAAGATCGTAACGGGTGAAGCCGGAGGGATCACGCAGCACATTCGGGCTTACCAGGTCAAGAAGGATGGGCGAGCCGTTTCCTTTGTCGACACCCCTGGTCACGAGGCCTTCACAGAAATGCGAGCCCGTGGTGCCAATGTCACCGACATCGCCATTTTGGTTATCGCTGCCGACGACGGAATCATGCCTCAGACCGAGGAGGCCATCTC
>Ga0136644_10000636_pt1 | contig 28014 bp, 41 predicted proteins | sample C_130820_EF_Meta_FD_94780 | JGI IMG/M metagenome (GOLD analysis project Ga0136644, IMG submission 94780) | Freshwater microbial communities from Lake Croche, Canada to study carbon cycling - C_130820_EF_MetaG (v2) (version 2) | ecosystem: Environmental > Aquatic > Freshwater > Lake | place...
AATCGTTGCCTATGTGAGGCATATTGTTTTCTTTTTTGTTTAATAATTGTTCCTGAATAGCTATCTCCATCAGATGTGGTAGCTATCTGAACAATTCCTAAATCCACACCAATACAATCTGTATTCACTGTCTTTGTTTTTTCGGGAACATCTACACAACATAACAAATACCAATTCCCATTCTCATATTTTAGATCTGTTTGTCCTTTTCGATATTTGAATAGTTCTTTGTTCCAGTAAACGCAAGGAATTATTAATCTTCCTTCTGTTGTCCAGATGGATATAGTTTCTTCCTTAAAACTTAAGACCCTATCATCGTAAACCACAGAAGATGTTTTTTTAAATTTGTTTGGAAATTTTGGATGTTTCTTAATAGCATAGGAGCAACAAACACAATCTATTGCTCTAATAGTTAATTGAGAAGAAAAATCTTTATGAATACTTCTTGAAGGATGATAAACAATTTTTTGTAATTGATTTTTTCTGAACTCTTTATTTTCAAATGCTTGTTCTGAAAACTCATTGCAAATAACATTAAATTCTTGCATGGTGTTCAAAAGAGCACCATGCTGAAAATCATCTGTTAACAGTTTAATCTTCAAAGTTTTAATCACTAATAGTGTTTTACGATTTTGCTCGTATTATTCCTTCTTTTATAAATTATTTTTCAAAAAAAATCGTATAATAATCTTAACACCAATTCCTCCCAAGGGCTAAAGACCCTTGGGCTTCCTTGGTGAATTAATTGTGAATATCAAAAAAACTTAAATAATTCCGATCTTTTAGAATATCTTCTAGCAAAATTTGAGCCAATTTGCAAAAAACTTGCCTATGCTCACACACAAAAATATCCTACCACGCTTTTCGAGGATAATCTTCAAAATAGTAGATTGGGTTGTCTGTTGGCTTTCCGCAGATATAAAGCGAATTCAAGCAAACCATCCACCTTTATATATTCCACCATTTATCGCTATCTTCTGTCTTGTAATGATGAAGAAGCATTTGTTAATTGCCCAACAAATATCAGAGAAGTGAGATCTTACATTGGCGGAAAATACAATTCGCATCCTGAGAAGAAAAGAAAATTTGAGAAAAAACATGGCATAAATAACAAAAGTGATTATGACAATCTCGCTCTCCAATACTCTCTCGTTAATCCAGAAAATATGCAAATCAAATCCGACGACCAATTGCCCGAAAATACATATGTTCATAATATTTTGGATAATATTTGCAACAGCATGTTCGTTGATAGCTTGTCTTTAGAATGTAAACAGATTGCCGATTTGTTAATTCAAGGATATTCTCAAACAGAAATTTCAGAGATTATATCAAAAAATAAATCTACGACAATTAAACAAATTGGAGCAAAAATAAACATAATCAAGAAAAATCTCGTAAAATACTATCATGAGTGTTAAATATTACAGTGTGCATGTTATACCAGGCAGAGAAAATAAAGCTAGAGACATGCTTTTAAATAGAGCAGTGGCCCATAAAGCTTGGCAAGATACAATTTTGGAAATAATCATTCCTACCCAAAAAGAGTATGTAACGCGAAATGGAAAAAGAAAAATTGTTGACAAAAAAATCTTTCCTGGGTACATCTTTATCAAAATGTATCTTGATGAATACACCGAAAAGTTAGTTCAAGGGACAGATGGTGTGTCTGGTTTTGTAAGAGTGGGCAAAAAGCCAGTTCCGATGGAAGATTATGAAATTAAAAAGATTCTCAAAAATCTTGAAAATCAAGAAGAATCACCACAGTCAATCTTTAAGCCAAACGATATTGTGTTGATTGTTTCAGGTCCATTCTCAGAATTTAAAGGTAAAATTGAAAGCGTGGATGAGACAAAATCAAAGGTGAAAGCCTATGTAAATATTTTTGGCAGAGATACTCTCGCTGAATTTGATATGAAAGATGTTCAACTAAATGCTTGATTTTCAATTTTTTCCCACCTTCACACAATCTGGGTATAACAAGGTATGCCTAGTAAGACTATAGTTAGATACGCAAAGAATGCTTGTAAGAAATCCTCTTGTGAGCATTCTTTGGCCGCCGTGCTTTACAAAGGGGGAGCGGTTATTCGCGTAGCCTGCAATGAAAATAAAACGCTGGCCTATAGAAAGAAATACTTTTCTCATGGAGAGCCTTCCCGCCATGCGGAGATGAATGTCATTCATGGCATTCCAAGAGATGTAATCACGAAGTGTTCAATGCTTGTTGTTCGTTTGAATAAGAAAAATGAATTGTCATCGGCTAAGCCATGTATAGCTTGTGCTAGCGCTCTCTATGATGCAGGTATTAAAAAAGTTTATTATACTTCCTATACAGGAGAAATTTTAAAACTTGATTTTAATGAACTTTCTGAAGGCAAATACGTTAAGGAAAATTACCTCAATTATACACGATAAAATATTATGAAAACAAAACAAGAACATTTCGAACAATTATTTAAAGAATCTAGGACCAAGCTTTACAACGTAGCTTACAACATTACCAAAAATAGAGAAAATGCCGAAGAGGTATTACAAGACGCATATGTAAAAGCATGGAAAAAATTCGATTCTTATGATTCTGAAAAGAAATTTATCAATTGGATGACAACAATTGTTAGAAATGCGGGAATTGATGCCAATAGATTACGTAATAAGAATGTATCTGCTTTTTCTATCAATAGTGTTTTTGTTAATAATGATAAAGATTCAAGTCAAAATCTTCAATTAGACGTAGAAGACAAATCTTCTGATTTGTATGCTATGCTTGAAAATAAAGAATTGATGAAAAACATTTATGAATCTGTTGCTAAGCTTCCTGTCGATCTACAGATTGTTATGATTCCGTTTATGGAAGGCCAAACATACACGGAAATTTCAGATTCTTCTAATCTTGCGCTTACTACAGTGAGGGCAAGAGTACACAGAGGAAAGAAAATTTTGCGAAGTTCAATTAACATCGCAAACTTTTAAATAAAAAAACCGTATAAATTATTAAAGGAAAAAAAATATGAATAAACTAATCACAATTATTTCACTCGCCGCTCTTACCGTTGGAGCTTTTGCTCAATCAGGTGAAAAGCTCGGCCTACGACCTTATAACTGGAAGCCACAGGCTCAATTTCAAGCACAATCGCTAGATGTCAAGACATCTTCAGATGGTGTGAGCGTTCTTTGGCTCCGCGATGGCCTTTCAACAAACTACACCGCTCTGGCTGTTCCAATGTTCCAGGTTACTGGTCTTGGCAATCGAGTGAGTATCGTTGGACTAGGTGCTTATGATAGCAATTTCACTCGAACCAACATTTGGGCTGGCACTGGCGTTTCTGTTTCTCTAGTAGAAACTTCGGGCTGGTCAGTTAAGGCATATGGCGGCTGGAAGGGCTTTAATCTCGGCAATAACTTCAATGCCGCCCAGGGCAACGAAGCGTTTGTCTACGGACTTGGATTCTCAATTCCTATTCGTTAATTGATTATTTCGTCAAAATCCCTGAGAAATCAGGGATTTTTTGTTTTCTCACATAATAAATCAATGGGGGTATAAGCGAATCGATTGACGAATGACATTCTCTATGTTGCATGTAGTGGGTGAGTATCAGGCCACTTAAAAAGATATTCAAAAAATAAATGCTAAAACAAGCAAGAAAACTCGCAGATTCAACAAGGGCTTTGCTCAAGTTGGAAATGTAATGTTCGCCTAAGAGCGCACTGGAAAATTGAACACCCGTAGCTAGTAGGGTATCTTTTTTCTTAGAATTAAATCTAGCAAAAAACATTAATCACAATCTAATGTTAAAGTTTGTGCATAGAATTTTGTTGATTTGATAATATGTTCAACATTTTTCGGAGTAAAAAACAATTTATCTAAACATGTAGAAGCAAGATGATGGTTTGGGCAAGAAACGGGTTGGATTCCCGTTACCTCCACCAAGATTTAGAATAATTTAGGTTAAAATTTGATGAATCACTAATAAACAATTGTGTTTCAGGGTTTTGAAAAATTATATTTACCGTTTGAAAAGTGCACAGAAAAAGAAAAGATTTCTGCGGCAAATCTCATGGCTTTCCCCGAAGCTGTCACTCCAGAATTATATGATAGTATATTTTATTCCTGTGAATTGAGTTTGGGAGGAATTTGCAAGACTAAAGCTGATTTTATTATTGGTGCATATTTGGCCCGTGTTTTGCCGGGATATCAATTAATTTTATTAGAGAATATTTCAGTAAACCCAACGCTCAAATCGCGATCATACGGCAGAGATATTATAAATTATTTAGGCGAAAAAGGTTTGAGTTTTTATGGTGAAAATTTTAAAGGCATTGTTTCACCAATTAAATGCGACAAAAAGAAAAAATCCACCGATCACAAAAACGCATTTTTGTTAAGATCAATGATTAATTCAGGTGGCTCGATTGTTGTTGAAGGCGCAAGAGCAAAAAGCAATCATTTGCACTTCATTTATTTTCCTTATAATGGAGGCAGTGACAATGAAGAAATCCAAGAGGTTTTCAAAAAAATATATTTTTAATTTTTTTTTGTTAGCGATTGTTTTAGTTTTTGCAATATATTTCCATATATCCACATCTTATTTTTTTGTAATCGTTGAAGGCAATTCTATGCTCCCTTCTTTTAGAAATCATCAAATTTTATATTTTTCTAAAAAAGTTGATGAAATTTCATTGGGTAATGTGGTTGTCTTCAAGCGCAATGGCGAAACATACATCAAAAGAATAACTGGAATTCCCGGTGGTTATTATCTCAGGGACCAAGCTGATCCCTTAAGTTTTGTGATGGTAGCGAAAGATTTTTCAAGCAAAAGCGAATATTATACCATTGAAACACTTAAAAACGACGAATTTTTTGCCGAAGGAGATAACAAGAGCGAATCTTTCGACTCTAATGGTTTTGGCCCAATTAAAAGATCTCAAATAATTGGAAAGCTTTTTGCATTTTGAAATGTACAATTAAATAATGTGGATCAATATTTTAGAAGAAGAATATGCGGTTATATCTCAAGCCCTCAGTCATTGTAATTTACACGGATTAAATTTTCTCATAAAAACAAAGCGAGGAGATTTTTCGCCACATAATCCCAAGCACACAAGGGAAAATGCCGTGAAAGCCGCCCAAACTTATTTTTCTGCCAATGATTTAATTATTAATGACGATTGTGTTCAATGGACTGATGATGGCGATGCTCTTGTTATGGCTTGGCAAAAGGTACCGGCTGTGTTTATTGAAGAAAAATGTAATTGTGGAAAATAATTAAGGAATTTTCCTAAAAACTCTGAAAAATTAAATATACATGTCTATATTTATGTCGCCACATACACAACAATACTCTGTGGTTGATCCTATAAAAAACAATTTGGATGAAGAGCTTATCAAAAATAATAAGCTCAGAAAGGATGTACGCTCAAAAATTTTAGATGCAGTGGATAAAATTTCGAGTAAACTAGATATTAAAGTAGAAAGAATTTATCTTGTTGGCTCTTCCCTTACCCATCAATATACCGACGATAGTGACATAGATGTAACAATATTTGTTAAGCACACTGAAGAAGAGTTACACAATCTGAATAAACTCGCAGACAAATATTTCAATGAAAAAATTTATATAAATGAACATCCAATCAATTTTCATTTTAATTCTGGAAGATATTATAAATTTAAAGCAGATGCTATTTATGATTTAAAAAATGATAAATGGATCAAAAAACCAGAAGCTATGTCTCAAGATGATGTTGAAGATATTATTCGCGGATGCCAAAATGTCAAAGAATTTAACGAAATCCTATCTGAATATACTGAATTAAAAAAAATGCTTGAATCATTTTCTGGTCAACAAGATTCTCTCACAGAAATAATTGATCAAACGATGAAAGTTTCTAATTTATTTAATAAAATTAAAGACATTAGACGCGAAGATTTTAAAAAACGCGATACAGAAGGATTACCGTCTGCAAACTTTCGATGCAGTAATATAGTATTAAAATTATTAGAACAATATGGTCTTGATGATTTAGCTACTCAAATCTCCACCTTTTTGTCTGCTAGGCTCAAAAATTAAAGCTACAGGCATTGGAAGATTGCCCGCTTTGACAATTTGGTGAGTGGATCTAAAATAAAACCCCACTTGATTCAATCCTGGAAGCTTTATTGCGTTTTGGCAATTCATTTCGTCTAATTTTTTTGTAATTCCGCTGAGCAAGCATTTTTTTGTTAGTAATACAATGTAATTACCAAACTTTTTTTGACCTATTGAAACATGACATCCAGGTGAAAGTTCGCCCACAGAAAATTCTTCTTCTTTAAATCTTTTTTGTATTTGAAAATTTTCAAGTAATGTAGGGCCAGCTTGAATTATACTATTTCCCACTTCAAAACTCGGCCTAAATTTTTTCCCTTCGATTTTTGTCATAATTAAGCCATTGTCCTTTAGAAATCCAATTGGGTGGCCATTTTTATGATAATTACAACAAATAGCTAATCCATAAAAATTATCACCTGGCTCAAAATCAAATACTATTTTAGTGGAAAAAGAATCTTTTTGAATCTCAATTAAAAATTCATCTTCATTATTTCGATGAATTGTGTATTCCATCAATTGATTATACAAAATTTCCGTATATTCTACTATGATACCCTTTGTGATTGAAAAAACAAGCTCTGGCGAGCGTTCTTATGATATTTGGAGTAGATTGCTCAAGGACAGAATTGTTTTCTTAGGCGACGATGTTAACGACGACACCGCCAATGCAATTATTGCACAATTGTTATTTCTTGAGAAAGATGATCCAGATGCAGATATTCATTTTTACATAAACTCTCCCGGTGGAAGCGTTTATGCTGGTCTAGCAATCTACGACGCCATGCAATTAATTAAATGTGATGTGTCAACCACATGCATCGGCATGGCGGCCTCTATGGGAGCAATTTTGCTTGCAGGTGGCACAAAAGGAAAAAGATATATCTTGCCAAATTCTCGCACAATGATACATCAAGTGAGTAGTGGTTTTCGTGGCACAGTTAAGGACATCAATGTTCAAGCCAAAGAAACTAATTTGCTCATGGATTCTCTCATGAATATTCTTTCTTGTCATACTGGCAAAGATATAGAAACAGTGAGAGATGATTGTGATAGAGACTGCTGGATGTCAGCAGAAGAAGCTTTGGCATATGGCTTAGTTGACGAAATTCTAAAACCATCTTAATTTCCCACTTTCACAAAATCTGAGTATAATATATCATGCTACCAAAATTATTAGAAATAGCAAAATCAAAACCACAGGCTATTATATTTGACCTAGACGGAGTTTTGGTGGATTCATCAGAGCGTTTTAAGCGTCTTGATTTAAGCGCATTTGACAATCGAGATAAATCTGCCTATATTGAGTCAGTGAGACAGTATTCAAAAGATTGTGTTGGGGATATAGTTATCCCCGAGGGGTTGAATCTTCTTAAATCTTTAGTGGAATTTAGCCCCAACATATTCTTTGTCACAGCAAGGGGGGAAACGGGCAGAAATCCAACATTGGACTGGATGAATGATAATATTTGCGATCCTATGATTTTGGACAAATCCAACAAAGTATTTAATTGGTCTTTGATTATGCATCCAGAAAACTTGGATAATTATGATTTTTCCACACAGCACGATCACGCAGAATACAAAAAGAAAGAAGCTAAAAAACTAATGGAACAATACGAAATCATCTATGCTGTAGACGATTCTTGGCTAAATTGTGAAGCTTTCATTTCTTTGGATATTACCACCCTACATTTTGTAAAACCTAATCTTGGCAGAGTTTTAGTTTGATCTGTCAAATTTGGCCCGATATTTTCCCACCTTCACACAATCTGAGTATAATAAGACATGAAAAAAACAAAAATATTTTTTTCTTTCGCGGTGTTAGCACTACAGCATCTTTTGTGGATTCTTCCAATTCAAAATACCGCTGGTGTTGATCAACTTAATGACACCGCCACTTCCAGTTCAAATGTAACCATTGTGTCGCATTTGGTGACATTTTCCCCAGTTATAGGCTTAATAATTCTTTATTTAATTTGGAAAAATGAGCTTAAAACATTTGTTGAAAACAAAACAAAATAAAATTATGAAAAAACTTACTTTAATCTCCGCATTAATCATTTCGATCCTTTTGGCTGGATGTAATCCGAATATTCCACCTATTCAAACCATTGAACCTTCTGAAACCGCTTTCTTGGTTCCGCTTGAAGGCCAAACTTCTTCACAAGCTTCTTTTGATAGCGAAGCATTTTTGGAAAGCTCAAAAGTTGCTACAAAGCGCGTAACCATCCCGCAACGCTGGCGGTCCACTGGATCAATGCCCTGGAATGGAGAATGGATTCCCACCGTTAGGCTAATTGTTGTAAACCGAAAAGCAGAAGCAAGGCTCTGGGAAGGCGCAAAAGGCATTACCGCCGAGTCTAAGGAAAGTATTGGATTCAGAACTGGAATGGCTGCCACTGCTCAAGTCGATCAAACGGATGCAGCAAAATTCTTGTATCGTTACAACAACAAGCCTCTTGATGCAATTATGGATGAGGAAGTGCTTAACCGAGTTCGCTCGAAATTCGTTGATCTGTGTAGCAAATATTCGATGGACAACCTTCTGCTCAACAAGTCTGCCATTATGAATGAAGTAAGAAATGATGTGGAGCCATACTTTAAGGCGCGTGGTGTAAATATTACATCTCTTGGCCTTGTTGGAGAATTTACTTATGTTGAGAAAGATAACCAAGAATCTATTAATAAGAAATTCCAAGCTACTCAAGAATTAGTGGCTCAGCAAGCCATCAACGAAAAGGTAGTGAGCAAAGCAAAGGCCGACGCCACTGCCGCTCAAATTCTAAATAATCCCAACGCTTTGAAACTTAAGCAACTTGAAATGCAAAATAAGTTTCTTGATAAGTGGGATGGATCAATGCCCAAGGTTGTTGGTTCGGGTGGAATTATGCTCAGTGCAGATTCTCTCTTGAATCAGTCAAATCAACCTAAGAAGTGATAGTAACAAATATCGGGCCGATTTTGGCCCGATATTTTCTCACCTTCACACAATCTGAGTATAATAAATTGTGAAAATAGAAAATAACAAAAAAGTTTGGTTTACCAGTGATAGCCACGCCTGTCATCGCAATATTATCAAATATAGTAACAGGCCTTTTAAGTGTGTGGATGAAATGAACACACAATTAGTAAAAAACTGGAATGAACTCGTGAAGCCTGGTGATTTAACTTTTCATCTTGGCGATTTTTGCTTTGGAGATCTATCACAATGGGAAAATTTTAGAAACCAACTCAATGGTGATATAATCCTCATTAAAGGCAATCATGATAAACTGCAAAATGGCCAAATCAAACATTTGTTCCAAGGAATTCACAATTTTCTTGAGATTGATGTGAAAGACGAAGATGCACCAAGTGGCTGGCAACATATCACACTTTGCCATTACGCTCTTAGAGTGTGGAATCGCTCGCACTACGGTGCATATTCCCTTTTCGCTCACAGTCACGGAACGCTACCAGATGATCCTAATTCATTATCGTTTGATGTGGGTGTGGATTGCCACAACTATAAACCAATCTCATACAATCGTGTTAAAGAAATAATGGCAACAAAAACTTTTAAGCCAATCGATCACCACGGAAATTAACCTAAATACACAGAACACTATAAATGTTGAATAAAAATATAACAATATGCTTAATTTCTTTAAGCACCATAGGCTATTCACAAGAATTCAATACACAATTTGGTTCTGTGCAGTATAAAATAAACCCAGATAACACAATCTCATATCTGGGCTCAAATATTCATTATAAATTCGACCAATTTGCTTATAAGGTGGACATGAATAATAAATCCACTATACACAATCTGTCATACAATGGCGCTTTTTGGTCTATTAATTTGAATAAAATTACAGGTGAAAACCCCGCCTTTGTTTCTTCTTTCAAATTTAAAGATTTTTCTTTTGTTGATCAGCAGCTTATGAATCAGCAAATCAGAAGCTTTTCATATTCTAGCAAGGGTACAAAATTAGATTATATCTCTGCTAAAAACCCCCTCACGTTCAAAGATTATTGGAATAGAAATATTCTTTCAAAAAATTATTTTTCTATGAACTACAAAGGTGGATCTGCAAAATTCATTGACGATTATTATGATGTGAATTTAAATTTTGGCCCGATAAATCTACTACGCGCACATTCTAGTACACAATCTGAAAACAATCTACAATACAAAGACAAGACCATTTCATTAAAATGGTCTAATTTCGATAATACAAAAAATCAAAAAGATTTTATTGATGTTTCTTCAAAAACATTCTCTCTAAAATCTGTTAGCGATGCAAACATCAGCGCCCAAATGCTTACATTTGGCTTTACTACGGTGGCCCATAATGATTCTCAAAATTATGTTCAATCCAAATTGGGGGATTTATCATATAAAGTGGCACAAAATAAAAATCAAATTGACTATGGATTTACCTACAAGGGTTTATCCTACAATAATAAGCAATGGTTCTACACATTCACCCCAAATAAAGATCTGTCATTTCAGATTGGGTCAGATGGCAAAATTCATAACACAACATATAATGTAAAAATCAAAGATACAAATGTGTCTTTAAAATATACAGACAAATTCGATGTGTACGATTTCTATTTCAATCAAGGTGTATTTAATGTTTACGACAATAGTTTTAATATGATTGGTAGCTCAAATACTAAATACAAAAACAGCACATCAATTATGATTAACAATTCTTTGTGCTCTTTCAATATTGATGCTATTAATGATTTATGGAATTTGAATTTTAAAGCAAATAAGGAATTTAGTTTTGGTTATTTAAAGGATCAAAAAAACAATCACATCAATCTTTCTGATGCCTCAAAATACGGAACCATCACAATTGGGTACAATGTTGATAAAGAGAAAATCGACAGATTGGGTGTGAATTTTAATTTCAGATTCTGATTTACAAAAAAGGAGGGCCAGCGCCCTCCTAATTATTTATTAATCAATGGTTAATTTTGCTCGTCTACCATTTCGGCTTCAATCACTTCTTCAGGCGAGACAGATTGTGTTTGTTCGTAAAGTTTACTACTCAAAGCATGAGATGCAGTGAGTAATTTACTTTTAGCATCAGCAATTTTGTCCTTGTCATTTTCCTTAAGTGCTTCTTCAGCTACAGTAATAGCCTCTAGCACTGGATCGATCAGAGATGAGTCTTGCTTATCTTTCTGTTCTTCACAAGTAGTTTTCATGTTAGAGCAAAGCATTTCAAGCTCATTTTTGTCAAGGATAAATTGCTTTGCTTCTTTGTCAGCTTCGGCATATTCTTCCGCTTCTTTAACCATCTTGTCTATTTCATCTTGTGTAAGGTTTGAGGAGCCAGAAATAGTAATAGAATTCGATTTGCCCGTACCCAAATCTTTTGCTTTAACCTCCAGAATTCCTGAATTATTTACGCTTAGTTCCACTTCAATTTGGGGCACCCCACGCTTTGCTTGAGGAATTCCAGAAAGTCTAAAAGTACCCAAGATTTTGTTGTCTTTTGTCAAAGGTCTTTCACCTGTTGCGATGACAATATCCACTGATTCTTGCCCATCCACTGCTGTGCTAAACACTTCTTTTCTACTTGTTGGAATTGTGCTATTTTTAGGAACAAGAATGTGATGGATTCCACCATTGGTTTCAATACCAAAGCTTAAGCTTGTAACATCCGCTAGAAGAATACTTCCATTTCCTTCAAGGGTTTTTGCCAATTCACAGGCACCTTCAGCAACAGCAAGATCCACGTTTACACCTTTACTCGCTGAAACACCAATCATATCTTCGATTAATTTGACTACACATGGAACTCTTGTTGATCCTCCCACTAGCAAAATCTCTTTGATTTTTGATTTATCAGTGTTGTTGAGCACATCTTCCACCGGTTTTTTAATTCTTTCAAGTAAATCAGAAATTAAACTTTCAAATTTACTTCTCGAAAGATCAAGATTCAAATGAACTGGCTGATTATCAACCGATGTAATGAACGGAATATTGATATTTGAGCTTACTTGTGAAGAAAGTTCACATTTTGCTTTTTCAGCAGCATCTCTAATTCTTTGCAATGCGGCTCCATCTTTACTTAAATCTACACCACTTTCTTTCTTGAATTCTTGAATAATCCAGTCCATGATTTTTTGGTCAAAATCATCACCGCCCAATCTGCTATCTCCCGAAGAAGCCAATACTTGATAAAAATCATCATCGCTACTTAATTCTAAAAGTGTAACATCAAAGGTGCCGCCGCCAAGGTCATACACCAAAACTAATCCATCAGATTTCGAGTTGTTTCCATAAGCAAGTGCCGCCGCTGTAGGTTCATTGATTACTCTAAGAACATTTAAGCCGCAAATAGCTCCAGCATTTTTTGTTGCCACCCTTTGGTCTTGATTAAAATACGCTGGCACTGTTATAATAGCATCTGTTACCGTTTCACCCAGATAATCTTCAGCGCACTTTTTTAAATATCCAAGGACAAAGCTAGAAAGTTGCTCTGGTGTAAAATCTTTATCTAAAATTGGACATTCCACCACTGCAAGGCCTTTTTCATTAGCCTTGATTGTGTAAGATGTTTTTTCATCTTTAATTTCCTCAAATGTGTGGCCCATCAAACGCTTAAAAGAACTAAAGGTATTTTTAAAATTAGTGATTTGCTGTCTCTTTGCCACTTGTCCCACTAGTTTTTCACCATCTTTCTTAAATGCCACTGCGCTAGGTGTGGTGTTACTTCCTAAATCATTGGGTATTACCGTTCTCACTCCACCAATGTTAGCGCAAACTACCGAATTAGAAGTTCCGAGGTCTATTGCGATTATTTTACTCATAATTTTTATTCTCCAAAATTAGCATTCTCGCTAATTGTTAGAATATATTATACAGTTTTTTTGAGATTGTGTTTAGGTTTTTCGCGTATATTATGCGTGCGTGGAAGACCCAGGCACCACGGGAATTTGCTAATCTGCGTGGACCTGGAACGCAATTCATTAGGCCAAATTTGGCCCGCAATTTTTCCATTTGGCCCGCAATTTTCCCACCTTCACACAATCTGAGTATAATAAGAATATGGGCAGAATAATTTTTATAAAATTATTTTCTCTATAAAACTGATCTAAAATGGCATTAAAAAGAAAAATAGAAAGAGAAATAACATTTACAAGAAATTATAAATTAAAACTTACAAAAAAGCAAGAGTTTTTATCTTTAGCAATTTTAGAAGGTATGTCTGATTTATACAATTCTGCTCTTGAAGAGCTTAAAAAACATATTGAGGAACACAACAATCTACCTAAACCAGGAGATTTTCAAAAAAATTATGCAAAACATAGAAATTCAAACATTTCACTACAGCTTAGTAATACGCAATCGTCTCAAGCTGTTTATCAGAAATTAATTGCTTCTTTCAAAAATGTTCTTGAAAAAAATCGATGCAAAATCGCAGGACAGTTTTATAAAGAAAATATACCTTATGATTTAGAAAAAGAACAAAAAGAACAACGCAAAAAAGAACTTAATACAAAACTCAACAAATATATTTTGCTAGAAGTGGTTAAGATGTTTAAGAAAAAAGATAAAAATAATTTATATTCTACTTTTGTCTTTTTCGATGGACAATATGATCTTCACATTGTAGATGAACAATTCATTGGATTCACTCCAAAATTTGGGTCAACAAAATATAAAAACGAACCCGATAAACAATTGGGTTTGATGCGTGTATTTAAAGAAGGTAAACCCTTTAATGCTTTAATTAAAAGAATTGAAGTGGTAAAAAAACCAGATGGTTTTTATGCTTCAGTTTCTTGTCAAGCAAATCGTGCGGCCCTCCCTCAGAGAAATAAACCCCATCAGGATTCTATTGCTGGCATCGATTTCGGCAATAAAAAAGTAATCACGCTGAGCGATGGCACCTCTTTAGATAAATTTTCACGAGATGTAAACAAGCGATTGAAAAAATTTTGGGCAAGAAAAAATGCTTTGCAAAAGTGTCTTTCAACTAAAGAAGATACTTATAGAAAACTTAATAATCTATCGAGTGGAGTGCCATCTTCAAATAATTATTTAAATCTTTTGAAGAAACTCCAAAATACAGAACTTGATATTATGCGTATTAGAGAGTTTTGCGGACATAAATTGACAAATAAAGTATTAGATAATTATTATTCCGTCTTCGTTGAGGATATTAAAACAGCGGAAATTATGCAAAAAGATTCTGTATTGCCTAAAAAAATTCAGAAATCAATGAAAAGAAATATTTCTCATAATTCGTGGGGTCAACTCAAAGATCAACTTGTGTATAAAGGTGATTGGAGAGGAAATACAGTTGTGCTCATTCCTGCTAAAAACTCTACTCAAACTTGTTCAGATTGTGGATATGTATTTCCTAAAGATAAAAAAATTGATTTGAAAGTGAGAGTTTATGAGTGCCCAGAATGTGGGATGATTAAGGATAGAGATTTAAATGCCGCAATAAATATAAAAAATCGTGGAACAAAAATCATTTTTTAATCGTATAATAAGTACATTGACAATTAAATAAGAAATACAGGGGGAATCACTCCCTGTAAAGCAATAATTCAAATTTAAACTTGAATTATGTTGCAAAAGTTTCCAAGGTCAATTAACTTTATTAATTGATACAGAACTAATCCGCGTGCGCATTGTTTGCGATATGTGTAAGATTATGAGGAATCCTAGTAATTGTTCCACACGCATGTGGAATGATGGACTGGCCACTGGGGGATGCCTCTGTCAAGGGAAATTGTTCCACACGCATGTGGAATGATGGTTGCTGAATGTCATCCTCAGTCTCTAGAACGAAATTGTTCCACACGCATGTGGAATGATGGACAAAAATATGGATATTAAACTGATAAAAAAAGAAATAATAAAAGATATAGATGGATTTAAAACCACAGAAAATAGATGGTTTGCAGAAACCAACGATAATTTTGATGGAACAGCACAAGGTTATGGATATAAATCTCCTCAAGCTGTTTACAAAGCTTATAATTATTTTAAAAACAAAAACAAAAACAAAAATGAAGCAAATATTGTTAAAAAGTGGTTAAAAGCTAATCCAGATATTAATAATGCATTAGAGGCATATTTTGATCCTCAGGAATGCCTCTGGAGAGAAAAGGATCAGGAACCCACTTCAATAGAAGATTTTGTAGAAATGATGCAAGAAGAATCCACCGAAATTGCAAACAAAATGTTAGATCAAAAACATTTGTGGAAAGCAATATTCAACTATTTTTAAGATATTTTTAGACGATAAAAGACAAGGGCCAAATTTCCCACCTTCACACAATCTGAGTATAATAAGAATATGGGCAGAATTATACAAAATGCAGTAAAGGATATCACTTCCGACACATATTACCAATCCACACATGTCCATGATTATGTGGAATTCGAACATAATGGACAAAATCATTTTATCGACGGAGGCCAAGAATATCTTAGACGATCTTTTGCCAACAGCGATCAGATTGTGGATTGGAGCTTATATGATGATTCTCCACACGATCTTATCAAGCGGAGAATGCTATGGGGAACTTATGGATTATATGGTGACCAACAATTAAAATGGGTGCCACTTTTTGAATGCACCACAGAACATTTGCAGGCAATTCTTCGTACACAATTGTGTATTTCTCGTAGCACGCAATTGTTGATTATAGAAATTTTAAATGATCGAGGAATCGAGGTAGAGGCACCAAAAAATGAAAATGATTAAATATTTAAAAAACATTTTTTCTTCGAAATCATGCAAACATGAGAGATATCATCAATACAAATTTGTGGAAAGTGACGGCACATTAATGCATTATTTTAAATGCTATGATTGTGATTTCCACGATTTTGGTTGTGTTATTGGAAGCCCAGATGGATGGGCCGGAGAAACAAGGAAATTTTAACAATGGTAAATCTTACAAATCTATCTGAAGAAAAAAACAAAGCATTTATATGCTACAACCACGAAGCCAAATTTTTGTTCCGCAAAAAAGAATTTTTTGAACTATTGGGTTTGAATCCTGATGCTTTTTACGAAATTGTTGCCGTAGAAGATCGCGATGACACAATCGAATTGAAAGTTACTGTAAAGGGCCACGAGCATTTTTTTGGTGAAGATTCGTGAACTACCCAAGGGCTAAAGACCACTGGGTTTTCTGCTCAATTTTGTATAAATCAAAAATCGACCCAATCACGAAAGATTTGCGATTGTTTTAACGTAAAAAATATATGATAAAAGACCCACACAATCTATTTACACCTGATCCAAAACCAAATCAAGATTTAGAAAAATGCCGCTTGAAAGACGCTTTGTTTGTAACCTTGAAAAATAAAATATTTACACTTGGCGAAACATTTGTGATATTTGGCACCTTTGATTCCTCGCAAAAACCTAACATTAAATTGCGATTAGAATTTGATAGATGGACTGAACAAATATACGAAAAAGATTTTGAACTTTTTGGAATTGAATGTTTCAAACCAAAAGAATACAAACCGCTTACATTTCGAACCAAAATCGTACAGCATTCCACCCGCGAAATCGACAATCATGGAATGACTTATGATGTAATAGATAATGTTTGTGTAGTTTTGCCAGAAGATTTCATTCAATTTGTTGACAGAGAAGTGGAGATTGTGGTTAAGGTGATAGGATAATGAATGACGATATTATAATTTTGCCAAAAGACGAAATCAGGTTGAAAACTTTGATGATGGCTATAAGTTATGGAAAAAATAAAAATGAGTGTAATTGATTTTTTAAAAATATATAATCGTGGGAAGCACCCTAAGACCGCCATTGGTATATTACAGCTTTTAGTGCAGAACAATGGATGGATGTACGCTAGTGATATGATGAAAAAACTTGACATAGACCTTTCACAATTGAACCCTATTGTGAAATCGCTTGAAGAATCTAAGGCGATAACGCTGGAGTTTGCCGGTTTTGATGCGAGAATAGCTCTAACCGAATCTGGTGTTCGATTAGAGGAAGTTTTGAGGCCAAATTAATGGGGGAAATTAGAAGATTCACTGTCACCGTCAAGGTGGACGTATTTGCAAAAAATACAGAAGAGGCAAAAGAATTGGGATTCCATCATCTACATGAGATGATGGAAGAGGATCGCTTGTGGGGTCTCCCTTTTCGTATAGATGCTGAAGTAGAGGAAAGTTAAAATGGAAAAAGACACAAAAGGAAGAAAGAAATACACACAATTGTCACAGGGTTTATCCTTTGAAGATCGCATAAGAGCTAGTTATGAGTTTCATGATGTAAAGGACAAAATCGATACTTGGAGGAAAACTGGTTACGGTATTGATTCCACTTACGCTGACTCAATGGTGTATGCCATAATTAGATTGTGTGAGGCTGTGGCGAAAGGCGAGAAATTGGATGTGCCAAAGGTAGAGTCTTATCCCCAATCCTCACCGAGTGGTGTTCAGGAAGAAGATGGTATTGCAGATAACTTAATGAATAATATCAACATTGGTGTTGGAAAACGCCCCACGAGTGAAATGCCAACATCAGCACCACCTATGCTGGGTTGTGTTCAATCTGGCAGTTTGTCTCCAAAAAATCCCAATCCATTTTTGATCTCTTATAATTATTCGCCACCCGTTCTAACTGGTGTTGATGAATGGTCTGTTTTTGTTAGGAAATACAGTGATGATCAAGTGGTTGCTGTTATCCAACATAAATTCCCCACACAATCTGCCGCCGCCGCATTTTCAGTAAACAATTGGAATCTCGGAGAATATTTCTGATGGAAACAATGACAAAACCTACACCTGCCATGCAATTGAGAAAAGAAACCGATGCATGTATGTTTGAGTGTGTGAAAGCACTTGAAGAATCTGATGGTGATTATGAAACTGCTAAGATGATTATCAGACAAGAAATAGTAATTTTACCAAAATATGAACCCAGAAAAATAGACCCAAATAAACCAATTTTGTCACAAGATTCACACGATTTATACAGAAAATACCTTGATGGTAAACCAGATTTCACTCATTTATTTCTTGGAAAATTAAAACCTGAATCTAAATTTGTCGCGGTTATTTATAACAACAAATTTATTCGGGATTACACGCCAGAAGGATATATAATCGCCGGTTCTGATAAAATAGAATTTGACCCGATTGTTTTTGAGTGTGAAGATAATCTGTACCAAAGATTGTTTGATCAGCATTATTTTAAATATAAAAATGGCCATTGGATTATTTCGGCTTACGAAGTAAAAAATGGTGAAATTATTTCTAAACTTAATCATCAGTACGACACAAGATATTTGAGCTGGTTTGCAAAAAACAAGAACACACTAATATAATTTTCCCCGTATATACAATTATGAGCTACTCTCTTTCCGAAGAACAGCAAAACTTTCTGCACAAAATTATTAATTTTGAAGGGCCAAATGTATTATTCGTTACAGGGTCGGCAGGCACAGGAAAATCCACATTATTACATGCTGTTCAAGATTATGACGAAGACACAATTGTTTTGGCTCCCACTGGCATAGCGGCTATTCAAGCAAAAGGCCAAACAATTCATTCTTTTTTTGGCTTGAAGCCAAATTCATCTGTTTCTAAAATGAGAAATGATTCTGTTAAAGCATTAAAAAATGCAAACAGAATAATTATTGATGAAATATCGATGGTGCGCTCAGATTTGATGGAATTAATGAATAGCATTATGCAATCAAAACTTAAAAATCGCCTTCCTTTTGGCGGAATTCCTATGATTGTTTTTGGTGATCAATCGCAGATTGAACCTGTGGTTAAAGAAGACGAAATAGATTTTATTGTTAAAGAATATGGTGGACATTTCTTTTTTGATGCGCCAGCAGTAAAAGCTAATCCAATCGAAATAATCAAACTTAATACAATTTACCGACAACAAGGTGAAATCGAGTTTATCGAGGCTTTACAGGCTTTAAGAGCGGGCAAAACTGATAAATTGCATATCTTTAATCAACAGATTAATGTGCCAGATGACGATTGTGTTCGAATTACATACACTAATAAAAGATGTTCGCTTATCAACGAAACAAAATTAAAACAAATTGATAGCAGACAATATGTATCTACTGGTGTGGTGGATGGCGAGTTTCTTCAATCTGAATTTCCCGCTGAAGAAAAGTTTCATTTTAAACTTTATGCTCGCGTTATGCTTTTAATCAATAATCGTGAAATTGGAAATGAATATGTAAATGGCGATATTGGAACGATTGTGTCTATTGATCCTAGTAGTATAATTGTTCAGCTTGACCGTGGAAAAAGACTTGTTAAAGTGGAAAAATATACTTGGGAAAAAATCGCTTATTCTCATGAAGGCGGTAAATTAAAATCTGGTGTGGTGGGGACATATACCCAATTGCCAATGAAACTCGCTTGGTCTTTAACTTGTCATAAAGTTCAAGGACAAACATTTCACAACAAAGTGCATATTGAATTAGAGACTAAAAGTTTTGCTCATGGTTTGTTATATGTTGCTTTGTCGAGAGCTACAAAGCTTGACAATTTAACAATTGGTAGAAGAATTTATCCAGATGATATTGTGATTGATGAGCGTGTTAATAATTGGTGTGTGGAGCGTGGATTAAATGTTTAACAAATCTAAATTTAAAGTGTTTAAAACCGGGCCAAATACAGAGGAGATGTATTTGGAAACACAATATGACAAAGACGAATACGGAAGCTCTAGAGGCTGGCAGAAAGAATGTTGGCGAAAATATCAATCCGATCTGTATTATTTAGAAGAGCATTATAATCATGCTCAAACTATGTATTCTAATTTTAAGCTTACATATTATCCAATTGCACCTTCTGGAAAATACAATCAGAGATACGGTGAATTATATAAAAAAACTTTAAGAAATTTAGATTGTGTGGGTGAATATGATGGATCGGATTTTAATTTTGAAATTCCATATTTGTTCACTTCTGTACACGAACTACACCCACTTGACGTTTTTGAATTAGAAAAAGATCATACTTATAGGGATGGTGTGTTTAAATCTGATCCAATTATTACAATTCCTGCGAATGTTCCTCTTGTATTGGAAAAATTCGATGACTTAAGAAGCATGATTGGTGAATGGTTAATTGTATCAGAAATGGAAAGTGGAAAAATACATAAAATTCACGGCAATTTGATCGTGAATAAAATTGGAAAAATGATTTTAAAGAGAGAATTAAAAAAAATATGACATTATTAGAAAAATTAATTATTTGCCATTTTGTTGGCGATTGGCTTTTTCAGAACCAATATATTGCTGATCGCAAAACCAAAGATCACGCTATTAGAGCAATGCATTGTGCTATTTATACTGCCTGTTTTTGCTGGCTTGGTTTTTGGCCTTGTGTTTATATTTTTGTTACACATTTTGTAATCGACTCTTATATGCCACTTTACTATTTTAGAAAATTGCGTGGCGATTACAAGAATCTCGACGAATTTAAAGAATCATTTAAAACTCCCGCAGGATTCATGGTGAACTACCCCGCCCACAAGGGGCGGGGCTTCCTGCTTCATTGGCGTTAGCATCCTAACATCTCCACAGGCGTTGATTCGGCTTGTCCCAAGCCTATAAATCTCATGAGGTTCTGGCGATTGAACGCCATTTCCTTAATGTTAATAGCCGCATTGACATCACGATCATGCACAGCCCCGCAGGGGCAAGTCCACACTCGGTCCTTCAATGCCAGTTCTCGATTAACATGACCACAGACAGAACAAGTCTTCGAGCTTGGCTCGAAGCGCCCAATGTCTAGTAGCCATTTCCCATTCCAGTCACACTTGTATGTCAAGAATGAACGGAATGTTCCCCATCCTACATCGGAGATGGATTTTGCCAATTTGCGATTACGGATCATCCCACTTGTATTCAAGTCCTCTATACACAACACATCAACTTGGTTCTCGTTAACGAGTTTGTGAGAGACTTGATGTAGGAAATCCTTCCGCTGATTGGAAACTTTTTCATGCAATTTGGCGAGTGAAACTCGCTGTTTGCTTTGGTTGTTACTTCCTTTAGTCATCCTAGATAAACGACGTTGCTTTCGTTTTAGTCTATCTTCTGACTTTCTCAGGAAGCGTGGATTGTTAGTCTTATCACCTTCAGAAGTGATTGCAAAATGAGTCAGCCCAAGATCAATTCCGATAGCTCGATCTTTGTTCAGTTCTGGCTTGTCTGGAATCTGATCTTCCGTCTCGACCAAGACAGAGGCATAGTATTTGCCAGTAGCAGACCTGCTGATCGTGATCGACTTAACCTTCCCTTCAAACTTGCGATGGAACACAGCCTTGATCTTCTTGGCTTTAGGAATGGAGATCGTATTTGATTCAAAGTCAACGATACAGAACTGTGGATTCATGAACGAAGGCTTGCTGAATTTCTTACTCTTAAACTTAGGAAAGCCTTTTTTCTCCTTGAAGAATCTGCCGAATGCCGAGTCGAGATTCATAGTCACCGCTTGTAGTGATTGTGAGTTGACCTCTTTCAGCCACGGATGTTCTTCTTTCAGTGATTTAAGTTTGGCATCCATATCGTACTTGGACAGCTTCTGCTTTCCGCTGGCATACATACTGATCTTCAGTTCAAGGAAGTGATTATAGATGAACCTAGCACAACCGAAAGAACTTTCCAGTAACTGTATTTGTTCTGGATCAGGCTTAATTCTATATCGGTATGCCTTGAACATATTGATCTATTCGGTATAATGTTTAGACACACCTTCGTCTCGTCTAAACTTTTTCAAATTATTATTGGAAGTGTCGCTCTCATCCCCACCGACGAGCGGATGGGGCTTTCCCGCTCCACACTGTAAATGTAACAATGGATCAAATTTTTCATATTGTCACATTTGTGCCGATATTATTTTTAAGCTAAGATTGGCACGAAGCGGCAGATTTTCCCACTCTCACACAATCTGGGTATAATAAGATATGAGCAAAATTTACACAATTGGTGACATCCACGGAGATTACGATAAATTATGTGATCTACTCACGAAACACAATCTGATAAATGCCGAAAAAGACTGGATCGGCGGGCAAGATACCTTGTTGTGTGTTGGTGACTTGATGGATCGTGGTCACAAGGGAATCGATGTTTTAAATCTTTTTATGAAACTTGAAGCTCAAGCTCAAAAAGAAAATGGAAATCTAATTTCGTTGATGGGCAATCACGACGCCCTTATGGTTGCCAGAGCCTATATCCAAAGAGAAGAATGGTATAATCACGATTGTGTTTTGTGTTTTAATTATAACGGTGGAATTTTCGAGGAATTGGAAACAATTGCCGAAGACGAGCAAATGCTAAATTGGCTTAAAAACAGGCCATTGATGCACAAGCAAAATAATATTCTTTTTCAACACGCTGATTCAGCAAAATATTATCTTTCTTTTGGAAGAGATGTAGACGAAATTAATAAAAATGGACTAGCACTTTCGCAATCTGCTGATGGTGCTTGGCAAATATTTTATGATATGACTGACAGTAGATTTTGGGATCGGCCTTTCTTGTTAGATGAAGATGATGCTTGTTCGCATATTGACCATTATCTTGATGCCTTGGGTGTCAATAAGGTGGTTCACGGTCATACTAGAAATATTAGCAATTTCCCCGTTTGGTATTATGGGGGAAAAATTTGTAATGTGGATGGTAGCCTAAGTTGCGGATATCGCGAAGATCCAGATCGGGGTTTTCTTGTGGTTTTTGACGAGGATGGAAACGAAATTAATTGTGATTAATTTTCTCAACTTCACACAATCTGGGTATAATTTTTCGTATATTAACTGTGGATAACACAAAATAAAGCACGCAAAATGGAGGTGATGCTCAAGCCGGGGAAATTCCCCGGCATCTACCTTGCCACCTCATTCAAAACAAAAATGAAACTAATCACAGCACCTAACCATTATCGATCAGATCAAGAAATTTCTCTATTTTTGGGCGGTGGAATCACGAATTGTCCAGACTGGCAGAGCGAAATGATCGAAAGATTATCCAAAACAGATTATGTGTTATATAATCCGCGAAGAGAAAATTTTGATATTAGTAATCCAGAAGAAAGTGATATTCAGATTGAGTGGGAGTTCAGATATCTAAACTATTCCACAGCAATTATGTTCTGGTTTCCAGAACAAACGCTTTGCCCGATTACACTTTACGAATTAGGAAAATATACATCAACCTGTCGTTATGTTTTTGTTGGATGTCATCCTAATTATGCAAGAAAATTTGACGTAGTTAAACAATTAGAATTATCAAGACCTGATATTAAAGTGGTTTTTGATATTGAAGCTTTAGCAAATCAAGTTAAAAAACATTTCGAAGAAGTTTAGAATATTTATGGACCAACCAACACAAAAAGAAATTAAGCAAGTAGCAATTAGCAATAAATTCAAGTGGCTTGCTAAATATATTCCGTGTTTTGTTTTGCATAATTTTGAATTCGAAAATGACAATGCTTGTTTTGGTTTTCGTTGCACAAAATGCACCAAATATATATTGGTGAGAGATTTGACTAATTTTCCCACCCTCACACAATCTGAGTATAATATTCAAAAGATCATTTAGCGCATATAGGCTTTGAAAACTTTTTAAAAAATTTCTCGTATAATAAAGAATGCTATTAAATGTAATAATGGCGAGCTTAGGATTGTTATCAATTCAATTAAGTAGCCAGAAATCGTTAGCAGACAACAAAATTAATGATATTAATTACCCAAAAATAAATCATTCAAGGATGTTGCAATCAAAGATTTCTCCACAAAAGAAATCACCAAAATCACCAAAGCAAATTGTAAAGAAAAAACCACATTCTTATAAGGCAAAATGCGTGGTCACTGCCTACACACCTTTTCCTCATGAGAATGGTGGATCAGGATTCACTCGTATGGGGCGTCGAGCAAGGCCAGGTCTTGTTGCGGTAGACCCAAGAGTGATCCCAATGGGAAGTAAAATATACATTAAAGGCTATGGATGGTGTGTTGCAGATGATACAGGCGGAAAAATTACAGGACACAGAATCGATGTGTGTATGTCCAGTAGGCATCTAGCAACTAGATGGGGCCGCAGAAAAGTGGAGGTAACCATTTACCCTGGCAATAATAAGCTATGGAAAAGTAAGCGCAAGCCTTAATATAATATTATGTGCATAATTGGATTGCTTGCTGTCTTAGTTATCATTTTAATTTTAGTTGCTTTAGACCATTAAAGCTTGGCACTTTACCGTATAATGAATAAGTGCAGTTTTTTAATTATACGGTAAACGAAACCTCGGATGTGATTTTTTTAGTAAAAACAGCAGATTTAGAAACCTATCAGATGACTGCTGATGCCATTTCTAGTCTAAGAAACTCAGAATTAAATAATAAATTTCGAGTAATTTTGGTTGAATCAAGTATTGATAATCCGCCAAAATATGATGCTGATGTTACGATCAACTACGATGGAGAATTCAATTATAATAAAGCATTAAACATGGCTTTTGAATATTTAAATTCAGATTATGTCTGTGTATTTAATAATGATGTTTATTTTCAAAAAGATTGGTATTCAATAATTAGATACTATATGGATATATTCAATCTTGATTCAGCAAGCCCAAGATGCCCCGTTCCGCAGGTGGGACCAAATCCATTGGCACAAAAAATGATTTTAGAATACCCAGAATCTGCCGTGATACTTGGTTATGAAGCACTCGTCCATTTTTGTGGTTGGGGCTGGATTATGAAGCGAGAAGTGTTGAATTTACTCAGACCTATGCCTGAAGACCTTACATTTTGGTTTCAAGATAATCATATGGCACTTCAGCTTCAAAAATTAAACAAAAAACACGGTTGTGTTACTAGTAGTCATGTAATACATTATGGTCAAAAATCGTATAGGTATATAGAGCCTTCATCATTATATAAAATGACTCACGGGCTTCAAAATGTGTTTGCCCAAAAATGGCAATAAAAGGAAAAATATGGAAGATAAAGCGTGTGGATGTGTAGTGTTATTTGTATTATGTGTGGTTTTCCCACCAATTATTCCTGCGGTCCTCGCGGCTGGAATTACACTGTTCATATTTAGGCGTTCTTCGAATTAGATTCAAATGTACTTCCGCGCAGGGATGATTTTCCCCATTGTCCCGTAGGGATGATTTTCCCACTCTCACACAATCTGAGTATAATAAGATATGAAAAAGAAAAATACAATTTGGATTACGGTGGGACTTCAAGCGTCTGGTAAAACTTCTTGGTCAACCAAAAAGGTGGATGATGGAAAGGGCAGCATCGTGAATATCAACAAGGATGATTTGCGCTCTATGCTTCATAACAATAACCATTCCAAAGGTAGAGAATCTCTTGTTATTCAAATGCAGGAAGCTATGATTGATGTGGCTTTAGAAGATAATAAAAATATTATTATCTCTGACACCAATCTTAATCCTGTGCATATTCAGCGTATTAAAGACAAATTCGCTGATAGGGCTGAGATCGTTGTTGAAGATAGTTTTCTCCAAGTATCACTAGAAGAATGCATTACTAGGGACAAAAATCGAACAAAATCTGTAGGCGAGAAGGCAATCCGAGACACTTACAATAGGTGGATCAAGAAGGCGGAGAATCCTGAAATGATTCCTTGGGATTACAATAAAAAAACCGCTGTGGTTTTTGACATTGATGGCACGCTTACGATGGGTCCAAAAGATCGTTCTGCCTATGAATGGCATAAAGTGGGGCAAGATGAAGTAAATTCAGCAGTGCGTTCATTGGCACAGCTACATCATTTCGATGCAAATAACACAATCATTATTGTGTCTGGACGTGATGGAGTGTGTAAGCCTGAAACTGAAAAATGGTTAAAGGATAATAATATTCGTTATCATCATCTCTTTATGAGAAACGAAAATGATAATCGACCTGATGATATTGTTAAGGAAGAAATTATTGACAACAATATCCTTCCTGAATACAACATTAAACTTTGGGTGGATGATCGACTAAAGGTTTGCCGAATGATCTATCGAAAGGGAATTCCACTTTTACGTGTGGGCGATCCCGATGCAGATTTTTAAACGGGCCAAATTTGGCCCGAAATTTTCCCACTTTCACACAATCTGGGTATAATAAGATGATGAATAAAATTACAATTGTTAATCTCGATGAAGCTGATTGGAGCGCACTATATGTAAACGGAGATTTTATTTTCTCCAATCACACAATCGGTCTAGATGATCTTGTTGATCATTCACCGATTGAATCAATCAATCGAATAGATTTAACCGAATATCCAGATTGTGTGAAATATATTAATGATCAGGGTGATTTTCCAAAGGACAAAACTCTTGAAGAGTTTTTGGGTATCGATCAGCATGTATGATGCCATAGTAATTGTAATCGCAATAGTGATAATTTTTGCCTGGATCATCTTGAAAAAATGAAAATTAAAATACTAGGAAGCGATTTGTGCTATGAATTTCACTCTAGTACAGTTCCGCGAATTAATTCTTTAATCAAAATCGAAAAAGAAAATAATGATGAATATTTTCGTGTGCATGATTTGATGTACACTTTTTACGAAAATTCTTCTGATTCAGATTGTGTTTTGTATGTAACAAAGTCTGAATCTCCGCGTATAATATAAAGGAAAAAATAAAATGGCAAAAGTAACATTGGCAAAAGCATTAAAAGTAAAAAATCGAATTGCAAGTCGAATTGCACAAGTAAAGAAGCAAATGACTCAACACAATGGTTATGTTGTGGATAAGAATATTCCAGTAGACGAGGTAAAGCTACAGGTGGATGTACGTGCGCTCAAAGGAGAACTTGACACTCTTACTAATAACTTAGTGGCTGTCAAATCTGCGATTTCTAAGGGTAATGTTGGGAGTGCATCAAAGATTTTCGAGCTTTCTGAGATGAAAGGCATGGTTGCTTGGTACGAATCTCTAGACTGTTCTGAGGGTCGCTTGGATGCATACAGATATGCTGGAGCAGAATCGAATGACATCAAGCGAGTGCAAATTTCTCTTTCTGAAAAAAATGCCGCTGTTAAATCGCTCGTGGCTCGCATCGAAAACGCGCAAGATGAACTTGACGAATATAATGCTACTCATCGTGTAGATATTGACGACAGCATTCTCGCACTTTAGCGATTTGCCCCCCAATTAGGGGCGGCATAAGACAACCTGGCAGATATATTCTCAACAAGTTTGAGTATTTTCTGTGGGCAATTCAGGGGCAACCCTGATCCAATACTATGGAAAATGAAGAAGATATGGTCAAAATTCTCGAAATCTGAACCAGTCAAAAATCATGAATTCAAAAGTTAAGCCTCAAAGTTCAAAACTTTTAGGCCCGTACAGGTTGTCTTTAAATTTTTTACCTGACCAAAAGTGTCATTTTCCCACTGGCGCAAAGCGGCAATTTTCCCACCTTCACACAATCTGGGTATAATAAGACATGAAGGCAAGCGATTTAATTAAAAATTTGACCAATCTTGTTTCTGTTCACGGCGATCATGATTTAAAAATCCATATCGAAAAATATGGAGACACTGTGTCTTCTTATGAATACCCATCGATTGATTTTGAATACAACGAAATCAGCAAACATTTTGTGGCCGATATTGAAGTTTTTGGATTCTGAGAATTAATTGTAATTATGAACACTAAATTTAACACAAGTTTCCTGGTCTTGCCTGACCACACCAATCACCATCTTCCACTCATATTTGGCGGCAAATTTTTTGCTGAACTTGACATTGCCGCATATTCTTGTGTCAGGCAATTGCTATATTACACAGATTGCGACAATGCTGTCACTTATAAGTTTAATGGAGAGTTCCACAAGCCATCTTATATGGGAGACATAATCTATATTGAAACGCAAATTACAGAAATGAGGCATAAAAC
>Ga0136644_10000639_pt1 | contig 27974 bp, 31 predicted proteins | sample C_130820_EF_Meta_FD_94780 | JGI IMG/M metagenome (GOLD analysis project Ga0136644, IMG submission 94780) | Freshwater microbial communities from Lake Croche, Canada to study carbon cycling - C_130820_EF_MetaG (v2) (version 2) | ecosystem: Environmental > Aquatic > Freshwater > Lake | place...
CCAAGAAGCCCAAGGCCGAGAAGGTCGAGGTTGCTTCTACCCCTGTTACCCCCGTTGCCCCTGCTGTTGTCGGAGATGCGGTCGTCACCGATGATGCCGAGACTCCTCTTGCTGAGCAGTCCATTGAGTTTTTGGCAAAGCTTGGTCAGATTAGCGCCCTTATTTCTGGCTTGAAGGCTGAGTACCGTTCACTAGAGAAGAAGTGGACCAAGGAGCTCAAGTCAGCCCAGAAGCAATCAAGTAAGCGCAAGAGGAAGACTGGAAACCGTCCTCCCAGTGGTTTTGTCAAGCCCACCAAGATTAGCGACGAGCTTGCATCTTTCTTGGGAAAGGACAAGGGCTCTGAGATGGCTCGCACAGCTGTGACTCGTGATATTAACGCATACATCCGCGAGAACAATCTCCAGGACCCCACCAATGGTCGCAAGATTAACCCCGATGCCAAGTTGTCGGCACTCTTGAAGTTGGAGAAGGCTGATGAGCTCACCTATTTCAACCTCCAGCGATTCATGAGTCCTCACTTTGCCAAGACTGTTAAGGCTGAGGTAGCCTCCGCATAAATAATTAGTCAATAAATTTATTTAGTATTTAGAAAATAATATTAAATAAATATAGTATAGAAATGAATAAAAGTTATAAACGTGTAAATAAAAAATATAATAGAAAAAGAAAGACAAGAAAAATAAGAAGACGACAGTATAAAAAGAGGAGAGGAGGAACCATAATGAGCACTTGTGACTATGATACCTCAAAAGGTATTAATTGGCCTCAAAACCACGGTTGTAAATTAAAACCAGATGGAGAAGACCCAGAAACAGAGATAGATTTGGAACCTGGTACAATTATTGATAGATTTGGAGGAGATAGCGGATTTTATTTTGGTGATAAAAGTTCTACATTTGATAGTCGTTCTTTAGTATCATTAAGACCTGGTCAAGAGTGTGAACCTGAATATAAAAAACGTCTTGCAGAAAAGAAATTATTATATAATGAATATAGAGTATTAAAGCCATTTAGCGTAAAAACCTGCACGATTGCTCCAGCATTTGGTCATGAAGGAAATGGAGTTCAGTATAGATTATACGAGAATTCTATAATTGACCCTGATGTTGATGCAACTGGTGGAGATAGAATTACACCCTCTGTAAAAACTATGCTTGATAAAGGATATATAGAGATAAAAAGTGAGGAACCAATGATTCCGCCTTTTGATAAAAAATAATAGTAAAATACTTATTTCTTTTTACTAGACCTATTTTTCTTTGTCTTTGTCTTACCGTGTGCTATAATAAGTTTATCATAGGAAATATCATCCGAATTTGATATTCCATATTTTCTTAAAAATCTTCTTTTATTAACAGATGGGTCGGATGAAGACGTTCTTGGTCCAGGGGAAGAAGTATCATTTGAAGCAAATTTATCACGGTTTGATTCTGGACTATTTTCTCTTCTTCCAGACGATTTCTTTGATGAACTGCGACTATTAGCTGATTTGAATGATGATGAGCTACTTTTTTTAGAACCACTCTTTACTGATTTGAATGATAATGATGAGCTACTTTTCTTTGCTTCTTTAGAAGAGTGCGTATTTTTCCTTGTTTTCCTTTTTGCTATCATGGTTCCACCGGCTGTAATAACAACGGTAGCAGCAATAGCAATGCCAACAATTGCGCCTACTGATAAACTCATTATTATACTATATAAAGAGTTTATTTTTTCTTCTTACTATGATTCTTCTTACTATGATTCTTCTTACTATGATTCTTTTTTCTATAGTGTTTTTTCTTAGATGATTTGCTACCGCCAGCATAAATATCATCAACTTCCTGTTCTGGCGCTTTGAATATCTTCTTTCCATTATTTACTGTTACGGTTTCGTTACTTACCGGATTACCGCCTTTTCCAAAAAAATAAGCTCCTCCTCCTAGAAGAACAACTCCTGATGCAATCGCAATTCCAGCAATAGCAGCAGTTGATAAACTCATTTCTTATATTATACTATATAAATAGACTATTTTTTCTTTTTACCATGTTGTCTTTTCTTAACAGTTTTCTTCTTAACAGTTTTCTTCTTACCTCCTAAAATATAACCAGCAGAGATTTTATCATATGTAGAATTACCTTGTCCTTGAAAAAATGATTTACTTGCAGGTTTACCCACAGGATCCGCAAATTCATCCTCATCTTTTCTCTTTCGTGTAAATAAATAAGCTCCTCCACCACCTAAAAGAACAACACCAGCAACACTTAATCCAATAATAGCAACTGTTGGTAAGCTCATATAAATAATATTTATATATTATATCTATAATATTATAACTATAAAAAATTGAATCTTTATTTATTATACCATTCATTCATTAGTATAATAAATAAAATGAAAACCAGAAGTCAATCAGCGAAAGAACTTACTGTCGATATCGATTTTGATGAAGCATCTCAAGCTTGGCGACGAAATAAGAAATCTCTAGAAAATGGAACCTTTATTTATGTTTGCGGAAAAACAACTATTACAGGGGAACCATGCCAAAAAAAGAGAAAACACGGATGTCAATCTTGTGCTACACATAAACACTTGTTAACCTAATTCCGAAATTGACATTCTCATATTCTTAAATAAAAATACATCTTCTTTTGAAGATACTTCTTTCCCTCGTTTAAAATATTGTTCCATACTCGCAATACTATTTAAAAACGCCTTCTTCTTATAATTGCTCTTAATAAACTCACAGAATGCACTCATATTTCCAGTAGTTTTTTTAAACTGTATTAGAGATAAGTTATTCGTATCACACCACTCTAAAAATCCTTGATAAAAAAACAATAAAATAACACGAACAACATAATACGAGAATATATTTGTTTTTTCTTTATACATAGTTTCTCTCAGTAAAGCTGACTTGGGATGTTTATGATACAAGTCTTTATATGTCAGTTCCATAAAATGAAGTCCCTTTACTAGTTGAAATATTCCATAGATGCGTTCATAATGTATAAAAAAATGAATATGTTCTAGAAAGCTATCAAGGTCCGTTTCTTCTTGTAAATAAACACTACAAAACGCAGCATTCATTATCTCAGCCCAGAATTCTGTATAAGACTCAAACAAATTGATATCTGACTTGATAGGAAACAATTCTCTAATTATCTTATTGCAAGCCTCTTGATTCATATCAGAAAAATCCAAAGCAAAGTTATGCATCGTTTCATGAATAAATACTTTGAACCACTCCTCTTTTCTAAATATGACAATCTCCGAATCTACTGGACAGGTATAAGTGAACGCAGTATTCACATGGATTTCATTTAACACCTCTACATTCGATGTGGGCAGACTCTTTGTTAACGATGTTAAATAAATAAAAATAGTTATATTCTTTGAACACTGTTGCGCAGAATATTCATTAACAATATATAACCAAGTGAGCATCCTATCAATGTATTCATTATAGAGATCCATTTTAATCTCCGGGTTTAAATTCTCCATTATAAATTGGATTTTAATCTCTCTTCCAAAGAGAGAAAAAGTATATGAAACCTCATAATTGGAATGGTCATCAATATGCTTTCGCACCTTCTCTGGAAAACTAGTAGCCGGAAATGTTTTTGGTCTGGGAATTTGATGAACCGAATGAATGCGACTGCTCTTTATCTTATAAAAATGAGACCCTTCTTTCTGCTTTTTTGCTTGAATATATTGATGTGCCTTTACAATGTCATGGTATAACTTTTTCAAAATAGTATCTGTTTTTTTATTATGTTTTGCCTGAGGAACACATTTATTCTTCATAAAAAAAGAGAGTAACAATTGACTTTGTTTTGTTAATTCATGCGACATATTATTATTACTCTTATTATAGTTTACTATTTAATTATTTTTGTCTTATTATTATATAAATAATGGAAATGGATTTAGCTTATATTATTGTCATTATCTTGCTATGTATCGCTTTACTAGCATTGACAATGCATATGATTAAAACCTGTTCTACACCTACTAATGGTCCTACTAATAGTCCTAGCAATGGTCCTATTGGCGGGTGTGCTGGAACTAGATATGGATGCTGTCCCAACTCTCAAATTCCTAAATTGAATGCTTTAGGAACGAATTGTTAATCTAATAATTCTTTTTTTAAATAATAATAATATATATAAATGAGTGAACCTAAAGACTATATACCACCATCTACAAATACAAATACAAATACAAATATTAAAGAAATATTAACTAGACTCATTCCTAATATATCTACCCTTAATAAAACACTAGTTAGTGACAATAAACGAATCAAAGGTCATATTAGTTTATTATTAGATTTAGATTATATAGATAGAACTTTGAGACAAAATATAGAAAGAATAAAAAATACCCATTTTATTTTTCAAACTAGAGGGAATTTAGATTTATGTACAAAAATACTACAAGATATAGATTTATTATCTATAGAATTAAGTCAAAATCCTAGTATAACTGCTAGAAATGCAGAAGACTATTTTGAAAATGTTGAATTATTAGTAACTATTCCCAACGGAAAAGTTAAACAATCTGGTGGGCGAAAAAGAAAGTCAAAAGGTAGAAAGACAAAGAAATCTAGAAAGGTAAAAACAAAGAAATCCAGAAAATCCAGAAAATAATATTATTTTGCCTTCAACTTCTCTCGAACTATCATTAATGTCTCCATTAATTCTGGTTCTTTTCCTTTTTTATAATGCACCAATTTAGCATTCCTTGTATGAAGCAACAAGTCTTTTAACTCTGGGTCTTGTGAAAATTTAGCAGCCGTAGCATTAAATAACTCTTTATCCTTTCTTTTCGCTGTCTCCCAATCAGGGTCAGTCTTGGCCTCCTTTGGACGAATAAGAGCTCCCTTATAATTACCGCTTGACGATGCGGCTGCCTTAGCCATATCAGGGTCTTTCGATATATCCGACCCTGATTCTTGTGTGAAAGACAAGTAAAACTCAGGACTCTTATTTCTAAACTTGGAACCATAATAATAATGCGCCACACTATTCCACCCGTGTCCGTCTAAGGTAAATGGATGTATCCAATTGATATCTAGCTTTTTGCGCCAGTCTTGAATAGCAGCCAATTCTGAGAATAGCAAAACCCTATCTTCTGGTATACTCTCTCCAGGACCCTTACCAGGAAGTTTCTTAGAAGCCGAATCCTTGTAAAAGGCAAAGACAATATTCTCATCATATAGCCCACGAATGCGAGCCTCTGATAATTCTTCAAACTTAGGAACCACAGCGGGTCTTGACTTTTGCAACTCTTTCTTAAATTCAACAAACTCAGGGATTAGTGCAAACACCCCGGCATTCGCTTCTAAACATTTGTCAGAAACAAGCACCTTGATATCATAAGGTAATTCTTGAAACTTGAAAATACCCTTTTTCTTATAGTTAACTAACTTATAATGATAACCATTGTATTCCACCATGATATAATAATCCGGATTAAATACACCACGTGATTCTAAAATTGTATCATTTAACTGTCCGCAGTTCATCACATTCGTATTTAATACATGTAAATGTTCTCCCGAAGTATACGCCTCTTGTGAGAGAAGAACAAATTTAATATTTAAGATTCGTTCCAAGGTTGATATAGCCCATGTTTCAGCCCAAAACTCGCAAGTGGTTATTATTTTTTGAAACTTTTCCAATGTATCAATATTTTTCATAAACTTATACTCGTTCAGATTTTGTTTAGAGGTAGCCTTTTCCCTGATAATTTTTTTCCTCTGGTCTGCCAGTTGTTTTGCTGAGGTGACTAGCTCCACCTTTTTCTCTCTGTCTAAGGTCTGCTCTAAGATTTTCTTAATTTTATTATATTCTAACTCTATTCGCGCAATCTCCTTGGTATCATTGACAATAGACATGTTAAAGTTATCATATTGCTCTTTATATCGCATAAAAATATCTTGCGTAGCCTCATTGGATAATTTTCTTCTCAGTTTTTGAACTGTAGTTTGCTGTCCTATTTGCAAAAAGGCATCTCGAATAGTAGCAAACAGACAATCTCCACCACCTTCATTGTCTAAAATAGAATAATTGTTGTTCTTCATAAAGGTTTCAAGCCAAGTATCTGTTTCCTTCTTTGTCTTTTTATATTTCTCTCTTCTAGAGAGAGCCTTTTCTTTTGTTTCCTCAGGCAGTAATGCTGGTATGGCTACATTCTTTACACTGGTAAAAATATCCTTTCGCATCAAAGGAATCTCTTCCGGCACACCTTCCTTCTCCTTCTCCTTTTCCTTTTCTTTTTCCTTCTCTTTATTCTTCTCTTTTTCCTTCTCTTTTTCCTTCTCCTTATTCTTCTCTTTTTCCTTCTCTTCTTTCTTCTCTTCGTCTTCGTCTTCGCTATCGACCTTCTCATCATTACCCTGCTTTTCTTTTTCTTCCTCTTTCTCTTCTTCAGGAACAAGGCGCATATTTTCCAACATCTGTTTGGTTACAAATGTATAAATCAACGGTTCATCCATGTTCTCAACAAGCAAACTGCCCTCTTCATCCATATAATTTGTTAGATCACTAGATAAGATTTCATATACACCTATTTGTGTAACTCGATTATTGGTTTTAACAAGATAAATAGGGAAAAAGGTAATATTACTCTCCTCGTGCATATTATTGGGTTGTCCAACTGCAATAACAATGGGCACCTCTTTTACAACAATTTCATACAATTCTGCCTCCATTTTTTCGTCAGCAGGCTCCACTCTTTTTAATTCTCTATAACTAATCGTTGAATCAAGTTTTGAAAGGACCATAAGTATCTATCTATATTCTTATAGACATACTATTTTTATATTATAAACTCTAAAATTATTGTTATTAGTATTGTTATTACTATTGTTATTAGTATTACTATTATATCTAAAAAAATTGATATAAATATAGTGACATTGATAATAAAGTATAGCCATGAATTGCTACAGTCTACAAGATTTTAATGATATCACTTTTGGCGGGTTTGAAGCAAACCTTCCAGCAGAGACTTTGGCGATTATTACCGAATTGGCATTACAAGTAGGCTCACCAACTTATATAAGAACGCCTACCTTTCAAAAAAAGGAGACGCGAGTGGAAACCGTAGATAAAAAGAAACGGCGCGGAAATAATAAGGGTTATGAGATTACAAATGATGAAGATTGGGAAACACTGCGCACATTTCAAGTAACCAAGATTGAACAAAAAAATGGAATTAATGCGCAAGTAGATGCGATTCGATATTGTTTAAATACAATGACTGACCTGAATTATAGCAAACAACTAGAGGATATTACAAGTCTTCTGGAAAAAACTATTGAAGATTCGTCTAATGAGGATATTCTGTCTATTGGTAACGCAATCTTTGAGTTTGCATCAAATAATAGATTTTACAGTAAATTATATGCAGATTTGTATACACATTTGATTCGTCGTTTTTCTATAATGAAAGATATCTTTGATACTAATTTTAATAATTTTATGGAGTTGTTTTCTTCCATTGAATACATTGATGCTGATACAGATTATGATGGATTCTGCAAGATGACGACTACTAATGAAAAGCGAAAATCAGTGAGCACCTTTTTCGTTAATTTGGCGATTAACAAAGTGATTGCTTATGATACTCTTGTTAAAATCGCCGAAGACTTGCTAAAGCGTGTTCTTATTTTAATAAAAGAAGAGAATAAGAAGAATGAAGTAGACGAGATTTTTGAGAATATTGCTATTCTTTATAACAAAGTCTTCTTTGAAGAAAATGAGACTAGACTTCTTGATAATGACAAGACTTTTATCGATACGATTAAATGGGTTGCTGCATGTAAAGTAAAGATGTTCCCAAGTTTGTCTAATAAATCCATTTTCAAGTGTATGGACTTGGTAGATATGTAAACATTTGTTTTACAAAATGGGTTTTATTTATTTATTTTTATTAAGGTATTGGTTTAAATAGTTGTCCCTATATGGATATATATGGACAACATAACATTTACATTAGACGAAAGTTATAATTTTTTAGGTGGTGACGAGTTAGGCTGTTGGCATATTCATGAGTTGCTCAAAGATTTTGAAGAAATTAAAGTAAAGAAAGACAGGTCAATGAGTGAGGATGAAGATTTTTTTACTGATGCCCAAACTTATTTAGAGAATACGGTGAAACAATTATTGTTAATTTGCGAATACTACGGTTTAAGTAAGGTGGCAAAAATGAAGAAAGAGGATTTAGTTTATCAGATTGTTTCTTTTGAACATAATTATGAAAATATTGCCGTGGTTATGAGACGCAAGGAGTTATGGCATTACATGGAACAGCTGAAGAATGATAAAATTATGAAACGATTTGTTCTATGGTAATATCATAAAAAATTGATATATATAAAAGACACTTAAATATAACTACAGAACAAATAGTAGATGTCAAACGAACAAATCGTTGAAGAGGTGGAAGATGTATTGGAGGAAATTTCCTCGTGGGACGAACTGGATGTCCCCACAGATTTGCTGAGAGGCGTATATGCTATGGGATTTGAAAAGCCGAGTCCTATTCAGTCCAAAGCAGTGGCACCTATTATTTCGGGAAGGGATGTTCTTGCCCAAGCGCAATCAGGGACAGGAAAAACGGCTACATTCACTATTGGAGCACTAGCTCGTGTTACCCTTACAGATAATTTTACCCAAGTGCTAGTCTTGACACCCACTAGAGAATTGTGTTCTCAAATAACTTCAGTATTTAAGGGAATTGGTGTGATGATGGAGGGTCTTCGTGTAAAGACGATTGTTGGTGGAAATTCCATTGACGAAGATATTCGTGAATTGAAGACTGAGCCACCGCATGTTATTGTTGGGTGTTCTGGACGCGTTCAAGATATGATGAACCGTGGATATATTTCCTATAAGACAATCAAGCTTCTTATTATTGATGAGGCTGATGAGATGTTGTCAGTTGGTTTCAAGGATCAGGTATATGAGATTTTCCAATATCTAAATAGTGATATCCAAGTTGCTCTATTTAGCGCCACTCTTCCAGAATATATTCGAGTGATGACAGGCAAGTTTATGCGAAACCCTATTAGAATTTATGTCAAGTCAGAGCAACTCACCTTGGAAGGTATTTCGCAATACTTTGTGGCGGTTGAAGATGACCGTCAAAAATATGCCACCTTGAAAGATTTATATGGATTTATGAGTTTGTCGCAATGTATCATCTATTGCAATAGTGTTAAGCGTGTTGTTGAACTATACGAAGCCATGTTGGAGGATGGGTTCCCAGTGTGCTGCATGCATAGCAGTATGGATAAGCGCGCCAGAGAAGAGGCATTCTCTGAGTTTCGTTGCGGAAAATATCGTGTTCTCATTTCTTCAAATGTAACATCGCGAGGTATTGATATTCAGCAAGTTAGCACTGTTATTAATTTCGATATTCCAAAGTCGATTGAGAATTACTTGCATCGTATTGGTCGCAGTGGTCGTTGGGGAAGAAAGGGTGTTGGTATCAATTTCATTACACGGAGGGATGTTTCCAAGTTGAAGGAGATTGAGACGCACTATTGTTGTCAAATTAATGAGCTTCCTGCTAATTTTGAGACTTTAGCAAGATAGTTCGTTTAATTCGTTTTATATTTATCTATCTTAACAGCAGATACATAAATAATGGCAGAGTTCAATAAAGAGATAATGAGTATTTCTAATTTAGAAAAAGTGAATTCTATTTTTCATTTACCGATTTCGTATATTGCAGATAAAATGGAAGTCAATAAGGCGATGGTGACTGATTTAGAACTTATTGAAACAGTGGACCCATCAGGGGTTCCTTTATTCCATTATGCTTTCCGTCCTAAAACTTGTTTTGGAAAAAAAGTGGTAAAAGAATATGCCTCTTTTTATACAACAGACACAGGATTTTTGAAAGAGTCGCAACAATTGTTAAAACAGTATCAGCCATTGGCTACTACCGTAGTGCCAGAAGATTATGATGATATTTTATCTATATGGGATGAAGTGAAAAATGATACAGGATTCAAAGAAAAATATCAATACATTGATTGGGACTATTGGGAGTATCTTAATAAATCTGATGGATTTTTACAGGTGATGAGTATTTATAATTTGGCCTCCCCTCTATTGTCTTTTTGCGTCCCTGTGATTATTTTTATTGTTCCTTTTTTGGTCATTAAGATGAAGGGACTTGAAATAACCGTTGCTGAATATACAGAAATCTTGAAAACATTAGCGTCCCAGCACGCAATCGGGAAACTATTTACGCAATTTCACGAGGTAAAATTGGACGAGAAGATATATTTACTTCTTTCTGCTGCCTTCTATGTTTTTTCCATTTATCAAAATGTGTTAACTTGTATACGGTTTCATAATAATATGATTAAGATTCACAAATACTTATATGATATTCAGCTGTATATTGAACATACTGAAAAGGTAATGAATAATTTTTTATCATATAGTGCACAGTTAAAAAGCTACGAATCATTTAATGCTGAAATAAAACGACAGCTAACTACCTTGTTTGATTTCAAGAAGAAGTTACAAACCATCCATGAATACAAGTTCTCTCTTGTTAAACTCACTGAGTTTGGAATTGTATTGAAGTCATTCTATGATTTGTATAGCTGTCCTATCTATAATGAATCCTTCTTGTATTCCTTCGGGTTCCATGGATATATTGATACTTTGAACGGATTACAGGAGAATATTACAGAGAGAAATGTGAACTTCATTAAGTTTTCTAAGAAGACAAAGGCAAAGGCAAGTGCTAGTAAGTTTACCAATATGTATTATCCAACTTTAGTAGGAAAGACTCCTGTTAAAAATTCCTATTCTTTTGATAAAAATATGACGATAACAGGTCCCAATGCTTCAGGAAAAACAACCTTTTTGAAATCAACATTGATTAATGTTATTTTATCACAGCAAGTTGGGTGTGGATTTTATGACAAAGATAGTATTCTTTGCCCTTTCTCATATATCCATTGTTACCTAAATATTCCAGATACTTCAGGGAGAGATAGTCTGTTCCAAGCCGAGGCCAGAAGATGCAAAGAAATTCTTGACTTAATTGAAGAGAACAAAGAGGAAACACACTTTTGCGGATTCGATGAACTTTATTCAGGAACAAACCCGGATGAAGCTGTTATGAGTGCTTATGCCTTTATGAAATACTTATTGAAGTATAAACGAGTGAATTATATTTTGACGACACATTTTATTCAATTGTGTGAAAAGTTGGATTCTAATGAAAAGATGGTGAACTGTCATATGAATACAAAAGCATGCGGAGATAGTTTTGAATATACTTATGAATTGAAACAGGGGATTTCTAAGGTTCGTGGTGGATTCAAAGTGCTGGAAGATATGAATTATCCAAAGGAAATCATTGATAATACGAATGAAGAGATATAAAAATATTCTATATATAAATAACTTTTATATATTCGTTTTCTTTTCAATATAAATATATTCCCTATTTCTAATAAAATGGCGGTCATTGATATATTAAGCACTTCGTTTTTGATTAGTTTAGGAATTACTTTGCTCTTAGTTGGTTTGATTGGCATGTATTTTAGTCAGAAAATAATGGACCAAGACCATAAGATAACTTCTATGGTTGGTGTTGTCACATCTATGGCCGAAGAGTTACACTTTTTACGCTCTAAAATACAACAGTCTTCTCACCCGGCTCCTTCTGCTTCTTCTTTAGAAGAAATGTCAAATGAAATACCAAGTTCTGATATTAAACTAATTCCTGTCTCCGACGATGAATCAGGAACAGATTCAGATGAATATGATGATGATGATGATGATGAGGATGAGGATGACAATGAGGATGATAATGAGGATGAGGGTGATGGTGATGATGAAGAGGGAAAAAACAATATTTTAAATATCATGTCTCAATTTATGAATAATTCGGCCCCCCCTTCTATTAAGGTAATTACCATGAGCGAAGGTTCATTCTTTGTTCAAGATGTTGAAGAACTTGAAAAAGATAACAATGATGATGATAACAATGATAATAACAATGATGACAATGATGACAATGATGACAATGATGACAATGATGACAATGATGAGTTAAGCGATACTGATGAAGAGAAAGAGGGAGGGGGAGAGGAGCAAGTGATTGAGTCAAGCATGGATTTGAAATCTATTCATATTCTTTCTAATGAAGAAGAGGAATTAGGAAAAATAGATTACAAAAAAATGTCTCTAGGAAAACTAAAAGAACTTGTTTTAGAAAAGAAGTTGGCAAAAGACCCCTCTAGAATGAAGAAACCCGAATTATTAAAGTTACTAGAACAATAAAGAAAAAAAGATAAAATAGCAAAGTAAAATCCGTATATATAATAATCTTTCTTATATTATATATATTATAGTATGTCTTGGGCTACTTGTTATTCCGGTTCTAATAATATTCATTTCAATTTCCCTCCTATTATGGCCGATGGGCGAAACTTTAGTTCGTGGCAACCCGATGCTGTCGTCAACAATAAAATTAGAAAACAAGAAAATATTACGAGCAATTGGGCTTACAGACAATATTTAACAAATAATGCTACCACTATTATGAAATACAACAATTTAGAAGCATGCACTGATTTAGGCCTTCCTTCTCATACCATGATGAATACAACTCCTTCTTCCAATGTGCCTCACTTGTACAGCTCCAACTTCGATACGAGTAATCCCGGATATAGTTATAAAAATAGTGATTTAAAGAACCCTTATTTATCTAGGGAACAACTTCAATCTAGAATGATTGCTCCTCAAATATCTAGCAACCAATTCCATTAAAACCTTTTCTTAGATTTCTTACCTTTCTTACCTTTCTTAGATTTCTTACCTTTCTTAGATTTCTTAGATTTCTTAAATTTTGTACCTTTTCTACCACCCGATATTTCGACAGTTGATGCTGTACTAGATTCGTCTGATAATCCAATAATATTAACTATCTCAACTGCTTTTATTAAAGCATCCAATATATCAAATGGCTCTTTAGCAAATTGCTTAATAATAAAAATATAATTTCTATCAACAGAATCAGATAATCTAGAAATCCCTTCTGTACCTCTAAAATCAGTTACTAATTGTGTAAAATTCGCTGGAAATTGATAACTTGTAAATCTGACTGGCATTCCTGGTGAAAATAAAGTAATAATTCGATTTCGTAATTCTTGTGCTTGCGCAGTATTTTTCCAATCTTGATAAGCAGGTTGAATAATGTCATTTGTTAATATATTATGCATTGAACTATATTCGCTAATAATATCAAATTCTCTAACAAATGTATCAAAATAGGCAATGAACCGTGCTATATGTTCATTAACACTATCACCTGTAATGACTTGCTCTACAAGTTCTTCTGTAATAGAAAGTTGACTCATAAGTCGTTGATCTCCATTATACAAATCAATCATTTGATTGTAGTTTAAGGGCATCGTTCTATAATAATATAGTATTATAAAACTATTATACTATAATAATATGAAGATTCTTAGTATTGATGTAGGTATAAAAAACTTGGCTTTCTGTCTATTTTCCATTACTGAATCAGGAGAGAAATCTATTCTATTATGGGATACAGTGAACCTTTCTCAGCCTTTAGAAGATATACGTTGTCAAGATTGTTTAAAACTAGCAAAATTTACAAAAAATGGAAAATTTTACTGCCTGAAGCATGCTAAAAAACAGCAACTACAAATTCCCACCGCAGAATTAAAACCGGCTTTTCTTTCTAAACAAAAGTTAACTACCTTATACGAGTTAGCAAACAAATATAATATACAATATACGAATCCTATTAAAAAGGCGGATTTACTTTCTCTATTTAACGATTATATTTTTACCACTTGTTTAGAACCGATTGAAAAAGTCAATGCATCTACATTAGACCTTGTCACAATTGGACGCAATTTACAAATTAAGATGGACGCCATTCTAGTGGAACATATTTTATCTTTGAATAAGATTATTATTGAAAATCAGATTAGTCCTATTGCAAATCGTATGAAGACGATTCAAGGAATGATAGCGCAATACTTTATTATGAGAAACAGCGAGGTTTCCATTGATTTTGTCAATGCTGCTAATAAATTAAAAGATTGTCCGGCAGATAAAAAATCTAGCTACCCCGATAGGAAGAAACTAAGTATTGAATATACTATAATGAAAATTAATGAATATTATTCTACTTGGATGCCATTTTTTAATACTCATAATAAAAAAGATGATTTAGCAGATTCCTTTTTACAAGGACTGTGGTTTATTCAGTATAAGTTATATTAGATATTAGAAAACTTTAAAAAATATATTATTCTATTCGTAATACTTAAAATTAAATGTTCTACTATACACATAAGAAAGAATGGATTCTGATATAATTGATATTTCGGCAATGGGCTCGGCTGATTCGTGGGGACCTTCTGAGTCTTTAAACTTGAAATCGTCTAATTTTGGTGGTGGATTAGAGTTGCTTATGAATGATAAGAAATCGGGGTCTTCCTCTAAAAGTAACAGTGATGACTTGGGTCTTCAAGACATAAATAGTTTAGAAAATGAATTGAATAGTTTGGTTGAAGATACTACTCCGTCTATCTCATTTGATACAAGTAGAACTTTCAACTTTTCAGATAATTCTGGGCCATCTGAGAAACAATCTGTGAGATTTAGCGAAGAGCCCAGTATTCATTTAGGACAATCTACCGCCGAAAGTGATGCTGAAAATAAAACGTGGGATGGCTACAGCAAATTCAATAACATCCCCATCAATCCCGATAAGGCTTTACCAACACAACCTCAAATGTCCAAGGAGGAATTATTAAGAGAGAAGTTCAAGTATCTTAGAAAGTTGGAAACCCTGGAATCAAAGGGTGTTAATTTGACAAAGAAATATTCTATGGATTCGCCTCTAGCAGAAATGCAGGGTGAATATGAGATGATTATGGAAGAGAAGGCAAAACTCAATTCTATTAAATTCCAGGGAAATATGCTTATGGCGTGCATCAATGGCATTGAGTTTTTGAATAACAGATTTGACCCTTTTGATGTCAAGTTGGACGGATGGAGTGAGCAAGTCAATGAGAATATGACGGATTATGACGAAATCTTCGGCGAATTATACGATAAATATAAGAGTCGCGCATCTATGGCGCCTGAACTTAAGCTCTTGTTCCAGTTGGGTGGAAGTGGTATGATGATTCATATGACAAACACTATGTTTAAATCGGCTATGCCTGGAATGGACGATATTTTAAGACAGAATCCCGACTTGATGAGGCAGTTCCAGACAGCAGCAGTGAACTCTATGGGGCAAACTAGTCCTGGATTCTCCGGATTTATGAGTGGTATGATGAACCCTGAACCAGAGGTTCCATCAGGTAGGGGACCACCACCACCCATGTCTACGCAAGGACCTAACTCAATGCCTCCGCCTACTAGCAGAGGCGGTAATAATAACTACGGTGCCAGTGCTAGAAATATCAGCTTAAACGGATTTAATGATGGAATCGATATTCGCGAGAATTATGGAAACACGACGACAGCTGAACGCTCAGTTCGTCCTGAAATGCGAGGACCTAGCGATATATCCGACATCTTATCCGGTTTAAAAACAAAGACGATTAACATTAGCGAAGAGGAAACCGTGGATGGTAATAGCAGCACTATTAGTATTGCCGAATTAAAAGAATTGCAGGCTTCTGGCGGAAATATGCCTAAGAGAAGCAAGCGAAGACCCAAGTCAGATAAGAACACAGTTAGCTTAGATATTTAGACCCTAAGATTTCATTGTGTATAATAGCAAAAAAAATAATAAAATAAATAATAAATAAGAAAAAGAAAAATGAAATTTTTATATTATCTAGCAGCAATTGGTAAGCAAAATCTCTATGAAAAATTGTGTATTTTAAAACATAATTTACTGTATATACACAATTATTTACAGGATTCTTTTTCCATTATTCTCAATTGTTATGACAGTTACTTGATTATTCAAACTTTTATGCGTCAGTTTCCTTTTTTAACCAATATTCATTTTCATTGTAAACCAGGGGTTCTTACGGAATTATGGCTGACGAATCCGCATAATAAAAAAATAGCCGAATATGATTATATGCTCTTTATTTTGGATGATGTAAAAATAGAAAAAATGGATATTCGTGATATGATACAGTGTAAACAAGAGCGTAAAATTCAACTGCTCTCTCCAAAGATAATAAATAGCACACATAGTTATATGAATGAATATAATAGTAAGTTGACGATAACAAATGCACTAGAAGTGTATTGTATATTGTTAACACCTCAAGAATTTCATACATATTCCAAAGTGAACACGATTGAGAATAAATGGATGTGGGGAATTGACTACCTATTTGGGCAGTTTAAAATTAAAACAGCTATTTATAATAAAGCTGTTTTACATCATCAATACAAAAATAGTAAAGAGAGATGTAAAGAAGCAGAGGCGCTAATGCAGAATTATTTGAAAAAATATGGTTATATAAACTTGAAACAAGTTATGGACAAGTACCCTATTGTGATACGACAGGTTGAATAAGTGATTTGAAAACTATATAGAACTAATATGTTATATATAGTTTATAGTTATAAAGATGCGACTAGTAAATTATCTCATTGATTTTGTCATTCTCTCTAGTAATATGTTTCAAATTGACGAGTCACATTCAGTAATTCACAGCATGGAAGTCCTTGACCATGCAAATTCTATTTTTAATAATGAAGTGAAAAAGAGTCCTTGGCTAGAAAAGCAAAAGAACATTATCTTTTCTGCTGCGATTTTACACGATATGTGCGATAATAAATATTTGGATGAGAGCCTAGGAATGATTCGTATCAAAGAATGTTTGGAAGCCGAGTCCTCTATTACTTCTCAAGAAGTTGATATTATTTTGAAAATTATTTCTACTATGAGCTATTCCAAGGTGAAAAAATATGGATATCCCAAAAACTTGCCCGATAAATATATGTTGGCTTATCATATTGTGAGAGAAGCTGACCTATTGGCAGCATACGACTTCAATCGGTGCATCTTATACCGTATGATGAAAACTAGGGCTACTTACGATGAAGCGGTTAGAAATGCTACGACATTGTTTGAAAATCGCGTATTCAAGCATAACGAAGACAATTTGTTTATTACGGATTATTCTAAAGAACTGTCGGTAAAGCTGGAACTAGAAGCCAGGGAAAAAATCAAGAATATTTTACATATAAATGTGTAAAATAATATATTATATTTGTAAATAATTTGTTAGCATTTATGCTGTTATATTTTTTGCGAAAAAAATATATAGGAGTAAGTTATAATGTCGTATTTTATGGACGATTGCTCTGGTAACAGCTCTGATAACTGCTCTGGGAATAGTTGCTGTGGATGTAAAGATGGGCGAGATGGAATCAATGGGATTAATATAGTCCCCACAGAAGCATGTGCTTCTATAGTTTTTACAAAAATTTCTGGTTAATATAGTATATATCAAAAATAAATCATTTTTACCATAGTAATTGGTCTGAAAGCCAACCTCTGCTCCACTTTTTGTGTCGGTCTCTTTCATGTCTCATCTTGTATAATCGTCTCCTGTTATCAGCAAACTGTTTTCCCTTTAATTTCATATGGGTTGGATAATCACTCATTCCAGCAGCGCCTACACTTGCTATTTTCTTATTTTTCCGGTAAACATCAATCTTCTTCGTCTTATTTGTTGACTGTTTTACTTTCACACCTAATCGCCTAGCTTGTCTTCTGGTATAGTTTGTTATAGTATAATAAGGCATCTGTTATTATTTATATTATACTATAGATATAAAAATTGATTCATATTAATATCTAGTTAGAATCTGTAAACTAGATTCTTATATGGAAAATCAAAATCCTAAGATTTACATTCTGATTGACGGAAGCTACTTTAACTTTTACCGTTACTACTCGATTCATCGTTGGTGGAAAAACGCACACCCAGAAGAAGTTTTAGAAGACCCCTTTAATAACCCTATCTTCTTGGAAAAGTTTAAGAAAACCTTTGCTGAAACTATTGCTACTCTTCCAAAGAGGTTGGGTCTTGGAAAAGGCAACAATGTCACTATATTGGCTGGCAAAGATTGCAAGAGAGAAGATATATGGAGGAATGAGTTACTCGATAATTATAAAGGCACACGACCTGGCGGTGACGATTTTAAAGGAAAACCCTTCTTCAAAATGGTCTATGAAGAAGACCTGTTTTTGCAAGCAGGAGTTAAATCTATTCTTAGCTACCCAACATTGGAGGCGGATGACTGCATCGCTCTTTATACAAAATGGCTGTTAAAGCAAGAGGGAAATGAAAATATTGCTATTTATATCATTACAAGCGACAAAGATTATTTACAATTGCTAGAACCCAGGGTTCATATCTACGACCTATCCTTTAAGAATATCTTGGACAAAAAAAGCAGTCTAGGCGATTCCGAAACAGAACTATTTTGCAAGATTGTTATGGGAGACCCAAGTGACAATATTCCATCTGTATTAAAAAAGTGTGGACCTAAGACAGCTCTTAAATGTTATCAAAATAGGAACTATTTTGAAGAACGGTTGAAAAAAGAGAATGCCTATGATAAGCTAGAGAGAAATAAGAAGCTTGTAGATTTCAACTATATCCCCGAAAACCTGGTCACTGGATTTTTAGAAACAATAGTGTAAAAAAGAAAATATTCTTCTCATACTATTATAACCAACCAGTTATATTTTATCCATGACAGAACAAACTACAGTATCTATGAATTTACATAGTTTTATAGACCATTTTTTATTGAAAGATGATGACCACCAAGGTTCCAATTATAAAAGATTAGATGACGAACAGAAAGAGAAAGTATTTGAAATGGTAAAAAATATTATAGAAAGAGAAAAAGAATCTGCTCGCTATCATTTAATGTTGCAATATGTAGTTAAACACGATAAATATGAGTCCAATGAAGCAAAGGTGCTAATGCATATAATAGAACAAGTTTCTGAAAAAGAAACAGTTCAACCTATTGTTATGAAAGGTGGAGCCAAAACAAGGGCAGACTCAGAAAAAGAATTAGCTCTAGAGGCTTTGAAAGAAGCGTATAATAAATTGTATTTAGCAAAAAAAAAACTAGATGAACTCAAGCTATTACAAAACCCTGCTGTTCCTGAGAAAGAGAACAAGAAGGAAGAAGATAAAAGTTGGTTTTCTTGGTTAACCGGGTCTGCGCCAGAAAAACCTATTGTTGAAGGAACTAAACCCAAAAAAATACTAGATAAAAAGGTGCCAACCACACTCACCATTTTTTTGAATACAGGAGTCCCAGGAAGACAACACATTAAATTTTCACCTAAAATGATAAACCCTAAAACTCGTCATACCAAAGTATACATGGACCCTCGTGTTCGATTATATCCCGATACTATTTATAATGTCTCTTCTCCCACTATCAAAAAAGAGGATACCAGAAAACTGATTAAAGAACAATTCTTTGACAAAGGTTGGTATGACACATTGAAAAGTAGAACCTTGACGAGATACAGGCAAGTCCCTCTTACTCTAAAAGAAGCCACTAGAGAAGGAATCGTTGACCATAATATTCATCTAATACTTAGCACAATCTTTAGACCGAATTCCGTCTTAACTATTGATGGGAATCCATATACTATTTATTCTTATCAATGGGACAAAGGAACATGGAAAATAGATACGACTGCTACAGAAAATGAGCCTTCGATTTTTTCATCTTATATGCCTACAGTTATGCCATCTTTTGGGGGACACGATGATTTCATTTCACCCATGGGTGGTCCATCCTATTCTGGGTCATCCTATCCCGGATCATCGTATTCCAGTCCATATAGGTCATCCCCATATAGCTATAATTATGGCAGACCAAGGATTCCTTTTTTGATAGAACACAAACAAGGGTTAAAGGAAATGGCTGAATTAAAAGAAGCATTTGGTGAATCCGTTTTAGAAGGCCGTGCTGGGTTTGATGAAAAGAGCTATCGATTGCCATTAAGCGAAGAGAGTGAAAAGAAGAAGAAGAGGGACATTATTAACGGCAATGTAGTTAGTATGTTAGGTGCATCTTCAGCTGATATAGAAAAAGCTTATAAGGACAGAGATGATAAAAATAGCGAGGCAAGCATTGAAGCCGAAGCAAACCGCCGATTACAAGTAGCCAGGATTGAAGATAAGAAAGCTAGTGATGAAGAAGAGCGAGAAACCAAGATACGAGGTAAACTGTTGCAAATAAGCTCACCAAAAGATAAAGATGGACCTGCTACTAGGTCATTATTACTTGGGAACAATGCCGTCACAGCTACCCCATCGTCTACTATAAATTCTCAAGATAGTTCAACTATAAGAAGACCTGCAATTACTAATACTACTACAAAGGATAATAATAGTAATAATCCTACAAAAGTAATAACAACAACGACGACAACAAATGTTCCTATACAAAATAAAACGCCTTTTAAAGCTATTAAAGCTATTAAAGGCGGTGCTCCAAAAACTGGTATGACTCTTAGACGTAAAGTATTAGCTCCTCCTAATATAAAACTATCCCAGGATATATCACAAGTAGTTTCAGATTTAGAATTTTTAACTTATGGCGGACAAAATGCTACATATAATACACCTAGTGGAAGAGCAGAAACAGCAGCTTTAAGACAATATTTTGATAATTTTGCATTAATATACGAGGTTCTTTATAGAGAATTTTCACCTGAAACAAAAGATAGAGAACTAAAAAATTTCGGTTTTTTAAATAGACAGAACCCAGAAGATGTAAATAGTCTTTTCCCAAAAGAACAAATCATTGCTAAACTTAAAGCAAAGCCATTTGAACATCAATTAAATCTTATGCATGTAAGGGAGGTTGTTTCTGATGGTAATTGTTATTTTCATGCAGTTTGTGCTGGAATTAATTTTTATAATAATAAAACAAATCCAGAACCTCTAGACGGACAATTTATTAATATATTAGAAACCACGTATGACAATAAACGTATTGATACTGATGGCAATTATGAGTTTACTCTTGTGGAAACAAGACCAACAAGAGATGCCAACCCGCAAGATTTAAGGCGTCTTGTGTATAAATATTATGAATCTTTATCAGATGCTCAACTAAATGAACTATTAGAGGCAGAGTTTCAAATGATAGACGGATTAAACGCAGAATATACGGATTTTTTACAAACCAACCCAACCGCAACAGATGAAGAAAAAAAAGAATTTGCTTTTCATCTTCTTAATGATAATATAGAGATTGCTAATCTAGTTATTCAAAATATTGATATGGTTGCTGTAAATGCAGGTGCACCTATATTTTCTTTATGTGATTTAGGAACTCAGGGTAACAGAGCTCAACTACTTACTGTGATAGAAAATTTTAATCCAGACGCAGTCTTACCTGGAATAGGAAAGCATATTGGTTATTGGGCTTCAGAACGTGAAACTAGAATTTTAATTAAAATACTTAAATTATATCCTATTGTTTTAAAACGATCAGAAGGTGCAGAAATTACATATAGTGTAAATTATGGACCTATCATATATAATGATACAGAACCTTGGATGAATGAATGGAACAAATATATCTTTCTTTTACATATAACAAATCATTATAAGCTACTTGTATTCGACGATCAATCCAAGCCAAAGGGAAGAACTTTGCCTAATAAATATATTGCTATTTTTTCTAAAGACCCACTTGTACGTGCGCCAGCAATAGATGACAATATTAGAGATATGCAATTACAAGGTGACGACGTTTGGCAAATAGACCCCAGTATTCTTCCTGAAAATAGAAAAATTATTCCTCCCGTTTATATGCTTCTATTAATATATTTTAATTTTTATCTTAGAACTGGTATTAATATGGTAACTTCTGGAGAAAATATCAAAGAATATCGTTTAAATTTATTTCCTTATGAATTTCTTACCTATTTTAACGCTAGTTATAAGGTCGGCGAAAAAACTAACCGATTAGCAGGAATAGACCCAACAAATGAATATGTTACTTCAGCAGTTGTAGCAAATAAAAGAGTAAACTATTTATTTCCAACGGAAAAATCATTGGATGATACATCCGTTCAACATATTCCAGCTAATATTCAAAAAGAAATTATTGATTCTTATTTACAGAATATGGCTTCTCAAGAGGAAGAAGAAGAGGAAGAAGAGGAGGAAGAAGACGGAACTGTTCCTAGTCCTACTCCTAGTCCTACTCCTGGTTCAGGCGGACCTGGTTTACCTAGCTCAGGTGCACCACCTTCTTATTATAAAAAAACAACTACAATTACTACTACAAAACCGAGAGAGAAAGAGGATAAAGATTATAAACATATTGCCAACGTATTAGAAGACCGGTCAAACATTGGCTATTATATTGTGGTTGATCTCTTTTTATACCCAGGCACTTCTATCCCTTTTTTGAAAAAACAAGCCATGCAATGTAATGTTCAGTATCAACGCATTAAAAAACAACTATCTGCTATTAATGGCACTATTTATACTATGCCAACAATGACAGTTGTTCCAAGAAACGGGTCTTTCTTGAAAAACAAATCTTCTACCAAAACAAAGACAAAGAAAACAGCAAGACAACTGACTATTCAAAAGAAAAACAAAGCCGAGAAAGACTTATTAGCTGCCGCCGAAAAATATAAAAAACTTATTGAAAGCAGGAAGACTAAGAAACCTATAAAAGGTGGTTCTAAGGCAATGACAAAAAAACGAAGAAGGCATTCGAGATTCCCTATATCGGTTATGACTAGGAAAAAGAGGAACTAATAAAAAATGTTCATAGTAATAAATCAGTTAAAAATGTTTTAATGTTTGGACGAAATGTAGTATAGTCATAATCATAAAATTTTGAAATATCGTATTCTATATATTTATATATAACATTGGGAGAATGCACATCATCAAAGTATGTATGATTAATACCACTTATAAATAATATTATGGAATCACTATTATAGCTCAATACTTGTTGAACTATTTTTTCAAATATATCTTTTTCGATATAATAGTGTCTTGTCAATAATATAAAGATATTTTTTTTATTTATATCTAATTTCAATCTAGTAAACCTCCTTTTATATTTTTCAAAAATATCATTTATATTTTCAGTATCATGTGGAAACCAAATATTATTATCACTATTTAGTCTTTTTTCATTATCAAACGCATTACCAATATATTTATTAACTATATCGGTTACATTATCTGCTAATTGTAACTCACTAATAATGTTCATATTATAAATAATATTTGTATCATATAGTTGTTCTATATTAGTAATCCAATCAAATGGATAACTTTGTTTTCTAACATTAAGTTCTCTTAATATTATTGAAATAGCACAATGATCTCCAATAGGGATAAAATTATATTCTGAATACTTTCCTATTTTTATAAAAATAGATTTTTATAAAAATAGTTGACACGCAAATGCATTTATAAGTTGTAATTCAAAATAGGAAAATTATAAATTCAAAATAGGAAAAAATCGCGATTTACTATTATTGTTGCTTATATGCATCAGGAACGGTGAAATGTTTAGCATATAATTCTCTCTGGTTCTTCTTCTCCTTATTCTTTTTCGCCTTCTCTAAAGTAGCAATGGCCTCCGTTAATTCGGCATCTGATACAGTTCCATCACCATTGGTATCTACTAAGGTATGCAATACGCGATACTTATGAGGCACCACACAATAACTGCTCTCTTCATTGAATAAATGGTCTGATAATATCGTAAACACAGCGGTCAATCCTAAAGCTACATAAATGTCACGAGTGCCCATCCATGCCATGGAAAAGACTAACAGTTGTTTACTTAGAGAAAATTTCAAATACTCCTCTGTTGATTTGCTAAATTGAATAGCAATAAACTTTGAACCAACATTTAGCAATATCATTACAACACCCGCAAAAAACTTGCTATTGTTCAAATAAGAAATGTAGCTGTCTGTATGATTAAACAAGTTGACAAACATATTTTTTGATGGTTTTATTTTTGGTACTTTTATGGATTTTGATGCCGTATTATTTGCTAACATATATTTCAACGATATTATTTATTTTTCAAAAATAGCAAAAGAAAAATAAATAAGATAGTTACTTTAAAGAAGTCCATTTCGCCTTAATAGTTTTACACTAGATGCTCCATAATCGCCTAAATAGTTTTCAGCTGTCAATCTGGCATTTCGAACATGTGGACGAATAAAACTTCCAATAAAGGGCTCCTCTACATTAGCATTTATTTGAAAGGTTGCTAATATGATAAATACTATCATGCCAATAAGAAATAATGTTAAAAAAAATGGCAACGCGCTATATAGTTTTTTCATCAATCTTATATTACACTAATAAAAAAGTTTTTACATATTTTGTAAGATATATTTTTACAAAAAATTGAATCACTTAAACATATAAAAAATTATAGTATCTTATGCAAATATGACAGAACAAAAAGTTGAACAAGTGGTTGATTGTGTGTTATCTATGGAAGACCTTAACGCAAGAATAGAACAAGAGGTTTGTTATACAACCTTGGAAGAATTAACTGATGCTGCTTTAATGTGCGAATACAAAAACTGTAAATCAGTTAAAAATAATATAAAAAAACTTAGCGATGTGTTGGGAAAATATATGGACGAAGAAACAAAACAAAAGATAATGCAAGAATATGTATTAGAACTAATACCAGCAGGAACAAAAGGCGTTATTAGAGGCAATAAGTTTAATAATATAATAAAACAATTTATTACAAAATTAGATTTAGACACAGACCGATTTGACATTTGTTTTGAAAAAAAATGCGAAGGGCATTTTACTAGTGAAATACCAGATTGGTATATTCTGGAGAAATCGACCAATAAAATTATTATTGGTATGAACCAATTAGATTTATGGGGAGGAGGGCAACAACTAAATAGAGGGTCAAAATACTTAGAAAATAATAAACATAATAACGAAAAAAGTAAGTTATTATGTGTTGTTTGTAATGAAAAAAAGTTTACAAGCAAAAAAAATAAAGCATATAAATTATTTGAAACTGGGTTTAAAAATAATACATTATGTTATTTGAATAATCTAGAAAATATTATCACCTCATATTTCAACTAACATTCTAATAGTGGATTAAATTTGAATATTAATTCCTGTTTTGATATGGATTTAGGACCAACAGTATTGTTAAAGTCATAAGTTACTGTAGATAATTTGCTTACATTATCAGTTATAGATTTTCCGTTCGTAAACTTTATGAAATAATGCGATTGAATACTTTTATCAACAATATTGCTATCTATTTTTCCAGCATTTACACCAACTCTTCTAAATGAAATATCAGGGTTATTTGTTTTCTCAAGAAATACAAACCCCGTTGGTTCTAATTTTTTAGAAATGTCTCTATTATAGCTTTCTTTTCTCCAAATTTGAAAAACGCACGGAACATCATGCTCTATACCATCTACTAAAAACGATTTTTCAGGCAAATCTATTTCAAACATTAAATGGAAATTTAATGGAAAGGTCTTTTTTAAGCTTTCTTTTTTGAAACTCTTTGGTAAAATGAATGAAATGCTATTACAGAATTCGCAAGATTTTTTTATAAATTTTATCGCTAATGAAGATTGTCTTCCAAAAGGCGGATTTCCTATTATATGTATATTATCATATTTTTCTTGGATATCGCTTGTTTCATAGTCTAAATAATCTTGCTTGATTATTTCACTATTCTCCGGTTCTAAATCACAAAATATATAATTTTGAGATATAGTTTTAATTCCTTTAATAAATGAACCATTGCCAGCACTTGGTTCAATAACTAGATCATGTTCACCAACTAAGATATGTTGTTTGATATAATTCATGCATAACTCAACAGAGGCGTCTTTGGTATAATATTTATCAATCGTATTTCGTTTTAGACCTTTCTTTTGTTTTGATGACATCAACAAGTATATTTTTATTACTGCTATTATTATTTACAGTATTTAATTCAATTTTTTATTATTCTCAAGGGATGTAAAATCTATATTCCTGAATAACTAGCAAATCCTTCGCTTGATGAAGGTTGAGCTTCTTCCGAACCTCGCTTTACATAAGGAACTGGTAAGCTTTTGCTAGGTCTGGCTCTAACCCTGAGTTCTGTAGATATTTTATCTAGTCCATTTCTTGGTTTACTGGGTTCAATTAACGCGAACCCTTCTTTTTTTAAAGGGTCTTCAATGGACCCACCACCTACAAATCCTTCTTCTTGGATATTCGTATGAAGTCCAATAATAACAACGGCTAAAACTAACCCTAATGGCATATTTAAACATGTGATTCCAATAACGATTAGCAACATAATAGCGCGACCATGAGGAGTGTTGAACATGAAATAACGCATAGAATTCTTCATGAGTATGAAAATAACAATCACTGTCAAAATTGTTGCTAAAATAATCTTTATCTGGGCACCCATTTCTATCTATTATTATAGCTAGATAGTATTTTTTATAAAAAGGGCCAATAAAACTCCAATAAAAAGAAAATTGATATATAAATAGATAAATAGATATTACTAGTTAGTATAAACAATGGATTATTCAACTTGCTCTCGCGATCAGCTACTTTCTCTTTGCAAGGAAAAGAAAATAAAAGGATATAGTGGCAAAAAGAAGGATGTCCTTCTCTCTTTATTAGGACAAGGAAAAGGAAAAGGACAAGAGGTGACAGAAGTGAAGAAAGAGGAAAAGGAAAAAGAAGAGGAAAAAAATACTATTGTTCCTCTAGCTCCGCCTTCTTTAAGAATGATTGATTTATTCTCAGGAACCGGTGCGTTTACACATGCATTCCAAGCTACTAATAAGGTTACCTGTGTTTTTGCGAATGATATGGTTCCCTGGTCAAAACAAATATATGATGCTAACTTCCAAGAACATACATTGACTTTAAAAGATTTACATGACTTAACGGTAGAAGAAATACCTAGTCATGATATATTAACCGGCGGATTTCCCTGTCAGCCTTTCAGTGTAGCGGGAAAACAAGAGGGATTTCAAGACAAGCGCTCCAATGTCTTCTGGAAACTGCTAGAGATTCTTGACCATCATAATACACCCTATATTATTCTAGAAAATGTGAAAAATTTGGTATCACACGATGAAGGAAAAACATTCGAAATTATTAAGAAGCATTTGACTGACCGAGGATATCATCTTCAATACAAAGTGCTAGATACTGCCAGAGTAACAGGGGTTCCTCATCATAGAGAGCGAATTTACATTGTTGGTATCAAATCCAAAGAAGTATACGATAAATTCTCGCTAGAATTTCCTCTTATCGATAAACAACCTATCAGTGATTTCTTGGAACCAACTGTGCCAGAAAAATATTATTATACGAATAAATCAAGCACCTGGCCTTTAGTGAGTGAAGGTGTGACAAAAAAAAATACAATTTATCAATATAGGCGTGTTTACATAAGAGAGAATAAAAGCGAGGAATGTCCTACCTTAACTGCAAATATGGGCAGTGGAGGACACAATGTTCCCCTTGTTCTAGATGACAAAGGCATCCGTAAACTAACCCCTCGTGAATGTTTCAACTTTCAAGGATTTCCAGCTGCTTACAAGTTGCCAGCAATATCTGATGCAAATTTATATAAACTAGCAGGAAATGCAGTATCTATACCGGTTATTCAGCTCATTGCGAACCGCCTGATAGAGTTGGTTACCAAAGGTTAAGGTCTATCTACAGGAGACCCATATCTTTTTGGAGGATAAATACATTTATCCTCTAATAAAGATTAAGGCTAAATTCTAAACCTTTTATTTGAGCGTGTTTTTTCAAATTATTATCTTCTTATTTTTTAAGAGGAATGTCTTTAGCAATGTATGCAGCACCATTTGATAATGATTCAAGTACCATAAATAATAAAGAATCCGAAAA
>Ga0136644_10000640_pt1 | contig 27964 bp, 43 predicted proteins | sample C_130820_EF_Meta_FD_94780 | JGI IMG/M metagenome (GOLD analysis project Ga0136644, IMG submission 94780) | Freshwater microbial communities from Lake Croche, Canada to study carbon cycling - C_130820_EF_MetaG (v2) (version 2) | ecosystem: Environmental > Aquatic > Freshwater > Lake | place...
AGGTGCAGCTTCAACTGTTACAGGTCCGACTGGTGCAACTGGAGCAACGGGTCCAACAGGTGCCACTGGTTCTAATGGTGCAAACGGAGCGACTGGTGCAACAGGTCCAACTGGTCCTGCCGGTGCATCCAATGCTCACGTCGCAGCTCATATTGCAACTAATGCCATTCTTCCAAACTCACCAACATATACCGCTGGAACCATTGATCAAACTGGTGGCTACGGAATTGGTGCAACACTTTCAGCAACGACTAATGGTTCATTGACAATCGATGGTCAGAGCGCAGCAGTCGATGACCGCATCCTTGTTAAGAATCAAGCAACTCAAACTCAAAATGGTATCTATGTTGTTACTGCAACTGGTTCTATCGTTTCACATTGGACGCTTACTCGCTCAACCGACTACAACAACTCGATTGCTGGCACAGTAGAGGCTGGCGATTATCTTTACGTTTCAACTGGTACTGCAAATGCTGGTACAACGTGGATCCAAACTGTTGAAGGCACTGGAACCAACAAATACATCATCATCGGTACTGACAACATTATCTTTGCTCAAACTGGCGGCGTCGGACCAACAGGTCCGCAAGGAGCCACGGGTCCAACGGGTGCGACAGGTGCGGCCTCGACCGTTACAGGTCCAACTGGCGCACAAGGTCCAACAGGGCCAACAGGTGCAACAGGTTCAACAGGTGCGACTGGGCCAACAGGTCCAACCGGTGCGACAGGATCTGCTGGAGCTAATGGTGCAACCGGACCGACTGGAGCTCAAGGACCGCAAGGAATCCAAGGAATCCAAGGTGCGACCGGACCAACCGGAGCGACAGGCACGGCAGGAGCAACTGGTCCGACTGGACCTACTGGTGCTACTGGCGCAGCTTCGACCGTAACTGGACCAACAGGTCCGACTGGTGCAACTGGAGCGATCGGAGCTACTGGACCGACCGGACCTCAAGGAATCCAGGGAGCTCAAGGTCCAACAGGACCAACAGGCGCAACTGGTGCTGCATCAACCGTTACTGGACCTACCGGACCGACTGGAGCCACAGGAGCAGCGTCGACTGTTACAGGTCCTACTGGACCAACTGGCGCGACTGGTACTGCTGGAGCAACTGGACCAACGGGTCCAACTGGTGCTACCGGTACAGCTGGAGCTACAGGACCGACTGGTCCAACCGGTGCGACGGGATCGGTAGGAGCCACTGGCCCAACTGGTGCTACAGGTGCAACTGCTTCCGTAACTTTCCCACAATGGCGTAAGGCCGCTTCTGGTGGAGAGACAACACTCTCTGGTACAGATGACTTCTCAACATCATTGACATACACCGCTGGCGCTGAAATGGTTTATATCAACGGCGTACTTCTAGAGCGCGGAGTTGATTACACCGCATCAAACGGCACAACCGTTACTGGCTTAACTGCCCTGGTTGCTGGCGATATTGCGACAGTGGCTTCACCATCGAGCTTCTCAGTAGCCAACGCCATTCCTCTTGCAACAGTTACCGCCAAGGGCGATCTTGTCGCTGCCACTGGATCGGGTGCAGTCACCAACCTCGCAGTAGGAGCTGACGGCTCAACACTCGTTGCAAACTCTTCTGCCAGCACAGGCGTATCGTGGGCAGGGCCGATTTACACCGCAGGTAAGAATCGCATTATCAATGGCGCTTTTGATATTTGGCAACGCGGTACTTCCTTTAGCGGAGTTGGCGGCTACACCGCAGACCGCTGGAAAATCAATGACGGTACTCCAGGAAATATAACAATTTCTCAGGTAACTGGAACAACTGGCTTCCAATATGCCTATCAGCGTTCATCAACTGGAACTTCATCGTTTACCCAGTTGGGACAACAAATTGAGTTTGCCAACTGCTACGACTTGCAGAATCAGACTGTAACCATTTCATTTTGGGCTAAGGCCAATAACGCAAATAGCGCTTCAACTGCCCTAACAGTCCGTACTCGTACTGCTGCTGGCGTAGATGGAGCCGCATTGTTCTCAGCATCAGCATCAGATACATCAAAAACCCTTACAACATCGTGGGCTTATTACACAGTAACCAAGGCGCTTCCTGCGACTTTTGGTGCGTTGTCTTTGGAATTTGTAGGTGCATCAGGCGCAAGCGGCGATGGATATGCCATTGATGGCGTACAACTAGAACTAGGCTCAGCCGCTACAACATTCTCCCGCGCTGGCGGAACACTCCAGGGGGAGTTAGCCGCTTGTCAGCGTTACTACTATCGTTCAAAAGCGCCTAGTGCTTATTCTCAAATTGGAGTAGGTCCAACACCACCAGCAACTACAACAATTATTTATATGAATGTAACCACCCCTGTACCAATGCGTTCAAGCGTTTCCTCTGTTGATTGGGGTGGAAATATGGGAATTTCAGATGGAGTCAATGTGAATACTGGAATTTCCTCTATCGTTCCGTCAGGTGGAAATGGTGGAAATTATGGTTCTTTTGGAACAGTTGCAATTACAATGTCATCGGGTGTTCTAACTACATACAGACCTTATTACATAACAGACAATGGCGCAGGTACTACTTACCTCGGAATAAGTGCGGAGTTGTAATATGAATAATGTAACTTTTACTTCAGTCCAAAACCTAGGTGGCTCAAACACAGAATACGCCATCATAGACAACGGCGATGGTTCTTTTACCTCTATGGAAAAAGCCATCTATGACACACTCCCATCCAACTCTTCTATCACACAGGCAGGTGAATAATGAGTCGCGCACAACTTACAAGTACGGTAGAGCAGAACTCTGCAGGAGTTGCCAGCCCATTTGTAGCTGGCAAGAACAAAATCATCAATGGTGACTTTGGAATCTGGCAGCGCGGAACTTCATTCACTCAAACTAATTTCAACGCTGGAAATATCTACACAGCAGATCGATCTGCAATGATCTGGAATGCAGTTCCTACTTCGGTCACTGTTTCTCAACAGACATTCACTCCCGGATCTGCGCCAGTTGCTGGATATGAGGGAACATATTATTGGCAATCGGCAATCACAACTGTTGGATCTTGCACCATCTGGGGTTATTCTCAAAGAATCGAAGATGTCCGTCAGTTAGCAGGTCAATCAGTCACGGTTTCATTCTGGGCAAAAGCAGATAGTGCGCGAAATGTTGCCGTTGAATTAGATCAAAACTTTGGATCGGGTGGGTCATCGTTGGTTATTGCTGGACCAACTACGATTGCCGTCACTACTTCTTGGGCGCGTTATTCAGCCACATTCTCTTTGCCTTCTATTTCAGGTAAAACCATTGGAACTAACTCTTATCTTCAATTATTTATTGCTCAAGCTGCGGCTTCGGGTTCAACCTTGAACTTGTGGGGAGTGCAGGTTGAAGCAGGTTCAGTTGCAACTGCCTTCTCAACTGCTACTGGAACTGTTCAAGGAGAGTTATCGTTGTGCCTTCGTTATTTCCGCAGGTTCGGTGGTAATGCAAGTCAGACTCGCGTAGCCGTAGGTTGGTGTCCATCTGGTTCTTCAGCCAATTATATTATTCCATTGACAACACCTATGCGAGCAGCACCATCAGTTTCAATAAGCACCTTGTCAAGCCTTTTATGGTATGACGGAACTACTGGCGGAAGTTTTACTGGCTTTGGCCCAATTATTGTCACTTACCATTCCATAGAATTGGGTGGTACTGGCTCAAGCGGTCTTACAACTGGAAGAGCAGTTGGACTTACATTTGACAACATCGGAACTTATATGGATTGGAGCGCTGAACTTTGATGCCTACTTATGAACTCGTACAAGTAACCCCAATGTCGGGGGAGTTAGTCAAGCGCACCGATGAGGATGGCACAGTTTGGTGGATTCCTACCGACCCAGCCAACTCGGACTACGCAGCCTACCTAGCCAGCCTAGAGGCGTAACTGGAACACTCCACAGAGAGTTAATCAGATCCAGGGGGATCAATGAAAATTGCAGTCTATACAATCGCGCTTAACGAAGAGCAATTTGTCCAAAAATGGTATGAATCAGCCAAAGAAGCCGATGTCTTGCTAATCGCGGACACCGGATCGACCGATGAGACCAGATCTAGAGCTGAAGCTCTGGGCATCAAGGTCATCAGCGTTCAGATCTCACCCTGGCGCTTTGATGACGCCCGCAACGCTGCATTAGCCGCACTTCCGCTGGATGTTGACTACTGCATAGCCTTGGACATGGACGAAGTCCTTCTCCCCGGCTGGAGATCTGAGCTCGAGACGCTAGACCCTGGCGTTAATCGACCTCGGTATAAGTACACCTGGTCTTGGAACCCAGACGGATCCCCTGGCCTTACCTACGGCGGGGACAAGATCCACACACGCAAAGGGTTCCGCTGGAAGCACCCGGTTCACGAGGTTCTTACCTGTCAGGATCAGGAAAATCAGCTATGGACCAAGCTTGAGATCCATCATCACCCGGATCAAACCAAGTCCAGGGGTCAATACTTTCCTCTTTTACGTCTGGCGATAAAGGAAGATCCGACTGATGATCGGAATACCTTTTATTATGCCCGGGAACTCTTCTTTCACAACCATTACACTGAAGCCATTGCTCAGTTTAAGCGTCATCTAGAGCTTCCTAAGGCGGTCTGGAAACCAGAGCGCGCAGCTTCTATGAGATACCTTGCCAAGATGGAAGATCAGGACCGGGAGAGCTGGCTGTTCAAAGCTATTGCAGAATCCCCGATCAGCCGGGAACCCCGGGTTGATCTTGCCGAGCATTACTACTCAGAAGGTCGCTGGATTGAGTGCTATGCTATGGCTCACTCAGCGCTCAGGATTACGCAGCAACCGCTGGAATATCTAGTAGAATCGGATGCCTGGGGATACTTGCCTCACGATTTGGTTGCGATTTCAGCATATAACCTTAATAACTATTCAGAAGCTGTCGAGCATGGCAGAAAAGCCGTCGAACTTGCTCCCTGGATTGATCGTCTCAAGGAAAACCTCAAGCATTATGAAGGAGCTATAAGTGAGTGATATTCAACCTCGCGTAGTTGCCGCTCCTTCTATGAACTGGCGCGAGTCTCACGAGGTGTCCAAATATCACTACCGCTACAATCAAACCGGTGTGATGTATAACCAACCTTTAGTTATTTACAACTATTACACAAACCGCGGTGACATGGGTGTCCGAGTCGTTGCGACAACAAATATGAGAGGCAGATAATCATGGCCGTTTATGATTTAGGCGATGTTGTTGCTCTTGGCGTAACGATTACCGACGCGGCAGGGTCACCAGCAGATGCAACAGCGGTTGTAGCAACGGTCGTTGCTCCAGACGGATCTTCTTCTGCACCTTCAGTATCCCACTCTGGAACCGGTCTTTATGACATTAACTACACACCAACTCAATACGGTCGTCACACGATCCGCTGGGTTGCTACCGGTACAAATGCCAGCGCATATGCTGATGAATTTACCGTCCGTAACTTTGCAGATCTTGGCGTAGTTTCACTCGATGAAGTCAAGGCTCATCTTAATATTGCAGCAACAAATACAACCAACGATGAGGAAATCCGTCGCTTTATTGACGCTGCAACCGATCTTTGCGAGAGCTATCTTGGTGTTATCCTGGGACGTCAAACATTTACAAGCGAAAAGTACGACGGAAACGTCGATCATATTCGCCTTCGTAACCCTAAGGCGCTCAGCATTACCTCGATCTATGAAAACGGCCTTCTCCTTGCTTCAACCGATTACAGCCTAGATCCAACCGGCCAGCGCGTATATCGCGTGACAACCGGAGCGCTTTCTAGTCCAACCTACTTTGGAATCTTTGCTCCAGGAGCCAATAATATTATTGTAAGCTACGTTGCAGGGTTTATTAATCCACCACCTGCCGCAAAGCAAGGCGTTCTTGAGACTATTCGCCATCTATGGCAGACTCAACGAGGCGCTGCAAACGTGATTACACGTAACCAGACCGGAGACGATTTCTATCCAGCGTCAACATATTCATTACCACGTCGCGCAATGGAACTCCTCGATCCTCTCTCACTTCCTGGACTTGCCTAATGACAACGGTTGCACTGCCGCAGCTGATTGATGGCATTAAAACAGCTTTAAGTTCTGCCGCATCTCTTTCTGGCGTCAGAATCTTTGATGGTCCAGAAATTGATGAGTCTTATCCAGGCGATGCCATTTGCGTGGGTCACGATGGATCTGAAGATGGAGAAGTACTTGCAGGAACCGCAAACAACGACTGGAACCTTGTCGGTGCCAAGAAGATGTTTGAAATTGGTACGGTAAACTGTTTTCTTTGGTCTTGGGACGGCGATACAGATATTTCTGCCCGTCGCACACGAGCTTATGCTCTTCTTTCGGCTGTGGATACTGTAATCCGCACCGACCCTAGTTTTGGTGGAGTTGTTCTTTACGCAGGTTTAGAATCGCATTCACCAACCTACCGTCAGACTAACGCTGGCGCTGTAGTCGTAATTAACTTCACCATCGCATATCACGCTCGTACTTAACAAGGAGAATCTCATGGCGAAAATTAAGAATGTTTCACCACTTGGCGACTTATCTGTCCCCGCTTTAGGCTTAACTGTTAAGGCTGGCGATGTCGTCGAGGTTACAGACGAAGCAGCAGCTTTGCTTCTAGAACAAACAGAAAATTGGGCTGCCGCTGATCAAGCAGCTGCTTCAATGATCCAAACCCCAGCAGCGCCGGACGCACCGGCTGCCGAATAGGAGAACAACATGGCAATCGGTTCCGGTATAGGTTCGCAGCTCGGCATTGCTACCGAGACAACCTTTAACACCAACGTCACCGTGACTCGTTTCTACGAGTTCACTGACGAATCTACTCAATACAATAAGAAGATCAGCGAAGGTATGGGGCTTCGTGCTGGTGGACTTCTTCCTCGCTCACAGCGTCGTGTTGTTACAACATTTGATGCTACGGGCGACATTAATCTAGATCTTCCAACAAACGGTCTTGGACTTCTCCTTGCTCACGCAATGGGTTCATTTCCTACTAAGAGCGGATCATCTTTCACGTTTACTCTTGGCGATACTTATACAAAGAGCTTTACCGCTCAGGTTGGTGTCCCTCAGTACGGCGGAACTGTAACTCCAAAGACTCTTACAGGCTGCAAGATCTCATCATTTGAGCTCGGTGTAGGCGCTGGTGAACTTGCTGTCGGTAAGTTCAGTGTTGATGCTGCAGGTCTTACAACCTCAACATCTCTTGCAACAGCTTCTTATCCAGCAAACGGATCTATCTTCCACTTTGCTCAAGGCGCAATTACACTTGACGGAACAGCAATTGCTAACGTCAAGGACTTCTCAGTAACCGTAGATAACGTCATTAAGACAGATCGTTACAACCTCGGAGCTGCTGGAGCTAAGTCTGAGCAGGTTATTAATGGCTTCCGTAAGATTACTGGTAAGCTAACCGCTGAATTTACAGATACAACGCTTCTTGCTAAGTATCTTGCTGATACAACTGCAGCGGTTGCTTTGACATTCACCGGATCTGCTGGATCTGCTCTATCCATCACTCTTTCAGCGGTTAAGTTTGACGCTGATACTCCTAAGGTCCCAGGTCCTGGCGTAATTGATCTTGCAATGACTTTTACCGCATACGATAACGGTACAGATGCACCAATGACTGTCGTTTATACAACTTCGGACTCATCTCTCTAAGGTGTCTAAAGACATTGAGATTTCCTCTCAGGATCTCCTTAACTTTTATCGCCAGGTAAAGGACGCCGATCCCTTGATCGGCAAGGAGCTCCGGAAGACTCTTGTCAAGTTGTCTAAAAGCATTGTTGGCGAGGTCCAGCACGCGGCTCTAGAACTCCCTTCGCACGGGGAGAAATCCTCAGGGGGAAAAATGGGTCTGCGTGCTGGCATCGCGGCGGCAACAGAGACTAAGATTAACCAGAGTAACCGAAGCGGTTTTAGTATCCGTATTCGAGTCTCGGGAACCAAATTCCAAGCAAAAACTGGCAAGTATAAGAAGCTTCCGCGTTACGTTGAAGGTCTTTCTAAGAAAGCCTGGCGTCACCCGGTATTTCCTGAAAAAGGATCTACCAATGGAACTTGGCAGGGTAATTGGGTTGCTCAAAAATCAACCCCGTTCCTGCTGCGCACGGTACTTCCACATAAGGCAGAACTCAGAGAAGATGTCTATGCAGCTTTTCTGGCCGCACTAAAGAAATCGCACGCACTCGACTAAAGGGGAAAATAATGGCACTAGTACTACGTGGCGAAAACTATCCAATGCCCGGAGAAGATAATCAACCAGGACCTACGGGTCGCGAGATTATCCAGATTGAAGAAGGTTTTGGACTCGATGGTCTGACCTTGCTCAGTACTCTTGGCGAAGATGAGCCTCACGCTAATCCAAAGTATTCAAAGGTTAAAGCTCTTTATGCTTTAGCATGGATCTGCTTGACTCGCGCTGGAAAGATTGTTTCAATTGATGACGTTCTTAACACATATTCAATTGAAGAAATCGGCGTTGAGGATCCTGATCTAAAAAAATAAGTAACCGCCGGGCCTTGATCCGTGGCGGTACAAGACAGAAGATTAGACAGAATATGGCTCTTCTATGTCATAATTATCCAGGAATCACACCATTTAATGTTTGGGACATTGATATTGATATTATTAATGATCTCATTGCAGCCGTTCCACAAAACAACGATTAGGAGAAAACATGTCTAGTGACAAGTCGCTTGGCGTAAATCTTATCGGTCGGGACGTTTCGGCATCAAAGGCATTAAAAAAAGTTGCTGATAGTGCAAAAGAGACCGGCGGCGCGTTTTCTCGTATTAAAGAAATTGCCGCCGGTATATTTTCTGCTCAGGCACTTGAAGCAGGCGCAAAGAAGGTTGTAGACTTTGCTAATCAGTCAATTCACGCTTTTGTTGATGTTGGCAAAGAAGTTGCTAAAACTCAGCGCATGGTTGGTGGAACCGTAGAAGAAGCTTCTAAGCTTCGTTTTGCATTTGAAGAATCTGGTCTTTCTGTTGACAAAGCTCAGATGTCAATTAAAAAGTTTGCTCAAGCAATTGATTCGAACAACAAGCACTTTAAAGAATTAAACATTTCTACAAGAGATTCAGCGGGTCATCAAAAGTCCTTTAATGACATTCTTCTTGACACCGCTGAAAAGTTTAAGCATATGCCAAACGGTATTCACAAGACCGCAATGGCTGTAAATCTCTTTGGTCGTACCGGTCTTGATATGCTTAAATTCCTGAATAAGGGTAAAACCGGTTTGCAGGAGTTAGAAGACGAAGCGCAAAAGTATGGTTTGGTTCTTACCAAAGACAATATGGAAGCAATTAGTCAAAATATTGAGGCTCATAAAAAGCTTCATGCTGCTGTTTCTGGTCTTCAGGTTCAAATTGGCGCGCATATTACTCCGGCACTGACTAAGATGACTGTTGCATTTACAAAAATTTTTCCAATTCTTTTAAAATATGTTAATCCTGCATTTAGAGAAATTGGTAAATTTCTTTCTCCAATTATTGCAATGTTAAAGAATTTTGCTACTTCTATTATTACATTAGCTAAGCATTTTATTCTTTCTTCATCATCAATGAGTAAATTCCACGATATTGGTAAAAATCTTGGAATTGTATTTAAGGTTCTTTTTGATTTTATTAAAAACACATGGATACCAGTTCTTAAAGCTGTTTGGACATTTATTTTTAAGTATATTGGTCCGGTGTTTTTGTTCCTTGTTGATATTATTTCAAAGGTTCTTGTTGTTGCAATTAAAATTGCCGTAACATCTATCAGATTTTTAATTACAGTTATTCGAGATGTTATTGGTGTTGCTCGCGCTGTGGCACACGTTATTGCAAATGTGTTTAAGTTTATTGTTAATGGCGTTAAAGCTTATATTAATACAATTATTGGTTTAATTAATTTTGTAATTGGAATTATTAATAAGCTTCACTTTAAAATTCCTTCATGGGTTCCAAAGTTTGGTGGCAAGGAATTTGGTGTTACTCTTCCCAAGATTCCAATGCTTGCAGACGGAGGCATTGTAAATAAGCCAACGCTTGCCATGATCGGCGAGGCGGGTCCTGAAGCTGTTGTCCCTCTCAGAGGTGGATTTGGCCAGGGCATGATCGTTAATGTTCATGTTGCCGGATCTGTCATTGCTGAAAAGGATCTTGCTGTTAAAGTACGCAATGAGATGGCTCAGCTTTTACGGCGAAAAGGTCTTAATCCGGCAATTCTGGGGGTTTAAGTGAGTGCTTTTGATGGTACAAATGGACCAACACTCAAGGTTCAGTTCTATTTTGGCGGGTCTTTTCAGACAGTTCCAGTAGCTGATCTGAGAGAGGTTAACCTTAATCGAGGTCGAGCTCGCGCTGATCAAAAGGTCGATGCTGGCAGCATGAGCGTTGTCTTTGACAATAGATCAGGCGATTACGATCCAGATAATCTATCTGGACCTTGGGTATCCGGTGGCGTTACTGCGCTGCGTGATGGTCTTCGAGCGCGCTTTGTAGCTACCTGGTCTGGTTCGGGTTATGTTTTATTTGACGGATACCTTGAAACCACTGACGTTAATGCTGGATTTGACGCGTTTGTTACCATGACTTTTGTCGATGCTATTGCCAAGTTTTCTAAGGTAACAGCTCCAGCGCTTAAAACTACAGCATATCAAGAGACAACCTCAACGCGTGTTGGTCGTATGCTTACATATGCTAGTTGGCCAACGGGATCTTCCTGGCGTAATATCTCAGGATCCGTTGTCATGCAAAAGACTGGTCAAGATCAAAACATTACTGACATGATTAACGAGTGCGTTCTTGCTGAAGCTGGCGGATTTTATGTCAGTCGAACTGGTGTAGCAACCTTTATTACTAATACTGAGAAGTTTAATCGTCCTACGCAGCTCCTGTTTGATGATTCTCGCGCAGCAAATACTGTTGAATACAATACCATTAAGACAACTCCTGGAACCCTTCAGGTTATTAATAATGCCGTAGTAACACGAGGTAAGCTTAAGCAAAAGACCTTTACCTATAAACCAAGCGTAACCAAGTATGGAACCAAGACGGTAAGCGTTGAAACTGCAATTCTTAGTGACAACTCGGCGCAAAAACTTGCAACATATCTTGCAACCAAAGACGCAAAACCAAATACAACGGTTGCTGAAATTAACTTTACGGCATTGGCACTCGATGTCTTATATCCTGATTTCTTATCAACAGAACTCTTAGATCAGGTAACAGTTAAAAGAACAACGGTCGACGGACGTAATTTGACCATTTATCTTGTTGTTGAAGGTATGCAACATAAGATTACTCCAGACGACTGGAATGTTACTTATCAGACCTCACCCATGAATTCAACCCGACTAGTTCTACCGTAAGGGGATAAAACATGCCATTAGCTCCTCAGATTACCAACACGCCTGTTGATATTACTGTTAAAGATTTTGCAATCAGCGCAGTAAGTTACACATCCTCAACCGCAACTTATACTGCCACTGGTCATACGTTTGCAGCTGGTGATACCGTCATTGTTTCTGGACTTGCTCCAGACGGATATAACGGAACATTTACAATTGCTTCTATTGCCACAAATACTTTTACGGTTGCTAATACGACAAACTTGGCAGTAACAACCGCAACTGGTGACGCGTATTCTGCTGATAATACTGATTATGATCAATCGGATGTTAGTAGAATTTTTATTCCAAATTCTGAGGATCTTTCAGATCCAACAATCAACCCAGCGCTTGCTCAGGCTCAACAAGCGATTTCTGATGCAGCAACGGCAATCGCAACGGCAAATACGGCAAATGCCAACGCGACATCAGCAGCTTACACAGCTGGCGTTGCTCAAACTACGGCTAATGGCAAAAACACTGCTCACTATTCCACCTCTGGTCCTTCAGGAAGTGGCACTAATGGCGACATTTGGTTCCAGGTTAATGGTGGCGGCACAGTCCTCTATCAGTATGTTTATAACAGTGGCTCCTGGGTTTCCGCTCCGATCAGCGATACCGTTATCGCAAACCTTGACGCCGGCAAGATCAACGCAGGAACGATTACTGGTATCGCCTACAACAATGGGTCAGGAACATTCTCGGTATCGCCATCTGGCGTTCTCGTAGCCTCTAGTGCGACGATTACCGGCAACATTACTGCCACAAGCGGAACATTTACTGGAACGGTCTATGCGTCGGCTGGAACATTTACTGGCACTGTAACTGCGACCAGTGGTTCCTTTACTGGCTCAATCTATGCTTCATCAGGAACCATCGGTGGATTTACTATCGTAGGCAATGACTATCTAAATTATGGATCAACTTATATTTACGGAAACTCTAGCTCATCACCTTATGCCATTCTTGATATTAGCAAAATTATTGGTGCTTCTAGAATAGAGGCTTTAGGATCAGCTTCTAATGCTCTATATTCAGGTGGTGGCTTGCAAGTAGCGGGGCTTGCAGAAATTTTTGGAAATCTTCAAGTTCACGCTATGTCTGCTAGTGCATATACTCCTGTTTATTGGAATTCATCAAATTTTCGTTTTTATGCAACTACTTCATCTGCAAGATATAAAGAAAACATTACAGATATTCCTGCTGCTGATTATCTTTCAGCAATTCTTAAACTTGAACCCGTAACTTTTACTTACAAATCTGAATACACAGATGATACAAACCGACTGAATTTTGGTCTTATTGCCGAAAGTGTTGCTCAAATTCCTGAATTAGAAATCCTTGTCAATAAAAATACAGAAGGTCAACCAGATTCGGTTCTTTTTGATCGTCTTGCTATATTTTTAGTGCCAGCAATTAAACAACTCAACGACAGACTCAAAAAGTTAGAGGGGAAATAAATGCCATACCACGTTGGGGAACCTAATTCATATGGATGTAATGGGTTTCCAGTAATTAAAGACGATGATAATCAGGTTATGGGTTGTCATATCATAAAACAGGATGCAATTAATCAACTTAAGGCACTTTACGCTAACGAACCAGATCTAAAGGGGAAATAAATGGCAGAAATAGATGTTAATCAGGTTCTTGCTGAGCTCAGAGAAATTATTGGCCAACAGGCGCAAGAAATTGCAGTACTTAAGGCAACAGCAAAACAGTCAACCACTAACTAAGAACGGGTAACCGCGCAAATGGCAAACGTCGATACAGCGACCATAATTTATTCATATTTTTTTGTAATAGCGGCATTACTTGCCGGAGTGGGAATTATTGCTAAACACGCAATTAAAACTCATACCGAGCACATTGAAGATAAGCTATCGCGGATTGAATACGCGCTGTATAACGACGGTAAAACCGGACTGATTAATAAGGTTGAAGAATTACTTACTAATCAGCAATGCATCAGAATTGATGTCGAGGTCATGAAAACGAGGATCAATGAACGCGGTTGACGTCTTAAAGGCAGCTCAAAGCAAGGTCGGAACCGTTGAAGGCGGAGGAGCTGATGGTAAATCTGGCAATATCGTCTGGGTCTGGGACTGGTGGAAATTGGTCACCAAAGCCAACCTCCAGGGATCACCCTGGTGCGCTGGATTTGTTTCCTGGTGCTTTGCTCAGGCAAATGTCAGCGCTCTTGTAGCTGCCGAAAACTCTCACGGATTTGTCAGCACGATCAATGGACTTGCATGGTTTAAGAAAAAGGGTCAGCTTGTCGACCCTAAAACTGCTCAACCAGGGGACATTGTTTTCTTTGACTGGGACGGTGCAGGTCATGCGGATCATGTGGAGATCGTCGAATCCAACGGAAAGACGTTCCTCACCACGATCGGCGGAAATACTTCTCCCGAAGGAGTCAAAGGATCTCAACAGAATGGCGGCGGTTGTTATCGCCGGAAGCGCATTCTGGATAAGACCATCATTGGTGTCGCCCGTCCGGCGTGGCCAGCAAGCAAATAAGGAGAAACCCATGGATCTAAATAAAATCAAAAAAGTCGTTGGTACTTACGTCGTAATAGCTGCTCCTTTTGCAACAGCAGCATTCGCTACAAACGCGTCTTTAACTGTTAAAATTCTATCTATCTTGTCAGGTGTCCTAGGGGTTACCGTCCGCGGTCTTAATCCTAAAGATCCCGCATTCGGCGTGGTCACTGTAGCTAAGGCTGAAGTGGACGCGCAGATTGCAAAAGAATCCGCCAAGAAAACGAAGTAATTTAACCGATCAGGGGGACCTTCTTCTAATGGAAGAGAAGGAACAACGCAAGCGCTGTAAATACTGTGCTCGGGTTAAAACCTTCTCCGAATTTGGTCAAAGCTCCAGAGAACCCGACGGTCGCCGATCTCAGTGCAGAGAATGCCGAGAAAAGCAAAGAAAAGCCGTCCGTCAAACTGATTATGACGCTCTTCTGATCTCTCAGGATCATAAATGCGCGATCTGCGGAGTTCCGGAGGAAGTCCACGGGAAGCGCTTTAGTGTGGATCATAATCATGATCTTTCCCAAGATGCCGTTCGTGGGTTACTATGCGGTCAATGCAATACCCTGATTGGCATGGCGGAAGATGATGTCCAGATCCTTCGGGCTGCAATAGGATATTTGAAGCACCATAGTATTAAAATCATCGAAGAATAGGGGAAAATATGAACAGGGGAGAAATCCTAAACGTGGCTTCTGAGCTGATCTACAACGACCGCGAAGCCGAGTACGGAACACCGCAAGAGAACTTCTACAGGATCGCAAAGCTCTGGAGCATCGTCCTGGAAACTCCAATTACTGAATATCAGGTTGCCTTGTGCATGAATCAGCTCAAGGTTGCCCGATTAGTTCAATCTCCAGATAAACTTGACGGCTGGATCGACGGCGCGGCTTATATGGCAATCGGCGGCGAATTAGCTACACAGGAATAAAAAAAGACCGCCTACGGCGGATCATGGCAACCCCTTCTGTCCATGATCCTGATCGTAGGCGGTCTCTTTTTTATTGCTTGGAAGAGTAATACTCCCCCAATTGGCGCTGACGGGCGCGCTCGCAGACGTAATTAAAGACTCTCCACAGAATCACTGGAACGGTGTAAACTGTCGTAAACACTAAAATTATGAAAGTCCAGGACTCTAAAGGCGACATTGGGAACATTTATTTCTCCTTATGATGTTGGCATTGGCTTAATGGATACAAACAATCACCACAAATTACTTCTTTTTCAGTCATTTATGCCTCCTTATGCATGTTCATATACTCATAAAAGCTATAGATACGACGCGCAATTTCAAGGTCAGATCCAGACTGGACGTATTCAAAAACGCCGTCGCCATCTTCTCCATAACAAAAATCATCAAAATGAGCAACATTTTGACCATCACGTCTAAATCCAGGACCAGCAGCAACCGGATATATGCCGTCTTGATCAGGAGTTCCAAGATAAATCGTCATGCAACCGCCACCGGTATGCCACATTTCAGCATTTACTTCCGAATCGATCTTCTTAATTTCTTCAAGAATAGTGTCCATGTTTATCATTTTTGTACTCCTGCTGCTTCTAGAAATTGTGTTGGGCGGAAATTAGGATAATTGCGTTCAATTGCGTCAGCAATAATATTTGACGCTAATCCAATTGCTGACTCAGGATCATAAAGTCCTGATTCATTAACAACGTTTTTTGCAAAATTCAAAGCTTCAGAAATTAATTCATAATCTTTACGTGACATTGACATTATGCAACCTTCATTTCTGAAGCAGCAAGCTTCACTGATAAATTAAATTCGCGCTGAGTACATTCTGAGTAATCAATGCCAATTTCTTCTTCCAAGTAATCCTGAACTTTTTTAGCTTCTTCAATAGAGATATTGAGTAGTTCAGCAATTTCTTTTGTATAACCGTTCATATTAATTACGTCCCATCATAATAAGAGAAACAAAAGCGTCACAAGCTGACTGATATTCTTTAGATCCTGATTCATACATTTCAATATATTCTGCTTCACTCATATTGCGTGATGCATAATCAAGAACGTTATTCTGAGCGCGAAGCTGATCTGGAAGTCCACACATATCGAATTCGTTGCGAACTTGTGTACTAATCTTTTTCATGTTATTACCCTTCGTTATCAGCTGATCCCGTCGATCAGCTTCATAGCATAATTCTACTCCCATGGAATAGAATAAGCACACTATTTAGAGCAAATTCTTTTACGTGTAAAAATTGGACATTTTGGGCCCATTTTGCCCAATTTTGACTTTTTTTGAAAAAAGGCCCTAAATCTGCTCCCGGATCTGTTCCCGTAGTGTAGCTTTATCCTTATCGATCCGGACGAACGGGAAGGATCGGAAGGGGAAGAAATGTCAACATCACGTCGCGTACGAGTTGTTTTAGAGAATAATGAATATGTTCTTGTTCCAAAATATCTTGTTAAAGATATGGTCGGAATTGATGAATATGGAAATCCAATTGTTCGCGAAACTGAAGCGCCATTTGCTGGTCAATTAATCGGATACACAAATTGCTGCGGATCTTCCGCAAAAGGTTGCGACGGATATATTGGTTGCCGTGATTGTTACGGTGAAGTGGAATCATATCTTGGCGCTCCGATGTCAGAATCTTATGTCTTTTTGAAAGTAAAGGCGGTTGCATAATGACTAATTTACTTGATAAGAGAATTGAACGACTTGCATATGAATATTTCTCATCACTTGATTTGAATCCGGATCTTGTTCAGTTTAAGATTAAGGAACTTCAAATATGTGTGGAACGTGGCTATAACTCAAGATCAGAAATTCTTTCACTGATCAAAAAGGTGGCTGCATAATGTCATATACACTTAATGAACTGATCGAAAAGCTTGAAGAATTGGCTGACGAATATCCTGATCTTGCGGATCAAGAAGTCAATGTTGCTTATCAGCGCAGTTATCCGCTTGCCGGATTCATTTCAGCGGTAACCGTTGTGGAAACTGATGATGAAGATTCCGACGATTGCGAATGTCCAACCACAAAAGAATGTGAACATTGCCCTGAGCCAGCAATTTGGATCGGAATTGAAGACAATTCTCGTGAACCATATGCTCCAAAGGCGGCTTGGCGCGAGTGACTATTGAAGATCAGTTAAAACATTGGCACCGAGAAGTCAAAACTCATGCAAATTCAGTAACCAAGAGTAAAGAAAAGTTCCTTGAAGTGATTCTTCGGGCCAGAAATCAGGGCATGACATATGCTCAGATAGCTGAGATCCTGAATCTTTCCACTTCACGGGTGCAGCAATTGGTCCGGCAAAGCGATGGTCGAAAGAGATCCTCGCGTTGAGACTGAATTGGACCGAATACGCTCTTGCCCTGGCAGAAACGGCGGCTCTTCGTAGTGAGGACCCATGGTTAAAAGTCGGTGCGGTTGTACTCAGACCGGATCGATCAGTGGCAAGTATTGGATACAACGGCGCGCCTTCCGGCGTTCAGTTGAATTGGGACGATCGAGAATCTCGGCGCCCTTATGTGATCCACGCTGAAGCCAACGCGCTCAGATATGTCACGCCAATGGATACTCGTGGCGGACTTCTGGCGGTGACGCATCGGCCCTGTATGAATTGCCTTCCGCTGATCTCAGCTTACGGCATAAAAGAGATCTTCTATTTAGGAGAAATCAACCAAGAAACATATCCACCAGATCAGCTAAATAGGATCGCAGATCGATTGGGTATCCACGTAAAGAAGTATGAAGGGGAAATAAATGCTTGACATGATTTTCGAACGTCAGTCTCAGCTCCAGCGTGAATCTTTTGGAATAGATCCGCATCGTATGGACGATGAGACCCGAAATCAGTTCATTAGGGATATGGTCCTTGCGGCTACCGATGAACTCCACGAAGCTTTGGCTGAGGTGGGCTGGAAGCCGTGGGCTACTTCCCGGCACTTGAACCGGGACGCCTTTATTGGCGAATTGGTTGATGTTCTGCACTTCCTAGTGAACCTTTGGCTTGCTGCCGGAGCCACAGCGGAAGAGGTTGAAACCAGATATATGGAAAAGGCAAATCGCAACATGATCCGCCAGAACAAGGGATACGACGGAGTTTGGGGAAAGTGTACTGAATGTGGTCGTGCTATGGACGATCCTGGAGTTCTTTGCTCAGCTGAAGAAGGCTGCGATCAATCTGAGGACTTTGGAAAGGATTGCGCATGATCACGATCCTAGAAGGCGTTGATGGGACTGGAAAGAGTTCTCATGCGGCGTGGTTAGCTAAGGAACAGAACGCACGAATCATTCACGCCGGTGTTCCAACTCATAACCATTGGTTCGATGAATATATTAAGCCAATTGTTGATGCTGAAGAAGAAGAAAACCTGATCTTGGATCGATGGCATATGGGCGAGATGATCTGGCCCACGATCTTTAATCGTCCATCGCTTTACAAGCGTCCGGAATCATTCCAACTCTGCAACGCCATGATCGAAGAATTAGGCGCTCGCTTGATCCTCGTTTATCGAGACATCGACGCCATATCAACAACTCTCATGCTGCGCGGCGAACAAGATCAGATCGACGACGTGATCCGAGCTCAGAGCATGTTCATCGATCTTGCTGATCGTATGGACAACGTAGAAATCATTAACTCCAACGACCTTGAAAGGGATCTTCCAGATGTACCTAGAACTTGATACTCCGTCCGAGGTTGTTGAATCAGCTATCGGCATGTGCTTGGTCCACGGGGACAAAATCTCTCCTCGAGGTCAGGATACTCAGGAACTCACCAACGTCACCTTCAAGGTTAATCGCCCGTGGTTGATGCCATATGAGGTGAAGTACCGGGAACTCAAGCCTTTCATCGGCGCGGTCGAAGCTCTCCAGTTGGTGGGTACTACTGTCGCACCGGAATTGGTGGTCTCCGGATCTAGCGTCTTTGCGAACTATCTGGACGGCGGCGTCTTTCATGGTGCTTACGGTCAGCGGATCTATGGACGACTTGAAGCTTTGGTGGATCTGTTGAAATCAGATCCGGATACGCGCCAAGCGATCCTGACGATTTTTGATTCAAAGCAGGATCTTGGAGCTCAAGTTAAAGATATTCCTTGCACGTTATCGCTTCAGTTCTTGATCAGAAATGGATCTCTTTGTATGAGAACGACTATGCGCTCGAATGACGTGTGGCTTGGTCTTCCCTACGATTTGGTCCAGTTTGCTGCCATGCAAGGCGCCATAGCTAAAGCGTTGGATCTGCCGATGGGTTGGTATTCTCACTCAGTTGGATCTTTGCACTTATACCATAGAGACATCGAAAAAGCTGAGCAATTGCGCGCAATTGATGATGGAACTTGGGACTATGAGCCACTTTGGTCAAAAAATACGATCGAAGAAATAAGTTTAACCGCAAGAGCGATCCTTTATGGGTGGCAAGCGAACCTTTATCTGCCAGGATTGACCACCTTCGAGCATTGGCTCGAAAGCGCTGTCTATCAAGCTCGAGAACGGATCGTATGAGTCAACATCGGAAACATCGCGGCTATGCAACTCAGAAGATAGTGGCAAACTATCTCGCTGATCATGGTTGGCCCTTTGCTGAATCTGCCGGTGCAGGTCGACAAGGGACCGATGTAACCGGAACTGTAGGAATTGATTGGGAAGTTAAAGCTCGCAGGGGTTTTCCAGTCACGGAAGCAATGAATCAGGCTGCCGAAAGAATCGCTGAAGGAATCATTCCAGTAGCGGTACTTCGTCCAGACGGATTTGGACCTGCGTCAATAGAGAAATGGCCAGCGATCGTCCCGCTTAAAGTCCTCGTGGAACTACTACGAGACGCGGGTTATGGCGATCCAAGATCAGAAGGGGAAATAAATGGCTCGAAAGAATAAGAAGTTTTTAGACGAAAGTCACGATCTCTTTACAACAGCTCACGACGAGTTAGTTCGTAAGGCATCGGTCTATCTTCCAGATCCATCGGCGGATCGTATCCGTCAAATGTTGGTGTCGGTGGATCGTGATATTCTGCTTGCAGATGCACAACGCGATGCAAACGTAGCTAAGGATCTGGAGCAGACAATGTTCACAATTGGAGTTAAATCTCTGGCGATGGTTTTGGCCCTTCGTGGCGTCGCAACGGCGGACGACAATGACTAGTCCAGCTCTTGCGGTTACTGTCGGGACTGGACGAGGTTACTCTCACCCGATCAGCGGACAAGTTGTTCCTTCGGTAACAACTGTTCTCAATGTTCTCGATAAGCCCGCGCTTCCGCGTTGGGCAGCAAAAGTTGTTGCTGAATTTGCAGCAGCTAATAAGAATTCATGGATCAATCTTCCGGACGATGCAGCGATCGATATGCTCAAGGGATCTCCCTGGAGAACTCGTGACAAAGCGGCAGCTGCCGGAACTGATGCTCATGAATATTGCGAAGGTCTATTGCGTGGAGAAATTGATATTAATTCTCCGTTTGATCCTCCCGGACTAGGTGAAGCCGCGAGAAATCTTCGTTCGATCCTGAAAACCATTAAACCTCAACCACTTTCTATTGAAGGGACTGTCTGGTCTCATTCAAATGGTTACGCTGGAAGTTTTGATGGAATTCATATTATTGATGGTGAAGTTACTCTTGTGGATCTGAAAACTTCCACTGGAGTTTACCCGGACTACTCCATTCAATTAGCGGCGTACAAATATGCTGATGTAATTTTGCGCCTTGATGGGTCAGAAGTACCGATCCCTCCAATTACTCGTTGCCAGATTTGGCATGCACCAAAAGAAGGAAATGCGTCTGTTGTAGACATGGACGTAACTGAAGCTGAGTTTGGTGTCTTCAAAGCAGCTTTGGAAGTCTTCAAATGGAAAGCTGAACGATCCAAATCGGTTATGGGTAAGAAGCAGAAAATATAAGCTTGCACATGCAAGAATCAATCAAAGAAAAAGAAAGAAGGGAAACATGTTCGAACAACCAAAATCTGGTGGCGGCTTTTTCAAGCCAGCGGATCACCAGGGACACCTTGTCCTCTTTACAGCGGTCAAGACAAGTAATCGCCGTTACGACGAGCTCCGTAAGGGTGACATCGACGAATTCACGGTTGACTTCGTCGATCTCGATGGAGATCAGCAACTCAACGTCGACGTCAAAGTCGGTCACGTTGGTATCACCAACAAACTCTCAGTTGGATCAAAGAACGTTCTTGCTCGTGTTGGCACCGTCGACACAGGTAAGGGAAATCCAGCATGGGTACTCAACAACTTCCAAGATGCTGACGTTGCTCGCGCTCAAGCGTGGGTTGAAGCGCAAGCGAAGAAGTCTTTTGCTCAGCCTGTTGTTGCAGCCGTTCCTGCGACATCGGCGCCGGTAGCTACACCAGCAAATCCTGCTGCTCCAGTAATGGATCAAGCGGCAATTGCTTTGTTGATGCAGCAACTAGGAGCGACTCCGGTCAATCCAACGTTCTAATCCGGCAGTGAGGGCCAGTATCAGAGGGACTGGCCCTCACTCTTTTTCTCAGAAGGGGGAAAAATGAAACTCATAACACTGATTAAAAAAATTAAACATAAGAAAGCACTCCGAAGAAACAACCAATGGATCAATTTATTGCGATCCATCTATGAATCGAGGAAATAATGCAACGCTTAAATCATCGCTTTATCGTGACGTTAATGGTATTCAGTTTAGTGTTTTTTACTGTTGGTACTTTTGTGGCTAAACCAGATCAGAAATCTGTAACAACACAAAAACAAGTTGATCTCACAACTGAATTTGTTCAAGCATCACAAGCCAGCTTTCAGATGAATGAAGCGCGCTATCTAGCTTTTCAACTTCTTACCGCTCAGCAATTCAAATGTTTAGATTATGTTTTGACTAAAGAGTCACACTGGAACCCGCTTGCCAAGAATCCTTCAACGCATGCTCGTGGTATCGGTCAGCTCTTGGCATCGACTTATCGAAATATAGGCATGAAATACAGCTCAGATCCGCGTTCTCAATTGATCGCCACGTTAGCTTACATCTCCCGATGGTACGGATCGGCGGGACCGTGCGGAGCTAAAGCGCACTGGGTGAAATATAAGTGGTATTAGGAGGAACATGCCAACATACGACTTTAAGTGCAATACGTGCGGCATAACAGTCGAAGTTTTTGCAAGCGTAGATGATCAGGCGGCACCGAAGTGTGACTGCGGAGAAATGATGCAGAAGGTTTACTCTGCACCAGGAATTGTTTTCAAAGGAACCGGTTGGGCCGGAAAGGGGAATTAAATGCCAGGGTTTTCTATGATGGGATCTGGAATATATTCAGAAACCATTACTCGAGAAATTGTTTGTAAAGAACGTTGTTCTGAATGCGAAGAAGACGGTAAAACGTGTGATGCATATTGGGAAGAAGATTTTGAAACTGATGATTGGGGTAATGTCGAAGCTGACGTTACTTGCAAATCATGCGGTCATAGTTATACGTATTCGGAAGAGCGCGAATGATGCCAGAACCAGAAGTATCAGTTCAAGGTCCATACGAGCAAGCAGCTAAAGAATATCGGGCGCTCGGTTGGCTTGATGTGCTGCCACTTCCGGCAGGAAAGAAATCTCACCCGCCGACTGGATTTACCGGTAAGCGATTTGCGCACGTATCACCTGACAACGATCAGATCCTTTCGTGGATCAAGAATCGCGGATCTGGAAACGTAGCTCTTCGCATGCCCGCAAACGTCCTCGGTATCGATGTCGATGCGTATGGAGATAAGGCGGGACTTGAAAGCTTGACACGAGCCATGTCAAGTTTTGGACCTCTTCCAGATACTTGGCGCGTCACTTCTCGCGATGATGGAACTTCCGGGATCAGGTTCTACCGAGTTCCAGAAGGTCTTCAATGGCCCAATCAAGTGGGACCGGGAATTGAAACAATTCACCGAGGTCATCGATATGCGGTCGTTTGGCCCAGCCTTCACCCCGAGGGAAGAGTTTATCGATGGATCGGTCCCGGAAATATGAGCCATGTCGGCCCGGGTCCTTCTCCTATGATCCTTCCTGAGCTTCCCGCAACATGGGTTCATGGATTAACTCGAGGTCAGGCAGCGTTGCCAGCCACCGAAAGAGCTGATAGCAACGCGGAGGAACTCGCAGTCGCTTTTGCTGAGTGGTGCACGGCGGGAATGCCTTGCGGCTTAGTCCACAGAAAACTCGATGAACTCAATGACGCTTTATCTGGTCGTCTTGGATCTCGCCATGACGCAGTTCGCGATCTCATGTTGGGACTGTTGCGCTTAGGTCAAATTGGGCATCACGGTGTTGGTTACTCATTGCAGAAGACCGGAAACGACTTTGTAATGATAGTTGGCGCTGATCGTGGTAATCATGAAGCTGAGTTGGAATGGAAGAGAATGTTGCTTGGCGGCATATCTATTATTCTTGCAAAGATGCAGCCGCATGAAGTATGTCATGGCAAAGATTGCGATGGCAAACTTAAGGGCATGGAATTTAGTGTTGAACAATTTCTTTCTCCAGTTGAATCATTACCGGTTGTAGATCCTGCAACGGGCGAGATTCTTGAACAAGAAGAAGTTTCTATCTATGCTGATCTCTCTTGGTTACTTACTGGCAAAGCACCAGAAATCGATCCGCCTTCATGGGTAACAAGATCAGACGGCGCAGCGCTTTTCTATCAGGGACGAATTAACGGCGTTTTTGGTGATCCTGAGACAGCAAAGTCATGGCTTGCCATGTGCGCAGTTGTTGAAGGATTGCACAAGAATCGCAAGGCGGTTTATCTTGACGTGGACCATAACGGATCGGCTGAAATAGCCACTCGTTTGATTGCTCTTGGTGCGCCAATTGCCTGCGTTGCAAATCCGGAGCTATTTCGTATTGCAGAACCCGAAGACATTATTGGACTTCGTCAGTTTATCCAGGATATGCTTATTTGGAAACCAGATATTGCAGTCGTTGATTCACTTGGTGAAATTGTTCCAATGTTGGGACTGAAATCCACAGATAACGACGACATCACGAAGGCAATTCGTGCGGTCTGCAAACCTCTGGCCCACGTCATCGGTGCTTGCGTTATTACCATCGACCACTTACCAAAGGGAGTTGATGCAAGATCCTCGGGTTATGCGATTGGCGGTACTGCAAAGAAACGCGCCGTTGATGGGACTTATCTATCTGCGGAAGTTTTACTTGCTCCAGCTCCAGGAAAGCTTGGAAAGATCAGTTTATCAATTGAAAAGGATCGTAACGGCGGACTTAGATCAGCATCACCCGGAAAGCATGCCGGGACTTTTGTTCTTGATTCTCAAGATCCATTGCGTACCAAGTGGCATATTGAAATGCCCACGTTATCCTCCGATGGTCGCATGCGGCCAACGCTCTTGATGGAACGATCATCACGATTTGTTATTGAATGGATCGGGTCAGAGGCGCCAACAAGAAACGAAATTGTTAAGGGTGTCAAAGGTAAAGATTCAGCGGTTGGTTTAGCCGTTGATATTCTTGTTGAAGAGGGTTATCTCTCTGAGACCAAAGACGGAGACGCAAAGAATTCCGCGCGTCGTTTCACGTCAATTAAGCCATATTCAAGCTCGCTTGATCCTCTTTCAGATCAGGCAGTGTCAACGTTTACTCAACCAGGGGGAAGAAATGACTTATACTTCGATTGATTGCCAATCGTTTGCAGGTGGATTTACACTAGGAACTAAGCTTGCGGGATTCCAGATCATCGGCAAGCGTGAAGCTGTCGGCGGCTTTGGCGTCCCGGCTGTGGAAGGTAACAAAAAGTTACTTGGGGACTTTGAGATCGAGGTCGGGACTCCAGATACTTGGACGCCTCTTAAAGCCGATCTGGTCTTTGGAAATCCTCCGTGCTCAGGGTTCTCTAACCGATCCTCAATGGTTCGAGGTCTCAATGCCGATGGTGTGATCCAAAGGATCAATTACACGGGTTACTCAGCTTCGCCAAATCAATGCATGTGGGATTTGGTCGAATATGCTGCCGCTTGTGATCCTGAAATTGTGATGTTTGAGTCAGTTCAAGGCGCCTATAACAAGGGCCGAGACCTCATGCAGGATCTAAGAAGTCATCTGGAGCTTAAAACTGGATCTCAGTATAACCTCTTTCACGTTCTGCATGACGTAGCCAAACTTGGCGGCGCGCAGGAACGAAAGCGCTACTTCTGGGTAGCTTCTAGGATCGAATTCGGGGTAGATCCGGTCGAGAGATCAGCAACAACGGTCCAGGATCGGATCGGTGACCTTGAGAACGTTGCTCTTGGATCTATCGATGGTCATGTGATCGAAGATACGCCTAGAGGTCGCAGAGTAGCTGAATTGGCGTCCAAGATCCAATGGGACCCGTGGGAAGTCATCGGGACGGTTTATCAGCGAGCTATGGAAGAAGGCGTGGAGTTATCTGAGGAAAACTGGCCCGATCATATTCAATCGGAGAAGCGCGTTACTCAGTTCGTTCCAAAGCGCCTAGATTACTCAAAGCCGTCGAACGTTCTCGCAGGTGATTGCCTTTGGATGCAGGTTCACCCAACTCTGCCCCGGACTCTGACCCACCGCGAGATTGCTCGGCTGTCCGGGTATCCCGATGAGTGGTCGTGTGATCCTTATATTCAAAAGAAAGCTCACTCTCGTTTCTGGGGTAAAGGGATCTGTGTCGAAGCTGGCAAGTGGATTGCGACGGCTGCCTACGATGCCATTTCCGGATCACCTCAGCAATATCAGGGTGAACTGATCGGCGATCGTGAGTTCCTAATCGACTTCAGCAAGGCTAAAAAAAATGGATAAATTTAACACTTGTACTGATTGCGGAAGGTTAAATCTTGGTCTTTGGCGTTGCGAATGCACCCAAAACGGCTCAGTTCCTCCCGTTCCTCCCAGTTCCTCCCAAGCTCCTCCCGGAGGAACGTCTAATAACCCAAAAAGAGGTTCCTCCCGTTCCTCCCGTTCCTCCCTAAGAGGAGGAACGGAGAGGGAGGAAGCTCTTGGATTAGAGAATCAAAGATTATTCAAAAGCTCCTCCCGAGGATTTTCTAATGAGTGAACCCTTCAAGACAACAGCGGTAGAAGAATCGATATGTGCTCGCTGCAAGGCGGTCGTTTGGCAATGCTGGGCCGGAGGGTTCGATGTGAAGTTGGATCGAATCTTGTTATCCAAGTTTGAGGAACTTCAGATTCACCTGCAAGGCGGATCGACGTTTAAGCTGGTGATGACCATGAGGGAAACAACGGCGAAACTCCGGTTACTCCGGGATCTTCAAAATGGGATCAATGGACCTCAACCTTTGGTACTTTCTCTTCATGAATGCAAAGAGGAGACACTCGTAAATGCGCAGCTCCCGTTCTGAACTGATGGCGACGCTGATCGATGACGTGGCGCACCTGACGAAGGCTTACGATCACGAAGAGCCAATGGACAACGGTAAAACACACGTTTCCCGCCACGAGAGCCTGCTTAGGCAGCTTTACGCTGAGGTTTATGAGTCTACACCTAGCTCCAACGCGGACGGATCTTCTAAGAGGTCTCAGGCGGGTTCTAAGACGCCAATTAATGACGAATTAATGGAGTTGCTGATTAACGCGGATCGGTTAAGCATCAATTTGGTCATGATGTCCGGAGGAAAGCTTCAAACCTCAATTGCTGAAAATTTTTACCAATTGCCAAGTGCCTTGATCAACGCTACCGATGAATTGGTGGATCACGTTTCAGGTCAGGTCGCGTTTTATCGAAATCAGGTCGAATTAGCTCTTAACTGGAAAGAGAAGCCTCGCAAGATTAGCCGAGCGTGTCCTCTTTGCAGTATGAGTAATGCGATCACGGTCCAGATGGATCATTACGGACCAACCTCAGCAAGATGTACAAAATGTCATGCTGAGTGGGATAAGACGCAATTGGGTATCCTGGCCGGATCTATGAAGAAACACCCGGAGTAAACAATTGTGCTTCATTTGTCCATTTGTGATATAAATGTCCTCGGCGAGGTGTCTGTTGGGGAAGGCAGCCCTCGCCATTATTATTTCAGGGAGATCCGATGACAACGCTAATTGCTTTCCAGCATGATGATTGGTGCATGATCGCAGCGGACTCTCAAACTTCTTTTGGTCATTTAAGAGCTGATTGCTCACCAATGGGAAAAATTGCAATTAATGGAAAATATTTAGTTGCAGCAGCAGGAACAGTTCGCGGAATGAACATCGTTCAACATTCGTTTCGTCCACCTGCACCACCTAAGACAAATCTTGATTCATTTATGGTGAATAAATTTGTTCCGGCATTAAGAAAAACTTTTATTGATTCCGGATACGAAATGAAAGAAAGCGGCGATGTTGCTTCTTTTGATAATGATTTAATTGTTGCAGTAAATGGAACAATTTATTTTATTGATGAAGTTTACGGATTAGAACGCAACAAAGAAAATCTTCATGTCACCGGGACGGGGCGACAAATAGCTTTGGGCGCAGCGGTTGCTTTAGGAATTAACGATGTTGATTCATTTGAAGAAGCTGTTGATATTTTAGAACAAGCCGTTAAAACAGCAATTAAATTTGACATATATTCAGGGGATGCAGTGCAGGTTGCGATTCAACATAAAGATGGTCGCACTTATATTGCATTACTCGACGACGAAGAGTAATCATGCCTAAGATGGCGTGCCTTACCTGTGGCATACCTACAGCAAGAAGTAGATGCGATAGATGCCAAGCAATAAGAGATGCTGATCAACCACCACGAGTACGCACCACAGCGCAGCAACGTGGTTACGATTCAGCATGGTCCAAGATTCGCCTACAAATACTAGCCCGCGATAACTGGGTGTGCTATCTATGCGAGAAGAGACTGATCGGTAGAGATGCCACGGTTGATCACGTGGTGGCGCTAGCTAATGGTGGAGCGAGGTTAGATCCGAATAATCTGCGTGCATGTTGTTTAAGTTGTAATAGTAAGAAGCAGCATCGCTGATCAACCTGATCTGATCGATCTGTGAGATGCAGAGCGCGGAGTGATACCACATATCACTCAGATAATAAATAAAATATACGCAAAAATATTTCCATTTTTTCTGAGTAGAACCTACAGAC
>Ga0136644_10000641_pt1 | contig 27960 bp, 25 predicted proteins | sample C_130820_EF_Meta_FD_94780 | JGI IMG/M metagenome (GOLD analysis project Ga0136644, IMG submission 94780) | Freshwater microbial communities from Lake Croche, Canada to study carbon cycling - C_130820_EF_MetaG (v2) (version 2) | ecosystem: Environmental > Aquatic > Freshwater > Lake | place...
CGGATAACGGGAATAGTTCCCAACCGACAACTCCAGCGACTACTCTGCCGGTAGTGGACAATCATGACAACGGGGGCAGTTGTTCCTGTACTTGTCACAATCCAACCCATATTACGACCAGTCCTTGCCACTCCAAAGAAGAAAAGGTCACGGTTGAACTGGGCAGGGTTTGTAGTATCAAAAGATCGAAATCGGAAAACCTCTTTTTTGAAGAGGCTAAAAATCCGATTCTTTCGATTGAAGCTATCGTGCCTAAGGGCAAGATTAAGTATGGATCTAGATCCTCTAATCCGTATGCTAACTCTAGTGTAATCCAGCAGTGGGGAGTTTTATCCGCCGAAGCTAAAGAGAGAATTCTTATCGCTTCGTATGATCTTCGAGGAATAGATCTCTTTGAAATGAAATATCACCGATCGTTTTCTTTCAATCTTAAAGACCTGAAGAGAAAATTGGGCTTTGATTGGAGAAAAGCTGCCATTGTCACAAGTGTGTGTGATGATGTGAACGGTGATCACAGTTGTTATAGAGCCGAACAAAAAAGTTACTTAAGTGTTGTCCCAGCGACGTTCAAAGCGAATCGAATTCCCAAAAAAATAGCTCTGGATGTTTGGAACGGGCGCGGGCTATCTCAATCTGTCGATGGAGATGTCTGCGACAAACAATATAGTCCTATTGTCCTTGACCTAACGGGCGCAGGAATTTCGCTCACGGCTCCCGAAGATGGTGTTCAATTTGATCTCAATGCCGATGGGAATCCGGTTTATACCGGCTGGATTAAGGGTTCAAATAATGCGTTTCTGGTACGCGACGTCAATAGAACTGGAAAAATCGAAGACGGTTCCGAGTTATTTGGTTCGGCTACGAATCTTAAAAGCGGAAAACGGGCTGCTAATGGGTTTGAGGCCTTAAAAGATTTGGATGAAAATCATGATGGGGTTCTCAATGCGCTAGATCCGGCTTGGAGAGAGCTCCGGCTTTGGTTCGACAGAAATCAAGATGGGGTCAGCCAGGCATCTGAACTTGAGCGGTTAAAAGCCTACAGCATCCAATCGATCAATCTTAACTATGTTGAGCTATTGGAAATGGATGAATATGGGAACCAAACTCGAGAACGTTCTACCTATGTTCGTACCATCCGCAACCAAGAAAAACCGATGTTAATGGTTGATATTTGGTTCAGGACTCTGATTGATCAATAGGTCAAGGGACTTGGGGGCTTCGGCCCCCTCTTTCCTTTGGTTATTCATTTTACATAATGTTACTTATACGACGTAATATAAAAATATTAATTTTAACAGAAACCCTTACCACACTTGCCGGCGCCAACCCCGTCCTACTGGGCGTTCACCCTAATTTTTGGATGGAAGATATAAATACCGTCGACTATTCAGTTCTATTTCAATTTTTATTTCTGCGGTTAATTTTAAGATCTTAGGATCAACGCACAGTTCCGGCCACTCCACAAAGAGAAAGCCAGACTGAGTTTGAACCTTTTCTACAATTTCGTAGTATTCCAATTCGACCAACATGCTTTCAGTGACCTGAGTCATTCTATAGAGATCAATATGGTGCACAGCTGGTTTCAGCATTTCATAACTCTGATGAAGAACAAACGATGGGCTCATGACCCTGCCGATGTGAATTTTTTGTCTCGCCGCCAGGGTTTGAATGACTTCTCTTACCAGAGTAGTTTTTCCGCTTCCGAGTTCTCCTGTGAGCCCAATAATCCCTCCTTTTGGAAACCGTTGAATGAGAGATTGGGTAAAATCGTTGAGCTTTTCCTTGGTTATGAGCTGTGAAGAATCTTCATTTTTCATGATCGTTCCAACTCTTTCATAACGTAAGGGATCTGTAAGGCTAAATCCGAAGCTAAGGTGGACCGGGGGTGGCCAAAAATCTGGGTAACCCGCTCGGAAACTTTTCCGTGGAGATAAACCCCCAAAGGAATTCCCATTTCGGTTGGAAGCCCTTGAGCCATAAAAGCTCCGAGGATTCCTGCTAAAAGATCACCCGTACCCCCTTTGGAAAGGCCGGTATCACCAGAGCACACAGCGATACAAGGATGAGAAGGAACCTGAATCAAGGTGCCCTTACCCTTTAAAACGATAGTCGCAGCAAATTTCTCCGAGAGGATTTTAACATTCTTAAAACGATCCTCTTCGATCGCATTCACTCCAACACCTAATAGTCTGCTAGCCTCTTTGGGATGAGGAGTAAAAATGAGTTGATCGGACTTTGCTTTTTTAAATAGAGGGCTCAATTTTTTAAAATCACTAGCAATTGAATTTAAAGCGTCGGCATCGAGAATACATTTCCAGCCGGCCTCAATAGCTTGTTTCAAATATTTAAAATGGCTTTGACTCTTCTGCGAAATCCCCATGCCGGGCCCCTGTATCCAAACGCCTTTATTAGATTGAAATATTTTCTCACTCACAACTTCGGTCATGATTTCCGGAGGCAAACGTTTTCGGAGCGCCCCCAGAGTCTCCTTCTCTCCGACCAGTGTCACAAGCCCCGCACCGGTTCTTAAAGCCCCTAGGCTAGCCAGGATGCAGGCCCCTTGCTTGTCCTCCTCGGACGCCCAAATGTAGACATGCCCGTAAGTTCCTTTGTGACTCGTCGGCCGTCGCTGAGGCAGCTTACTCGCATCTTCTTCCCCATAGAGAAAAGAATCGACTGAAAATGGAATCAGCCTCGGAATCTGAATAGGCTCTAGAGTTAAGTGCCCCACGTAGTCCGCTGCAGGCCCCGTGACAAGTCCTCTCTTAATGAATCCCAGAGTTACCGTTTCGGAAGCCATCACTGAAGCCCCCAGAGGATGTCCAGTATCGCTATGAAGTCCGCTAGGAACATCAATGGAAACTATCCACTTTTTACCCGCATACTGATTAATTTTTTTTATCCATTGAAGCTGAGGTTCTTTTACCTCTCTGGAAAGTCCGGTTCCAAAAAGACCATCTACAATCCAGTCGCAGGCCTCAAACATTTCGTCGTCAGGTTTCTTGGGCCAGAAGACCGGAACTCCCAGTCGTCCCAATATTTCACTTTGGATTTGGGTTGAAGCAGAAAGATTTTTTTGGGCCCCCAAAGTTCCTACAAAAACTTTTTTCACCGCCAGAGAATCCAGAATTCTAGCCACAGCTAGAGCATCTCCACCATTATTTCCAGTTCCCGCTAGAATGATTCCTCTAGTCTCTTTAAAAGTTCCTTTAAACCGGTTTTGAAGCGCTTTAACCACCCCCAAAGCGGCATGCTCCATCAACAAGAGCTCAGGAAGCCCCATTTCAGAGATCGTCCTTCGATCGATCTCCTGCATCTGTGCCGATGTGACTAGCGGTTGCATAGACTGAGAGGGATTAACCTAATTGAGCGCGGATGGTTTGCGCGATATCGGAAGCATACTCTTTGATTTTCATATAATCTTCCCCTTCCACCATGACTCGAGCTAAGGGTTCAGTGCCGGAATACCTCACAAGAACTCTCCCATTGTCGCCTAAAGCTTGCTCGACCTTTTTGATGGAATTTACAATTTTCGGAAACTGCTCTAAGGCATCTTTTTGTTTCACGATGACATTTTCTAAAACCTGCGGGTACTGGATCATTTGCCGTTTAAGTTCAGACAGTTTCTTCCCCGTTTTTTTCATAATAGAGAGAATTTTTAAAGCGGCCATCATGCCATCGCCGGTAGTGTTATGTTCTAAAAACACCAGATGGCCCGATTGTTCTCCGCCCAGATTAAGACTCTCTTTTCTCATAGTTTCGACAATATAACGATCTCCCACTTGCGCGTGAATCACACGCCCGCCAGCTTTTTTCACGGCTACCGTCAAACCCATATTGCTCATGGGAGTTGTGACGAGGGTATTTTTATTAAGAGTCCCTTCTCTCAACATTTGAAGCGCACAGATCGCCATGATCTGATCCCCATCAACCACTTCTCCATTTTCATCAGAGAGGATACAGCGATCGGCATCGCCATCTAGTGCGATCCCAATTTCAGCTCGGTGTTCGTGAACTGCTTTGCACATAGTTTGAGGATAAACAGCCCCACACTGCTCATTAATATTTTCGCCATTAGGGGCATTATTTATAGTGAATACTTCGGCACCTAATTCTTCAAATACAATAGGAGCTACTTTATAAGCAGCTCCATTGGCGCAATCTAGAACAATTCGAATTCCATCTAAAGTTTGCTCTTGGGGGAAAGTATCTTTGATGTAAACGATATAACGACCGCTCGCATCCTCAATCCGTTTAGCAGTGCCAATAAAATCCATCGTGGGTCGATATTGATTAAGCTCATCCGAATACATGACCCGCTCAATCTCTTTTTCAGTGCTATCAGGCAACTTATAACCATGACGATCAAAAATCTTGATCCCATTATAGTGGTAGGGATTATGGCTAGCTGAAATAATCACCCCCGCATCAGCTCTCATACTCCGAGTAATAAAAGCTATACCGGGTGTGGGAAGAGGCCCGACTAAATAAACCTTTGCTCCCATGGAACAAAAACCGGCCGAAAGAGCATTTTCCAACATGTACCCGGAACGTCGAGTGTCTTTTCCAATCACCACTTTTGTATTTTTAGGAAGTCCCCTGTTGTCCTTTTGACAAAACAGATAAGCAGTGGCTCGACCTATCGCCATAGCGATTTCGCTGGTCATCGGATGTTGATTAGCAACTCCTCTCACCCCATCCGTTCCAAACAATTTGCTTTCCTTGCCCATCTCGTCCTTCTTTCTAATTCTCTAAATTTACCTTCTTAACTATTACCCGGACTTTGACCGTTTTGTCTCTAGAAAGTTGAAACCCTTGGCTAGCATCGACTTCAGCGTCTACCGATCCCTCTACGTTACTATTGGCCCCCTCCACATTAAAAGCTTCGGTTCCTATAAACTCAAGCGAATCTAGCAGCCCTTTGGGTCCTGAGACAGCTATTTTAGAAGGGCTAGTTTTGACTGTGACAACCTCATATCCTGCAGGCAACTTCCCTGTAACGGTGGCCTTAACAGGGATGTATTTCTCCACCACCTCCTCTAAACGGATCAATACCTGGGGAGGAGAAATAGAGGTCACCCTAACCCCAGGAGGCAATTCTCCCAATAAGTCCTCAGTTACCGAAAACCCATTGGTCGCCTGGCGAGTGTGGGTCAAATCAAGACGGATGGGTTGAATCCTTTTATCGGCGGCCTCAAGCATGACCCTCGGCCCAGTCAGGGTAAACTGAATGCTCGAAGGGATTTTATTAACGATCATCATCCCGGGAGGAAGTTGTGGCTCAAGTCGAACGTTCTTTTTTAGATCTTCTCCTCGATACCCCAGAACGGTCACCCATAGGATCAGTGACAACAGCAAACTGACTGCTTTAAGAGCTAAGCTCTCATTAAAATGAAGGCTCCCCCGGCTATTAACAAGGATTTTCATTTTGGGTGGGGATTGAAACAACCTCATATTCCCTCCCTATTTTCTAAAATATTTTCAAACTTTCTTAGCCCCAGTAACTGAAGCAGTTGATTTCTAAGTCCGTTGATATCTAAATCCCGAATCATAGTGCCATGATGAACCAAAGAGATCTCTCCTCTTTCTTCACTGACCACTACCACTACTGCATCTGTCTCTTGGGTCAAACCTAAAGCGGCTCGGTGGCGAGTTCCTAGTTCTTTATTAATCGATGGATCTCTGGAAATGGGAAGAAGACAACCCGCACTCGATACTCTTGAATTTCGAACGATCACCGCCCCATCATGAATGGGGGATGAAGGGTGAAAAATACTAACAAGAAGATCCTCACTCACTTTTGAGTCGATAATGGTTCCCGCTTCGATATAGTTTTTTAAACCGGTTTCCCTCTCTAAAACTATTAGAGCCCCTACTTTTTGTCCCGCTAGCATCAAAGCAGCCCGACAGATTTCATCTACGATTCCAACCTCTTCAATAGTATTAGTTGAAGTAAAAAAGGGATTTCGACCCACTTGAGTTAAAGCTTTTCGTATCTCATCTTGGAAAACGATTATTAGAATCAGAATGAGATTGTTGAAGAACTCAATGAGGATCCGATGAAGAGTAAATAGTTTTAACTGATCGGCAAGATAGTATCCAATTAGGATTATACCAAAGCCAGTTAGCATTTGAACGGCTCGGGTTCCTCTGATCAACAAGAGGACTCGGTAGACGATAATACACACCAGCAGGATATCAAACAGGTCCTGCCAACGAAATATCTCGCGAATGTTAGAAAGAAACTCGAGCATAGATTACCTTGTGCGTCATGACACACTACACGGGTACTATCTTTTCGACATAATGGATTAAAGTGATGAGAAAAAAATTACTTTAGGCAACTTCGGTATTGGGCTTAACATTTGGGAAGACTTGGGGAATAGCTTCAAGTCCCATGCTAGCCGCGGTATTTGAGCCCGAGGATGAGCTAGGTTCAACTACAAAAGCGGGAAGAGTTTTTCCCTCCATTAAGAGCTCGATCTCTTCCCTATCTAAAGTTTCTCGTTCTAGAAGGGCTGCAGCCATCGCATGAAGGACATCCATTTTAGCTTTAAGAATCTCAACCCCTCGGTCATAGTTGACCGTGATGAAGCGATGAATCTCACTGTCGACAACCTCTGCCGTTTTCTGACTTAAATCATGCCGCTGTGAGAACTCTCTTCCAAGGAATACATTTTCCTCTTTTTTAGCGATAGCGACAGGGCCTATAGCATCGCTCATGCCCCACTCGCAGACCATTCTTCGAGCTAAATCGGTAGCACGTTCAATGTCGTTTCCGGCTCCAGTTGTTTTTTGACCGAAGACTAAACTTTCAGCAATACATCCCCCCATCAAAAAGGAGATCATATTTTCAGCCTTCTCTTTGGAAAGAGTGAGTTGATCCTCAAGAGGAAGAATCTGAGTTACCCCAAGCGCCATCCCACGAGGGATAATAGTCACTTTATGAACTGGATCTAGTCCCCTTAAGCTTTTACCTACAATAGTGTGTCCAGCTTCATGATAAGCTACGGCTCGCTTTTCTTCGGCACTTACCAACATCGATTTTCTTTCGGTGCCCATTAAGACTTTATCTTTTGCAAATTCAAACTCGGACATATTGATAATATTTTTATTTCTTCTAGCCGCTGCGAGTGCAGCTTCATTGACTAAGTTTTGAAGATCGGCTCCTGAAAAACCAGGAGTTCCGCGAGCAATCACTGCTAAATTCACATCACTTCCAATAGGTGTTTTTCTCGTGTGAACTTTTAAGATTCCTTCTCGGCCCCGTACATCAGGTTTTGCCACAACAACGTTTCGATCAAAACGTCCTGGGCGCAATAAAGCAGGATCTAAAACATCGGGTCTATTAGTCGCCGCTACCAAGATAACCCCTTCTTTAGAATCAAACCCATCCATTTCAACTAAAAGCTGATTGAGAGTTTGCTCCCGTTCATCATGTCCCCCGCCTAACCCAGCTCCGCGCTGACGCCCAACGGCATCGATTTCATCGATAAAAATAATACAAGGAGCATGTTTTCTCCCTTGTTCAAACAGATCCCTGACGCGGGAAGCGCCAACCCCAACAAACATTTCAACGAAATCGGAGCCACTGATACTGAAAAAAGGTACCATGGCTTCGCCCGCTACAGCTTTAGCTAAAAGGGTTTTCCCAGTTCCAGGACTTCCAACCAACAAAACGCCTTTTGGGATTCTACCGCCAAGGCGAGTGAATTTTTTTGGATCTTTTAAGAATTCAACAACCTCTTTCAACTCATCTTTGGCCTCGTCACACCCTGCAACATCGCTAAAAGTAACCTTTGTGTGCCCTTCGATAAGAAGCTTGGCTCGAGAGCGACCAAATTGCATAGCCTTGCCGCCACTGGCTTGAACTTGTCGCAGAAAAACCACCAAAAGACCTAAAACAAAGAGCATCGGGCCCCAACCGATCAAAAACTGCATCCACATGGAGCCATTTTCGTCAGATTCATAATTAGGAATCAGGTCGTGTTCATTTAAAAGTTTTGTGTAAAATTCGGAAGAGGTGTCCCCGATGGATTCGAATACTTGGCCTTTTTCAGGCTCGGGTCGAGAAGAGTTAAAATGGCCTTCGATCTTACCATGTGCCTTAAACGTGACATCTTTCACCTGGTTTTTCTTCACCGCATCAATAAACTGATTGAAGGTGATTTTTCTGTCGCCATGAGCCTGGCGCGCGGTCTGAATCAAGACCATCGCCATCATCGCGAGTAAGAACCAAGCAAACAAAGTTTTCTGAGAAGATTTCATAGGCATATTTCCCGAAGGTTGAGTACTTACCTATTCGGCTCTTTCACGTTTTTGCCTTAAGCCTATTTTAACGAAAGGTGCCGGTCGACTTTTGCTCTTTAGACATATCTTTAAACTGCCGATAGAAGATTGTAATTAGCCAGCAATTTTTTGAACGATAAGAGGATTGCCTTGAGCGACAACAGAAGAGAATATTTTAGAATTAGTTATCCCAAAGGGGGCGGCCCCAAACTAATCTCTGGCGGGGTTACCTACCCCGTGATGAACCTTTCTGAACAAGGGCTACTACTAGCTTTGCCTGGCCGAAAAACAGAAATATACAACGCGGGAAACCTTTTCTCGGGATCGATTACATTCCACGACAATGAGTCTTTTTTAATCATTGGAACAATTACCCGAATCAGTGAAGACAGTATCGCGATCAACCTTCGAAAATCTATCCCTTTAAGAATTATTATGGCGGAGCAAAGAAGACTTATCCAATATTTCCCAAAAAGAGCCTAGACTCTCAAGAAACTCCCACAGCAAATGGAAACTCAATGTTTTTGACCTCGATTTGAGGGTGTCTATCAGGATAGACCCACTTCAACTCGTTTGACCCTTTGACCGCCAAAACCGGTATTAACTCTCGTTCGGGTCGAGGAATCCGTTTGCCAAGGAAATATTCTTTTACTTTTTTTCCTCGAAACCTATCTCCTGGTCGGACTTGCCTCCACTCGCAATCTTTAAAATTTCCCTTAACTGTTAGAGCAAGTCCCAAGATCTCACAACTCACTTCAGTCCCGGTTTGGCGATATTCCAAATAAGGCGTATTGGCACTTACAATTCGATTTTTAAAATACAAATACCCACAGGACTCACTGACTTCTAGCCCTTTAGCCGAAAAATTCCGACGAAACGTTTTCAATCCAGTTTCCAACCTAATAAGCTCGCTCGCAGAAAAGGTTTCTATTTCAAGAGCTGCTAGGATCTGCCTCAATGCTCGTTTTTTTTCAGCGCTTGAAAATAAATCCATTTTTTCTCGGGAGATTCGAACCCAGAATGGAGTTTGAACTGAAACCTTAAATAGTTTTTTGCTTGTTTTACGATTTAGTTCTTTCTTTGCCCCGCGAATTTCTTCAAAAAGGGGAGCCAACCTTTGAAGCCATTTTTCTTTTCCACCATATTTTTCCGATAACTTTTCGAGCTGAGGGAGTAAATTTAAACGAACTTCATTACGAAAGTATTTTGAGTCTGTGTTTGAAGAATCAACCCGATACTGTATCTGTTTTTTTAGAGCCTCCTGCTCAAGGGTCTCTTTTGAAAAAATGAGTAATGGTCTTATCCAATACCCATTTTTGGGTGCCATCACCGCCAATCCGTCCAGACCGGTCCCCCGGAGTATTCGCATTAGAAATGTTTCAATTTGGTCCTGAAGATGGTGGGCAAGTACCACGTAATTGCATTGGTGTTTTTCTTTGATTCTTTCAAGAAATTGGTAGCGCTCTAATCTCAGGGCAGCTTCCGAAAGCTTTTGTCCTTTTCGCTCTTCGGTTTCAAAAACAAGCTTTCTAGAGTGGGCAAATTGCCTCACAAAAAAGCTGTCTCCGTCGGACTCTTCATGTCGGGTCCTGTGATTAAAATGGGCGACAACCAACTGTTCCTTGGAGCAGAGATCCAGCATGAGGTCGACAAGAACCATCGAATCCAACCCGCCAGAGATGGCCAAAACGTACTTATGTTTTTGATAGTTTGGAAGAATCCTCGCCAGATGAGATTGGAACAACAAATTCATTCCAGATAATTAGCACACTTTTTTATTTAGGCGAAGGGTTCTATCGCTCTCGATCTCTGTCCCGACCTCTGTCCCGATCTCTATCTCTATCCTGATCCCGCTCGGCCTCACTATTATCCCCGTAAGCGCTGCCCTCATTTGCCTGTTCCTGTTCTTGGGATTCCTGCAGATCTCGCCCTTCCCCGGCCACTTTTCTCTTTCTTAAGTCCTTAACCGTAATATTCTTAAATTTAGGTTTAATCGGGTGATCCATATTTCTTTCAGCGTCATCCGCCTCAGGTTCCGCCTCGTCAGCCTCAGTCGCTTGGGTATTGGCTAAGTTCTCCGCTTCTTCATTGAGTCTTTGTTGTTCATCTTCTCGGGCTCTCTCCTTTGCGGCGTTGGCCTCTTTCATTTTTTGATATTCTTCGATTGAAATTTCATTTTTCTTTGGAAGCAGCGCAGACTGGGAAACTTCTTTAGGCTTATCTGGTTGACGAGTTCGAGCGACAACACCACTTTTTGATTTGTCGTCAGTTTTAGCTTTTGGAACAGTTACCGCTACATCGGATTTAGCAGGGGTTCTGACGATATTTGTAGAGTTTTTTGTAGTTTCGATTTCTGGGACCTCAAAGAAGGTACTTTTTATCCACCCTCCGACCATCAAAATTAAGAGCCCAAGAACAGCATATCCCCACTTGGCATTTCCAGGTTGAGCATTGGCGTATGGAAGAGAATCATCCTCTTCCTCTTCCTCTTTTTCTCTAACCATCAAAGGGGCTGGTCCCTTCGGACGCACTTTCTTAATCGAAACAATCAAATCCTCAGGACTTATCATCGCAATTTCTTCAGGGAGCGAACTTGAGATCTTAGCCTTTATTTCTGATTCGTTTTGGGCTTTTCTCTGTTCTGTCTTGATATCTAATGGAGGCGGATTATTGACTGCTCTTTGGGCTCGGAGATCAAATTCAGGGTACTGCCATAAAAATTTCCAATCGGATTTTTCTTCGGATTTTTCCGAGGAAACAGCTAAAGCAAGATCGGTCCGGCTGATGAGCTTTTCATTAAGAAGTGCGGAGACCTCTTCGAACGTCAGAGGCCCTCTTGGGGACTTATTAACAAGAACTATCCAGTGTTTTCCCATTTGACTCTCGCCTAATGAGACCTGAAACGTCCTTGTTTACTTGGTCTATCTATTTAATTGAGCTAACCACAGATTGCATCCTTTTATGGATCTTTCCGTTAGTTGCTAAACAATACTTTTCAAAAATCGAAGTCTTCTTTCCTTGGTAGTTTGTCACCAATCCCCCGGCTTCTTCTACCAAAAGAAATCCGGCCGCTACATCCCAGGAAGAAAGACCCCTCTCCCAGAAACCGTCAAATCTACCACTGGCCACACAGGCTAAGTCCAAAGCTGCACTTCCCGGCCGCCTCACCGCTAGAGTCGATTCGTTCATGATCCGGAAAACTTCCACTTCATTTCTTAAGGATTCGGATTTCGAGTAATAAAATCCGGTCCCTACCAAAGCTTCTTCGAGTTTATTCGTCTTAGAAACTTTGATCCGTTTTCCGTTCAAAAAAGCCCCTTTCCCTTTTTCAGCGAAATAAAGCTCTTGGGTAAAGGGCTGATAAATCACTCCAGCTTTAGGTTTCCCGTCGAGATAAAGACCTATCGAAACACAAAACCAAGGAAAACCGTGAGCATAATTTGAAGTACCATCTAGAGGATCAATAACCCACATCAGTTTAGGATCCCCGTGATACTCCCCAGTTTCTTCTGTAATTATCGAACTTTTCGGAAATTTTCTTAAGATATTCTTTATGATATAGCTCTCTGCGGCTTTATCGGCTTCGGTCACTATCCCGGCGCCGGGTTTGACCTCAATCTTGTGTTTCTTATTAAAATACTTCATCAAAATAGCGCCGGCACCTAACGCCAAATCTTTAAGAAACTTTGAGGAAGGCTCATGTCTTTTTTGAGGTTTCATAAATCAATTGTCTTTCAGATTTTTCTTCGCTTTTTGTGATAGCTTTTTCACTTCAGCTTCGGCCATTTCATCGGCTTCCATTTTCATTTTCTGGATCAAATGTTGATTTTTCTCCACAATTTTTTCAAATTGTGCCTTTTGAACTCGATCTAGTTCCCATTGATAGACAATATCATCCACTTTACTCTCCACATCTTTCAGAGCTGAGGAAAGATAAGAGATAAAATTAGTGTCATCGAAAGTCACCGGCTTCAATGGCTCTTTTTGCTCACGGTAAAAACAAAGAGTTTTCCTGATCAAAATGTCGATCGGATGTTGGTCCCGTTGCCGGTCCACAGCATCGGTCAACTTCTCTCTAATCGCAATAATCTTAAAAATACGGGAGGATAATTTTTTATTTGAGACCACGAGTCCCCGTCCTACAGCTTCGAAATAGTTGGTAAAAGGAGAGGGATCAGGAAGGAGTTCAGAACAGTTCATCGGCAGAGAATAAACTCCAGGTTCCGAGAGAACAGCGCTGTAAGTGGAGCTACAAGTCAAAACAACCAGGACAATTAAAAGTTTTGCCATTTTAGGCGCCTTTCCATTTGTTAATATTTATAATATAAACTCATTAGGCTTAGGGCTCAGAAATCTCTCCCTAAGAGTGTAATAGGGCTTAGAACGGAATGCAAAATATACCCCTTCAATTTGATCTTTTAGTTTTAGGCAACGAGCCGGCAGGGCTTTGGCTAATTCGTGAATTCGAAAAAATCTACCCTAAAGAGAGAGCCCTCAAACAAACCGGCAAAGAGAATGCTGCTCTAGGGTGGATTAATATGGGCCACCCCACGGAAGACTTTCCCTTAGCTAAATCAACAGCGGCTCAGTTCGGCATCGAAACCCATAACCTCTTCTCAGTTGAAATGGCCTCGGCCAACCATCTCTTTAAATGGGCGCCCGAAAAACTTTTTTCCTCCTACGCTAAGATTCCAAGTTCACTTGAACAGCAAATCTATGACTCGACTCTTCCGCCCGACTCAAAAATGCGTCAGACACTCCAAGCCGCACTCAAATATCACCCTGAACTTTTGACCTATGCCCAAGCCTTATGGAAACAGATCGGACGTTCTAGAAAAGCAACTCCGGAAATGATGGTCTGGGGCGCGCTGCAAGCTGTAGAAATTTTTCAATGGGATCCCCAGAGCCTAATTGCCTCCTGCAAAAATCTTCACACTTTTCATTTATCTAAAACCGACCGCGTGATTTCAATTGAACAGATTCCCAACCCCGAAAACAAAGGCACTCTTTACAAAATCGCTATTTCAACGGGTCTATCGATCATCACAAAGACTCTAGTCATCAATGCGAACGTAAAACAGCTAAGACAAACCCTTCGAGACAATGAGTTTATCTCTTGGCTCGCTATTCCCGATGATCTTTTAAGCCCATTTTCACATTTTCCTATTCGACTTGAATTTGACGAATATCAGCTTCCTAAAAACATCAAGCCTCTCACTTTTTTTATGGATGAAGAGATTCTTCCTGAACCTGATCTAGAAATATGGCCCATGACTTTATCGAAGGGCAATTCCCCTCCAGGGGTCACTTTATGGGCAACGGACCGGGCCGAGTTTTCTTATGAAGGCATCTGCAAGAGCTTCGGAAAGGCATTGAACCGTTTCCAAAACCATTTCCCTGAAGCGTTAAAGGCTCTTAAGACTCTATCTGTTTCCTTGGGATTGGAATCCTGCTACTCGGACCAAGATCGAGCCCAAGCGATTAACGAAATTGAATCCAGCGGAATCGAGCTCTATGACCTGTCTCTCTTACACGTCCGGACTCGAAAACGGGGAATCTATTCGCTACTGCCTGCGTTGCGTTGTAATTTGCCCTATCCCCTGGGGACTCTCTCAGGCGCCCGAGAGATTTTGAACGAGCTTTTCAGCCGAAAAACCCTCCAAAACTACTCCCCCAAGGGAGAACAAAACGCTTTAAGCTCTCCTTGAAGTCTGGGCGATAATTCGATATGAACTCTCGATGCCTTTTTTCAATTTAAAACAGAAACTTGCGGAAGAAATCGCCATTTCACTTTCTCATCCTGAGATCACAGCGCAAAGTCTATCGCAAGATTTTAGCGCGCCACCCAATTTAGCGATGGGACACGTCGCTTTACCCTGCTTCAAATTAGGAAAGATCCTAAACAAGCCGGCCGGAAAATTAGCTATCGAACTGGCTCAAACTTTCAAGAGCCCTTTGGCTACAGCTTCAGCAACAGGGCCTTATGCCAACTTTAAATTTAAATCCGATCACCTGTTTGAAACCACTCTGAGTAAGATTCTCATTGAAAAAGAAAAATATGGTTCCGAAAAACAGGCCAATCCAAATCCTATTGTTTTAGAATACTGCTCCCCCAACATTGCAAAACCCCTCTTTTTTCATCACATTCGAAGCACTTTAATTGGGAACGTTCTAGGGAATATCTACGATTTTCTGGGTTATAAAACGGAACGAATTAACTTTGTAGGTGACTGGGGAACTCAGTTTGCTCGACTTTTAGCCGCTTTTGAACTTTGGGGCCATCAAGAGGAGCTTTCTTTAGACGATCTCGGTCGTTCGATGAAACATCTTTTAGACATCTACATCAAGTTTCATCAGGAAGTAGACACCCATCCTGAATATTTGGAAAAAACATCTCAATGGTTGCAACGGCTAGAGGCCCAAGACCCCAGTGCCACAAAACTCTGGAAACTCATTCGAGATATCAGTGTGGCTAACATGGAAAAAACTTTAAGTAAGATGCATGTTTTCTTCCATTACACCGAAGGGGAAAGCCACTACATCCCCAAAATGGAAGCCACTTTAAAAGAGATCAAAGCAAAAGCTGATGCTAAATTGAGTGAAGGAGCTTACATCGTTGAACTTCCCGATATCGAAACTCCAGCTCTCGTTCAAAAACGAGACGGAACGACTCTCTACCTAACTAGAGACATTGCTGCGGCTATTGAACGTTTCGAGCGATTTCACTTTTCAAAAATGTACTATGTCGTATCTGAGCAACAAAAGCTTCACTTCAAACAGCTTTTTGCGGTGTTAAAGAAAATGGGATACGGCTTCAGCGACTCGTGTGAGCACCTCTCTTTCGGAACGGTTCATTTCGGGAAAGAAAGAATGTCGACTCGGGAAGGACGAGTTATATATTTAGAAGATGTTCTGAAAGAAGCTACAGAACTTGCACTTGAAGAGTGTACTAAGAAAAATCCTGCCCTAGTTGGCAAAGAGGAGATCGCGCAAAAGGTCGGGATAGGAGCCATCATTTTTGGCGAACTTTCAGCCCACAGACAGCGAGACATCGAATTTCAATGGGAACATGTGCTGACTTTCGACGGCGAAACAGGCCCTTATGTGCAATACTCAGCCGTCCGATGTCAGTCCCTTTTAAGCAAAGCCAAAGAAGCTAAAATCGACTATCAATCACTTGCGAAAGCGCAAGGCTATAATTTCGCTCCGGAAGAAGAGGCTTTGGTTCTAGAGCTCGCGAAATTCCGTGGGGTCTTAAAAACCTGTACGCAGGATAACGAACCCTACCACCTCCCCAGGTATCTCATAGACATAGCAAAAGCCTTCAACCGCTTTTACTATCAACTTCCGGTGCTTCAAGCGACCGATTTGATACAGAAACAAGTTCGTCTGAACCTAGTCGAGGCTACCTATCAGGTCCTATTTAACGGACTTAAACTCTTGGGAATCGACACTCCAAAGGAAATGTAACTTTGGCTAATCAAAAGTTTTTAATTCTCCGCTTCAGTAGTCTTGGGGATATTGTCATGACCTCGGCCATGGTCCGCTGTCTTAGAAATCAGTTCCCAGAGGCTCAAATTGACATGGTAGTGAGAGAGGATTTCTTAGATCTCATTAAAGACAACCCCAGAATCAATCAGAAGAAAACCCTTTCAAGAGGCGAAGGGCTCTCGGGGCTTCTTGAACTTCGCGAATGGATCCAAGCTCAAAATTATGATGTGATTTATGATGCGCATCGATCGTTACGAACTTTGATTTTGATGCCTTTCTTAAAAGCCAAACAAAAATTTTATTTTCAAAAGCACTATCTAAGACGCTCACTCGCCCTTACTTTTAAACTCCCCCTGCTAAAAAACTTTGGCCGTTTTTTAGAAAGATACATCTTACCTCTAGCTCCACTTAACGTGAAATACGACGGCAAAGGGCCGGAGCTTTTTATCTCTGATGAAACTTTAAGTCGAGTCGCTCTTAAATTTCCGGTGACTCAGACCTCACAAATCAAAGTTGGATTAGTCCCTTCGGCACAATGGCCAGGGAAACGTTGGCCACTCAATTACTTTCGAGAACTCATTGAAAAGATGATTTTAGAAACTCCTTATCACTTTATTCTTTTGGGAGGCCCTTCGGACCACTTCTGTGAAGATTTAGCTCGAAACATCCCCTCCGAAAGGCTTACCAATCTCCAAGGGAAATGTACCATCGAGGAATCTGGCGCAGTTTTAAAGTCCTGCGATTTTGTGATCGCAAACGATACTGGACTCATGCACATGGCCGATGCTTTAAAAAAACCCTCCATTCTTTTCTTGGGACCCACGAGTCGTGAGATGGGTTGTCTGCCTTTCAATTCAAAATCGATCGTTTTGGAAAAAGATTTGTGGTGCCGTCCCTGCTCGAAAAATGGCCAAGCCCCGTGCCTTAGAAAAGAACGTTACTGCTTAACCGAAATCACCCCTCAAATAGCCTTGGAGGCTGTAAAAAAAATGGGGCAGGCCTTAGCTTTATGAGCTTAAGCTTGTACCGAATCGGCTATTTTGCATTTTGGACAGTTAGCTATGCGCTACTTCCCTTTTCAAAAAAATTACGCTTAGGTCTTTTAGGCCGTAGAGGTCTCGAAAGAAGATTAAAAACGGCCAAAAAACAATGGATTCAAAAAGGGCTCACACCTACTCCCTATTGGGTTCATTTCGCTTCAGCGGGCGAGTTGGAACAGGCCATTCCCATAGCGGAAGAACTAAAAAAGCGATCCCCCAAAGCCTCTGTTCTATTTACTTTCTTTTCGCCCAGTGGAGCAAAAGCAGTCTCTTTCGAAAAAGCGAGAAGAGAAAAAGCTAATCGTCCATTGCCATGGGATGCCGCCGATTACTTACCTCTCGACCTTCCTTGGAAAGTGAAACAATTTTTAGAAGTCGTAGATCCCAAAGCTTTAATTCTCATTAATCGAGAATTGTGGCCTAATTTGATTTTAAAAGCGCACGAACGAAACACACCCATTTTTTTATTTTCATCCTTCTTCCCCGCCAACAAAACAAAAATGCTAAAGATCTGGGGTTCTTACTTGCAATACTTAAAGCAGATTGGAACTGTAGGCGACTCCTCAACTGAGCTCCTTCTTAAAACCGGTCCCGAACTCAAAGTGAAATCTATCGGCGATACTCGTATTGAAAGGGTGCTTGAAAGAAAAAAACTACAAGGGGCTCCACAGGTCTGGGGAGATTTTTTAATCGGAAAAAAACTTTTCATCGGAGCCAGTCTTTGGGAAGAGGATTTTGAAGCGCTAAAACCCACTCTCGTCAAAATGGCAAAAGAGTTTCCGGAATGGAGAATCTGTTTGGTGCCTCACGAGCCAGAAGAATCTTTTATTACGGGAATTAAAGACTGGGGCAAAGAACAAGGGATTTCATTTCGAAGATTTAGCCACTTTTTGCAGACTCCAGATGAAGTTTCCCCTCTCATTATGGATCAGGTGGGATTACTCGCTGAACTTTATCGTTATTCATCTTTAGCTTTTGTCGGGGGCAGTTTTAAATCGAGAGTTCACAATGTTTTAGAACCTGCCGCTTATTCCAATGCCATTATTGTAGGGCCTTATATTCAAAACTCTTTTGAAGCGACCGAGATGAATCGATTACATCTTGGACTTCAGTCAGTCAGTACACCACAGGATGCCGTTGAAGCGGTTTTAAAGCGAATTAGCGACGCGGCATTCCTCAAATCCGAAGGGGAACAAGCTTATCAATATCTTCTCGATAGGCGGGGAGCTGCGGTTAAATATTGCGACTTTTTGGTACCAGACCTTTTGGTACCAGGTTACTTTTGATACTCGAAGAGTCCGGAGGTACCAGGTTACTTTTGATACTCGGAGAGTATCAAAAGTAACCTGGTACCTCCGCAAAAAAAAACGGCGGACCTTACGGCCCGCCGCCTTTACGCTAACTTAACGAAATACTAGAACTTGGTACCGAACATGACGCGGAAGTCGTGTTCTTTGGTGCCTTGTTTCAAGTTTCTGGTTGTGAAAGCTCCACGGATGCGAAGTTTATCCCAATCGCGAGTTACAGCTGCGCTGAGATTCCAGTTTGAAGTGGAGTCATTACTACCAATTTTGCCGTTTACGTAGTCAACTTTGGCGCTTGCGTTGATAACACCTAGATCAATTGAAGGCTCAACCCATACGTTGTGACCTTTAATTTTATCATTAGTTGCATCAGCAGGGCTCATAGCAGAGTACAAGTATTCAGCATTGATTCCGATCGTGCCCATTTTCATGGAAGCACCAGCGGAAACGCCTAGATCCAAAGGACCTCCACGCCATCTTCCGGTATAAGCGGAGATTACTGGAGTGATGTTCATTCCACCAGCTTTGTGATCTGTGCTCCATCGAGCAGCTACAGCAGGCATATTGCTATGAGCTGTTGCTAGAGTGTTTCCACGTCCTTCTAATAGAGCAACTTCTAAGTTACCCATTCCAGAGAATGTGGATTTGATTCCTAGATCAGCATCCCAACCATAAGCGTGCTGAATTGCAAAACCTGAGGCGTAATAATAGGTTTTGTTGTCATAACGTGACCACATGTTTTCCATACCGAATGGAGTTCTCACGTAACCAAACTGAGTGGTCATGTGATCGCTACATTTGTGTTCAACATAAGCAGCTTGGGCTGACATAGTTAAAGGACTATTAGTTGCACCTAATTGCATTTTGTTGAAGGTTTGAGCACTGCTGTTCCAGTTGGTAGCTGTAGCTGTGCTTGGGTTACCTGTGGATGCTCCAGCGAAGTGTTCGTCGATGACGACTTTCACTTTATCAGACACATTCACGTTGAATTTGGTGTTTAGGTCATCGATGAAAAACTGGCTACCTCTGGTAACCCCGTCTCCCCATGAATGAGCGTAACCGCCTTCAAACGATCCGCCAATCATTAGACCTTTCTTTTCCTCAGCGCCTTGTGCTTGAACAGCTAACACGAGACTTAGAGTTCCTAATGCTGCTAACTTCAAGTGTTTACTCATTATCCCCTCCAGTGTATTTACTGCTTTTTTAAAGATACTTTTTAACTCCGTACTACATGTAAATGCTTCGTCGTTAAAAGTTAGTGTATGGTAACTCATAGTAATATACCTCACATATTTAACTTGGCAAACTTTTCGAGCTACTTACCGCGTCGTAAAATTTACCGCATTGCGACGGTACAATTACTATTCATAGAAGATGCTAAACCCTTTAAAGCAAAGAGTAAAATCTTTTTTTTCTGCAGGACACCACAATTTTTTGGAGAAAGAAATTTTTAAACTCGGAGTAGATAGAAAGTGAAGAGACTGTCTTTTAGAAATTCAAACACAAATTTGTAAAGCCCTTCAAAAGCATGATCCATTTTTCCCTCGAGAGCTTCAGTAAATTCACTCGGCGTCGGATGAGCTACGTACTCAATGCCTGAAGAAAATTTTTGGAATAACGCAAGCGATCGCGACATGTGATAATCACTTGTCACTAAAATCACGCGCGTCACTTTTTTGGTTCTGAGTATTTTTGCACATTCAATCGCATTTTCGATCGTTGAAGTCGCTTGAGCTTCAAGAATAATTTTTTCCCACACCGATTTCAGATCGATAGCAGAAGCTGTTTGGGCATTGATCAGATCCGTGAGAGTGGCACCTTTTCCAATTCCCGAGATCACTAAAAACTGACTGCCTCTTTGAATCAAAAGCTCTAAGGCCGGTCGGATGCGATTTCTATCTCCAGTTAGAACTACGATTCCTTCCTCTGAATTTGCAATCGAAGCGCCCGAGCCTACTAGCCCCTTCTCAGCTCTAGCCTCAGCTTCATCCTTAAGGGCTAGGTTCGAATAAAAGCGGTAGTCTTTCCAATAAAGAAAAAAACGGGCCCCTACCGAGAGGATGAGAATCGCCAAAAGGGCAAAAAAGGATTTCTTAATCCAGGACATATCAACTAGTTATCTTAGGTGAAATATGCATTTTTACAACAATCCCCTTGAAATCAGCCCATTTTTTAACTATGACTTGAAGCCTATTTTGAGCTAACAAGAGCTAAACAGGAGTGAAAGCCGTGGCTAGAAGATGTATCGTTTGTGAAAAAGTACCCGTGACTGGAAATAAAATCAGCCATTCCAATATTAAAACTAAAGTGCGCCATTTTCCTAATCTTCAAAAAGTTCGCGCAGTTATCGATGGAGTGACCCAAAGAGTTTATGCCTGCACCCGATGCTTGCGTTCAGGGTTCATCGCTAAACCAGCTGTCATGAAGCGTCCCGCTCAAGCAGCTCAGTAAGGAAAACGCAACAGTCCTCCTTAAGAGACCCGTTCTCAAAATTAGGACAAAAGCTCTTAAAATTTAGACAAGGGCGGTAGTTTCAAAGCTACCGCCCTTTTTATTTCTCTTGGCCCGCCTTGCATAGAGAGAGTCTCAATAAATGACCCAAAGTCTAAAAAGGAGAACTCTCTGATGAATGAACTGATTTTCGGAAACTCTAAAAGCTTTGAGAAGGTCCTAGCCAAAATAGAGCTTTATGCCCCACACAGTTGGCCCGCCCTTATCTTAGGTGAAACCGGCGTAGGTAAGGAACTCATCGCTAAAAAACTGCACGAACTCTCTAACCGAAAAAACATGCCCTTTATACCGGTCAATTGCAGCGCCATCCCCTCAGGGCTTTTTGAAAGCGAACTCTTTGGCTACGAGAAAGGAGCTTTCTCAGGTGCCCTCAACCCTTCTAAGGGACTTGCCCGTATGGCTCATGGAGGGACCCTTTTCTTGGATGAATTAGGGGAATTAGATATCAATCTTCAAGCAAAACTCTTACGCCTTATCGATTCAGGAGAGGTCCGGTCGGTGGGTTCTCAAAAAGTGGAACATATTAATATCCGAATTATTGCCGCAACCAATGTCGATCTCTACGCAGCAGTCGCTGCCGGTCACTTTCGGCAGGACCTTCTTGAAAGGCTTTCTGTTTTAAGAATTCAAGTTCCCCCTTTAAGAGAACGCATCGAGGATATCCCGCTTATTGCCAGCTCTATATTGGAAAGAATGGGGGCTAAGTTTTCTTCAACCGACTTGCAACCTTTAAACGGCTTCGAATGGCCGGGCAATGTCAGACAGCTCAGAAACATACTCATTCGGGCGGCGGTCATCGGCAAAATGCGTGTTTCAGAAGAGCTGCTCACTCGGCTCATCAAAGAAGAACAAAAGGAGATTTTGGTAGTTTCTCCCTCTCCTGAACGAGCCTCTTTACTTCAGGGGCCTCTAGAGGCTATTGAAAGAGAGATCATTGTCGACCGTTTAAAAAAATATCACGGCAATAGAAAAGAAACGGCAAAGGACTTAGGCATTGCAAAATCTACTCTACATGAAAAATTGCGCCGCTGGAAAGAGGACCCGAGCATTAAAAAAAATTGGCCCATGGCTCGTTGGTCTAGCCCTCTTAGCCTCGCCTAGTTTTGCAAATACCGATCGAATCGGTTGGATCATTGAACAGCTTGTTTTACCCCCGCTGCCCCCCGTAGCGGAGAAAGCGGGGGTTCAAGCTATCGCCCAAGGTGTGAACTACTCAGATGCTTTTTCGCTGATGGGCGATGTGCTCTACGATACTCGCCTCTTCGACTTTGGACTAAAATATTCTGAACGTCTTTTTCCGGCCTGGACTCAAGAAGGACAATCCTTAAAACTGGAAAGTCTCGGCCTCAAAAAAAGCTTCTCGGCTCAAATTGGCCGGGGATTTTTGACGACCGAAAATCATTTTGGGCGCTTTAGTGCCGAGTTCATTCAATTTGACCCCTCCACTTTTAGACTTCTAAGACTAGGATTTAACACCGCCATTTTAGACACGGTCGATGTCCCTTGGATTTTACGACTCAATTTTCACGTTCTGATTCCCCTGAGACAACCTACAAGTAGTTCTCGCACAAGATCTTCAGAGGACATTCAAGAAGGGCTTCTTTATAACTCATCGGTAGAGATTGGACAAAAAGTGATCATTGGAAACAAGGCCTCATTTCAACTCGGGGGGATGTTTCACTGGACCTACCGGACCCGAACTATTCCAGAAGACCTAGAACATGTCGGGGAACACTACGAACACATGTTATTTTCAATCGGCCCTTGGGCAGAATATGGCAATAAAACCAGTCAAATTAGGTTGGCACTTCCCTGGCGAATTTGGTTGGATAAAGAGGTCTTCGAAAAGCCTGTCACCACTTCAGGTTCTGATTCGGTCCTAGTTCGTTATCCTAATGTGATATCCCTTCCCGATGTTTCTCTGGTTTGGGCTCTTGCCCTGTAGCAGAAGGAAAAATGACTTTAGTATCTTCTCGTTCAATAAAATTTTCGTAGGCCCGTTTTCCCAATTTATCCATATCTCGCCAAGAATGGTTAACATAAAGTTCTTTGGCATTTTTTACGAAGTCTTCATCAAACTCTCCAAGTCTTGAGATCAGTTTTTCATTCTTTTGAAACATCTCTTTCGTTTTTTCGTAAGCTTTATAATCCCCCTCACTGAATGGCCCCATTCTAAAGGCTAACTGCTCCATCTCCCCTTTTAAATTAGTGATTCGTTCTTGGGCGGCGGCGACCTGCTCTGGAGTAGGTTGTTCTGGCAATTGTAAAGCATCCCCATTTTGCTTGAGGACTTCGAGTGGCATTGGAGCTCTATCTTTGATGACTCCTTGAAAAGAATTATCAGCATCCGTCCTACCAAAAGTGGCTTTGCCCGAAGTGGCCCCATAAGGACTTCCCCCAAGTTCCCCAACTTTCTGGCTCTGAAGCGCGAGCCGAGAAAAATCACCCTCGGTCACCTTAGCTGTCGCCATAGGCAAACTATATCCGACTTCACTCTCCCTCGGATTCTGAATAGCCGAGACCATTCGAGTGGGGACCAGCATTTTCACTTCAGGGTCGAAACCATTCATCTCTGAGGAGAGTTGAAATAAGACCTCCAATGGGGTCAGGTAGTTTAATTTTAAAATTTCAAAAGAATCCACTTCCTGTGCAGAAGAAGGCTTCGAGACAAAAGCCTCTGCTAAAGCCAAAATTAAAATGGCCATGAGACAAAAATTAGATTTAGCTTTACGAAAGCTCATCAACTCCACAACCCCTTTAAACAAACAGGATACACAACTGATATAAGATCACAGAAAGAAGATGCAAAGCTTCAGCCAAGGGCGAAACCAAAACAGACTGAAGACTGTCAGTCTCCAACTTAAGGTGTTGAAAAGTTTTTAATAAAAATCTGTTTCAGACTTGGCGAGAGAGTTTATTTGTTTAGTTTTTTTGTTAAAAAAACCGAAAATAATTTAGACCATTCGTCGAAGCGTAGCCACCATCTCAATGGCGGTGTCGACAGCCTCTTTACCTTTGTGGCCGTGTTTTCCCCCGCAACGATCGAGAGCCTGTTCCTCATTTTCCGTCGTCAAAACACCAAAAACAACCGGGACATTGTGATTAAGTGCCACTTGAGTGCAACCCTGGGCCACCATCTGGCAAACATAATCATAATGAGAAGTTTCGCCTCGGATCACGGCTCCCAAACAAACAATCGCTCCGTAAGACTTATGACGAAGAGCCAGTCTTTGTGCCGCTAAAGGAAGTTCGACAGCTCCGGGGACCCAAACTACGGTGATATCACTATCCACAAAACCTCGCTCTTTAGCCCGGGCTAGAGCGCCTTCCAGAAGCTTCGAAGTCACTTCATCATTGAAGCGACTGACTACAACGGCCAAACGACAGTGAACATCAATATTTTGTGAATTAATAATTTCCATAGTTAATTTAAAGTAAGAAGGTGACCCATCTTATCCCGTTTAGTGGTTAGGTAATTTAGGTTTTTTTGGTTGGGGGCCATTTCGATAGGTAACCGCTCCACGATCTTCAAACCAAACCCATCAAGGCCATAAATTTTTCTGGGGTTATTGGTCAGAAGTTTCATTTCGCTAACCCCTAAGTATTTGAGAATTTGCGATCCTATTCCGTAATCTCTGTGGTCCTCTTTAAAGCCCAATTTTCGATTGGCTTCGACAGTATCAAGCCCTCCGTCTTGCAATTCATAAGCGCGAATTTTATTGGCTAGCCCTATGCCACGTCCCTCTTGTCTCATGTAAAGAAGAACACCCCCTTCTTTACCGATCATAGAAAGAGAAGCCTGTAACTGAGCTCCACAGTCGCATCGCATGGAACCAAAGGCATCGCCAGTCAAACACTCAGAATGGGCTCTAACTAAAGTAGGTTTGGAGGAACTAATTTCTCCGTGAACTAGAGCCACATGCTGAGCCCCATCAAGCACACTCTCGAAAACTTTCATGGTAAATTCGCCGTGAGGCTCCAAGGGAAGTTTTGAAGAGGCGATTTCTCTAACCAAACACTCATTTTTCATTCGGTATTTGATCAAATCAGCCACCGAAACTATTTTTAAATTATGCTCTTTAGCGTAAGGGATCAGATCTTTTAAACGGGACATGCTACCGTCGTCGTTCATGATCTCGCAAATCACTCCTGCAGGTTCGAGCCCCGCTAAACGCGCTAAATCGACACTGCCTTCGGTCTGGCCCGCTCGAACCAAAACTCCACCTTCTTTGGCTCGTAAGGGGAAAATATGCCCAGGCATCACCACATCTCTAGGTCCACTGTTAGGGTCTGAAGCCACTTGAATGGTTCTAGCCCTATCGGCTGCTGAAATTCCGGTAGTCACGCCAGAAGCCGCTTCAATGGAAACCGTAAAGGCAGTTCCAAAAGGCGAAGTATTATCTTTAACCATCATGGGGATCTGCAAACGCTTAAGCTGCTCATCAGACATAGCTAAGCAAATCAACCCTCGCCCAAAACGAGCCATAAAATTGATATGCTCTGGAGTGATTTTTTCTGCCGCAACAACAAGATCCCCTTCGTTCTCCCGATCCTCATCGTCCACAAGGATAATCATCTTTCCATTTTTAAGTTCAAGGATCGCATCTTCAATGGGAGAAAGAATAGAATCGTTTTGAGTTTTACTCATAAGGAGTTCCTCGGCTCTAGGGTATTGCCATTTAAATTATTAAAAAGCTGTCGCACTTCATTCAATACGATCTTCGCCATCCAATCGCATTCAATGTTCACTTCACTTCGCTCATTTAAAAAAGAAAGATTGGTTCTTTCCAAAGTGTGAGGGATTAACATGACGGAAAATCCTTGTGGCCAAACATCATTCACTGTCAGGCTTACACCATTCACTGTGATACTTCCCTTCGGGGTGACATAAGAATTTCTCGAGGGATCAATCCCGGCAAATTGAACTTCTTTAAACTCAGCGTGATTTATAATTTTCTCAACTCGCGCCGTTTGCTCTACGTGACCACTGACCCAATGGCCCCCAAACCGATCGGAAGCTTTCATGGCTCTCTCTAAATTTACTTTTGAACCCAGATTGAGATTGCGGCAAGTAGTGAGTTTTTCAGTCTCCGGGGATATCTCAACACAGAGGGTTCCACCCACAAAATGGGTCACGGTCAGACAAACTCCGTCCACTGAGATACTTTCACCCAAAGTCAGCCCTTCAAAGTTGCTTTGAATCTGTAAAGTGATGCCTCGGGAGGAACGGCTCACTTCTTTAATAATTCCAGTATGATCGACAATGCCTGTAAACATACTTCTTAAGGCCTTTTAGGTTTAAAACAAAAGGGACTTTTCACTCAAAAACCCCTGAGAATCGCCTTATATCATAGCCCCCCTTTTTTTCATGCTAAAATAAGGCAGTCGAATAACCTCATAAAACCCGACGCTTAGGGACTAATTTTGATGGCGACAACAACAGCTAAAAAGGAACAGCTTAAAATTGCTATGGTTAGCCCTACCCTTGGCTCGGCCTTCGGCATGGAACAGGTTTTGATGACCTCGGTTGGAGGTCTTAGAGCGCAAGGACACGAAGTCACTTTAATTGGAGAAAGTGCTCACGATTCGCTAACCCAAACGGAAAAACCATTTCTAATTCCTTCTCTATTCTCCACCCCAGCTCTGATGGCTCCGAAACTTTTGAAGAAAGTTTTAAACGATTTTAGATTGGCGTTAGACACGATTAAACCCGATCTCATTCATTTCCTCGACCAACCCCATGCGGATATTATTGATTTTGCGACTGACCACTATCCTTGCATTCTCACGGCTCATACCGTGGCTCCAACTTGCCCTGCGAGCCACCGCTTGATTAACCCTTCTTCCGTATGTCATGAGAAAAGCGGATGGAGTTGTTTGTTACGAAATAAAACTACGAGTTGCTTGTCAGGATTCAAAAGCGATATCCACCGGGCACACGCCCTCTACGAATTTCAAACAAAGAAAAAAGCGACCCAAAAAATGAAAGCCATCGTGGCTATTAGTCGTTATGTGGAATCGACTCTTTTAGAAAACGGTTTCTCTAGGGAACAAGTGAAGCTTATTTACAACCCGATTCCGACGTTCCAAATGCAGAGTCGAGAGTTTTCTCGGACAAATTTGATCGTTTCAGCTTGTCGTTTAGTTCCGCTCAAGGGAATAGAATATGCCATTAGAGCTTTAAAACTAATTGAATCTCTAGATTGGGATTATTGGATTCTCGGAGATGGCCCTTTGCAAGTCTCCCTAACAGCATTGGTCAAAGAACTGAAACTCGAGAACCGAGTCCTTTTTAAGGGAAAAAAACCGAGAGAAGAAACACTACAAATTATCCAATCGGCAAAAGTCTTTCTACAACCCAACATAGGGCCCGAAGGATTTGGATTGTCGATAGCAGAAGCTTTGAGCTTAGGAGTTCCGGCAGTGGCTTTTGATACCCCAGCTTTAGATGAGATCGTAGACAACAACAAAACTGGCTACTTAGTGACATCAAAAGACACGGAAGGATTAAGCCGAGCAATATCTGACCTCTTAACAGACCCTCAAAAACATTCTCAGTTCAGCCAAACGGGCAGAAATGAAACTACGAATAGATTTTCCGAATCATTGTTTTTAGAGAAGACTCTTCAGGTTTATCAAGATCTCGTAACTTAAAAGGCTACTTCTTGGCCTCTTTCACGAATTCAAAAGTATCAAAGAATTTTTTGATGTCGTTCTTATAATCGTCAAATTTTTCGGTTCGGGTAGTCGCGGTCAAAATGTAAGCTTTCCCCTCATAAACGAAAATAACTTGCTTGAACTTCAAGCCGAAATCTCTTTGATTGGCTAAAATTTCAACTGCTGTTTCATTAACTTTGGGTAACTGAACCGGCTCAACCGACAAGATTTGAAACCGCTGACTCTTGAGAAAATCGACCGTGTACTTTTGGTACTGAACAACCATTGGAATTTTTGTGTCCTTGAATTTTTCTAAAGAATCGGTCACGACGTGAAATCGAGCGTGGTACTTCTCATCTGGCTGTTTTCTTTGAACGGCCACCAAAGTCTGCTGGGCCATCTTTTTATCCACTTGTTGAGCTTCATTTTTCTCAACTCTTTCGGGCATCACTTCCCAATTGGCTTCATCATAATCAAACTTGAGATTTTGATTGGGGGATTGATAAGTGGCTCCAAAAACCGCAGCTGTTAAAAAACTCAGTAAAAAAGATATCCGCATAATAGTCTCCAGTGAGTGACCGGAGATTAGGGACTTACCCCTCGTTTTTCAAGCCTTTTCTACCAAAAGGTACGGCTTTACTTTTGGCGCGCCCTACCCAAAGTAAAGC
>Ga0136644_10000642_pt1 | contig 27949 bp, 24 predicted proteins | sample C_130820_EF_Meta_FD_94780 | JGI IMG/M metagenome (GOLD analysis project Ga0136644, IMG submission 94780) | Freshwater microbial communities from Lake Croche, Canada to study carbon cycling - C_130820_EF_MetaG (v2) (version 2) | ecosystem: Environmental > Aquatic > Freshwater > Lake | place...
CCATGCCATTGAGCGTTTCGGGCACAAACACGGCTGCGGCCACATAGGGCTCGATGCGCTCATGCTCGCGGTGGCGCAACGCCAGCAGCCGCGCCACACTCAAGGTGCCGATCACATCGTCCAAGCCGCCCCGGCATACCGGGTACCAGGAGTGGGCGCCCAGCTCGCCATCGCCCTCAACTTGCCGCAGCGCCTGCGCCACCGTGCTGCCCGCGTCCAGCCACACGATGTTGGCGCGTGGCAACATAAGCGAGGTGAGCGCGCGATCGTCCAGGTGAAACACATTGCGCACCATTTGATGCTCGTGCTCCTCGATCAAGCCCGCATCGACGCCCTCCTCTAGGCTGGCGGCGATTTCTTCCTCGGTCACCGAGCGGGCGTGACTGGTATTGACGCGCAGCAAGCGGAGCACCGCCTGGGTGCTGGCGGACAGCAGCTTGACCAGGGGGCTGGCCGCTCGCGACAACCACAGCATGGGGCGCGCCATCACCCGCGCCACCGCCTCTGGGTACAACTGGCCGATGCGCTTGGGCACCAGCTCGCCGAAGATCAGCGTCACCACGGTAATAACGGCCACGACCACGGTGGTGGCCATCACGCCAGCCAGGCGCGGCGACGCACCCTGGGCCATCAACAGCGCGGCCAACTGGTCGGAATAAGCGGCCTCGCCCACGATGCCGTTGAGCATGCCAATGGAGGTGATGCCCACCTGCACCGTGGACAAAAATTGGGTCGGTTGGTCGTGCAGCAACAGGGCTGCATCGGCCCCGGCGTCACCCGCCTCGGCCATGGCGGCGAGCCGGGTCTTGCGGCTGGCCGCCAGCGCCATTTCTGACATGGCGAACAAGGCGTTGAGCAGGGTCAACAACAGGATCAAGATAAAGTCCATCCATGGCACTTTACTTGATCGGTGATGTACAGGGTTGCGACGCCGCGCTGGCTCGACTGCTGGAAAAAATAGGCTTTTCGCCCAGCCGCGACACGCTGTATCTGCTGGGCGACCTGGTCAACCGCGGCCCCGATTCGCTGGCGGTATTGCGCCGCCTCATGGGCTATGGCGAGGCTGCGCAATGCCTACTGGGTAATCACGATTTGCATCTGCTGGCCTTGGCGCAAGGTATCCGCCCACCGGGTCGGCGCGACACGCTACAGGCCGTTCTGGCCGCGCCCGACTGTGCCCACTTAATGGACTGGTTGCGCCAACAGCCCTTGGCGCGCGACGAGCACGGCTGCCTGATGGTGCACGCCGGTGTATTGCCGCAATGGAGCCGGGCCGAGGTGCGCGCCTTGGCCGCCGAGGTGGAGCAGGTACTGCGCGGCCCCGACTGGGTGGATTTTTTGCGCCAGATGTACGGCAACACGCCGACTGCCTGGCAGCCTGGTTTGCGCGGCGCAGAGCGGCTGCGCGTGATTGTTAACGCCCTCACGCGCCTGCGCTTTTGCACCCCAGCGGGTGAAATGGAGTTTGACAGTGCCGCTGGGCTGGACGCTGCACCGCCTGGCTACCTGCCCTGGTTTGAAGTACCGAGCCGCGCCACGGCAGGCGATACGCTGGCGTTCGGCCATTGGTCCACGCTGGGCTGGCTGGGCCACAGCCACCTGTTGTCGCTAGACACGGGCTGCGTCTGGGGTGGCTGCTTGAGTGCGCTGCGCTTAGGCCAGACCGCGCAGACACATGAACTGATTCAGGTGACTTGCGAGGCGGCGCAAGCCCCGTTTTGAGCATCTGCGCTAGGCTGGCTGCACGCGATCAAACGAGAAGAAAAAAGTAGCGCCTTGCCCCAGGCGGGCTTGGCAGCGAATCGAGCCGCCGTGGCGCTGCACGATGCGGTACACCGTCGCCAAGCCGATGCCCGTGCCCTCAAACTCGGTATCACGATGCAGGCGATGAAAGGGCTTGAACAGGCCGCTGGCGTGCGCCATGTCAAAGCCCACGCCATTGTCACGCACGTAAAGCCAAGTACTCTGCTGGCCCGGCTGCGGCGCAACTCGGGCTAACTCGACGCGCGCATGCGGTTCCAGGCGGGTGTACTTCCAGGCGTTTCCGAGCAGATTTTCCAGCACAATGCGGGCCAACTTGCCGTCGCAGCGCAGATGAATGCCGGTCTCGATCTGCACCTGCACCGGTCGCTTGGGGCTGGCTTGCTGCAAGTCTTGCACCACACGGCGCGCCAACTCGCTCAGGTCCACGTCCTCCGGTTGCAAGGGACTGCGGCTGACGCGCGCCAGCTCCAGCAAATCCGCAATTAGCTCGTTCATGCGGGCCGTCGCCGCGACCACCCGGTCAAACAAGATGCGATCCGCTTCGCCCAGGTTCAAACCCAACTGGGCCGAGAGCAACTTGGTATAGCCATCAATGGCCCGCAAGGGCGACTTCAGGTCGTGCGCCACCGAGTAGGCAAAGGCGTCCAGTTCCTGGTTTAGCAGCTCCAGTTGCGCCGTGCGGTCACGCACCCGCTCCTCCAAGGTTTCACCCAACTTGCGTATCTGCCGGTCGTGGCGCAGCCGCACCAATTCCGAGCTGGCGCGACCACCAAAAATCATCAGCAGGGCGTGCACATCCGCGTCCGGCTCTCGCATGGCCGACCAGCCCAAGAGCAGCAGCCCAATCACCGCGTCGTCGGCATCGCGCAGGCTCACCGCCGCGCAGGCTCTACAGGTGCCCCACTGCGCGGACTCTGCGGGAGAAATCGGCATGGCGTGCGCACTCACCCGTGTCCAGGGCTGGTGCTGCGCCAAGGCCTCCTGCGCGAGTAAGCCCTGCACCGGATAGACCTGCTCGGGCAGCAGCTTGCCGGCCTGCATCAGCGCCAGCGTGCGCAGACTCGATTCTTGCTCGGCGGCCGCTGGCGCCTGTAATTCGCCGACCAAGGCCAGATCGGCACCGAGGGCACGACTCAGGTGCTGCACCAGCACCGGAAAGAAGGCCTCCCCCGTTTCTGAGGAAACGCCTTGGGCGGCCTCCAGCAGCAATATCTCGCGGTTTTTAAGGCTTTGCTCGGCCTGCTGGCGCCGCTCCAGTTCCGCGCGCTGGCTGGCCACGGCACGCAGCAGCAAATAGCGACTCCGATAGACGGCAAAGCCCAATGCGCATTGGGAGACCATATGGGACAGCCAAATCTCCATGTTCACGGCAAAGTCACTGCGGTGCATGAAGCCGGTCCATTCAGCCAAGGTGAGCAAGCTGACCGCTACGCAACAAAAGCCCATCACCAGCAGAGTGGACAGGCGATCCAGCAACATAGCCGCCGTGATGACGCACACCATGAAACCCACCATGCCACTGCCCCGGATAGAGCCATAGGTCAGCACATCGGCAATGGTGGCGAGAAACATGCCACCGATAAAGCTGTACACCACCTCGGTATAGCGGTGGCGGCGATACAGCCAATACATCAGAACAACGCACAACTGGAACAAAGCCCAGATGACCGCCTGCCCGGGCTGGCTTTCTTGATTGAGCAGGGAGCCAATCAGCACCATGGGGGCCATGATCATCACGATGGTGACCATGACGCGCATCGTCTTGTGGTATTCCTGACCGATATCGAAGCCCGGTGGGGGTATTAAGCCGTCTTGCGCCAGGGGTTGGCGCATAGCCAACGGATCCCCGCTGTTCGGGTTGCTGGCTGTAGGTGAAGCAGGTTCCATGGGGGCTCTGTTTATAACGAGGCCGCGCGCGGCAAGCCAGCCCGCCCTGGCAGCAAGACGGGCGCCGCATCAGAAACCGTTTTACGGAAGCTATAAACCGCAGTGAACCGCTTCATGGCAGACGTCAACCCAATGAAAACATGCGCCTTTTGCCCCGGCCACGCCCACCTCGCGGACGTGCTTGCTTAGCGCACACAAACCGCATCGGCCGCTGACGCCCTGGGCCAGGCGACTACACGACGGGTGCGTCGGCTTTGAACAAGGCCGCCACTTTGCGCTTAGGCCGGATGTAAGCACTTAAACCCTTGGGGGCGGCACTGGTGGTGGTTTTTTCCCAACTGGGTTGCGCTGCTTCAGACGGTGCTTGATAGGGTTGATTGAAAAATGGATCCACCGGCGCGGCGCTGAAACGCGGGGTGCGCTCGCGCGGGGGATCTATGCGGTCGCGCGGGTCGTCGCCGCCCCAGGCGCGGCGCCCGTCGTTGATGCGACCGGTGGGCATATCCTCATCAAACTCAATGGCTTCGAGTTCGATCTTGTTTTTAATGAGTTTTTCAATGTCACCAATCAGCCGCTGGTCGCTGTGCGAGACAAAGCTCACCGCCAGCCCCTCGGCCCCGGCGCGACCGGTGCGGCCAATCCGGTGGATATAGTCTTCGGCGTTAAACGGAATATCAAAGTTAAACACGGCAGGCACGTCTTTGATATCGAGTCCGCGCGCAGCCACGTCGGTGGCGACGAGGAAATCCACCTCGCCCTGTTTAAAAGCGTCCAGCGCCTTTAAGCGTTCGTCCTGGCTTTTATCGCCGTGCAAAGCGGTGGTCTTTAGGCCCTCGCGCTCCAGCGAGCGGGCCAAACGGGCACAGCCCAGTTTGCTATTGACGAACACAAAAGCCTGACGGATGTGGTGTTGGCGCACGATTTGCCTCAAGGCACGGCGCTTGTCGTCGTCGCTCACACTGTAAAAGTGCTGGGTGACGGTGGAGGCCGTGGCATTGGGTGGTGCCACCTCAATCGTCACCGGGTCTTGTAAATAGCTATTGGCCAAGCGGCGGATTTCAGGCGAGAAGGTGGCCGAGAACAACAGGGTGATGCGTTGTTTGGGCAAGTGGCTCAAGATGCGCTGCAAGTCCGGCAAAAAACCGATGTCCAGCATGCGATCGGCCTCGTCCAGCACCACGTACTCGACTTGGTTGAGCGCGCAGTTCTTGGCCTCGATATGGTCTAGCAAGCGCCCCGGCGTGGCCACCAGCACCTCGACGCCTTTTTTCAATTCGGCGGTCTGCGGCTTCATGTCCATGCCGCCAAACACCACGGCACTGCGCAATTGGGTGTGCCGGGCGTAGGACTTGACGGCTTGTGCCACTTGGTCAGCCAGCTCGCGCGTAGGCAGCAGCACCAGCGCACGAACCGGATGGCGCGCCGGTGAGGTCGAGCTGTTTTCGTGCTGCAGCATGCGCTGCAACAGCGGCAGCGCGAAAGCGGCGGTTTTGCCGGTGCCGGTTTGGGCCGCGCCCATCACGTCGCGGCCACTGAGAACGATAGGAATGGCCTGCGCCTGGATGGGCGTCATGGATTCGTAGCCCATGTCGGCTACAGCGCGCGCCAGCGGCTCGGCTAGCTGCAAATGAGAAAAGGATTGGGTCATGTCAAGCCGACATTGTCGCACTTGCCCGTGGCTGGCGCCACTTGGCCGTAACGGGTGTGCAAAACGCAGTGCCTAAGGCGGGCGTTTTGAACAGCATGCAAGGCTTTTAGCTTCGCGTCATACGCCACGCTGCGGCTGCCGACAAGGCTGACACGCCAGCGCCCCACAGCATGTCAATCAGGCTCAAGCCGAGTGGCCAGCCGCGCAAGGTCGCCAAGTTGCTCAGGTCGTAAGTGCCATAGGCCAGCAAGCCCACACAAGCGCCGCGCCAAGCCGCCTGCGACAGCGTGGCCGACAGGCCAGGGGGCCACATCACCAAGCGCACCAGCCCCACCGGGTACAACAGGTAAAACAGCAACGCCGCACCCCATAGCGGCTGGGGGCGCATCAGGTGGCCGATTTGGTCGGCATACACGCGATCCATCAAGAGGCCCAGCCATACCGCATCGGCCAGCAGCAGCACCAGTGCCGCCACGCCCCAGGCGCGCCAGAAGGAGGGCGGTGTTTCAGTTGTCATTGCTGAACCAGCCTTCCGCGCCGCTGTTGGAGTCTCCTCCGCCTCCCAAGGCACCGCCCAGCAGACTGCCGCCGAGCAGGCCCGGCATCAAACCGGCTCCGCCGCCGTCGCGCTGCATGGCACGCGGCGCAGCGGCAAAAATGCGAGACGCCAAGCGCGAAAAAGGCAAGGATTGCAGCCACACGGTTCCGGGGCCACGCAGGCTGGCGAAGAACAAGCCCTCGCCGCCAAAGAGGGCGGTCTTGATACCGCCCACATACTGGATATCAAAGTCCACTGTGGTTTCTAGAGCGACCAAGCAGCCAGCATCGACACGCAACACCTCGCCCGGTTGCAACTGGCGTTTGGCGACCGTGCCGCAGCAGTGCATAAAGGCCAAGCCGTCGCCATCCAGCCTTTGCATGATGAAGCCCTCGCCACCGAAAAAGCCCGCGCCCAGCCGCTTTTGAAACGCCACGCCGATAGCCACCCCCCGCGCCGCGCACAAAAAGGCATCCTTCTGACAAATTAGGCTGCCGCCCAACTCGCGCAGTTGCACCGGCACGATCTTGCCCGGATAGGGCGCGGCAAAAGCGACTTTGCGCCGCTGCGGATGCTGGTTGGTATAGACAGTGGTGAACAGCGACGCGCCGCTGAGCAGCCGCTTGCCCGCGCCCAACAAGCTGCCCAGCAGACCGCTGTGCTGATCTGAGCCATCACCCAACACCGCGTCGAGTTCAATGCCTTCTTCGACGTAGAACAAGCTGCCCGCTTCGCCAACCGCCGCCTCGCCGGGATCCAATTCCATCTCCACGTACTGCATTTCAGCACCAAAGATTTTGTAGTCGATCACATCCACTAGACGCTCCTTGAAACGGGGGGACAGTATGCAAAGCGCGGCAGCCCCACGCTGCGTTGCCTTAGCCGCCTTGACCCAGCGCTTGCAGCCGCCGCTCCGCATCGTACTGGACATCCAGCGCACGACGTAATTCATAGTCCAACTCAATCAGCCGCGTGCGTGCCCGGCGCCGGGCTTCTTCGGATGGGTCTTCGCGTGCTGTCTTCTCGTTGATCTCGCGCGAGCGCCGCACGTCGGCAACCTCGAGACGAGCCAGAAATACGGCGCGGCCAATACTGAAGCGACGCCTGAACTCCGGGTCTACGGCCGGTGGGCACACGCCGTCATACGATTCCCCGCCCAGCCCGCGCTGGGCAGCCAAGTCCACGCGGCAATAACTTTGCAGACCCACTTCGCGCCCTTGCAGGTACTGCTGCATGCCCACGCTGACACCCGCTTGCGCACAGGCGTCGATGCGCGCATTGAGCATGCCCAAGCCAATTCCTCTTTGCCCATCTTGCAAACCGACGCGACCCCAGTCGGAATGCCGACACTCCTCAGGCGTCATGACCTGACAGCCCGTCAGCACCAGCACACAAAAAAGAAGTAGCAAGACCCTCGCATTTACAAGCATGGTGAACACCTCACGTTAGTTGTTCCGCACATACTGTAACGAATGTCAAGCAAATCAAACTCAGGGTTTTCGGGGCCTCCAGCCACCAAGCATGGGAGGGCGAACATCGGGAGGCGCTGCCGACCCGCACCGGGTACGGCACGCGCAGGCACGGGGCCGGTTCATGCCTGCGACGATGCCGCAAGCGACATCGCTGCCCTGGGGGCTTGGCCCATGCTGAGCAGCTTGCGCGGCTAACATCAGACGCATGGACTCATCTGCATCCGCCGCGCCACCGGTACTGGACGCCACCGCCACCGCGCAAGCGCTGCCCTACCCGGCCTTGGTGGCCGAGCTGGCGCACCTGCTGGCGGACGACACGGTACGGGTCTCCCCTCGGCTGGTGCAGCCCTTGCCCGGCGGTGGCAGTTTGTTCGTGATGCCCGCGCATGACGGCCAGATTGCGGTGTGCAAACTCATCACTTTCACGCCCGCCAACGCGGGCACGACGCGGCCCACCCTGCAAGGCGATGTGCTGGTTTTTGATCTGGCCAGCGGCGCGCGCCGCCTCATCCTGCACGGACCCACGGTGACGGCGCGGCGCACGGCTGCTGTGTCCTTGCTAGCGGCGCAAGCGCTGGCGCCAAACACGCATGGGCCGCTGTTGATCCTGGGCGCCGGGGTGCAAGGGCAAGCACATCTACACGCTTTTAGCCAAGGGCTGCCGCTGCGCGAGCTGTGGCTGGCCTCGCGCAGCGAAGCCAGTGCCCACGCCCTGGCGGAGCAGGCGCGGCAACTGGGGCTGCGTGTGCGCCCTGTCAGCGACCCGCAAGCGGCACTCGCCGACTGCCCGCTGGTGGTGACCTGCACCCCGGCGCAGGCGGTGGTGTTGCGCGGCTCGGCACGCACAGACGCCTTCATTGCCGCCGTGGGCGCCTTCACGCCGCAGATGCTGGAATTGGACGCCCTACTGTGTCGCCAATGCGCCGCTCAGGGTGAAGTGGTGCTGGACAGCGCCGACGCCCGACATGAGGCGGGAGATTTATTGCAGGCCGGGCTGAATACGCAGGGCTTTGCCACCCTGGCCGAGCGGCTGCGCCACGGGGGGCCGGGCGCGGGGCCGGTGTTGTTCAAAAGCTGCGGCTGGGCCGGCTGGGATTTAGCTGCCGCACGCCTGGCCTGCGCCAGTAGCGCCTGATCAGGCCTTGGGCAGGGTCACACCCTGCTGCCCCTGGTACTTGCCGCCACGGTCTTTGTACGAGGTTTCGCATACCTCGTCGCTCTCGAAAAACAGCACCTGGGCACAGCCTTCACCGGCATAAATCTTGGCTGGCAGCGGCGTGGTGTTGGAGAACTCCAGCGTCACATAGCCTTCCCATTCGGGCTCGAACGGCGTCACATTGACGATGATGCCGCAGCGCGCATAGGTGCTTTTGCCCAGGCAGATGGTGAGCACATTGCGCGGGATACGAAAGTACTCCAGCGTGCGCGCCAGTGCAAAGCTATTGGGCGGGATGATGCACACGTCGTCGTGAAAATCGACAAAGCTTTTTTCGTCAAAGTTTTTCGGATCCACCACGGTGCTGTGGATGTTGGTGAAAACCTTGAACTCACTCGCGCAACGAATGTCGTAGCCGTAGCTGCTGGTGCCGTAGCTGATGATCTTGTGGCCTTGCGATTCCCGAATCTGGCCGGGCTCAAAGGGGTCGATCATGCCGGTCTGCTCGCACATGCGGCGTATCCATTTATCGCTTTTAATGCTCATGGGGGGTATTGGCGGTGGTCAATTGCATTCAACGAGGCATGCCGGGCATGCCACCCATACCCTTCATGCCACCCATGCGCTTCATGAGCTTCATCAGGCCAGGGCCGCGCATTTTTTTCATCATGTCTTGCATTTGCTCAAACTCCTTGAGCAGGCGGTTGACCTCTTGCACCTGCACGCCCGCCCCAGCGGCAATGCGGCGCTTGCGCGTAGCCTTGATGACCTCGGGCTTGCTGCGCTCCAGCCGGGTCATGCTGTGGATGATGCCCTGCTTGCGCTGCATGTCTTTCTCCGCCCGGCCCAAGTCCACCCCACTGGCTTTGGCGGCGAGTTCGGTCGGCAGCTTGTCCAGCATGCTGGACAGCCCGCCCATGCTGTTCATTTGCTGGATTTGCTGCAAAAAGTCGTTCAAATCGAAGCTGGCGCCACTGCGCATCTTGGTCGCCAGCTTTTGCGCCGCCGCCATATCCACGCCCTGTGTGACCTGCTCGACCAGCGCCAGGATATCGCCCATGCCCAGTACGCGCCCGGCATGGCGCTGGGCGTCGAACACCTCCAGGCCGTCCAGCTTTTCACTGGTACCCGCAAACTTGATCGGCACGCCCGTGATCTGGCGCACCGACAAGGCGGCACCGCCGCGCGCATCGCCATCGGTTTTGGTCAGGATGATGCCGGTCAGCGGCAGCGCCTCTTTGAAGGCGCGCGCGGTGTTGACTGCGTCTTGCCCCTGCATGGCATCGACGACGAACAGGGTCTCCACCGGGTTCAAAGCCGCGTGCAAATCGGCAATTTCGCGCATCAAAGCCTCGTCAATGGCCAGCCTGCCTGCGGTATCGACCAGCAACACGTCAAAGAAGTGCCGCTTTGCGTAATCCAAAGCCGCCTGCGCAATTGCGACCGGCTGCTGCTCGGCACTGCTGGCAAACCAGTCGGCCCCGGCCTGCGCAGTGACGGTTTTCAACTGTTCAATTGCCGCTGGGCGGTACACGTCGGCAGAAACCGTTAACACCTTTTTCTTACGCTTGTCGATCAGGTGTTTAGCGAGCTTGCCGGTGGTGGTGGTCTTGCCCGCGCCTTGCAAACCGGCCATCAGAATCACGGCTGGTGGCTGCGCAGCCAAATTGATGTCGCTAATGCCCTGGCCCATCACGGCGGCCAACTCGGTGTTGACGATGCCGACCAGGGCCTGCCCCGGCGTGAGCGAGCCCAGCACCTCTTGGCCCAGCGCCTTGTCTTTCACCTTGGCAATGAATTCGCGCACCACGGGCAGCGCGACATCGGCTTCGAGCAAGGCCATGCGCACTTCGCGCAGCATGTCTTGCACATTGGTCTCAGTGATGCGGGCTTGGCCACGCATTTCCTTGACTAGGCGGGAGAGCTTTTCAGTGAGGGCGGAGGCCATGGAGATCGTGGTGGAAAACCCCAGCCAGACTATAGGTTGAGAGTGTGTGAAACGCTAAACTGCGTCCATGATTCTACCCAGTGAGTTCGGCCGTGCCGAGCTATTCGGCGTCGCCGCCGTAGCCGCCTACACGACGGCTGGCCTGCCCTTGCAGGCGATCAGCGGCAAATCCTTGCGGGCTGTACTGGCCTTGGCCTGGGCCTTGCACGCGCTGCAACTGCTACTCAATTTGAGTGCGCCTTGGCCGCGTTTTGGGTTTGCCCCGGCACTGTCTGTCACCGCTTGGTTGGCGTTGACGATTTATGGCATTGAGCGGCGCCTGTTCCCTGATTTGCAGGCCCGGCGCGTGCCTGCGGCATTGGGTGCGATGGCGGTGCTCCTGGCGCTGGTTTTTCCGGGCGCTGCGCTACGTAACCACCTGACGCCGTGGTTTGCGCTGCACCTGGCTTTGGGCGTGGCCTCCTATGGACTGTTTGCAGCCGCCGTCATCCACGCTGCTTTGATGCAACACACCGAGCGGCTGATGCGGCTGGCCACTGGAAACCAGGCCGGTGTGCCGCTGCTGACGCTGGAGCGCCTGACATTTCAGTTTGTCGGCGCTGGCTTTTTGTTGCTTACCGCCACCTTGCTCATGGGGTGGTGGTTTAGCGAATCTATTCACGGCGCCGGGCAGGTCTGGCGCTGGGATCATAAAACCGTGTTCTCCCTGCTGTCTTGGCTGGTGTTCGCGGTGCTGCTGGTGGGGCGGGCGCGCTTTGGCTGGCGCGGTCGGGTAGCGGTACGCACGCTCTACACGGGCGCCGGTCTGCTGCTGCTGGGTTACGTGGGGTCGCGTTTTGTGCTGGAAGTGATTCTGAGGCGCGGCTTGTGAGGGCCTTGCTGTGGCTGGGCGTGGCACTGGCTGTGCTGTGGATATGGCGCAGTCGGCGTGGCCAAACTGCGGTCAAGCGGCCTAAAACGGGGGCTACTGCAACCCAAGACATGATCGCCTGTTCGGTCTGTAAGCTGCATGTGCCGCTGGATCAAGTCTGGCCCGGGCGGCACGGCAGTTACTGTAGTCAAGCGCACCGGCAGCAGCGGGAATGAAGCCAGCGCCGCCCCATTCTTGGCTGGACTTGCCGCCTTCGGCCACCACGGCCCGAGCGGCAGCGGCAGACACCAGCTTTCCGCGCCTGTGGTTGGCATTTATGACCACACGGGTCGCGGTCGCCGTGCTGCTGCTATTGGCACAGTTTGGAGGCCATCGCGCCGGTCAGGCACCGGCCTCGTGGATAGTAGGTGTGTGCCTGGCTTACCTGGGCGTCACCGTTGCCACGCGCTTGCTGGTGCGCCCACGCGGGCCGGGCGCGGCTTTTGATCCACACTGGGTGCACACCATCGGTGCAGATGTGCTGGTATTCGCCTTGCTGCAATTGCCGCAGAGCAACCCCATCAATTTCACTGCGCTGTTCGGGTTGCCAATACTGCTGGCCTCGGTGCTGGGCAGTTTGCTGCTGGCCTTGGGAACAGCGGCCTGCGTCACCCTGCTGATGCTATTGGAAGCCTGGTGGCGCGGCCTGTCCCCCGGCGCAGACAGCAACACCCTGCTATTGCAATCGGGCCTGGGGGGCATCGGGTTTTTTTTGTTGGCCTTAACCGTGCACCAACTGTCCACTCGCTTGGTGCGCGAAGAAGAAAACGCGCGCCGCAGCGAAGCCGCCGCCCAGGCCCAGCGGGAGGTGAATGAACTCGTGATCGAAACCCTGAGCGACGGGGTGTTGGTAGTAAACCACGAAGCCCGGGTGTACGCCATCAACCCAGCAGCGGCTCGTTTGCTGGGCGCTGACGCCGCCTTACCTTCCGTGAGCTTGAACAGCCAGGCCCGGTGGCAGCCCTTGGCAGACATGGTGCGGCGCAGCTTTCGCACCCAGCAAGACCAGCAAGGCGATCTGAGCCTGAGCGCCGAACCCGCGCAACAGGTGCAGGTCAACACCCGCACGCGCGCACTCATGCACAGCCTGCCGGGTGGCTTGTGCGTGGTATTCATGCGCGACTTGCGGGAGGTGCAGGCACGCGTGCATACCGAAAAGCTGGCGGCTATGGGCCGCATGTCGGCCGCCGTGGCGCATGAGATTCGCAACCCGCTCACCGCCATCATGCAGGCTAATTCCCTGCTGGAGGAAGACGTGGACGACCCGCCCCTGCGGCACCTGATTCAGGTGGTGCGGCAGAATGCGCAGCGCTTAGGGCGCATTGTGGAAGACGTGCTGGATTTATCAAACGCACAGAGCGGCCAGACAGCTGCGCTCACCGAGTCGGTTCCGCTCGGCGCCCGGGTACAGGCGATTTGTGCGCAATGGCGCGCGCAAAGCGCTTGCGGCGAGCGTTTGGCAGTGGAAATGGCCGACCCCGGGCCATGGGTGCGGTTTACCGAAGACCATTTGCACCGGGTGCTGGTCAACTTGCTGGACAACGCGCTGCGCTATGCGCCAGCAGCGGCGCAAAGCATTCAGGTATTTGCCGGGCAGCCCCAGCCGGATGAAGCGGTGCTAGCGGTTTGGAGCCAAGGGCCACCGATAGAAGACTCGGTGCAGGCGCACCTGTTCGAGCCCTTTTTCTCCTCCGACAGCCGCTCCACCGGGCTGGGTTTGTACATCTGCCAAGAGTTGTCGTTGCGCCACGGTGCGCGGCTTGGCGTGCGCCGCGGTTGGCGCCGTGGTGTGGCGGGCAATGAATTTTTTGTGCAATTTCAGACCCTTCCAAGCCCAACGGGTGGCCTGTTACCGGCGGCGCCGTCTATGGCAAATGAGGCGGACACATGACACGAATGGCCGCTGCCCATGCCACCGTGTTGGTGGTGGATGACGAGCCGGATATCAGCGCTTTGTACGCGCTCACCCTGCTGCGCCAGGGCTACCAAGTCGAGACCGCTGAGTCCTTGCAACAGGCGCGCGAGCAATTGCAGCGCAAACACTTCGACCTGGTGATTACCGATATGCGCCTGCCAGATGGCACCGGCCTATCCCTGCTGCGCGAGTTGGCAAGACAAGGGCGCAGCGAGCGCTGCATCGTGATGACCGCCTACGGCTCCACAGAAAACGCAGTGCAGGCACTGAAATGCGGCGCCTATGACTACCTGACCAAGCCGGTGGATATCAAACAATTGCGCGAGGTGGTGGCGGCCGCGCTGCAACCCCCGACACAGCCGAGCATCAGCCCGAGCGGCCTCCTCGCGCCCAGCGACGGACGCCAAGAGGCCCATCTGGTCTTGAATCGCTTGGTCGGTCAATCCGCAGCCATGGCCATGGTGCGAGAGCGCGTACTCAAAGTGGCGCGCAGCATGGCACCGGTGCTGATTTGCGGCGAGTCTGGAACGGGCAAGGAACTGGTGGCGCAGGCCATTCATGCCTGTAGCCAACGGGCCGCTGGCCCTTTCGTGGCAGTCAATTGCGGCGCGATTCCCGAAACGCTACTAGAGGCCGAGTTTTTTGGCTATAAAAAAGGCGCTTTTACTGGCGCCGTGACCGATAGGGAGGGCTATTTCCAGGCCGCTAGCGGCGGCACGCTTTTTCTGGACGAGATCGGCGACCTGCCGCTAGCCATGCAGGCCAAGCTGCTGCGTGTGGTGCAAGAGCGGGTGATGCGCCCGCTGGGCTCGAGCCAGGAGGACGCAGTTGATGTTCGCATCATCAGCGCCACCCACAAGGACTTGAGCGCCGCCGTACGCGACGGCCTGTTTCGCCAAGACCTGTACTTTCGCCTGAACGTGATCGATATCTGGATGCCCCCACTGCGCGAGCGCCGGGGCGACCTGCCCTTGCTGTGCGAGACCTTGATCGCCCGCATCGCAGCCGACTCGGGGCTGCCCAAACCCCGGTTAAGCGAAGCCGCCTTAGCGCAGTTGATGCAGCATCCCCTGCCCGGCAATGTGCGGCAATTGGAAAACCTGCTGCATCGCGCGATGGCCATGGGCGACGGCCTGGAACTGGCCTTGGATCTGGCGCCGCCGGAGCGCTCCCTGCCCACCCCGCCCGAGCAGATGGGCCGTGCAAGCCCGGGCCTGGCCGAACTGCCGCGCGATCTGCAAGCGCATCTAGATGGGATTGAACGCCATATTCTGGTGCAAGCGCTGATGCAAACCGGCTTTAACCGCACGGCCGCAGCCGATCTTTTAGGCTTGACCGTGCGTCAAATACGCTACCGCATCGCGCAACTGGGCATTGAGTCGCACGACAAAGGCAGCTTGCATGAGCAGTGAGACCCGGGTATGGGATCAGGGCTGGTATCGGTTTGCGCGTCGGCTGGACTCAGTCAACCAAGGCGATCGCCCCGGTGGCATCGCGGTGGAATTGATCGTGCTGCACGCCATTAGCCTGCCGCCTGGGCAATATGGGAGCCAGCAGGTGCAAGCGCTGTTTACCAATCGCTTGGATTGCAACGCCGATCCGTATTTTCAAACGCTGCGCGGCCTCACCGTCTCCGCTCATTTTTTTATTGAACGCTCGGGCCGCCTGTGGCAGTTTGTCAGTTGCGATCAACGCGCCTGGCATGCCGGGGTGTCGCGCCACTTGGGGCGTGAAAACTGCAATGATTTCTCTGTCGGCATCGAGTTGGAGGGGCTAGAGGGCGACGGTTTCGAAGCCGCCCAGTACGAGAGCCTGCGTAGTGTGTGTGCAGCCCTGGCAGATCGTTACCCGATTCGCCACATCGCCGGCCACGAGCACATTGCGCCCGGGCGCAAGCACGATCCCGGCGCCGGATTTGACTGGCCCGGCTTCGCCGCATCCATGGCCTTGCCCGCGCGGTTTTTCCCCGCACCAGTCGCGTCCAGCAGCGCAAAACTGGGCGCTATGGCTGACCCGGCGCAAGGGATATAGTCGCACCACGCGCTGCCGCGATACACTACCGATAGTGGCTCGCAGTGCTGCCAAGCACTACCGGTAGTGTTTAGCAGCCCCGATTGCCAGGGCCGGGCAAACAAGGCACGCACGCGCGGCTCTTGTACCCGCCGCCAGACCAGACCCGAGAGGAAACCCCATGCAAACCGTTTTGAATTCACCGACTCTGTCGGCGGCTGCCCCCACGCGCAGCGCCGAAAGTGGCCTGGACTTGGCCAGCCAAGCCCCGATCCAATACCAAATCATTCGCCGCAACGGTGCGGTGGTGTCGTTTGAACCGAGCAAGATCGCAATTGCGATGATGAAGGCCTTCCTGGCCGTGCACGGCACGCAGGGCGCGGCATCAGCCAGCGTGCGCGAAACCGTGGATGCGTTGACGCACATGGTGGTGCGCGCCTTGCAGCGCTCGCGCCCGGCGGGCGGCACGTTTCACATTGAAGACGTACAAGACCAAGTCGAGCTGGGTTTGATGCGCAGCGGCCACCACGAGGTGGCGCGCGCCTATGTGCTGTATCGCGAACGGCGTACCCAGGAGAGAAAGCTGGCCCAGCCCCAGGCCCCGGCCAGCCCAGTTTTGCATGTGCTGGAAGGTGGCCAGCGCGTGGTGTTGAACTTAGATCATGTGAACGGCCTGATCGCGTCGGCCTGCGCGGGCCTGGGTGCCGACATACAGCCCCAGCCCATCATCAGCGCGACCCTGCGCAATCTGTACGACGGCGTGCCCATGGACGAGGTGTACAAAGCCTCCATCCTGGCTGCGCGCACGCTGATCGAGAAAGACCCCGATTACACCTACGCCACCGCGCGCCTGCTGCTGCACACCATCCGGCGCGAAGTGCTCAACGCCGAGGTGTCCCAAGAAGAAATGGCGCAGCGCTACCCCGATTACTTTGCGGACTTTATTCACAAAGGCGTGCGCAATGAATTGCTGGACGAGCGCTTACAGCAGTTTGACCTGCAACGACTGGGCGCAGCGCTCAAACCAGCGCGCGACCTGCGCTTTGATTACCTAGGCCTGCAAACCCTCTACGACCGCTACTTTTTGCACGTGCGCAAGCAGCGCATTGAACTGCCGCAGGCTTTTTTCATGCGCGTAGCCATGGGCTTGTCCCTACAAGAAATTGACCGCGAGGCGCGTGCCATCGAGTTCTACGAGGTGCTGTCCTCCTTTGACTTCATGTCCAGCACGCCCACCTTGTTCAACAGTGGCACTTTGCGCCCGCAACTGTCGTCTTGCTACCTCACCACCGTGCCTGACGACTTAGACGGCATTTACGAATCGATCAAGGAAAACGCCCTGTTGTCCAAATTTGCCGGTGGCTTGGGCAACGACTGGACCCGCGTGCGCGCATTGGGCTCGCACATCAAAGGCACAAACGGCGAATCGCAGGGGGTGGTGCCGTTTCTGAAAGTCGTCAACGACACCGCGGTGGCGGTCAACCAGGGTGGCAAACGCAAAGGCGCGGTGTGCACCTACCTGGAAACTTGGCACCTGGACATTGAAGAATTTCTGGAGCTGCGCAAGAACACGGGCGACGACCGCCGCCGTACCCACGACATGAACACCGCGAACTGGATTCCCGACCTGTTCATGCGCCGCGTGATGGAAAAAGGCTCTTGGACCTTGTTCTCACCCAGCAATGTGCCCGACTTACACGACAAATTCGGCCATGCTTTCGAAGCCGCTTATGTGGCCTATGAAGAAAAAGCGGCACGCGGCGAGATCAAGCCCGCCCGCACGGTGCAAGCCACCGACCTGTGGCGCAAGATGCTCAATATGCTGTTTGAAACCGGGCATCCGTGGGTGACCTTCAAAGACGCCTGCAACGTGCGCTCGCCCCAGCAGCATGTGGGGGTGGTGCATTCATCCAATTTGTGCACCGAGATCACCCTTAACACCAGCGACAGCGAAACCGCCGTCTGCAACCTGGGTTCAGTCAACCTGTTGCAGCACATCAAAGACGGCGCCCTGGATCAAGAAAAGCTCAAGCGAACCATCACCACGGCCATGCGCATGCTGGACAACGTGATTGATATCAACTACTACGCGGTACGCAAAGCGCGCGACTCCAACTTGCGCCACCGCCCAGTGGGCCTGGGCATCATGTCGTTTCAGGACTGCTTGTACAGCTTGCGCATACCCTATGCCAGCCAGGCGGCGGTGGATTTTGCCGATCAATCGATGGAAGCGGTGTGCTATCACGCGTACTGGGCCTCGACCGAGCTGGCGCGCGAGCGCGGCAGCTACAGCAGCTACCGGGGTTCGCTGTGGTCACAAGGCATTTTGCCGCTGGACACGCTGGAACTATTGGCCAAGCAGCGCGGCGGCTATATCGAAGTGGACCGCTCCAGCACGCTGGACTGGGACGGTTTGCGCCAAAAAATTGCCAAGGACGGCATGCGCAACTCCAATTGCGTGGCCATAGCGCCCACAGCCACCATTTCTAATATCGTCGGGGTGGACGCGTCAATAGAACCCTCATTCGGCAACTTGTCGGTCAAATCCAACTTGTCGGGCGAATTCACCGTCATTAACGGCTACTTGGTGCACGACCTCAAGCGTCTAGGCCTGTGGGACGACGTGATGGTGATGGATCTGAAGCATTTCGACGGCTCTTTAGCGCCCATAGACCGTGTGCCGCAAGAGGTTAAGGCCTTGTATGCGACCGCCTTTGAAATCGAGCCCGTGTGGTTGGTGGAGGCCGCTGCGCGGCGCCAGAAATGGATAGACCAAGCCCAGTCGCTGAATATTTACATGGCGGGCGCCTCTGGCAAAACATTGGATGAAACCTATAAATTGGCCTGGTTGCGCGGTCTAAAAACCACCTATTACCTGCGTACCGTAGGCGCTACCCACGCCGAAAAGTCAACAGGCCGAGCCGGACAAATGAATTCCGTATCCAGTGGTCAAACGGCGGCTGAAATAAGCGCAGCCACCACGCAGGCATCTACACCCGCAACGGATATCAAGTTTTGCGCCATTGACGATCCCGGTTGCGAAGCCTGCCAGTGAAATGAGCGGCAACGCTTCGTGAGACCTTATCCGGCCTGTGAGCAGCAACGGTATGGTTTTATGCGCTGAAGTTCTTTTCATTTCCTACTATTACACCGATAATATGAGAATAGGAATTTTTTATGTTGACCTGGGACGAAGAAGTTAAACCCACCTTGCGCGCGGTACCGGCGGTCCCGATGAATACAGCTTTCATCGCCCATGCCGCCCATGCGTCTCAAACCCCTCAGTTGGCGCCTGATGCGTTGGCGCAACCTGGCTTGAAGAGCGGTAATCACGCCACCCTGCCCGGTAACCCGGCGTCCACGCACAGAAGGGTGAATGCAGCGGATAAGCGCATCATCAACGGCCGCACCGATGTCAATCAGTTGGTGCCGTTCAAATACAAATGGGCCTGGGAAAAGTACTTATCGTCCTGCGCCAATCACTGGATGCCGCAAGAGGTCAATATGACGCGCGACATCGCGTTGTGGAAAGACCCCAAGGGTCTGACCGAGGACGAGCGCCGTCTGGTCAAGCGCAACCTGGGTTTTTTCGTCACCGCCGACTCGCTGGCGGCCAACAATATCGTGTTGGGCAGTTATCGCCATATCACCGCACCGGAATGTCGCCAGTTCTTGCTGCGCCAGGCGTTTGAAGAGGCCATCCATACCCACGCCTACCAGTACATCGTCGAATCCTTGGGGCTAGACGAGGGTGAGATTTTCAACGCCTACCATGAAGTCGAATCTATTCGCAACAAAGATGAATTTTTGATTCCATTCATCGATACCCTCACCAATCCGCATTTCAAGACCGGCACGCAGGAGAACGATCAAAAGCTGTTGAAGTCGCTGATTGTTTTTGCCTGCCTGATGGAGGGTTTGTTTTTCTACGTCGGGTTCACCCAAATTCTCGCGCTGGGGCGTCAAAATAAAATGACGGGGGCTGCCGAGCAGTACCAATATATCTTGCGCGATGAATCCATGCACTGCAATTTTGGCATTGATCTCATCAACCAGATCAAGCTGGAAAATCCCCAGTTGTGGACGGCAGCGTTCAAAGCGGATATTGTGGAGTTGTTCAAGCAAGCGGTGGATTTGGAATACCGTTACGCAGAAGACACCATGCCGCGCGGGGTATTGGGCTTGAATGCCTCCATGTTCAAATCTTACCTACGCTATATTGCCAATCGCCGTGCCATTCAAATCGGGCTGGAGCCCTTGTTCCCCACCGAGGAAAACCCTTTCCCCTGGATGAGTGAAATGATCGATTTGAAGAAGGAACGCAACTTTTTCGAAACACGCGTAATCGAGTACCAATCGGGTGGCGCCCTGCAATGGGATTAATACGCTTCCGAACCGCATTGACTGCCCCAGCGCCCAATGGCATGGGTTTTGGCTTTGCGCCCCTGTTCATCCAGCTGGGTTTGATGCCCAACTTGATGAATCGCTTCGTTCTATTCAATCCCAACGAAGTGCTCTTTGCAATCTGACCAAGGAGAAATGAAATGGCAACTGCGAAAACCCCGGCTACGGCCACTAAGAAGGCAAGCCCCGTGAAAAAGGCGGCAACCAAGGCCGCTGCTCCGGCAGCTAAAAAGGCAGCACCTGCGGCCAAAGCAGCCGCTCCGGCAGCCAAAAAGGCGGCTCCTGCGGCCAAGGCGGCGGCTCCGGTAGCCAAAAAGGCAGCACCCGTAGCGAAGGCAGCGGCCCCAGCCAAAAAGGCAGCACCCGCCGTGAAGGCAGCGGCTCCAGCAGCAAAAAAGGCAGCGCCCGCAGCGAAGAAAGCGGCTCCAGCAGCAAAAAAGGCAGCACCCGTAGTCAAGACGGCGGCCCCAGCGGCAAAAAAAGCAGCTCCAGCAGCAAAAAAAGCGGCACCCGCAGTCAAGGCAGCGGCCCCGGCGGCAAAAAAAGCAGCCCCAGTAGCAAAAAAGGCCGAGAAAAAGCCAGCCGCCAAAAAGACCGCGAGTGCGTCCGTTGGAAAAACAGCCCCAGCTGCGCAGACCACGCTCAACCCACAAGCGGCCTGGCCTTTTCCCACCGCCAGCAAGCCCTGATTCTGGGTGCGACTGGCCCAACAAGCCCGACACGCTGTCGGGCGTTGGGCCGGTGCCACCAGTCAACTGTTGGCATGCGCGGCGCTATGGTCGGCGCTACCACGCGGCGTTTCGCCACGGCCGCTGTCTTATTGCTTTATAAGTCCAGCGCCCCGCGGTCTAGCAGGTAGTTTTGGCCTCCCCGCTGTGCGATTTTGACAGCCGCCACTTGGCTGCCTAACCCGGCACAACGCAACAGCGGCCATGACCGCTCCAGGCCGTACAACAAGGCCGCGCGGTAGGCGTCGCCGCAGCCGGTAGGGTCTCGTACAGCAGTGGGCTGCACCGCAGCCACTGGTGTGCACCTGCCATCTATCCAGACTTCGCTGCCGTGTGCACCCAGAGTCACCACCAGGCCCTGCACGCGCCTAGAAATATCGGCGCAACTCCAACCCGTGCGCTCACACAGCATTTTTCCCTCGTAATCGTTCACGCTGACCCAGCTAGCCAGGCTGATGAACTGCGCCAGCTCGTCGCCGTTGAACAGGGGCAAGCCCTGGCCTGGATCGAATACAAAAGGGATACCCAGCGCCTGGAACTGCTGGGCATGCTGCAACATGGCCTCGCGGCCATCGGGCGAAATGATGCCAATACGGGCCTGATCCATCGCCTCTACGCGGCTGGTATGCGCATAAGTCATAGCGCCCGGATGAAACGCCGTGATTTGATTGTTGTCGCGGTCGGTCATGATCAGGGCCTGCGCGGTGTAGGTGTCGGCGATTTGGCGCACCAAGCCGGTATCAATACCCAAGTCGCGCAGGCGCTGCAAATAGTCTGAGCCATCATGGCCCACCGTTGCCATCGGCAGGGGATCACCGCCCAGCGCGCGCAAACCGTAGGCGATGTTTCCGGCACAGCCGCCGTATTCGCGCCGCAGCGTGGGCACCAGAAAAGACACGTTGAGAATATGCAGTTGGTCGGGCAATATTTGCTCGGCAAACCGCCCCTCAAAGCTCATGATGGTGTCAAAGGCTAAAGAACCGCAGATGATGGCAGCCATAGAGAGACAGGAATAAACCTATTCAAGGGTAAAACGCGAGCAAGCGGTAGCCTGCCACGCGCGAAGGATCCAGCTTCACGTCGATACCGGCGGTCAGCGCCCATTCCCCACCGGCAGCAATCGCCTCGGGTGCATGAGCAATTTCTGAGGCTTGTATCACCCGGCGCAGGGTCGCTTGCCCCGCCAAGTCCAACACCGTCAATTCCAGGGCTGGCACGGCCAGGGGCCAGTCCGCCCGGTTGTGAATGACCGCCGCCAGGCGATACAAGGGATGGTGAACGGTGCGAAATTCCGAGCTGTCAATCGTCAGCGAGTCGATCTGCCGCAAGGGTGAAATACGACAACCGAGTGGTACGCACAGCTGCTGCATGGGCGCTTGCCAAGCGGGCATCCAGCTCGCCAGGCGGTCGCGCTCGTGAAATACCACCTGAGCGATGAATCCCAGGCTCAGCCCCATTGCCATCAGAGACAGCAGCAGCGTGCGCACGCGCTGCCCACCCGTTGCGGATGAACGCAGAAAAGACGGGGTGGGGGCCGCCTCGGGCGCGTCTGACGCTTCAGGCGTATCCGTCACGTCGGGCGTATCGGTCGGGGGCAGTGCCTCCATTGGCTCCAGCCACGGCTCCGGTGTAGATGGCGGCATTGACGGGCCATTCACGTCCAGCTTCAAACCATCCTCCGCCGAGTCAGGAGCATGTTCCAGCCCCGACGGAAATTCAGACAAAGCGATATCGGGGATGTGCAGAGAAGCGGACTGCGGAGTGGTCTCGGTGTACGCGGGATGCCGCTGCATAGGTGAGGGGCCCGACTCCAGCGCCTTGTGAGAAACCGGTTCGGCTTGTAAATGAGCCGTCGCCTCAAACACCTGCGCACAATAGCCGCAGCGCACCCAGCCGTCCGAAATTTTGAGCTGGTCAGGCACCACCTTGAAGGTCGTACTGCAAGCCGGACAGCAGGTAAATAGGCTCATCTCGGGGGCATTGTAGAGGCCGGGTACGGCTGGGCAGTCAGCGCTGGGCTGTCATCAAAACCCAGCCCTCTTGCAGGCCCGCTACCTGCAAGCGACCATACGGCGCATAGGCCTGTATCAGCTCATCGGCCTGGCGCTCCAAAATACCGGCCAACACCAAGTGACCCCGCACGCGCACGCGTGCCCATAGCAGCGGCGCCAACACTTTTAAGGGTGTGGCCAAAATATTCGCCAGCACCAAGTCGTATTGCACATCCACCGGCGCCAGCAAGCCCGCGCAAACCGACACGCCATTGGCGCGGGCATTCAGGCTGGTCGCTTCGATGGCAGCGGGGTCTATGTCTAGCGCGTCCACCCGGCTCGCACCATGCAAGGCAGCGGCAATGGCCAAAATACCCGAACCGCAGCCGTAATCCAGCACCGCCAATTGCTGTACCGAATGCCGCGCAATCCAGCGCAAGCACATGCGGGTGGTCGGGTGGGTGCCGGTACCAAAGGCCATACCAGGGTCTAGGCGGATGACGCGCTCGGCTTGGGCTGGCGGGCTGTGCCAGGTCGGAACGATCCAAAATGCGGGCGTGATCTCCACCGGGCCGAACTGGGCTTGGGTCAGGCGCACCCAATCTTGGTCGGGCAGCGGCTGCACACCCAGCACCTGCGCTTGCACAAAAAAATCTTGCAAGGGCAGCAAAGCAGCCGCTTGCTGCGCCTGATTTGCATCGCTAAAAAGCGCGGTCACCAACGAGCGCTGCCAGCCCGCTCGCGGCAGTGGCAAGCCGGGCTCACCGAACAATGCCTGCTCCGCTGGCGTATGGGCATCGGCATCCTCCACGGAAACGCTCAAGGCGTCTAGCGCCTCCAAGGCGTCGGCCAGCGGCTCCACCGTAGCCTGGGCACAGGCCAGACGAAGTTCAAAAACGGGCATGAAGGTCTCGTGCGGGAAGCCAGCGCCGCGCTTAACGCTGGTGCTGACTGAGCCAATGTTCCAAGTAATGGATATTGGTTCCGCCCTCGCAGAATTTGGCGTCCACCATCAGTTCTCGGTGCAGCGCGATATTGGTGTGAATGCCCTCGACCAGGGTTTCGCCCAGCGCGGAGCGCATGCGCGCCAAGGCTTGTGGCCTGTCGTCACCATGCACAATGATTTTGCCAATCATGGAGTCGTAGTTGGGCGGCACCGTGTAGTTGGTGTACAGGTGCGAGTCCACCCGCACGCCAGGCCCGCCGGGGGCGTGCCACAGGCTGACCCGACCGGGTGAGGGTACAAACTTGTACGGATCTTCGGCATTCAAGCGGCACTCGATGGCATGGCCACGAATTTGAATTTGACGCTGGACAAAGGGCAGCTTTTCACCGCTGGCGACCATGATTTGTGATTTCACAATGTCGATGCCGGTAATCATTTCCGTTACCGGATGTTCCACCTGCACGCGGGTATTCATTTCGATGAAATAGAACTCGCCGTCCTCATACAAAAACTCGAAGGTGCCTGCACCCCGGTAGTCGATGCGCTTGCATGCGGCCACGCAGCGCTCGCCCAAACGCTCGATCAGCTTGCGGGCAATGCCTGGGGCGGGCGCTTCTTCAATGATTTTCTGGTGGCGCCGCTGCATGGAGCAGTCCCGCTCGCCCAGGTACACCGCGTTGCGGTGCTGATCGGCCAGAATTTGAATCTCGATATGGCGCGGATTCTGAAGAAACTTCTCCATGTACACCGCCGGATTGCCAAATGCCGCCTTGGCCTCCGCCTTGGTCATCTGCACCGCATTCACCAGCGCCGCCTCGGTATGCACCACGCGCATGCCACGGCCACCGCCACCGCCAGCGGCCTTGATGATGACCGGATAACCCACCGCACGGCCGATACGGCGCAACTCAGCCGGATCATCGGGCAAAGCCCCCTCAGACCCCGGCACGGTGGGAACCCCCGCTTTAATCATCGCCTGCTTGGCCGACACCTTGTCACCCATGAGGCGAATGGATTCGGCGCTCGGGCCTATGAATTTAAAACCGCTTTTCTCGACCCGTTCGGCGAAATCGGCGTTCTCACTCAAAAACCCATAGCCGGGGTGAATGGCCTCGGCGTCGGTCACCTCCGCAGCCGAGATGATGGCGGGCATGCTGAGATAGCTGGCCGAAGAAGCCGCCGGCCCAATGCAAACCGCTTCGTCGGCCAGTTTGATGTACTTGGCCTCACGGTCGGCCTCGGAATACACCATCACCGCCTGGATGCCCATTTCCCGACATGCGCGCTGAATGCGCAATGCAATCTCGCCGCGGTTAGCGATCAGTATCTTTTTGAACATGACAGCCCTGCGATGTTCACTCGATCACGAAAAGAGGCTGGCCGTACTCCACCGCCTGGCCATTTTCGGCCAGCACCTGGGTGATGGTACCGGCGCGATCCGCCTCGATTTCATTCAGGATTTTCATGGCCTCAATGATGCAAACCGTGTCGCCCGGTTTGACCACCGTGCCTAGCTGCACAAACTCAGCCGCCCCTGGGCTGGCGGAACGGTAGAAGGTACCCACCATGGGGGACTTGACTCGGTGTGCGGTATCGACATCTACAGCTTGCGCCACCGGTTGCTGTACCACGGGTGGCAGCGGCGCGACCGGGGCGCTTGGCGCCGCAGCCACCACGCCCACTGGCGTCGCCTTCACAATGCGCACCCTGCCCTCGGCCTCGGTGATTTCCAGTTCCGACACATTGGAGTCAGAGACCAAATCGATCAAAGTTTTTAGTTTGCGCAAATCCATGCTGAACCCCGTACGATATGTTTGCATTTGTAGCTAAAAAGCACAAACAGCCAATATTTTTCCTAGCTGATTATGGCACACCCGGCATTTTTTCAGAGGCTTTTCTCAGGCCATGCTCACCCACTGGGTCAGCTCCTCACTGGAGACCCGACCCAGTTTGCGTGCCAATACCGCCCCCCCGCGCCCAAAAACCACGCTGAACGGCAAGGCGCCGCCGGTGTTACCCAAGCGGATGGACAGGTCGGTACCGTCCAGACCGGCCATACCGACCAAAAAACTCACGCCCGCACGAGCCAAAAAGGCCCGCACGGCGCTCGGTTGATCGACTGCCAAACCCAGCACTTGCCAGCCCTTTGCTGCATTTTGCTTGTAGAAACTCTCCAATAACGGCAATTCGTCCACACAGGGCGGGCACCAGGTGGCCCAAAAGTTGACCAACACGGGGCGGCCTCGTAGCGTCTGCATAGACAGCGAAGACCCCGTCGGGGTATCAAAGCTCAAGCCCCAAATAGGGTCGGCAGGATCTGCCGCAGCGGGCTGTGTGCGCTGCCACGCAGCCAGCCCCAGACCCGCCAGCCCACAAGCCACGGCCACCCCGCCGTACACATACATCCGTCTGTTCACCTGGTTTCCAATCCATTCCAGCGTTCACGCAACACGGCCAGCGATGCTCGCGGCAAGCGGCCCTGGGCATCCGGCTTGAGCGCACCCCGCAAATCCGCATGGTCGTACACCAGCAGGTGAACGGCAACTGGTCGCGGCCAAGCGGGTTGGCGCTCAAAAACCGTCAAGGCATCCACGACTTCTCCACGAAAACCCGTCACTGCGCCCACTTGGTAGTCTAAGCGCATGTCAATTAGCGCGATTTCGGCGCTTTTTGAATCGTCGCAAAACAGCTGAATATAAATGTCTGACCAACGTGTCGCGGTTCCGTACCAAACCGCACCGCCCAAATGGGGGCGAAACGCCGCCATGCGCTGCATCCAACCCATTGCCATGCGACGCAGCACCACCAACTCCTGGGCTTGGGTGTCGGCGCAGAACAAAGCAATATGCTCGCGCACCGCCTGCTCCACCTCGTCGTTGGATGGCAAGCCCGTGCGTGCGTCGCAGCCCAAATCGGCGGCGGCGGCGCGCTTGGCCGGGCCGTATTCCATGCCCTCCTCCACCACCCGGCGCGCGGCGGCGGCGGCGAGTTCGGCTTTGAGCGGATCGAATCGGTTCATGGGGCGATTTTGCATGGATTGCTGCGTCGATGGGCTTTCTACAATCGCGCCCCATGCACATTCACATCCTGGGTATTTGCGGCAGCTTCATGGGGGGCTTGGCGGTGCTGGCGCAGGCCTCGGGCCATCGTGTAACCGGCTGCGACCAGGGCGTTTATCCGCCCATGAGCGAGCAGTTGCGCGCGCTAGGTATCGATTTAGTCGAGGGTTTTGGTACCGAGCAGTTGGCGCTGCGGCCCGATCTGTGGGTGATTGGCAATGCCATCTCACGCGGCAACCCGCTGTTGGAGGCGATTCTGAATGCCAATTTGCGCTATGCCAGCGGGCCGCAGTGGCTGGCCGAACAGGTGCTGGCCGGGCAACATGTGTTGGCTGTGGCGGGCACCCATGGCAAAACCACCACCACGGCCATGCTGGCCTGGGTGCTGGAGCAGGCGGGCCTGGCGCCGGGTTTTTTAATTGGCGGCGTACCGCTGAACTTTGGCGTGTCGGCCCGGCTGGGCGCGGGCCAATATTTCGTCATTGAGGCCGATGAGTACGACACCGCGTTTTTTGATAAGCGCAGCAAGTTTGTGCACTACCGGCCGCGCACCGTGGTGCTAAACAACCTGGAGTTTGACCACGCCGACATTTTTGATAACTTGGCTGCCATCGAGCGCCAGTTTCACCACCTGGTGCGAACCGTCCCCACCCAGGGGCGCGTGGTGGCCAATGCGCTGGAGCCCGCGCTGCAACGGGTGCTGGCGCAGGGCTGCTGGAGCGAAACCCTGTGGTTTGGTGGAGAGGCTTTCGGCAGCCGGGGCGAGGCGGGCGATTTTGAGGTGCTGGTACACGGCCAGGCCGTAGCCCGCGTGCAATGGCCTTTGCTGGGGCGGCACAACCAGTTGAACGCGCTGGCCTGCCTTGCAGCAGCCGCCCATGTGGGCGTGAGCCCCGCAGCAGGTGCGCAGGCGCTGGCCCGCTTTGCGAATGCCAAGCGGCGCATGGAGGTGCGCGGCCAGGTGGCGCGCACAGGTGGCGTTATCACGGTGTATGACGACTTCGCCCACCACCCCACAGCCATTCGCACCACGCTGGACGGTTTGCGCCAGGCGCTAGGCGATACGGTGCGCATACTGGCCGTATTCGAGCCGCGCAGCAACACCATGAAGCTGGGCGCGATGAAGGCGCTGCTGCCCGCCGCCCTACACAGCGCGGACCTGGCGTTTTGCAACACGCAGGGCTTGACTTGGGATGCCGCGCAAGCCTTGGCGCCCTTGGGCCACAAGGCCCAGGTGGCCGACGGTGTGGACGCCCTGCTGCCCCAGGTGCTGGCGCACGTTCAGCCGGGCGACCACATCGTGTGCATGAGCAATGGCGGCTTTGACAACATCCACCAGCGGCTGCTGCACGCGCTACAGCTTCGGCCTTGAGCCTGTCTTTGAAACCCGTTAAGCGAGAAGGCGTCTTTCGGCTAGGCGTTTTTTCAGCAAGGCCTCAGTCGGCCTTGCTTCAACCTAGAAACCGCAGTTGGACGCGCCCGAGTGTGCCGCCATGGGCTGGCCTGGCAAGGCGCGACGACGCGGCTGGCTGATGCCAGCAAGGAGGAGCAACACCGCCAGGGCATCCCAGGG
>Ga0136644_10000650_pt1 | contig 27778 bp, 22 predicted proteins | sample C_130820_EF_Meta_FD_94780 | JGI IMG/M metagenome (GOLD analysis project Ga0136644, IMG submission 94780) | Freshwater microbial communities from Lake Croche, Canada to study carbon cycling - C_130820_EF_MetaG (v2) (version 2) | ecosystem: Environmental > Aquatic > Freshwater > Lake | place...
CTTTGGGAACTTGGTACCACTGGAGTAACAACAGTAAATCTCAAAGCTGGGGCACCGATGTACACACTTATGTCGTTGAAGCCGACACGGCTTCAACCGCCCTATTAAATGTGATCGATCGCACTTACACCAACAACAATCTACTGGATATCACCAGCCAAATTCGATACAAATTAACTTCAACTGGCACTTTGGAGTGGTACTCCGTAACCATTGACTTTGCCAACAACAAGGGCCACTTATTTTTACAGTGATCACATCAAAGCCCTGAGCGCCAGCATCCCGCCGCTGACCACCAAAAGGCCGCAAATGATTTGTCGCAATCTGGCCACGGGCACACGGTGGGCCACGCGGTGACCTGACCAGACGCCGCCCATCGCCATCGGCACCAAAACCAGCCAACGCGACCACAGGTCGGGGCTGGACAAGCGGCTATCCCATACAATGCCGCTGAGCACGGTGCTGGCGGCCACAGTGATGATCATCGGAGTGCTGGCCCGCATGGCCTGTATGTCTGGCACGCGGCGTGACAGCCAAGCCACCACCAAGGGTCCTGCGGTACCAAACATCATTTCCACCACGCCCACTGCAGTGCCCACGCCGTAAGCCCAGCGGGGTGCCACAGGGGCTCGCGCTGCGGCTGGCTGACGCAAGGCATTCAAACCCACCAGGGCGACATACACCCCAAGCACCAGCAAGGGCCAGCTGGAGTGCACCTCATGGGTAAGCCACAGGCCGAGCATGCTGCCCACCACCAGGCCCGGCAGCAGGCGGATCAACTCCTTCCACTGCACTTGCCGCCAGTTCAACCCGCTGTGAAACATCGAGGCCGGTACGTCCATGAGCAGGGTCAGCGCCACCACCTCGGGTAAAGGCCAGCGCCAAGACAACAGCGGCACGATGACCAGCGCCGAGCCAAAGCCGGTCAAACCCAGCACCGCATAGCCCAAACCCACCACACACAGCGGGTAAATCCATTCTTGCATTGTGATTTCCTTCAACTGTGTGAGCATACCTGTGGGCAATGCACGGGTTTGAGGGTCTGCCCCTCTTTTCGGCTGCTGACAAATCGTTTAATCTGGCATTTTTCAGAACCCCGTAAAGGCCCCCATGAACGCCCCACGCGAAACTTTTGTACACGACAAAATCCAGGCACTGCAAAGCCAGGCCGATGAATTCATCGCCGTTCGCCGTGACATCCACAAGCACCCCGAAATGGGCTACAAAGAGTACCGCACCAGCGATCTGGTGGCCGAACAACTCACCGCTTGGGGCTACCAGGTCGAGCGTGGACTGGGTGGCACCGGCCTGGTGGGTCAATTGAAACGCGGCACAGGCACCAAATCCATTGGCATCCGCGCCGACATGGACGCACTGCCCATCGACGAAGCCACGGGTCTGCCCTACGCCAGTTGCAACACCGGCATCATGCATGCCTGCGGTCATGACGGGCACACCGCCATGTTGCTGTCTGCCGCCAAACACATTGCGCAAAAAGGCCAGTTTTCGGGCACGGTGAATTTGATTTTCCAACCCGCCGAAGAAGGCCTGGGCGGCGCGGTCAAAATGATGGAAGACGGGTTGTTCACCAAATACCCCTGCAACGCGATTTTTGCGATGCACAACATGCCCAGCCACCCGCAGGGTCAACTGGTGTTTCGCGATGGCTCGGCCATGGCCTCGTCTGACAATGTAACCATCACTCTCGAAGGCATTGGTGGGCACGGGGCGATTCCACACAAGGCTTCGGATTCCATCGTGGCAGGCTCGGCCATTGTGCTGGGCTTGCAAACCATTGTCTCGCGCAATGTGGACCCCTTGGAGATGGCCGTCATCACCGTAGGCGCCTTCAATGCCGGCACGGCCAACAATGTGATTCCGCAAACCTGCACCTTAAAGCTGAGCGTGCGCTCGCTCAACCGCGAAGTGCGCGAACTGCTGGAAGTGCGCATCAAAGAACTGGTGCACGCCCAAGCCCAAAGCTACGGCATCAAGGCCCACATCGATTACCAGCGCGGTTACGCCGTTTTGGTCAACAGTTTGGCCGAAACCGACTTTGCCCGCGATGTAGGCGAAGAACTCGTTGGCGCAGCCAACGTCACCCGCCAAGGGCGCGCGCTGACGGGCAGCGAAGACTTTGCCTTCATGCTGGAAAAAGTGCCCGGCTGCTACCTCTTGATTGGCAATGGCGACGGCACTGGCGACGGACACGGCGCCTGCATGGTGCACAATCCTGGTTACGATTTCAACGATGGCAATGTAGCCATCGGATCGGCTTATTGGAGCTTGCTGGTCGAGCGGTTTTTGCCAGCCTGAACATGAAAGACATCAAATGAAAAGACGTGAACTGCTGCAAGTAGGCGGCGCATTGGTGGTGCCCGCTTGGGCGCAAGCGCAAGACAAATTTCCCAGCAAAGCCATTACCTGGATCTGCCCCTACGCTGCGGGTGGCAACGCCGACTCGCGCTCGCGCCAAGTCGCCAAGGCCATGACCACCGTGTTGGGCCAACCCATCATCATCGACAACAAAGCCGGCGCGGGTGGCAACATTGGCACCGAAGCCATTGCCCGCGGCAAGCCCGATGGCTATACCTTGGGCATGGGTAATTTTGCGCCCCTGGCTGTCAACCAAGCTTTGTTCAAGAAACTCAATTTCGATCCCCAAAACGATCTGACGCCCATTTGTTTGATTGAGCGGGGTCCCTTGATCTTGATGGTGCGCAACGACTCCCCTTTCAAAACGGTCAAAGACATTGTGGCCGCGGCCAAAGCAGAACCCGGTAAATTGAGCTATGCCTCTGGGGGCATTGGCGGTTCACACCACCTGAGCGGTGCATTGTTTGAACATTCCGCTGGCATTGACATGATCCACGCACCCTACAAAAGCGGCTCTGCCGGCGCGACGGATCTGATGGGCGGTCAAGTGCAAATGATGTTTGAGCAGATGTACACCGCCATGCCCTCCATCAAAGCTGGGCGTCTGCGCGCGCTGGCCATCACCAGCAAGAACCGTTCACCTCTGGCCCCCGACATTCCGACCATGGGTGAACAAGGTTTTCCGGCTGTCGAAGTGATGAATTGGCAAGGCCTGATCGGCCCCAAAGGCATGTCCCCCGAGTTGATCAAACAACTCAATGCGGCTTGCAACAAGGCGTTACAAGACCCCGATGTGAAAGAAAAGATCCTCAGCCAAGGCAATGAACTCGGCGGCGGCACGCCCGAGCAGTTTGCCGCACTCATCAAGTCCGAAGCGCCCCGCTGGGCCAAGGTGGTGCGGGACGCGAAAATCGAACCTGAATGAAGGGCCGAAAGGCCTGCCTCAAAGACCTATGCGGCGATCAACTGCCGCATCAGGTCATTCAATCGGGTGCCTGAATGAATCAAATCACCGAGCACCGAGAAATGGTTCAAGCCCGGCAAGGCCTCACAAACCGGGACCGCACGCGGTCCCCAAGTTTGGTGAATCAATCGGTTCTGACGCAAAAATTCGGGGCTCTCATCACCACCGGCCACCGTGTACAGCACGCGCTGACGAGGTGATGCCCACAGCGCGGGGCTGGCCATCTTGACGTGCTTGGGTGTCAAATGCAATGACGCTTGAATGAAAGGCGCTTTGCGCACAGCGGTCAGGTCAAACAAACCCGAAATCGACAAAGCCTTGCGCACCAAATGCGTCGGCAGTTTCTTGTCCACCACTTTCCAATCGCAGGCCAACAACATGGCTGCCAAATGTCCACCCGCCGAGTGCCCGGCCAGCGTGATGCGCTTCGGATCACCGCCATAGGCCGCAATGTGCCGATGTGTCCATGCCAAGGCATGGGCCATTTGCAAGCCGATGTCCGGCACGGTCACGGCTTGGCCTTGGGTTTCAGGACACAAAGCATAGTTCAGGATCACCACACAAGCGCCCATGGCCAACAATGCAGGCGCTACAAATGAATGGTCTGCTTTATCCAGACTGCGCCAATAACCCCCGTGAATAAAAACCACCACCGGGGCATTGGGGTTTTGAGCCGGAAAAATGTCCAGTGTCTCATTCAGCCCGGTTCCATAGGCCACATCCAAGCTGCATTGAAGCTGCTGGCGCGCTGCTGCAGACGCGCTTTGCCAGCGTGCGAAGTGATCCGCAAAGTCCGGCACCAAAGCACGGTTGTTGTACATGCTGTCGAACCAGGCAGGGGTGCCGCGACGCGGGGAAGTGAGGTCAGTTTTGGCGTTCATCCATGTCTCCGAGAGAGGCTCAAATTTTCATTTCCAGCCGCAAGGTGACATTTTGCCAATTGCGGGTGGTTGTTCGGGCGATTTCAGAAACACCATTGCCGATGTAACTTGAGCCGGTGATGTAGTCCGACGGGGTCAAGTTGCTCACCGTCAAGCGAACCGCCGTGGCGGCCGAGTAACGCCAAAGTCCGTAAACGTCGACCACTTTCTTCGCGCCTTGGTAGGCGGACTGAGTTTCGCTCAAGCGGGTCGAATAGTCTGGGTTGAAGTTGTAGTTACCACCCACCGTGAAGGGCGCGCTGCGAAAGCGGTAGTCGGCCCCCACATTGGCGGTCATGTCGGGTTGCTGATCGAGTCGGTTGTTGGGGCCGGGCACGTCTTTGACCTGCGAGCGGAAAAAGCTCATGTTGCTGCGAATATCCACCGGCAAAGCCTCGGTCCACCATTGGTTCAAGCGGAACTTGGCTTCCAGCTCAATCCCCTGCGTGACGGCATCACCCACGTTTTGGGGGCTGGAGACCCAGCGGTTTTGACCCGGTGCCCATGACGGATTGGCACGCTGATTGATCGAGTAGCGGATCAAATCGGTGATGTTGCGGCGAAACAGATTGGCACTGATCAACCCGCCACCTTCAAAGTAGCGTTCAGCGGCCAAGTCAATCCCGGTGGCCAACTCGGGGCGCAAATCAGGATTGCCTACGCGGTCGGGGCGGGTCGGGCTGTTGGTCTCGCGGGACAGGGCGGGCAAGGCCACCAAGTTGTACAAGGTGGGTGTTTTGTAGCTGCGCGTCAAACTCATCCGAATCTGGTCACGGCTGCCGGGCGCCAGTTTCCAAAGGGCATGGAGCAATGGCGAAAGCACGGCGCTGGTGTTGCGCCGCACCCCATCGCTGCTGGTGCCCGAGGTCACTATATTTTCATACCGCAAGCCCGCATGGGCTGACCATTGCTCATTGAACTTCCACTCGTCTTGGGTGTAAATGGCCCACCGCTTGGTGCTGGCTTTGAGGTCGCCAATGTCGTCGGTGACTGAACTGTTGGCCGTCTCGTCGCGGGTCACCGCTTCGTACTCCAAGCCGCTGACCATTTGATGGCCGTTTTTCAACACCTGGGTCAGCTTGCCAGTCAAACTCGACGACAAGTCTGTGAAATTTTGATTCTCGGCCAAATTGAGCAACAAACCCGTGCTGCCTGACGGCGTTTGATTGAAGTTGTATTTGTAGGTCGAACGGCCCAAACCAAACTTCACCTCCATCAAATCATCGGGGGTCAGGCGGCGATTCCATTGCCCATTCAACCGGGTCATGACGAAGCGGCTTTGGGTGTCCACCATCGCGCTGTCCGTGCGGCTTGAAGCCACACCGCCCACGGTGTCGATTTGCCGCAAATCGGTGCGGCCTTGACTGTTGAAATCGGAGTAAATCACAAAGGGCATCAGCACCAAGCTGGCGCCTTGTTCCCCGCGCCACTGGAGACGGGCATTGGCATGGATGCCTTGGCGATGACCCAGACTGACCGTGTCGCGCACCCGGTCTGAAGCAGACGCAGGCAATGCACCATTGGCATCGGCCGTGGCGTTCGTTCTTGTGGTCACATCATCGGGCTTGCGGGTATCGAAAGACGACAGCGTGAAGGTGCCATTCACCCCCTCAGTCTTCAGGTTATGCACCCAATTGACCTGCTCAGACAGCTTGCCGTGCTCAAAACTGGTGCCCAGCTTGAAGTCATCAGGATTGGCCTTTTGCCCCTCACGAAGCACAATATTGATGGTGCCGGCAATCGCTCGGGCACCGGTTTCAGCGGTGGGCGCGCGCATGATTTCTATTTTTTCGACCTGCTCAGGGGTCAGGCTGTCCACTGAAAAACCTGGCGGAACACGCTGCCCGTCGAGCAAAATTTGGGTGTAACCACCGCCCATGCCGCGCATACGGATGGCGCCGCCACGGCCGGGTGTGCCTTGGATGGTCACGCCCGGCAGCCGCTTGAGGACTTCGCCCAGACTGGCATCGCCTTGCTTGTCGATCTCTTCGCGGCCAATCACAATTTTGGCGGCCGTGGACTCGCGGCGCACTGCGGTGTCGTTGTCGCGGTTGCTTTTGATTTCGACCTCGCCCATGGCTTGCGCAGGTTCTGCTGCACCACTGGTTTGCGAGGCGGCGGCAGTGGCCAAACCCATGCCTAAAAGAATGCCCTGCGCACTCAAAACCAGCAAAGAAGACAAGGGTCTGAAAGTGGGATGAAAGCTGTATAGATCAGGACGTCGCATCGCGCGATTTTGACAGCACTTCAGGTCATGTTAATGACGGCCAGGTAAAGACCCGAGCCAATTCATGACAATGCTCAACTGGCCTCTACAGGCACCGTCTTGAACAAAGCTGCCAGTTTGCGCTTGGGTTTGATGTTGGCGGAAATGCTGCTTCGGGCACCACCTGCCGGCTTCGCCGACTCCCAAACCGGAGCGGCCACATTGGAAGGGGCCTCATAAGGCTTTTCAAAGAACGGATCCCGGTTGATGGGCGCAGGTCTGAAACCGCCTCGGCGCTCACGCGGCGTTTCGTCGCGCGCGTCCGTTGTCTCACGCCCCCAACGTGCGGATTCACGACCCGAATCACGGGAAGAAGAGCGCCGCTCGTAGCCACGGTCTGAACCACCGCGCTCATCTGAACGCGCAGCGCGGTCATCGCCTAAATCAAGGGTCTCGATCTCCAGCTTTTTCTTGATCAGTTTTTCAATGTCGCTGACCAAACGGGTATCGGATGGCGAGACCAAAGTCACTGCCAGACCAGACGCACCCGCCCGCCCGGTTCGGCCAATGCGGTGCACATAGTCTTCGGCATTGAAGGGCACGTCAAAGTTAAACACCGCAGGCACGTCTTTGATGTCCAAGCCCCGCGCGGCCACATCGGTGCAGACCAATAAATCGACTTCACCTTGCTTGAAGGCCTCCAGAGCTTTCAAACGCTCATCTTGCGATTTGTCGCCATGCAAGGCAGTGGTTTTGAGACCATCACGTTCCAAAGAGCGGGCCAATCGGGCACAACCCAATTTGCTGTTCACAAATATAAAGGCCTGTTTGATGCCCCGACTCGTCAGCACATGCTTGACCACACGGCGCTTGTCGTCGTCTTGCGCGGCGTAAAAACGCTGCTCAACGGTGGAGGCGGTTTCATTGGGCCGCGCCACCTCAATGGTCACAGGATTTTGCAAATAGCTGCTGGCCAGTCGCTTGATCTCTGGCGAGAAGGTGGCCGAAAACAGCAATGTGGTCCGCTGCTTGGGCAAAAAGCTCAAAATTCGCTGCAAATCCGGCAAGAACCCAATGTCCAGCATGCGGTCGGCTTCGTCGAGCACCACATACTCCACCTGGTTCAGCACGGCATTTTTGGCTTCGATGTGGTCCAACAATCGACCCGGCGTGGCCACCAAAATTTCTACGCCTCTTTTGAGCTCCAGTGTTTGCGGCTTCATGTCCATGCCACCAAACACCACCGTGCTGCGCATTTGCGTGTATTTGGCGTAGAGCTTGATTTGCTGGGCCACCTGGTCGGCCAATTCACGGGTAGGCAGGAGCACCAAAGCGCGCACCGGATGGCGTGCGGGAGAGGTGGAGCTGTTTTCGTGTTTGAGCAGGCGTTGCAACAAAGGCAGCGAAAACGCCGCCGTTTTGCCGGTCCCGGTCTGGGCTGCGCCCATCACGTCTTGACCGGTCAACACCACAGGAATGGCTTGCGACTGAATCGGCGTCATGGACAAGTAGCCCATTTCGGCGACAGCGCGAGCCAAAGGCTCAGCCAGAGAAAGATTGGAAAAAGAGTCTGTCATTAACTGCGTATTGTCGCATTTTGGCATGGCGCTCCTGATCAAGCCCGATCAGGCCCCCGTGTGGAGCCCATTTCAAACTCAGGCTTTAGGCAAAGTAACGCCCACCTGGCCTTGGTATTTGCCGCCTCGGTCTTTGTAGCTTGTTTCGCAAACCTCGTCACTTTCGAAGAACAAAACCTGCGCGCAACCCTCGCCCGCATAAATTTTGGCGGGCAGCGGCGTGGTGTTGGAGAACTCCAAAGTCACATAGCCCTCCCACTCGGGCTCAAATGGGGTGACGTTCACAATGATCCCGCAACGGGCGTAGGTGCTTTTGCCCAAGCACACTGTCAGCACATTACGGGGAATTCGAAAGTACTCCATTGTTCTGGCCAAAGCAAAACTATTGGGGGGAATAATGCACACATCAGATTCGATGTCGACAAAGCTTTTGGGATCGAAATTTTTCGGGTCCACCACCGTGCTGTAGATGTTGGTGAACACCTTGAATTCAGGCGCGCAACGAATGTCATAACCATAACTGCTGGTGCCATAGCTGACAATTTTTTCGCCTGCCGCATTCTGGCGAACTTGACCCGGCTCAAAAGGCTCGATCATGCCGTGCTCTTGGGCCATGCGGCGAATCCATTTGTCGCTTTTAATGCTCATGCGTTAGTCTTTTCTGTGTGAATAATCGGATTGTAGGATTGGAACAATATTCATTCCTTCAACCCGTCTCAGGCAGCATACTACCCCGTTAACTTGCGCAAAGCATCTGGAACACCCATGAAACGCCGTACTCTTTTACAAGCCAGCCCCGCCCTGCTCGGACTGCCCGAATGGGCTCAAGCCCAAAGTGCTTATCCGAACAAACCCATCAAATACATTGTGCCCGTCGCAGCGGGCGGTGGCTCGGACATGGTCGGCCGCGCACTGTGCGACCGTTTGAGTCGCGTCATGGGACAACCCATGGTGGTCGACAATCTGGGCGGCGGCGGCGGCGTGATTGCCGCCCAAACCACCGCCAGAGCGCCTGCCGATGGCTACACCCTCATGCAAGGCTATGTGGCCACCCATGGCACGGCACCGGCCACACGCAAATTACCTTATGACCCAATGGCCGACTTCACGCCGATTGGCATGATCGGCTCAACACCCAATGTGCTCGTCTGCAACACCAATTTGGCACCGCAAAACATCAAGGCCTTCTTGGAATACATGAAGCAAAACCCGGGCAAGCTGTCTTACGGCTCCGCAGGCGCAGGTTCGCTCACGCACCTGACGGCCGAATTGTTCAAGATGCAAACCAACAGTTTCTTGGTTCACATTCCTTACCGAGGCATCGCGCCAGCCATCACCGACCTGATTGGGGGGCAAACGCAGATGATGTTCCCGGGCCTGGCAGCAGCGCTGCCGCACATTCGCGGCGGACGCATCCGCGCCCTGGCCGTGACCGGCACACAGCGCCATCCCCAACTCAAAGATGTACCGACCCTGGAAGAGGCCGGCCTGAAAGGCTTTGATGCGCAGCAGTGGTACGGCGTGGTGGGACCGGCCAACATGCCGGCCGCGATTGTCAAACAACTCAATGACGGGATGGCAGCCGTCTTGGCGCAACCCGACTTCAAGGACAAACTCAGCGCCGAAGCCGTCGAATTGATGCCCATGAAACCCGCTGAATTTGCGGCTTACATGAAAAAAGACATTGCCCGCTGGACCGCACTGGCCAAGGCACGCAATATCCAACTGGACGCCTGACCAGGTCAGCCCAGTGACCAGGTCAGCCCAGTCATTGCATCGCCCTTTTGCGTGACTTAGCCATAGGAGATCAGTCGCTTATTTGGCGACCTTGCCCTGCACACCCGCCACCAAATAGTTCATCGACAAGATTTGCGGATCAGTCATGGTCTGACCGGCGGGCAGCACCAGCATGCCTTCGTTGTCTGTGATCGGGCCGACAAAGGCTTGCAGCTTGCCGTTGGCCATCTCTTTTTGCTTGGCCAGTACTTCGGCTTGCACCGCTTTGGGTACCTTGGGACCAAAATCGCCCACGCGGACCATGCCTTCTTTGATACCGCCCCACACCTTGCCCGATTGCCATTGGCCTTGCTGCACCGCCTTGACGCGCGCGGCGTAATAAGCACCCCACTCGTGGGTGACTGCGATGATTTGTGCATCGGGTGCGACTTTGCGCATGTCGGAGTGGTAGGCCACCGCCATCTTGCCGCGCTCTTGCGCAGCCGCCATCACCGCCGTGGAGCCGGTGTGAAAAGCAATCACGTCCACGTTTTGGTTGAACAATGCCATCGCGGCGTCACGTTCTTTGGTGGGATCAAACCAGGTGTTGAGCCACACCACTTTGACCTGTGCGCGCGGGTTGACGGAGCGCATACCCAAAGTGAAAGCATTGATGCCCTGCAAGACTTCCGGAATCGGAAAACCCGCCACATAACCGGCCCAGTTGCTGTGCGTCATGCGGCCTGCCGCCACGCCCGCCAGGTAGCGGCCTTCGTAGTAACGCGCATTGGCCACCGCCACATTCGGGGCTGTTTTGTAGCCGGTGATGGACTCGAACTTCACATCCGGAAACTCTTGCGCCACCTTGAGCGTCGGCTCCATGTAACCAAAACTGGGGGTGAAAATGATTTTGTGGCCTTCGCGGGCCAAATCCCGAATCACGCGTTCGGCGTCTGCGCCCTCCGCCACGTTCTCGACAAAAGTGGTTTGAACGGAAGACCCCAAGGCCTTGTCGACCGCTTTGCGGCCCTCTTCGTGTTGACGTGTCCAACCGGCTTCGGTGATGGGCGTGACATACACAAAGCCGGCTTTGAGCGGCTGTGCGGATACGTGGGGGGAAAGCGAAAACAAACAAGCGGCCGCGAAAGCGGCTGCGAGGTTTTTATACATGGTAGTCCTCTACATGGCTCCGGATGAATCAAAAGCAAAGCCCGCCGGAGCGCGGGCTTTGGGGCATTTTACAGACATGACAGCCCGTCGTTTACAACTGCATTAAAGTTAAATGTGTTCAAACGTTCACCCTAGGAGACCAACGCATGCTCGACCCCCAAGCCCGACAATTTTTGGACCTCATGGCTGCCCAAGGTGTGCCCCCCGCCTACACCCTCACAGCTCCGCAAGCACGGCAGGCATATTTGCAGCGCCGCGCCCTGAGCCAGCCGCAGGCCACGCCCGTAGAGGCAACACAAGATCACACGGTGTTGCACAACGGTGTTGCCATCGCGGTGCGTGAATACCGTCCTATGGGCAGTCAGTCGCACGAATCACTGCCCGCACTTTTGTATTTTCACGGCGGCGGCTGGACGGTGGGTGACATTGAAACCCACGACGTGGTCTGCCGTGCCTTGTGCAATGCATCCGGCGGTGCAGTTTTTTCGGTGGACTACCGCTTGGGGCCTGAGGCTCCCTTTCCGGCCGCATATGACGATGCCATGGCGTCCTTTGCATGGGCAGTTGCCAACGCAACTTCGCTGCAGATTGACCCTGCACGCATTGCTGTTGGCGGAGACAGTGCGGGCGGCAACATTGCAGCCGCAATGAGCCTGGGACTGCGCGGCCAAGCGGCGCATCCCGATTTCCAGTTGCTGATATACCCTGCAGTCACCATGCGGCCCGACACGCCGTCTTACCATGCCAATGGCCAAGGCTACATGCTCACCCAAGACGCGATGCGTTGGTACACCGCCAATTACTTGAGTCAAGACCACCATGCCGACGACTGGCGCGCATCTCCCCTGATGGCCTCCTCACACGCTGGACTGCCCGCCGCTTTGGTGCTGACGGCCGGTTTCGATCCTTTGCGCGATGAAGGCCGCTTGTATGCCGACGCCCTGTCGCAAGCCGGCGTTGACACGCAATACGTTTGCTTTGAACGCCAGATACATGGCTTCGTGACCATGGGCAAGCTGATTCGTGAAGCCCATACAGCCCTTGATTTATGTGGCCATGTCCTGAAAAGACATTGGGCAGGTGTATAACAAACAAACTTCCATCGACTGAGAGAATTTGCATGCGTTTGACCGCCATTACCGTGATCATTGCCGCCACTTGGGGCGGCCTTCAAGGGACAGCACAAGCGCAAGCACCTGCCGTTGCCGCAGCCGGTGTTGCAGCCAATCCCCAACGCATCACCCAAGTTGAGGGCATCACCGAATACCGTCTGGCGAACGGCCTGCGGGTGCTGCTGGCGCCCGATGCTTCCAAGCCCACGACCACGGTCAACATCACCTACTTGGTGGGCAGTCGACACGAAAACTATGGCGAAACCGGCATGGCCCACTTGCTGGAGCACATGGTTTTCAAGGGAACGCCCACGCGCAGCAACATCATGCAGGAGCTGGGCAAGCGCGGCATGCATTTCAATGGCACCACGTTTTACGACCGCACCAATTACTTTGAAACCTTTCCTGCCAACGAAGACAACCTGACGTGGGCGCTGGAAATGGAAGCCGACCGCATGGTCAACAGCTTGGTCGCCCGCAAAGACCTGGACACCGAATTCTCGGTGGTGCGCAATGAAATGGAGTCAGGTGAAAACAACCCGGCCCAATCCTTGTGGCAACGCATGGCTTCCACCGCATTCGACTGGCACAACTACGGTAAAAGCACGATCGGCGCACGCACCGATGTCGAAAACGTCAAGATCGAGAACCTGCAAGCTTTTTACCGCCAGTATTACCAACCCGACAACGCGGTATTGCTGGTGGCCGGCAAATTGGATGCCACCGCGACCTTGGCGCAAATTCAGCGCATTTATGGCGCCATCCCCAAACCCACACGCGTTCTGCCCGTGACCTACACGCAAGACCCGGTGCAAGACGGCCCACGCGAAGTCACCGTCAGCCGAGTGGGTGACACCCCATTGGCGGGGGTGCTGTACCACACCGCCGCGGGCAGCCACCCCGATGCAGCGGCTGTAGCGGCGCTCAGCGAAATCTTGGCGGGCACGCCCAATGGACGACTGCACAAAAGCCTGGTGCAAGGCAAAAAAGCCGTCTCTGTCAGTCCTTGGAATTTTGAGCTGGCTGAGACCAGCTACCTGATTTTCATGAGCGAATTGAACAAAGACCAGAAACTGGCCGATGTTCGCAAAGTCATGCTCGACAGCCTTGAAAACATCCAAAAAGCACCGGTCACCGAAAGCGAATTGCGCCGCGCCAAAGCCAGCTTGCTCAGTGAGATCGACAAGACCCTCAACGACCCTGAAAAACTCGCCGTCCAATTGTCCGAATCCATGGCCAACGGCGACTGGCGCTTGTTTTTTGTCAGCCGCGACCGCATCGAAGCACTGACTCTGCAAGACGTGCAACGGGTGGCGCAAAACTACTTCAAAGAGAGCAATCGCACCTATGGCCAGTTTGTGCCCACCAAAACTCCTGACCGCGTCACCCTGCCTGCAGCGGTGAACGTGGCCCATTTGGTGGACAACTACCAAGGCCGCGCTGCCGTGATCGAAGGCGAAAATTTTGACGTCACGCCTGCCCACATCGAAAAACGCACGCTGCGCACCACCCTGACCAACGGCATGAAGCTGGCCCTGACACCGAAAAAAACACGCGGCGAAACCGTCAGCGGTTCGCTGCACTTGAGCCTGGGCGATGAGAAAAACCTGTTCGGCCAAGCCACCACCTCCAGTCTGGTGGCCGACCTGCTGATGCGCGGCACGACAAAAATGAACCGCGCCGACATGGCGGCGAAATTGGACGAACTCAAAACCCAACTCAACATCTCGGGCGGTGGCCAAAACGTGACCGTGCGTTTTGACACCCTGCGCAAAAACTTACCTCAAGTGCTGGATTTGGTGCGCGACGCACTGCGCTCCCCCGCATTTTCTGCGGCTGAATTTGACATGGTGGTGAAAGAACACCTCTCGCAAATCGACAATCAGCGCAATGAACCCCAAGCCCTGGGATCGCAAGCCATTGCCCAAGCCATGGACGTTTACCGCCAAGGTGACGTGCGGGCCTCGCTGAGTTTTGACGAAATGACCACCCGCTTGAAAGCGACAAAACTTGACGAGGTCAAACGCTTTCATGCCCAGTTTTATGGCGCAGACCATGCCGAGTTGGCGCTGGTTGGCGACTTTGACGCCGCTGCTGTGCAAACCCAGCTGCAAGCCTTGTTGGGCAACTGGAAAAGCAAGGCCCACTACGAACGCCTGAGCAGTTTGCCCCGCGCCGCCAAACCCGGCGAAACCACTTTGCAAGCACCCGACAAAGCCAACGCCTTTTACCTGGCCGCCCTGCCCGTCGCGCTGAAAGACGACATGCCCGACTACGTGCCCCTGATGCTGGCCAACAAAGTGCTGGGCGGTGGTGTCAAGTCGCGTCTTTTCGACCGCTTGCGTCAAAAAGACGGCATCAGCTACGGCGCGGGCAGCGGCTTGACGGTCAGCGCTTTCGAAGCCGTCGGCATGCTCAAGCTCTATGCCATTTACGCCCCGAACAATTTGGACAAACTCAAAACCGGCGTGCGTGAAGAACTGGCCCGCTTGGTGCAAGACGGTGTGACCGAACAAGAGTTGAGCGACGCGAAAAAATCGCTACAAGAAGATCGCAAGATTTCCCGCGCTCAAGACGCCTCACTGGCCGCCGGTCTGGCCAGCCAACTGAACACGGGCCGGACCATGGTCTTCACCGAACAAACGGACGCTGCGATCGACAAAGCCAGCCTGGCCGAGGTGAATGCCGCCTTGCGCAAATACATCGACCCCGCCAAGTTCTTGCATGTCTATGCGGGCGACTATGCGGGCATGAAGGCGATGGACAAAAAATAGCCTTAATCCTGCTCAGAAAACCCCTGAAAGCATTGCTGGAGTTCGTGCATCCAAGCCTGCTTTTTCGCCTCACTGGCAAAGCTGGCCTGAATGCTGTTGGCAGCTAGCTGGTAGGCATGCTGTCCACTCAGATGCAACGCAGCAAAAGTTTGCAGGTAATTGTCATTCAGGTAGCCGCCAAAATAAGCCGGATCATCTGAGTTGATGGTGACGCACAGCCCGGCATCCAGCATCCGACCCAGGGTGTGATTGCTCAAATGGTTGAACACACAGAGCTTGAGATTCGACAGCGGACAGACTGTCAGCGGCATCTGAGTGTCGGCCAAACGCTTCATCAGGGCGGCATCGTGAATCGCCTGCACGCCGTGGTCAATGCGCTCGACTTTCAAAATGTCGAGCGCGCTCCAGATGTAAGCAGCTGGCCCTTCCTCCCCGGCGTGGGCCACCACATGCAAGCCCTGCGCGCGTGCGCGGGCAAATACGTGAGCGAACTTTTCAGGTGGATTTCCAACTTCGCTGGAATCCAGCCCCACGCCGATGAATTGGTCCCGCCAAGGCAGGGCCTCTTCCAATGTGGCCATCGCATCGTCCGCTGACAAATGGCGCAGAAAACACAGAATCAAATCGGCGCTGATGCCCCATTGCGCCTGGGCATCCACGCAAGCCCGATGCAGGCCTGCCATGACCGCACCCATGGTCACGCCTCGGGCTGTGTGCGTTTGCGGGTCAAAAAATAATTCAGCGCGCACCACATGGTCCGCAGCGGCCTTTGCAAAATAGGCCATGGCCATGTCGTAAAAATCCTGCTCGTGCAGCAACACACTGGCACCGGCGTAATACACATCCAAAAAATTTTGCAAATTGCTGAAAGCGTAGGCACTGCGAAGGGCCTCGACGTTGGCATAAGGCAAGGTCAGTCCATTGCGCTTGGCCAGCGCAAAGATCAATTCCGGCTCGAGCGAGCCTTCAATGTGGATATGCAACTCGGCCTTGGGCATGGCCTTGAGTAAAGAAGGCAGAAGGTGAGGGGCAATTGCTTGGACTTTGAACATTTTTGTCTCCCGGTAAGTCGCCCTATGTTACTGGCGGGAATGAAGAAAGCCGCCTGACTTTCGTCAGGCGGCTTTGGATTCCGGATCACGTCCGGAATGACAGCCCAAGGAACCAAGGATGATGAACAGCTCAGATTGCTCTGGCCAACTTGAATGGCTTATTTACCGCCGGGAATTTTGCCTTCCACGCCTTTGACGTAGAACATGATGCCGCCCAGAAACTTGTCGTCAGCCACGGCGTCTTTGGCAAGTACTTCTTTGCCATCTTGACCCAGGATCGGGCCTTTCCAAATGCTGAAGCTGCCGTCCTTCAGACCCGCTTTGACTTCTTCCATTTTCTTTTTCGCGTCCTCGGGTACATCTGCCGCCACCGAGACCATGTCGATGGCGCCTTCTTTCACGCCCCACCAGCTTTGGCTGGTCGCCCACTTGCCTTCGAGGGCTTCGCCCACGGCTTTGATGTAGTAAGGGGCCCAGTTGATCACAGCTGAACCCAGGTGGGCTTTGGGCCCGTAGGCCGTCATGTCGGAGTCCCAGCCGAACGCACGCTTGCCCATCTTCTCGGCCGTTTGCAACACAGCTGGGGAGTCGGTGTTTTGCATCAACACATCTGCGCCGCCGTTGATCAACGCAGTGGCGGCTTCGGTTTCTTTCGGTGGGTTGAACCACTCGTTGACCCACACCACTTTGGTTTTGACTTTGGGGTTCACCGATTGCGCACCCAAAGTAAAGCTGTTGATGTTGCGCACCACCTCAGGAATGGGCACAGAGGCCACAACACCCAGGGTATTGGACTTGGTCATTTTGCCGGCAATCACGCCCGCCATGTAAGCGCCCTCGTAGGTGCGGCTGTCGTAAGTGCGCATGTTGTCGGCAGTTTTGTAACCGGTGGCATGCTCCAGTTTGACATCCTTCAAGTCAGCTGCGGCTTTGAGCATCGGCTCCATGTAGCCAAAAGTCGTGCCAAAGATCAGTTTGTTGCCTTGACCGGCCATGTCACGGAAAACGCGCTCTGCGTCGGCGTTTTCTTTGACGTTTTCGACATAGCTGGTGACGATTTTGTCGCCAAATTCTTTTTCAACGGCCTTGCGGGCGTTGTCGTGCGCAAAGGTCCAGCCGCCGTCGCCCACGGGGCCAACATAAGCAAAGGCCACCTTCAAAGGTTCCACTTTGGCAGCGGGCGCTTCGGCTTTAGGCGCTTCTTCTTTTTTACCGCAGCCGAACAAGGTCAGCGCAGCGGCGGCAGCCACAGCGGACAAAGCCACAGTTTTAAAGATCGAACGCTTGGTCAAGTCTGTCATGAAAATTCCTTTAAGAATGGACGAGTTGCACACGAGAAAAATATTATGAACCCGGTTGAAAGGGTTTTCCGAGCGAAGCAGGCATATTGACCCGAATCCAAGCCGGGTTGCGTGAAATCAAGGCCAACACCACAATGGTCGCCATGTAGGGTAGTGCCGTCAGCAACTGGCTGGGCACATCGACGCCCGTGCCTTGCAAATGGAACTGCAGCATGGTCACGCCGCCAAACAAATAGGCACCGAGCAAAACGCGTGCCGGACGCCAGGTGGCAAAGGTGGTCAAGGCTAAAGCGATCCAGCCTTTGCCGGCCACCATGCCTTCCACCCACAGCGGGGTATAAATCACAGAGACATAGGCCCCGGCCAATCCACACAACGCGCCGCCAGCCACAACGGCGGCGAATCGGATGCGCCTGACGTTGTAGCCCAAAGCGTGTGCGGACTCCGGCGATTCGCCCACTGAGCGCAGCACCAAGCCGGTGCGGGTGCGGTATAGAAACCAAATCAAACCCATGGCCAGTGCCACTGCCCCGTAAACGAGCGGGTGCTGCCGAAACAGTGCAGGCCCGATCCAGGGAATGTCCGCCAGAAATGGCACTTCAAACGGCACACGGGGCGGCAGTTTTTCTTGCACATAACCTATGCCTACAAATGCAGAGAATCCCGCACCAAACAAGCTCAGTGCCAGCCCAGTGGCATATTGGTTTGTGCCCAGCCAAATGACCAACAGGCCAAAAACAGCCGCCAGTACGGCACCGGCGCCCATGCCCGCCGCAAAGCCGAGCAGGTCGTTGCCAGTGTGCACAACCGCCGCAAAGCCTGCGATGGCAGCGCACAGCATCAGGCCTTCGGCTCCTAAATTAACAATGCCAGCTTTTTCATTGATCAGCAAACCCAAGGCGGCCAAAGCCAGCACAGTGCCCGCATTCAAAGTGGCGGCAATCAACAGAGCATAGGTTTCCATCATGCTCTCCCGCGCAACCATCGCAGGCGATACGCCACCAGCGTGTCACACGCCAGCAAGCTGAACAACAACAAACCTTGAAACACCCCCGTGATCGACTTGGGCAAACCCAAACGAGACTGCGCCAATTCGCCCCCGATGTAAAACATGCTCATCAAAACGGCGGAAAACACCATGCCCACGGGGTGCAAGCGCCCCACATAGGCCACGATGATCGCTGCAAAACCATAGCCCGCAGGCACATAGGGTGTCAGTTGCCCTATTGGGCCCGCCACCTCCAGCGCACCGGCCAGCCCCGCCGCGCCACCCGACACCATCAGCGCCACCCACAAAGCCTTGCGCGAAGAAAAACCGGCATAGCGCGCTGCGGCAGGGGCCAAACCACCCACCTGCTGCGCAAAGCCTGCGCGGGTTCTGAACAAAAAGACCCACATCAGGCCCACGCCCGCCAAGGCGATCAGCAGCCCGACACTCAGACGCGAGCCCGACATCAACCGCGGTATCTGCGTGACAGACTCGAAGGTTTTGCTTTGCGGAAAGTTGTAGCCTGCCGGGTCTTTCCAGGGACCATAGACCAAATAGCTGAGCACCATGTCGGCCACATACACCAGCATCAGGCTGACCAGAATTTCATTGGCATTGAACCTGTCGCGCAGCAGCGCTACCCCGCCCGCCCAGAGCATGCCGCCCAAAATGCCGGCCAACACAATGGCCAACACGATCCAGCGGCCTGTCTCTTTGTCCGCTAGCAAAGCCACACCACCGGCAGCGACAGCCCCCATGACAAATTGGCCTTCGGCGCCAATGTTCCACACATTGGAGCGGTAACAAATCCCCAGACCCAAGGCAATCAGCAACAGCGGTGTGGCTTTGACCATCAACTCGCCCAAGGCATAGGCCGACTTGATCGGCTCCCAAAAGAACATCTGCAGCCCACGCACCGGGTCTTTGCCCAAGGCCATGAAGATGGCCACACCCAACAACACTGTCAATGCCAGAGCCAATACCGGCGAGGCAAAAACCCACAACTTGGAGGCTTCGGGCCGGGCTTCAAGCTGGAGCATGCGTGGCCTCTAACGCGTTGCCGGGCCACAGGCCGCTCATCCATTCGCCGATCAGCGCCACAGTGGCCTCGGCCCTGTGCAGCGAGGGCGATAAACGCCCTTTGGCCATCACATGCAGACGGTCAGAAATTTCAAACAATTCATCCAACTCCTCGCTCACCACCAGCACCGCGCAACCCGCATCGCGCAAAGCCAAGATCTCGGCTCGGATCTGCGCCGCCGCGCCCACGTCCACGCCCCAAGTCGGTTGTGAAACGATCAACAATGCAGGGGCAGCACCGATCTCCCGGCCCACAATGAATTTTTGCAAATTGCCCCCCGACAAGGACCGCGCGGTCGCACCAGGACCGGCCGCTTTCACCTGGAAGCGTGCAAGAATGCCGCGCGCCTGATCGGCCAAGGCCCCCATGCGAATCCAGCCGCCCGCGCCCAGTGCCTCGCTGCGGGTCAGCAGCAGGTTGTGCGCCAGACTCAAAGTCGGCACCGCCCCCCGACCCAAGCGTTCTTCAGGCACAAAGTGCAAACCCAGCAGACGCCGCGCCTGGGGATCCGAACGGCCTGCAGGGTGACCGGCCACCTCGATCACAGCGGACTCAGCGCGGGTGTCTTCACCCGACAAAGCCCACATCAACTCGCGCTGGCCATTGCCTGACACGCCGGCCAAGCCCACGACTTCACCGCGGCGCACTTGCAAGCTGATATTCTCAAGGTCAACACCAAAGGGCTCTGAAGCTGCTAAGTGGAGCTTGTGAACGGACAACACCACAGCACCCGGGGTGTGAGGCGTGCGCGCCAAAGCCGGTGGTTCAGCACCAATCATCAAACGGCTGAGCGATGCATTGGTTTCTTGTCGGGGGTCACACACCCCTGTCACCTGGCCACTGCGCAACACGGTGCAGGCGCTGCACAGCGCCCGAATCTCATGCAACTTGTGAGAGATGTACAAAATACTGCAGCCTTGGCCCACCAATTTGTGCAGTACGGTAAATAATTTTTCAACCGCCTGGGGCGTCAATACCGACGTCGGCTCATCCAAGATCAACAGCCTGGGCTCACTGAGCAAGGCACGGATAATTTCCACCCGCTGCATCTCACCCACGCTCAAGGTGTGCACCGGGCGCTCGGGCTGCAAGTCCAGGCCGTACTCACTGGCCTTGGCCACGAGACGCCGTGTCACTTCGGTCAGGCTCAGCGACTTGTCCAGACCCAGCCAGACGTTTTCAGCCACGGTGAGGGTGTCGAACAAACTGAAATGCTGAAACACCATGCTGATGCCCAACTTGCGCGCTTCTTGCGGGTTGCGGATGCTGACCGGCTGGCCCTGGAAAAACACCTGGCCCTCGTCAGGTTGGGCCGCGCCGTAGATGATTTTCATCAAGGTCGATTTGCCAGCGCCGTTTTCGCCCAGCACGGCATGCGCCTGGCCGGGCATCACGGCCAGCGATACAGCCTGGTTGGCCACAACGCCGGGGTAGCGCTTGGTGATGCCTTGCAAAGACAAAAGGGGGGTGGTCATGTCCGCGTGCAAAAGAATTTGAAATTACCAACGGCAAAGTCCGCGCCTGGTGTGTTGGGCCCAGCCTTTCTCGCAGGGAGATTGAAGCACAATGTAACATTGTCAGTAACCACTTTGGACGGGTGTTAATCCCCGTCCAGCACATGTGCCGCCTCAAAGCATGACTGACAACGAACACCCCATCATCGACCCTGACCAGTCCCAACGCTCGGCCGTGCGCCGAGGCATTGCGCAATATCAGGCCCGCCTGTTGGCCGCTGGCCACGTCTTTCGAGAACCGCCACCCGAGCCCACATCCTGCTGCGGCCGTGGCTGCAATGGCTGCGTGTGGGAGAGCTATGACGGTGCGCTGATGTTTTGGTACGAAGACGCTGGGGCCCTGCTCGCCTCAAGCCTCAGCCAAGGCGCGTAGACCCTGCGGATCGGGGAGCGTCAACACCCGACCGCTGCCACTGATCAGGTTCAGACTGCGCAAATGCCGCAACACGCGCGAAAAAGTTTCTGGTGCGATGCCGAGTTGGGCAGCAATCAATCGCTTGCGTTGGTTCAAAGTGACGACCATCGCGCCCAGCTTGTCGGCAGGTTCTGCGTGGCGCAACAACCATTCGGCGCAACGGGCGTCGGCGTCCTTGGCCAAACGACTGACGGCCAACTCGGATTGTTGGCGTTGCGCACTGGCCAAATCGGTCAACAAGGATTTGGCGGGTTCACTGACCGTCTGCACGCTGGCATGAAACGCTGATAAGAGCACCCATTGCAATTGCACAGAGGTTTCGCTGACCGCGTCCATCACGGGCGAAAGGCCCAACAAAGAGGAAGCAGCCTCGAGCCAGAAGGGGCCTTCCACCACACCCAATTGGTGCGTTAAATGGCCCCTGTCAACCAAACCCAAAGTCACGCGACCTGTCATCAAATGCAAGGCATGCGACAAAGTTTGACCACGTCGAATCAAAACGGTGCCCGCTTTTGCAGAAGGGGCAAAAGCGATTACATCGGTCAGAGGGGACGTCGTCATGCATCCCACTTTGCCAGCCTTGGGCGGGGGGTGCATTGACCCACATCAAAGCAGCCTCTCAATCGTCCAGAACGTCCCCACCATCATGGCCACAAAGAGGCACAGTTGTTTGCAACGCGCTTGATTCTCAGGCGGCCAATGCTTGACCAGCAAGCGCCTCACCCCAGCGCAAACCAGCGCCACCCAGCATTGCCCCAACTCCACACCCAGGTTAAATCCCAGCAAACTCCCTAAGCGATGTGCGGGGTCCAGACCCAGCGCCAGCAAACTCGAGGCCAAGCCCAGTCCATGCAACAACGCACAAGCGAACACACAGAGCAACCGCCAGCGCAAAGGGACGGTTTTTTGGTGGCGTAGCCAACGTGCATCCATGGCAGCCATGACCACAATGGTGGCGGCGATGCTGGCCTCCACCCCTTTCATACTGAAAGGTATCTGGCCCATCAAGCCCCAAGCCAGCGTGACCGCATGACCCACTGTGAAGGCGCTGAGCAGGTAAAGGACCTGCCGCCAAGTGCCTCCGGCCAGCAAGACCACCGCCAAGAAAAGCAAATGATCCCAACCCATCCAAATATGCAGAACACCCAGTTGCAAATAAGCCATCATCACCTGCCAACCGCTGGGAAACAGCGCCAACTCAGGCCGTTCTGGTGACAGCATCAACAACTGTTTGTGCCCCCCTTGGGTCACAGTGATACTCAACTGTTTTTCTGCTGCTTGCTGACCAAAAAGACCCGCATGAAAAACCAAACCTTTTTCGGGATGAGGGGCATCCAGCGCCACGGGATGGGCCAATGCGAATCGGGCCATGACCACCAATTGGGTGACGGGATCACCAGGTTTGTCGTCTGGCGGCGTGGGAATCAACATCACGCCCTCGATGGGTCTGTCGCCCTGTGCGTCGCGCAAACGCAACTGCTGCGCCAACTGGCCATGGATCTGGGCCGAATGCAAACCCAACTCTTGGGATGACCAAGCGCCATCGCCGTCGTCATCAATGCCCTGAAAAGCCGAGACAGGCAGAGAGACGACCATGTAAGCGCCGTCGCCTTGCAGATGGAGTGTCCCTTTTTGCGCGACCATCAAATGGGCTTGCGCACTGGCGCTGACCAGACACAAAACCCAGGCCAGCCAAGGCCTGGCAAGCTTTGAAATCATTGGCTGGCCCTGACTCAACACGTCAGGGCATGAAGGCCCAAGATGCGGGAGAACCCTTCACGCACCGCTGAATAAACGGGTAAGTCTTGGTGACGTAGTAGTGATAGATGCCTTGTGGAAACTCAGGCGTTACACCGGTGCGGCCATTGCACTCGTCCAAATCGCCCTGACCAGCGGCGTAGACCCAATCTTGTTGAAAATGGCCCATGGCAAAGAGCGTCACGGACGGCCGGTTGGCATCAGGTGTTGATTTCACTTGATAACTGCCCTTCATTTCCTTGAGCGCAGAAGAGGCATTGTTGGCCGAGCTGTAGCCATAGTTGGCATAAATCGGAAAACCATCAGCCGCCCAACCCACCAAAGTCATGCTGATGGTGCTGGCATTGTTCAACTTAGGAATCAAATTGGTCGGCATACCGTGGTAGTGGTACTGACCGTTAGGCTGCACATGCGCATTGTTCACATCGGTGCCAAAGTCAAACTTCCAGGGGCTCACTGCGGGGTCACCCATCGCCTCCATGCGCCACGCGCCGTTGCCACCGGCATAGTCACAGCCCGTTGTGGCCGAAGTGGCTGTATTGGTGCAGGTGCCCGCAGTGCCCGGGTCCATTTTCACGCTGTTAAGTGCAAAGCCAGGCAATTTAACTGGCGTGCCGGCGCTACTGGCCACTGGGGTCAAGGTCACGCTGCCCGAAATGGACTGCGCCGAGACTTTGGTTGCAAAGTTACCGCCTGTGACAGCATGGTTGGGCACGCCGTTGCCAGACATCGTGCGCAAACTGCTGTTGCAAGACCAGCTGTAATTAAAAGCCAAGGTGTCATTGACCGAAGTTGAAGTACTGCCGGGCGCAGAATTTGTGTAGGACAAAGCTTGAGTGCCGCTGTTGACAACATTGCACAGAACGCCCGAAGTGGTATTGACCATACTGCCCGCCGAAGGCGTCACGCTGACTGCGCCAGACGCTGCGCTGGCACCCGCGCTGTTGCTGGCAGTGACGCTGCAGTTGTAGGCCATGCCATTGATCATGCCAGAAACACCAATCGGGCTGGCGGTGCCGGTGCCACTGGCACTGCTGGAACCGCTCACGCACGAGGCGGTGTAACCCGTGATGCTGGCACCGCCATTGGATGCGGGCGCACTGAAGGCAATGCTGACGCTGGCGTTACCGGCGGTAGCCGAGCCGATGGTCGGTGTGCCGGGCACCGTCGCACTGCTGCCGCTTCCCCCGCCGCCGCAAGCCACCAAACCCAAAGCCCATAAGGCTGCGCACAACGTCTTTTGGCTTGAAAAAAGAATTTTCATATTCGCATCTCCCGTTAAAAATAGTCAATTTAGTATTTATTTACAGTTTTATTTTATTAAAAAATAGCAATTAACTAGAAAATTTTTATGTAAAGTTAAATAAATTAAAAACTTCATTTAAATGCTGAAAGCCTCATGCACGGCCGACTGGACCCCTCCGCCCAAGACAGCGCCACCACCGGCCACATAAATCCAGTCGCCAATGGCCACAGCGCCCACCGCATGGCGCGGGGTCGGCATGGCACCGTGCGACAACCAACTGTCCGACAGGGGGTCGTAGCTTTCCATTTGGCCGAACACGGTTTGCTGGCCCGGTTTGTTGATGATGCCGCCCTCACCGCCCATGGCAAAAAAGCGGTCTCGGTAAATCACCAACCCATGGCCTGAGCGGGCTGTGGGCAAGGGAGCCCGCAGCTCCCAGGTGTCGCGCTCGGGCATATACACATGGTGCAAGGCCGTGTTGTATTCAAAGGTATTGAAACGCCCACCCACCACATGGATGCGGTTTTGGTAAGCCACGCAGCCCACATGGTCACGCGCGCCCGGTAAGGCTTTACGGCGGCTCCAGCTGTCGGTTTGCGGGTCATAGACTTCGTGCCAGCCCACACTGGCGCGTTCTTCGGTTGGGGATGATGCACCGCCAATCAAGTGCACCTTGCCATTCAAGGCCACGGCGGCGGCAGCACCGCGCGGTCGGGGCATGGGCGCAACGGTTGACCATTTGTCTTGGCTCACGTCATACACATACGCATGCGCATCGGGATTGCGGTTTTGCTCGATGAAACCGCCAAAGGCGTAAATGCGGCCTTCCAAAGTCACCACCGCCACATGGTTGGCACCGCGCGGCAAAGCGGCGGCGTTGTGCCACACATCGGTGGTGGGGTTGTAGACATGGTGGTAGCCCCGGTCCACACGGCCTTCACCATATCCACCAATGACATGCAGCCGCCCTGCCCACTCGGTAGCCCACGCCATCTCGCTGCGCGGAATCGGCAATGCCGCTTTGGGCACCCACCGGCCTGCTGGACCCTGGGGGGCCGGGCTGTCAAAAGAGCGCTGCGCCGTTTGATCGGCTGTCAAATGGTGCGGTTGACCCCCTTGCAAACGCGCATAGGGTTCGGCCGCGGGGGGCAGCACCGGCAAATCAGGGTGATGGTGGTGGGTCTGACCGAAGGCCGCATCCGCCGCCAAGGCGCTGACGGCTGCAAACAGTGCCCGGCGATTCATCGACATGGCGCAACTCCTTTTACAAAATCAAAATGGCCCTGAAATCATTCACATTGGTGTGGGTTGGGCCGGTCACCACCAAATCGCCCAAGGCCGCAAAATAAGTATAGGCATCGTTGCGTTGCAAATGGATGTCAAGCTTTAAACCCATTGCTTGGGCTCGGGGCAAGGTGTCTGGCCCCAAAAGAGCGCCGGCATTGTCTTCGATGCCATCGATGCCGTCGGTGTCAGCGGCCAAGGCCCACACGCCGGCTTGACCTTGTAGCCCTTGGAGCAGCCCCATGCAAAACTCACCTGCCCGGCCACCGCGGCCTTGGGCGGTGCCCGCTGGCTGGGGTTTGAGCGTGACGGTGGTCTCACCACCGCTCAAAATCACACACGGTTTTTGAAAAGGTCCTTGCCCCTTGGCAGCCGCGCGGGCCAGCGCAGCGTGGACCTTGCCCACCTCGCGTGACTCGCCTTCAATCTCGTCACTCAGAATGTAGGCATTCAAACCCACAGCCCGAACGGCTGCAGCTGCAGCTTCCAACGATTGCTGGGGCGTGGCGATCATCTGCAGGCTGTTGCGGTCAAAAATCGGTGCGCCGGGTTTGGGGGTTTCCCAGGTGCCTGACTGCAAGGCCAGCAACACCTGCGGCGACACATCGATGGCATAGCGCTGCAAGAGGGTGAGCGCATCAGCGCAGGTGCTGGCATCGGGCACTGTGGGGCCGCTGGCGATGATCGACGGGTCATCGCCAGGGACATCACTGATGGTGAGTGTGACCACACGCGCTGGCGCACAGGCAGCCGCCAATCGTCCGCCCTTGATGCGCGAGAGGTGCTTTCGCACACAGTTCATCTCGGCAATATTGGCGCCGCTGGCCAGCAACTGGCGGTTGATGTTTTGCTTCTCTTGCAGACTGATGCCTTCTGCGGGCAAGGTCAGCAGCGCGGAGCCGCCACCCGAAATCAGGCACAACACCAGATCGTCGGCGGTCAAGCCTTGGGCAAGCGCCAAAATCCGTTCGGCCGCTAACAACCCCGCCGCATCAGGCACAGGGTGCGAAGCCTCGAGCACCTCAATGCGCTCGGGCACGCCTGCCGTGCGGGGCGGTATGTGACCATAGCGGGTGACCACCAAGCCGGACAGCGGGGCATCCTCTGGCCATAAAGCTTCGACCGCCTGCGCCATCGCCCCTGCGGCCTTGCCTGCGCCCAACACCAGGGTGCGGCCTGTGGGGGCGGATGGTGGCGTTGGCAAATGAGCAGCCATGTTGAGCAGCGGCAAGGCGCGGGTGATAGCCACTTGAAACAGCGCCTTTAAAAATCCCTGGGGATCAGATTCCGGAATGGGCATGAGAGGGTCAACAGGGTGCATCGGCAAATTGTGCCGCATCTGGGGTTAAAGTCTTTGGCATGACGACATTGCTCATCCACCGCGCCCGCTGCATCGCCACCATGGACGATGCCCAGACCGAAATGAACGACGCCTCGCTGCTGCTGAAGGATGGCCGCATCGAGCGCATCATTCCTGCAGGCGAAAACTCAGAGGCTGAATTGCGGCATCTGATCCAGCAAGTGGACGAAGTGATTGACGCACGCCGTCACGTGGTGGTGCCAGGTTTGATCAACACGCACCACCACATGGTGCAAAGCCTCACACGTGCCGTGCCGCAAGTGCAAAACGCCGAACTCTTCAGCTGGCTCAAAGGGCTCTACCCGATTTGGGCGGGCCTCACCCCCGAGATGGTGCGGGTGTCCAACCAATTGGCCATGGCCGAGTTGCTGCTGAGTGGCTGCACCACCAGCTCAGACCATTTGTACATTTATCCCAACGGGGTGCGATTGGACGACAGCATCGAAGCGGCGCACACCATCGGCATGCGCTTCACCGCCACACGCGGCAGCATGAGCGTGGGGCAGTCGCAAGGCGGCCTGCCGCCCGACAGCGTAGTGGAAAAAGAACCCGCCATCCTCAAAGAAACTCAGCGCCTCATTGAGACATGGCACGACGCCAGCTATGGGTCGATGACGCATGTGGCCGTGGCCCCATGCTCGCCCTTCAGCGTCAGCCAGGACCTGATGCGCGAATCGGCAAAGCTCGCCCGCGCCCACGGCGTGCGCCTGCACACCCATCTGGCCGAAAACGACCACGACATCGCCTACACCCGCGAGAAGTTCAACTGCACGCCCGCCCAATACGCCGAGGACCTGGGCTGGGTGGGCCACGACGTGTGGCACGCGCACGGCGTGAAGCTGGACGACGAAGGCACGTATTTGTTTGCCCGCACACGCACCGGCATCGCCCACTGCCCATGCAGCAATATGCGGCTGGCCAGCGGCATTTTGCCGCTGCGCAAAATGCTCGACGCGGGCGTGCC
>Ga0136644_10000652_pt1 | contig 27678 bp, 21 predicted proteins | sample C_130820_EF_Meta_FD_94780 | JGI IMG/M metagenome (GOLD analysis project Ga0136644, IMG submission 94780) | Freshwater microbial communities from Lake Croche, Canada to study carbon cycling - C_130820_EF_MetaG (v2) (version 2) | ecosystem: Environmental > Aquatic > Freshwater > Lake | place...
AAGCACGTGACGATCGGCGGCCTGTCCCTGCCCTGGAACTTCAGCGGCGAAAATTGGGCCACGGCTCCGGATGGCATCGATCAGGTGGGCTGCGTGCACACCTGCCAGGGTGTGGAGTTCGACTGGCTCGGCGTCTTGATCGGCCCTGACCTCAGGTTCGAAAACGGCCGCATGATCGGAGATCCGGCCCAACGAGCCCGTACCGACAGTTCGCTGAAGGGTTGGAAGACGGCCCTCCGCGAAGCGCAGGACGACGCCGCTTCCACCGAGGCTGTGCTCGCCAAGGTGCAATCCATCATCAAGAACACCTACAAGGTGCTCCTGTCGCGGGGCCGCAAGGGGTGCTTCGTGTGGTGCGCCGATTCAGGACTGCGAGATTATCTTCGCGACCGTCTCCGGCTTGCTTCGCAGACGTTCGCCTCACAGGCCGGCACGACCCCGCCAGCCCCCCCTGCTCCGGCACCGCTGATCGTCGCGAATCCGCCCGGCGAACGGTTCACGGACTGGGTGCCGGTGTACGACCTCAATGCGGCCGCGGGCGACTTTGGCCCGTCGTCACCCGCAGATTGCCTCGGATGGATCGAGTCGCCGCCAGACATCCTTACTGACGAGCGCTACTTCGCGGCGCAGGTACGCGGGCGGTCGATGGAGCCGCTCATCCCCGATGACTCACTCTGCCTGTTCCGGTTCGATGTGGCCGGCAGCCGCGGCGGACGCATTCTCCTCGTCCAGCACCACGCGATCAGCGATCCGGAACTGGGCGGTTCATACACCGTCAAGAAGTATCGCTCGCTCAAGGTGCAGGAAGCGGACTCCGACGAGGAGGCCTGGACCCATGCCGCCATCCAACTCGTGCCGCTGAACGCGGAGTTTCAGACGATCTGGATCAACCCTGACCAGGTCGACGACCTCCGGGTCGTGGCGGAATTCCTCCGTGTGTTGCCGTAAACACCCCCTGGTTCGTCACCGCAGGGCCATCTCGGGCGGCGGCGGGCACGCGGGATTGACCCACTGGATGACGGCGGCCCAGTTCGCGCTCTCGGGGTCGTGCTGCAGGTAGCCGTGGATCGGCTTGACCACGCTCCAGCCGTCTTTCAGGTGCGCCGAGAGCACGGGGTCGGTGCGCTCGCCAGCCACGACCGCGCGCACGTAGTCGTCGGCAGCCACCGCGCCGGCGACGGCGCCGTACCCCGGCAGCCGGCTCGCTCCGACCATGCGCCAGAGTCGCTCCTCGACGACGAGCCCGCGGGTGGCGTCGGTGAGCGCGTGGGCCAGGCCGTGATGCTGATGCTCGGGGCTCACGAACACGTCGGCGCCGTAGAGCGTGGGGCCGTGCGGATCGTGATCCGCAAACGTGCCCCGGGCCGTGAGCACGTCCCACGGGTCGTCGATGTGGTAATCCGCCATCCGCAGCCGGAGCGTGAAGTGCACGCCCACCGCCGCACCCGTCGGCACGTGCTCGGCCACGAACTGCCCCTGCGGAAACATGGCGTGGTGCTCGGACAACTCCGCGGGCGTGTACGGCGTCTCGTGGGGATACACGGCCCGGCAGATCTCCCCGATCCGCCCGTAGTCGGCCGGCTGCATGAGCCGGATGGAATAGTCGCGCGGCAGCATCGTGCAGGGCTCTCGACGTGGACCGCTCAGGCCGTTTGGGCGTCGAGAAACACGCCCATCCGGCGGAATTTTTCATACCGCGCGGCCACGAGCGCGTCGGCCGGCTGCGTGACGAGTTCGCGCAGCGTGCGGACGAGAAACGTCTTGAGCCGCGTCGCCATCTGCCGCGGGTCGCGATGCGCCCCTCCCGGCGGCTCCTCGATCACGGCATCCACCACGCCGAACTGCTTGAGGTCGGCGGACCGCATCCGCAGCGCCCGTGCCGCGTCGGCCTTGTACTCGGCGCTCTTCCAGAGGATGCCGGCGCAGCCTTCGGGACTGATCACGCTGTAGTAGGCATGCTCGAGCATCGCCACCCGGTCGCCCACGCCGATCCCGAGGGCTCCTCCGGAGCCCCCCTCCCCGATCACCACGCACACCACCGGCACCGGCAGCTGCGCCATCAGGAACATGCTCTCGGCGATCACCTGCGCCTGGCCGCGCTCCTCCGCACCGACGCCCGGGTAGGCACCCGGAGTGTCGATCAGGCAGATCACCGGCAGGCCATACTTCGCCGCCAGCCGCATCTTGCCCATCGCCTTGCGGTAGCCCTCGGGGTGCGCACACCCGAAGTGGCAGGCCTGCCGCTCCGCGAGCGTCTTGCCCTTCTGGTGGCCCACCACGAGCACCTTGTGGCGGTCGAGTTTGGCGAAGCCCGTGAGCATCGCCGGATCGTCGCCAAAGGCCTTGTCGCCGTGCAGCTCCACGAACTCCTCGAACACGAGCTGCAGGTAGTCGCTCGTCTTGGGCCGGTCCGGATGTCTCGACACCTCCACCGTCTGCCAGGGGTCGAGGCCTTCGAACACGCGCTTCGTGACCTCGACGACCTCCCGCTTCAGCCGCCGCAGCTCGTCCTGCTGCTGGGCGCCGAGCGGAGCCGCCTCCAACGCGGCGATCTTGTCCTCGATCTCGTAGATCGGCTTTTCGAGCTGCAGGCGATGGAGGCCGCGCGACATCGGGGGCACCTGGCGGGACGTGGATCCGTTCGCCGTAGTTTCCCCGGCTGAAACAGCCGGAGTCAATTCGGAAAAACTCAACCTGCGGCGCGCTCGAAAAACCGGATCGTGCGCAGCTGCGTGAGCACGTCCTGCATGCTCGCCGGTCGGTCGGCGGGCTTCTTCGCGAGCATCTGGCGGATCAGTTTCGAGACGCTCGTGGTGGCGTTCGGGTTGAGCGACTCGATCGCCGGCGGCGTGGCCGAGACGTGCTTGTTGAGGAGGTCGTTGGCGTTGACCGAGGCGAAGGGCGGCTTCCCGGCGAGCAGCTCGAAGAGCACGCACCCCAGCGAGTAGATGTCGGCCCGGGCGTCGAGCGGCTGGCCGCGGATCTGCTCGGGACTCATGTAGCTCGGCGAGCCCTGCACCGGCCCCGATCCGCCGAAGAGCCGCGCGAACAGGCCGGGCTTTTTGTGCGCGATCGCGAGGTCGATGAGCTTCACCTGCCCGTCGGCCGCGGCGAGGATGTTGTCGGGTTTCACGTCGCGGTGCACCCAGCCGCGTCCGTGGAGGTGGTCGAGGGCGAGGGCCGTCTCCGTCACGATCCGCTGCAACCTCGGGGCGAGGGCCTCGACGCCGCCGGCAATCTGCTTCTTGAGGTTCGGGTGGGGGTAAAGCTCCATCACGAGGTGCGGCAGGCCGCCCTCGTCGGAGAGCCGGTCGATGCGGATCACCGTGGGATGCGACACCGACTTCGCCACCTTGAGCTCGTGCTCGAGCAGGTGCCGCTGCCCGGGATCGCGGGCCTTCTCGGGCACGATCACCTTCACGGCCACGCGGGCCTTCGAGCCGGCGTCCACCGCCTCCCAGATCTGGCAGTGGCGACCGACGCCGAGCTGGGTCGTGAGCTTCAGGGAGCCGAGGGTGTCGGGAAGTTTTGCCATGGGGAATCGGCGAGTGTCGTGGAGACGAGCACGAGCCCTTGCGGGGGCGCCGTCGGGCCGGCCGTCGGTCGGCTCCGCGCGGCGAGCACGCCCGCGAGCCAGTCGCACGTCCGGCGTTTGGCGCCGACCATCACCAGCGACCCGGCGATGATCCGCACCATGTTGTACAAAAACCCGTTGCCCTCGACCTCGATCCAGATCTCGGCCCCGGGGGCGTCGTCGTGGAGCGGCGGCCGCGAGACCGACAACGCGTGGATCGTGCGGACTTTGGAGAGGCGTTGGGAGGGGGTGGTTTCGAAACTCGTGAAGTCGTGCTCGCCGAGGAGCGGCTCGGCCGCGGCCTGCATCGCCGCGGCGTCGAGCCGGGATTTCCAGCGCCAGACGAGGTGCCGCCCGAGCACCGGCCGCCACGGCGCGTCGTGGACCCGGTAGCGGTAGCGCTTCCTGACCGCCGCCCGCGTGGGGTCGAAGCCGGGGCACACCTCGCGGCTGTCGAGCACCGTGATGTCGGGGGGCAGCTTCGCATTCAGCGCCCGCCCCCAGACGTCCGCCGAGAGATCTTTCTCCGAAGTGAACGCGACCACCTGGTCGAGCGCGTGGACTCCCGCATCCGTGCGGCTCGACCCGCGCGGCACGATCTCCTCGCCGCTGATCGCCCGGATCGCGGCCGCCAGCGTCCCCTGCACCGTCATCCGCCCCGGCTGCGCCTGCCACCCCGAGTAGCGCGTGCCCTCGTAGGCGAGCCGCAGGCAGATCGTGCGCGTCATGGGGGGTCAGGACCGCTTCGCGAGCTGCTCGGCAATCTGGACGGCGTTGGTCGCGGCACCCTTCCGCAGGTTGTCCGACACGCACCACAGCGCGATGCCGTTGGGGCAGGAGATGTCCTCGCGGATCCGGCCCACGAACACCTCGTCGCGACCGCTGGCGTCGCGCGGCATCGGATACCGCTTCGCACCGAGATCGTCATCGACGACGATCCCCGGGAAGCCCGCGAGCAGCCGCCGGGCCTCGTCGGCCGAAAGCTTCTTTTCCGTCTCGATGAGGATCGACTCGCTGTGGCCGTTGGCCACGGGCACCCGCACGCACGTCGCGCTCACCGCGATCGACTCGTCGCCGAGAATCTTGCGCGTTTCGAGCACCATCTTCATCTCCTCGCTCGTGAAACCGTTGGGCTTCGGCGAGCCGATCTGTGGAATGAGGTTGGCCGCGATGGGATGCGGGAAGATGGCCGGCTTCGGGGGCTCGCCCGCGAGCCAGGCGGCGCTCCCCTGCTCCAGCTCCTTCGTGGCCGGCAGCCCCGCGCCGCTCACCGCCTGGTAGGTGCTCACGACCACCCGCTTCACGCGGGCGGCGTCGTGCAGCGGCTTCATCACCATCACCATCTGCGTCGTCGAGCAGTTGGGGCTGGCGATGATCCCCTTGTGGGTGGCGATCGCGCCGGGATTCACTTCCGGGATCACGAGCGGCACGTCGGGGTTCATGCGGTAATACGCGCTCTCGTCCACCACGACGCAGCCCCGCTCCACCGCCCACGGCACGAACTCCGCCGCCACCTCGTCGGGCGTGCTGCCGATCGCGATGTCCACGCCGGCGAACGACTCCGGCTTCATCTCCTCGACGGGCAGCGAGCGGCCCGCGACCTCGAGCGGCCGGCCGGCCGAGCGGGCCGAGGCGAGCAGCTTGATGCGCCGCGCCGGGAACTGCCGCTCCAGGAGCATCGTGACGATGATTCGGCCCACGGCGCCGGTGGCGCCGACGACTGCCAGCGTGTCGATCATGCGAGTCTTTCGAAGTGTTGGGAACGGGGGAAAAATCGGGGAACGAGTCCGCGAAACGCGGCGGCCGGCACGAACGCCAGGTTCGCCACGAGCATCGCGAGCCCGAACTCCATCATGCCCATCGCGAGGCCGATTCCCAAGTGCACCGGCACCGCCATCGCGAGAACGAGGGGCCGCGTGAGCCGCGGCCAGACGAGGGCGGCGTAGCCCAGCTCCCAGAAGAGCGTGGCCAGCGTGAGGGCGTTGACGACGAGCGGATGGCGGGCGAGGCCGGTGAGGTCGAGCGTGCGATACTGCCCGTTCGCGATCGCCCCCCACAGCGCCGTGCCCTCCCACCAGCTCGCCCCGAGCAGCTTGCCGCTTCCGGAGAAGAAATAGACCACGCACAGGTGGATCTGCAGGAGCCGCAGCGCGATGTTCGCGCGGGTGCTCGCATGGGCGTTCCCGCGCCGGAGGACCGCATCGAGCGAGACCACGGCGCCGGACGGGCCGATCACGAGCGGCACGAGCAGCATCCCGAGCGTGTCGTCGAGCCCGAACACGTTGAGCGGAGCCCGGTTGGCCGCGCTCACGAGCCCCGCGAGCGACACCGCCGCGGCGAGCGGCGTCGCGAGACCGAGCATCAGGCAGACGGCGGCGACGAGCGTGACGAGCGTCAGGGCACGGGTCGCCGCCGGCGCGGCGAAGTACCAGCTCCACTGCCAGGGCTGGTCGTTCATCCGCCACACGTCCTCCGGGCGGAGCCAGGCGTCGTTGCCGAAGAACGCCGGGGCGTCGGAGAGCCAGACGACGCTCGACCAGGCGAGCAAAGCGCCGGTGGCGATCCGGATCACGGCCAGCGGCAGCGGGTCGGCGGGCGTGAACCAGAAGGCGTTCCAGGCACCGACCCACTCGGCGCACCAGCCGCGGATCGGACCGGCGGCGACGGACGGCGAGACCGTGGTCGTCATGGCTGCACGCCCCCGGCCAGCGCGAACGTGCCGAGCGGCGTGACGATGTCGGCCATCGTGGCGGGAACGCCTCCCCTGCCCTCCTCCACGGCGACGAGTTCCTCGGGCCCGGGCAGATAGTGTTCGACGAGTTCGAGTGTCACCCGCGCGCCGGCATGCCGTGCCAGGAGTTGGCCGGCCACGCCCTCCACCAGCGGCAACCAGTCGGCCCGCGCCTCGCGCCGGACCTCGGCGGGCGCGTCGGACGGCGGCACGAGCGGGGCGATCTTCTCGGCGATCATGAACCGGCGGTGATACAGGAGCCGCGGCCGGTCGGCGTCGCGATCGGGCAGGCTGCCGGAGAGGCGTGAGCCATCCGCCCGTTCGATCGTCCAGCGGATCGAGTGACCGGGCCCCGGGTCGGGGGCGAAGAAGCGGTATCCGTGGCCCAGGCAGAGCGCGCCCACGAGCGGCCGAAACGGCTCGAGGAGCCTGCCCGCCAGGGCGCTCGCGGGCGGCGGGCCCGCGAGCGGCGGCAGCAGCACGGCGGCGAGGTAGGCGAGGATCAGGACCGACGCGGCGGCGCGGGCGGCGGATGACCAGCGGATCGGAGAGGCGGCAGGCATGGTGTCTTGCCCGACAACTCTACCATCGCGCAAAAAAACTCCCGCGCGGCGCGGGCCGCGCGGGAGTCGAGTGGGCTACGGGCTTGGGCGTCCGTGGCCGGTTCGTCTAGCGGATCGAGGCGGTCGAATCGACGGCGGCCGTCCGGCTCTCCGTCGGATCGAGCGCCAGTTCCAGGCTCGAGCCCGCGGGGAGGTCGATCGTCTTCACGATCGAGTGCTCGCGGCCGTCCACGGTCTGCGTCACCCGCACCTCGTAGTCGTTCCAGGCCTGTCCGTCCCGCAGGGTCGTGGTCTCGAAGAGGCGGGTCTCGCCCCGCGAGGTCGTCTCCCGGCCGGCGAGGAACACCCTGGCGTCGGCGGGCACGCGGAGCGTGAGGCTCGTCTTGGGGGCGGGCTTCACGGCCGCGGACGCGGCACCGAAGTTCACGGTCTTCTGCTCACCGGCGGCGAGCGACACGACCTTCGTCTCCTCGTGGGGCGCGCCGTCGCGATCGACGACCATCCGCACCGAGTATTCGTAACCCTTCCCCTGCTCGAGCCCCCGCGAGACGTACCGCCGCAGGCTGCCCGTGGCCGACGTCTTCAAGCCGTTGACGAAGATCTTCGCCTCGGCCGGCACCGCGACGACGAGCATCGCACCGTCGGAGGGCAGCGACGTCGAATCGATCACCGCGGGCTGCGGCGTCGAGATCACCTCGCCGCCGGTGCGGTCGCCGCCGTCGATCACGCGGTACGACTCGACCGGCATGCTGCTCGACATTCCCGAGATCGACGAGTAGCCGCTCGAATAGGCCGCCGACGAGTATCCGCCGTAGGAACCGTACGAGCCGCCACCGTAGCCGCCGCCCGAGGAGCCGCCGCCGTACGAGCCACCCGACGAGCCGCCCGAGGCGTAACCGCCGGACGAGCCACCCGACGAGCCGCCGGATGAACCGTGGCTCGAGTGCCGGTAAGCCCGCATCGCCCGCTTGTAGGCGTGGTGCGAACCCCAGCTGCCATGCGACCCGGCCGAGCCGTAACTGCCGTAGCTGCCACCGGACGAGCCAGCCGAAGCGTAGCCGCCCGACGAGCCGCCGGAACTGCCGCCCGACGACCCACCGGAACTACCACCCGAGGAGCCGCCGGAGCTGCCGCCCGACGAGCCGGCCGAGCCGTAGGCGGCGCGGTAGCGGTGATTCCAGCCGGCGTGCGCATCGCAGGCCGCGGCCACGACGGCCACCAGAGTGAGAAGTCCCACGATCCCCGACCAGCGACTCTTCGCCACCATTGCTCTCATGCTCCGAAAGAGAAAGGATTGTCCGTGCGGCAGCCGCGAGAGCCCCGAACCGTTTCCGGGAGCACCGCTAGACCTGCGAGCCAAAGGATAGTTGGGGGTCTGGGCAAATCAAGCAGACGAGGACGGTCGGGCGGAGTTTGCCGCACATGGCTTTCCGGAGCTGCGACCGCGCGGTGGCGTGAACCGGCCGCCAGCCTGCTTTTTCAGCGGGAAATCCCGCTGATCGACACGGCATCGACCTCGATGCGGCCCGTGGCCCCGAGCATTCCGACCTGCAAAATGGCCTCGCGGGCCCAGACCGGGACGGGCACCGCCCCCGACATCGGCTTCCACGGGAATGTGCCCTGCCAGGGGCCCACGATGGCACGGACCGACCGGCTGCGGTCCTCGTCGAAGAATTTCACCGCCAGGGCGGGCACCTCCTCGATCACCATCCCGGACCGCACTCCCTCGGCGCGGACCTGGGCCGTCACGGAGAGACGGCCGACGCTCCGACCATCGACGGGGAAACCCTGGAACACCTGCGCTGGGCGGCCGGGATCGGAATTCTCCAGCCGGAGATACCGCCGGCCCTGAGGCGCGTCTTCGGCCTCGACGACTTCCATCTGCCGCCCGTAGTACCACGCGGTCGGCACGTTGGAATCGGGCAGCAGACTCTCGAAACCACCGTTGTCGATCGTTGGCCGTGAGGCGTCGGGCTGCACCCGCCTCCCCTGCTCCGCCGTGCCGGTCATCGGCACGAACAGGCTCGGCACGAGGGCCTCGCGCTCGAGCTTCCCCTCGCGCTTCTTCAGGAGCACGAGCGTCTGGTCGTAGCGCTCGCCGACCGGAATCACCATCCGACCGCCCTCGGCGAGCTGCGACACCAGCGGCCGCGGCACGTCCTCCGGCGAGCACGTGACGATGATCTTGTCGAAGGGCGAGTGTTCCGGCCAGCCGAGAAAACCGTCGCCGATCTTCGTGACGACGTTCTTGTAGCCGAGCCGGGCGAGCGTCCTGGCGGCCTTCTCGCCGAGCTTGTCGTTGATCTCGATCGAGTAGACCGTGGCCACCAGCGGCACGAGCACCGCCGCCTGGTAGCCGCTGCCCGTGCCGATCTCGAGCACGCGGTCGGTCGGCTTGGGCTCGAGCTTCTCCGTCATGTAGGCCACGACGAACGGCCCGGAGATCGTCTGGGCCTCGCCGATCGGCAACGACATGTCGAAGTAGGCGAGGTTCCGCTGCGGACCGGGCACGAACTCGTGCCGCGGCGTCGCCCGCATGGCGGCGAGCACGCGTTCGTCGGTGACGCCGCCGGCCGCGATGTCGTCGCGCACCATCCGCTCGCGGGCCGCCTCGAACGGGTCCGGCTTCAGCCGCGGGTTCGCGGGGGGCTGCGCCACGGCCGCGCCGGCGAGGCCGGCCGCGAGGACCACGAGCCACGAGCGGGCCTGCCACATGGACGTCACTTCTCCGCCGGGAGAATCTTCACGAGTTCGATCTCGAACACGAGCACCTCGTTGGGCTCGATCACCGGCGGCGAGCCCTCCTCGCCGTAGCCGAGTTCGGGCGGCACGTAGAGCCGCCACTTCGAGCCGACCGCCATCAACGGCAGCGCCTCCTGCCAGCCCGGCACGACGCCCCGCAGCGGAAACGTGGCCGGCTCGCCGGCGGGATCGGTGGCGTCGAACTCGCTGCCGTCGAGGTGCGTGCCGCGGTAGTGCGTGGAGACGGTGTCGTCGGCCGTGGGCCGGGGGCCCGCACCGGTCTTGAGCACCTCGTACTGCAGGCCGCTCGGCAGCGACGTCACGCCCTGCTTCGCGGCGTTGGCCTTCATGAACCCCGCCGCCTTGGCTCTGTTCACCTTCGCCGCCTCGGCCATCCGCGCGGCGAACTCCCGCTCGCGTTCCTGCATCCGCTTCTCGAACCGCTCGAGCGCCGCGGCGATCGTCTTCTCGTCGAGCCGCGGCTTCGCGCCGAGCACGGCGTCGGCGAGGCCGCGGGCGAGCGCCGCCTCGTCGAGCGGCGCCTTCTGAGCCCGAAAGTCGGCCGCGATCCGCCCGCCGATCCTCAAGCCCAGTGCGTAGCCGAGTTGCGCCTCGGGCGTGTCGAGCTTCGCCACGTCGTCACCCCGGGCGACTGCCGGCGGCGCGATCACCTCAACCGGCTGGGCGTGGGCTTCCATCACCCCCACGCACAGACCGCAGCAAACGCAGAATACACTCCGTCGAACACGCATCGCGTACCTCCGTGGGAGGCCCAAAGTCTATCCGCCCGGTCGCGCAACCGTCTCGGTTGCCCGCCACTCACGGACCGACGACAAACTGACCTGCCCCCCTTCAACGAGGCCAGTTCGGGAGCGAGAATTCCGAGCGGTAGCCGCCGGCGCCTCACTTCCCCCTCGTCAGCCGAATACTTTGCCCTCCCAGAGCAGTCGTAAAAATCCGGCGACTGGCAGCACGCGGCACGGAGGATGTTCCGCCTCGCGGGCGCCCAGGTAGACGCCAAACGACCGAACCTTTCGCGGCCGCAACTCGTCGACAAGTCGCGCGACCCCCCGGCCATACTGCGGCTTCCAGGACGCGGCTGCCTTGACCTCGATGGCCGTGAATCCCCGCGACGTCTCGCAGAGAAAATCGACTTCGACTCCGTCCGGTGTTCGCCAAAAGGCGAGCGGGTAGTCGAGGCCGCTGTAGTCGAGATACGCCGCGAGTTCGTTGCGAATCACGGTCTCCAGGAGAAACCCTCGCTCCTCCGGCAAGGGCGGATAGGGCAAACGCCCCGAGAGGGCTCGGGCGACACCGCTGTCGAAGAGATAGAACTTCGGGTGGGACACCTGTTTCGTGGCCCGCTTGAGCTTCCAGGCGGGGAGCCATGAGCCGAGGAGCGTATCGACCAGGATATCGAACCAATTCTGCACCGACTGCCGCGTCACAGCGGCATCGCGGGCGATTCCGGCCACATTCGTGACCTGGCCGTTCTGCCGGGCGGCGATCTCCAGGAAGCGGGCGAACCCGCCCAGATTGCGGGTCAGCGCTTCGGCGCGAATTTCTTCCTGCAGGTAGGTGATCGCGTAGCTCTTGAGAAACGCCCGCGGGTCGGGGCCGGTCACGGCCAGCGGCAGCGAGCCGTATTCAATCACGCGGTCGATGTCCAACGCAGCACCCATTTCCGCGGACACGAGCGGATACATGTGCCTCATGTCGGCGCGACCGGCCAGCAGGTTGCTCCCTCCGCGCCGGAGTTTCCGGGCGCTCGACCCGGACATCAGAAATCTCAGGCGGCGAGCCTCGATGAGGCGGTGCACCTCGTCGAGAAGCGTGGGGACTTTCTGAATCTCGTCGATCACCACCCAACCGCCGGGCCGGATCCGCGCCGTCTCGCGGGCCAGGATTCCCGGATCGGCTGCGAGGCGAATCGCCTCGGCGGAATCGAGCAGGTCGTAGCTGGCACCTGCCTGGATGCTGTCGCGAATCCAGGTGGATTTGCCGGTTCCGCGCGGACCGAAGAGGAAGCACGATCGTTTCGGAACCGGGCAACGCCGTGTAAACATAGTTGGCATATTAACCGCAAATATGCCACCATGCCAAGCAGCGATCGAGGAGGTCACAACGTGCCGTGAAACCGTCTCGGCAGGCGACAGGCCCCACTACGCCCGGCCGAGCTTGCCCTTCGTGAGCTCGAGGAAGGCGGTTTCGAGGTTCACCTCCGACTCGCGCATCGAGAGCAGCTTGTAGCCCTCGGCCACGAGCCGCGCGGCGAGCGGCGAGGCATCGGGGACGCCGTCGGCGAGCGTGACCAGAACCTCGCCGTCGCGCACCGTCACGCCGCCGGCTTCGGGGGCCTTCTCGAGCAGCCGCGCGGCGGCCTCCGGCGGCCCGGCGACGGCGAAGCGAAACACCGGTCGGCCACGCACCTGCGCGAGCAGGTCCTGCACGTCGCCGCAGGCGAGCAGCCGGCCATATTCGATGATGCCCACGCGATTGCAGATGTCGGCGAGTTCGGGAAGGATGTGACTCGACACGAGGATCGTCTTGCCCAGGCCCTGCAGCCGCTTGAGCAGCCCGCGCATCTCGATCCGGGCCCGCGGGTCGAGGCCGCTCGCCGGCTCGTCGAGCAGGAGCACCTGCGGATCGTGGAGCAGGACGCGGGCGAGGCCGAGCCGCTGCGTCATGCCGCGGGAGAGGCTCGTCACCAGTTCGTCGCGCTTCACGGTGAGATCGACGAGTTCCAGCGACCGCTCGGCGACCTTGCGCCGCTCCGGCCCCATGATCCGGTAGGCCGCGGCGAAGAACTCCAGATACTCGATCACCCGCATGTCGTCGTAGACGCCGAAGATGTCGGGCATGTAGCCGATCGCGCGGCGGATCTCGCGCGGGTGCGTGTAGATCGAGTGGCCGCACACGTAGGCCTCGCCCCAGGTGGGCGAAAGCAGCGTCGAGAGGATGCGGATCGTCGTCGTCTTGCCGGCGCCGTTGGGCCCGATGAACCCGAACAGGTCCCCCTGCTCCAGCTTGAGGTCGAGCGATTCGAGGGCGGAGAAGTCGCCGTATTTCTTCGTGAGATCGATGGTCTCGATCATGGTCGAGGGGGCTCCAGCGGCAGGACGAACCGCCAGACGGCAGTCTGGTCGGCGGAAGGCACCGAAGATGTGGCGTGAGCGGAGGACACCGCACGGGTGTTCCAGTCCGTGCCTGCGGGACCGCGGCCGACGAGCACGGCCCTCCCGTTGGCGAGGAGGGGCGACAGGTCGAGCCGCCCGAGGCGGCCGGCTTCGATCGCCGTGTAACCGCTCCCGCCCGCGGCCTCGTGAAGCCCCGCGATCTCGAGGATCCGCGCGACGTCGACCGACGACGTGTCCCACCGTTCCGCCACGTCGCGTTCCCGCATGGCGGCCCGACGCGTGAGCGCGCCGGCCAGCGAACGCGGCCCCCGACCGGCCGCGGGCTCGAACCGGCCGCCGGGCGCGAGACGGCCCACGTCGTACAGCCATCCGGCGTGCACGAGCACGCAGGACTCGAGCGGAAACGGCAGCCGGCTCTCGATGAATCCCCGCAGCGCCGCCTGCGCGTCGCGGTCGAGCGACGCCACGATCGCCGGCGGCGCACCGTCCGACACCCGCGCCGTCCAGTCGGCCTCGAACAGCCGGCTGGCATCGGCTGCGATCGTCACCCCTTCGAGCGCCGCGAGCGCGTCCGCGGTCGCATAGTCGGAGGCCCCCAGCGCCGCATGCGGCGCCGCCGCGTCGGTGCCACCGAGCCCACGGCCCGTCGCGGCACACCACGACACGGCGACATCCGCGCCGGTCGTCGTCACGGCACCGCCGGGCGCGGCTGCGACGGCCAGCGTCGCATTCGTCGGCGCCCAGACCCCGGTCCATGCCCGACCGCGCATGCCCGCCCCGACCATGTCCACGTCCACGATGCCGGCCGCGGTGCTCCGCCACTCGCTTCCCTTCCAGCGCCTGGCCGTTTCCCACGCGAGCCCGCCGAACGTGAGGACGAGCAGCGGCAACGACACCCACGCCAGGCCCGGCCGACCGGTCCGGGCGGTCAGCCACCAGTCGAGCGGATACAGGCACGCGACGTAGAGCAGGCCGAGGGCGGCGATCAACTCGAACGGCACCGGCGCGACGCCCGAGAACTGGTCGATCGCGGACCGCAACTGGCTCGCGAGATCGAGGCTGCGCGAGACCGCCTCGCCCGTCCTGCCCGCCTCGGCGGCCGGCCGGCCACCGAGCAGTTCCACGAGGAGGGAATCGGTGCCCGACCACGAGCGAAATGCCGGCCTGTCGAGGTCGAAGCCGAGCCAGGTGACCAGGCCGAATCCGCGGACGCTCCTCACCGCGAGCGGAAGGTCGGCCGCCTCTCGCCCCTCGAAGCAGAGCACCGTGCCATCGAGCCGCGCCGGCGCGGCCACGAGCGGCACCTGGAGGCCGGCGAGCGTGGCGCGGTCGAGCGGCCTCGCCGCACGGGCGAAGGTTTCGAGCGCGGCCGAGCGGCGCAGGGGCACCATCCGATCGACCCGTCCCGGCGCACCCGCGGGCCCCGGGAGCCAGTTCGCGGCGACGGAGCCCGACACCGCCGCCCGAGCGGCCGACTCGCCGGCGAGAAACACGAGCCTGCCGCCCCCCTGCACCCAGCCGTCGATGGCGGCGAGCACCTCGCGCGACAGTTCGTCCTCGACCTCGAGCGTGCTGCCGCAGATCACCATCACGTCGAGCCCGTCGAAATCGCGCGGCGTGATGCCGGCGGCACCGGCGGCGAGCTCGGTCGGGCGGGCGGCCCGGATCACGCGCGGCCGTACCCCGCCCTCGCGGGCCATGAACCGCACTGCCCGCTCGGCCGGCTCGCAGTCGCCGATCACGAGAACCAGCGGCTCGTCGCCCGGATTCGCCGCCGGGATGGAAACGGTCACGGGCTGCATCTGTCCGGCGGCCCCCGGCCCTGCGACCCGCACCGCTCCGCCGGGCCGACCAAACCGGGCCCTGAACCGCAGGCTGCGGCGTCCGCTGGCGGCCGATTCGACGCCGGCCGGCGACCGCACCCACTGGCCGTCGGGATCCTCGACCCACACGTGCCACGGGCCCCCGGCGGGCGCGTCCCCGCCGAGCGTGACGACGATCGGCGTCCAGGCCGCCGTGCGATGCACGCCGCCAAACCCCACCGCGACGTCGAACGCGGGCGCGCCGAACGCGGCCGGGGCGTGGCACAAGGCCAGCCAGAGGGCGGCGGCGAAAAGGCTCCCGGGAACCCCCGCGCTCCGAAGGGTCTCCGGCCGCATCACGGTTTCTCCGCGTCCGGGCAGATGCAGGCCCGCTGGCCGCACCCCGGGCACCCGGCACCGTACTTCTCGGCGACCGCCGCCTCGAGATCGACGTCCACGACGTTGGCGATCGTGGCCAGCCACGCGAGGACGTCGGCGAACTCGCGGGCCAGTTCCCGCTTCGTCTCGGCGCTCGAGGCGCCCGACGCGTGCGTGCGGAGGGCGGCGGCCAGTTCGCCGATCTCCTCGGTCAGCCACATGAACGTGCCTTCGACCCCCCGCGCCGCATCCTTGTCGTGGTACATCGCGCGGATCTGCGACTGAAACTGACGCATCGTCATGGCAGGGCCGGCTCCGGTTCGCGGAGGGAGGCGGGGCGGGAACGGGGCGCGAACCACGGGTAGATCGCGGGCACGACGAACGCCGTGAGCAGCGTCGAGGTAAGGATACCGCCGATCACGACGGTCGCCAGCGGACGCTGGATTTCCGCCCCGGAAGTGGTGGCGAGCGCCATGGGCAGGAAGCCGAGGCTGGCCACGAGCGCGGTCATGAGCACCGGCCGGATCCGCACGTCGGCGGTGGCGACTGCGGCCTCGCGCGCCGAGAGTCCGCCCTGCCGGGCATGCTCCGCCCCGGAGACCCACACGAGGCCGTTGAGCACCGCCACGCCGAACAGAGCCACGAAGCCGACGCCGGCGGCGATCGAGAACGGCATGCCCCGGATCGCCAGCGCCGCGATGCCCCCCGAGGCCGCCACCGGCACGGCGCAGAAGATGAGGGACGCCAGCCGGAACGACTTGAAGCTCGTGTAGAGCAGGAGCGCGATCAACCCGAGCACGACAGGCGTGATGAGGAGCAGCCGCCGGCTGGCGGAGAGCAGGTTCTCGAAGTCCCCCCCCCAGTCGATCGTGTAGCCGGCCGGCAGTCGCACCTCCCGCGCGATCCTGGCCTGCGCTTCCCGGACGAAACCGGCGACGTCGCGGCCGCGGACGTTCGCCGACACGAACGTGCGGCGGCGGGAGTTCTCATGTTCGATCGACGGCGGGCTCTCCTCGACGCGGATGTCGGCGAGTTCGCCGAGCGGTACGGGACGGCCGCCCGTGGCCTCGACCGGAATCTGCGCGACGAGCTCCTCGCTCTCCCGCCACGCCTCCGGAAACTTCAGCATCAGCGGAAACCGCGGCCGCCCCTCGTACACGACCCCCGCCTGGATCCCGCCCATCGCCGAAACCGTCCGCATCACCTCGACGCCGTCGATGCCATGGCGGGCGAGCTGGTCCTGCCGGGCGTCGATCCGCAGCGTGGGCACGTCGGCCTGCCAGTCGGCCCGGACGTCGGCCGCCCCGGGAATGTCCCGCAGCACACCCTCGATCCGCTTGCCGAGTTCGCCGAGCGTGCCGAGGTCGTCGCCGTAGACGAGCACCGCGACGTCGGCCTTCACGCCGGCCACGAGTTCGTCCACCCGCATCTCGATCGGCTGGCTGAAGCCGAAATTCGCCCCGGGCGCCGCCGTGCCGAGCGCCGCCGACATCCGCTCGACGAGCTCGTCTCGCGGGATGTCGCGCGGCCAGCGCGACCGCGGCTCGAGCATCACCCACACGTCGGTCTGTTGCACGCCCATGATGTCGTTGGCGATCTCCGGACGGCCCGTCTTCGAGAACACCGTCCGCACCTCAGGAAACTCCCCGAGCACCTTCTCGATCGTGGTGGTCAGCGGCACCGAGTCCTCGAGGGTCGCGCTGGGCAGCCGGTTGACCTCGATCAGGATGTCGCCCTCGTCGAGCCGCGGCATGAACTCCGCCCCCAGCCGCAGCGCCACCGGCACGCTCGCCGCGACCAGTCCGGCGGCACAGAGCGAGATCACCACCGGGTGGGCCACGGCGGCCCGCGCGAGCGGATGGTAGACGCGGTGGAACAGCCGCATCAGGAGCGGTTCGTGCTCCTCCTCGCGCGACAGCACCGTGGCCGCGAGCACGGGCATGAGCGTCAGCGAGATCACGAGCGAGCCTGCGAGCGCGAACAGCACGGTCAGCGCCATCGGCCGGAACAGCTTCCCCTCGGTGCCCTCGAGAAACAGGATCGGGAGGTAGACGATCGCGATGATCAACTCGCCGAACATCGTCGGCCCCCGGACCTCGATCGCCGCGTCGCGCACGACCTCCAGCTTCGAGGCCGTCGGCGGGGCCAGCCCCAGCCGGCGGACGCAGTTCTCCACCATGATCACGGAGCTGTCCACGACCAGGCCGAAGTCGATCGCGCCGAGGCTCATGAGGCTCGCCGGAATCCCCGCCGCCCACATCAGGTTGGAGGCGAAGAGCATCGAGAGCGGAATGGCGAGCGACACGATCACGCCCGCCCGCACGTTGCCCAGCAGGACGAGCAGCACCCCGATCACGAGCAGGCCCCCCTCGGCGAGGTTGTGGAGGACCGTGTCGAGCGTCCGCGCGATCAGGTCGGAGCGGTCGTAGACCACGTCGATCTCGACGCCGGGCGGGAGCGTGCCGCGGATCTGCTCCAGCTTCTCCTTCGCGGCGGCCACCACGCGCCGGCTGTTTTCCCCGCGGATCATCATCACCATGCCGGTGACCACCTCGCCGCGGGCGTCGCGGGTCGCGGCCCCCTGTCGGACGAGCGGCGCGATCCGCACGTCGCCGATGTTGCGGACCAGCACCGGCACCCCGCCCGCCGGGCTGCGCACGACGACCCGCTCGATGTCGCTCACGTCGGCGAGGAGCGACTCGCCGCGAATGAACCGCTGCTCGCCGTTCTTCACGATGTAGCCGCCGCCGGTGCTGGTGTTGTTGCGTTCGAGCGCCGCCAACACCTCGCCGAGCGAGATCCCCTGCGACGACATGCGGTCGGGATCGATGCGCACCTCGTAGCTCTTGGCGAAGCCGCCGTGGCTGTTGATGTCGGTCACGCCGGGCACGGTCCGCATCACCGGGGCGATGTCCCATTCGAGGATGCTGCGGAGGTCCATGAGGTTCCTCCCCGCCCCCTTCAGCTCGAACTGCAGGATCTCCCCCAGGGCGGTCGAGAGCGTGCCGAGCTGGGGATCGGCCCCGGCAAGCGCCATCCCCGCCTTCGCGGCCGGCAGCCGCTCGGCCACCAGCTGCCGCGCCCGGAGGATGTCGGTCCCCTCCCGAAACACGATCGTCACCAGCGAGATGCCGAGCCGCGAAATGCTTCTCACCTCCTCCACGTCCGGCAGGCCGCTCATCGCCAGCTCGACCGGATACGTGATGAGCCGCTCCACCTCCAGCGGCGGCAGCGTCCCGGCCTCCGTCACCACCTGGACCTGGATGTTGACGAGGTCGGGCACGGCGTCCACGGGAATCCGCGTGGCGGCGTACAGCCCTCCGAGCGCCATGAGCACGAACAGCGCGATGACGAGCGCCCGGTTGGCGAGCGACCACTCGATGACACCGGTCAGCACGAACGAGCTCCCTTCCCGGGGCGGACGACCGCACGTCGCAGCGTCAGCCCTCGTCCTCGAGCAACAGCTCGCTCTTGAGCAGGAACGCCCCCCGGGCGACGACCTGCTGCCCGGCCTCGAGGCCCTTCTTCACCTCCACGAACTCGTCGCTCGTGATGCCGGGCTCGATCGCGACCCTGCGGTACGCGCCCTCCCCTTCGGGCACGAACACGAACGAGCGATCCTCGTGCCGCATCACGGCCGCGGACGGCACCGCCAGGCCCGACCGCACCTGCCCCTGCGGCAGATCGACCCACACGAACATCCCCGGCTTGTAGTGCGCGTCGTCGTTCTTCAGCTCGGCGACGAGCGGCACGCTCCTCGAATCGGCCTCGACGGTGGCTCCCACGTGGTTGATCCGCGCGGTGGTGCGATGCTCCGCGGCGCCGGGCACGTTGACCGCGACCTCCTGGCCGTCGGTCACCTCGACGGTCGTCCACTGCCGCTCGTGGATCTGGGCCCGGACCCAGAGCGTCGAGTTGTCGGCCACGACGAACAGGCGGTCACCGGCCTGCACCCGCTCCCCGCGGGCCACGAAGATGTCCTCCACGATCCCGGCGACGGGCGTCCGCAGCACGAGGGCGCTCAACGAACCGGCCTCCCCGTCGCTCCCCTCGCCGTCCGCCGCTCCGCTTTCCCCCGCCTCGCCGACCGCGTCGGCATCGAGCCGGCTGCCGTCCAGCGTCCGGAGGTTCTCGCGCGAGACCGTCACCAGCCGCTCCGCCTGCTCGACGCCGGCCCGAGCCCGATCACGGTCCTGCCGCGTGAGGAACTGGGACTCTTCGCACGCGGCGGTGAAGTTGGCCTTGGCGACCTCGAGATTGCTCGCCCGCTCCTCGATGATCCGGCCCGACAGCACGCCCCCCTCGCTGAGCTGTCGCGTGCTCGCGTTCACCTTCTCGACGAACAGCAGCCGCGAGTAGGCGGCGAGGATTTTCTCGCGGTAGGAGCCGAGCACCCGGTCCTGAAACTGCCGCTCGATCGTGTCGAGCGGGGGATGCGTGGTGAGCGCCCCCAGCAAGGCATCCACGTTGTCGGCGATCGCGACGGCCCACTCGGCCGCCTTGCGCTCGATCCGCAGGTCGTCCTGCCGCTTGCGCACGTCGTTGCGTGCCATCCCCACCTCGGGGCTCGAGACCTCGGCGAGCGGCGCCCCCTTCGGCACCGCCTGCCGAACCTTGACGAACACCTGCGACACGATGCCCTCGACGGGACATTCGTAGTCCACGCGGCTGCGGGCGTCGTAATCGAGGCGGCCCGGCACCGTGAGGTGCTCCCGCAGCTGCCTCGTCTGGACCGGCACGACCTCGATCTCCGCCGCGGCCGCCGATCCGGCCGGCAGCCTGACGAGCATCCCCTCGCCGGACGCCGCCGAAACGACCGGTTCGACGGGCCGGGTCGGCGCGTGCTCGCCGTCGGCGAAGTGATGCGTTGCCAGCCACCACCACGCGAGGCCTCCCGCCCCCAGCAAGGCGGCGCCGCCGAGGCTCCGCCCGAGCCTCGCCAGGCCGCTCCGACCGGAAGACGAGGCCTCCCGATTCGCCGCCGGCGCGACGCCGGTGACGCCGTCTGGCGGATGGGGAGCGGGGATCGTGGCCATCGGTGTGCGCTCTGCGAAAAACGAACGCTCGGGTCGGCGGCGCGGGCGGCGCACGCCGCGCTCGCCCGGCACGCAAGTCTACACAAGCCCGATTTCCGCGGATACGCTCACGGAGCCGGTTTCCCGCGCCGCGTCCGCCCGCGATCGGCGGCCCCCTGGTCCGTTCCGCACCATGTCCGCGTCCCGCACGATCCGCATCTTCGACACGACGCTTCGCGACGGCGAGCAATCGCCCGGCGCGAGCATGAACCTCACCGAGAAGATGGAGGTCGCGCAGGCGCTCGTGCAACTCGGCGTGGACGTGATCGAGGCCGGCTTCCCGATCGCCTCCCCCGGCGACTTCGAGAGCGTGCGGGACATTGCGAAGGTGATCCGGGGAGCGAGTGTGTGCGGGCTCGCCCGCTGCAACGACGCCGACATCGACCGCGCCTGGGAGGCCCTGCGGCACGCCGCCGCGCCGCGGATCCACGTGTTCCTCGCCACGAGCGCCATCCACCGCGAGTTCAAGCTCCGGATGACGGAGGATGAGATCGTGGCCCGGGCGGTGGCCGGAGTGCGGCGGGCCCGGACGCTGTGCGGCGACGTCGAGTTCTCGCCGGAGGACGCGGCCCGCACCGAGATCGACTTCCTCTGCCGCGTCGTCGAGGCCGTGATCGATGCCGGTGCGACGACGGTGAACATTCCCGACACCGTCGGCTACGCCACGCCCACGCAGATGCACCGGGTGATCGCCGCTCTGCGGAGCAGGGTCGCGAACATCGATCGCGCCGTGATCAGCGTCCACTGCCACGACGACCTCGGCCTCGCCGTGGCCAACAGCCTGGCGGCGGTCGAGGCGGGCGCCGGGCAGGTGGAGTGCACGATCAACGGCATCGGGGAGCGGGCGGGCAACTGCTCGCTCGAGGAGGTCGTGATGGCCCTGCGGACGCGGAGCGACTACTACGGCTGCGACACCCGCGTGGTGAGCCAGCGGCTCGTTCCCACGAGCCGGCTCGTCGCCAACATCACCGGCATCCAGGTGCCGCGCAACAAGGCCGTCGTCGGCCGCAACGCGTTCGCGCACGAGGCCGGCATCCACCAGGACGGGATGCTCAAGGAACGGCGGACCTACGAGATCATGCGGCCGGAGGACGTGGGCCTCGAGCGCACCGACCTCGTGCTCGGCAAGCACAGCGGCCGGGCCGCGCTCGGCGACCGCGTCAAGGCGCTGGGCTACCAGCTCTCGCCCGAGCAGCTGCAGACGCTGTTCGACAAGTTCAAGGTGCTCGCGGATCGCAAGAAGGAGATCTACGACGGCGACATCGCGGCCCTCTGCGAGTCGCAGTTCGCCGAGCTCCCGGAGCAGTTCACGTTCGACCGGTACGTGCTCGCGAGCACCAGCGGTGCCGCCCCCACGGTGGAGCTGCACGTGCGGCAGAACGACACGCCGAAGGCGGTGACCGTGACGGCGGGCGACGGCCCGATCGACGGGATCTTCCTGGCGATCGAGAAGCTCACCGGCATGACGACGGTGTGCCGCGACTTCCGGGTGCAGGCGGTCACCGTGGGCAAGGACGCGCAGGCGGAGGTGACGGTCGAACTCGAGCACGCCGGCCAGGTGCAGCGTGGCCGCGGCGTCTCGACCGACTCGCTCGAGGCTGCGGCGAAGGCCTTCCTCGCCGCGATCAATCGCCTCGCCCTCGGCGTCACGCCCCGCCTCCACCCGCAGGCGTGACGGACCGCAGCCCGTCGGACGGCAAACCCCGTCGGCATCGAGCCGCTGCTAGATGGCCTCCTGGCCGCGCTCGCCGGTGCGGATGCGGACGCACTCGTCCATCGGCAGCACGAAGATCTTGCCGTCGCCGATCTCACCCTCGTCGCCCGACCTCCCGCCCTTGACGATGGCCGCGATCGTGGGTTCGACGAAGTCGTCGTTGACGGCGATCTGCAACTGCACCTTGCGGAGCAGGTTCACGCCGATTTCGTGGCCGCGGTAGGTTTCGGTGTGCCCACGCTGCCGGCCGAAGCCCTGCACGTCGAGGACCGTGAGCCGAAACACCTCCACGTCGGAGAGCGCCTGCTTGACGGCCTCGAGCTTGTGGGGCTGGATGATCGCGATGATGAGTTTCATGAAGCACTCCGCCTCGGGACGGCATCCTAGCCGACCCACCGGGAACGGACAGCACGCGAAGGTCCGAGGCCTGCCTCGGCTTACGCGATGGCTCGCCTGGAGGGCGAGCCATCGCGGCTCGGGGCATCCTTGGCTTGCCCCGCAGCCGCCCAAGCCCGCAGGGGCCATGGATGGCCCTGCGGGCGTCTATCCAGAATGCCCCGGCCTGGGTGAGCTAGGCGGAGTGCCCACCCAAGCCGTTGGGGCATCCTTCTGGATCGTGATTACTCGTTCCGGACCATCACGAAGCCGTGGTAGGCCTCGTTGCCGTGCTCGTGGATGTCGAGGCCCTCAATCTCCTCCTGAGGCGAAACCCGGAGGCCGACGGTCGACTTGATCAGCAGCCAGAAGAGCGCCGAGACAGGCACGACGTAGGCTCCGACCAGCAGCACGCCCACGAGCTGGGCGATCAGCTGCTTCGTGCCGCCGCCGAAGAACAGGCCGGCCGTCGGGCCGCCCGCCTCGGCGGTGCCGAACGGTGTGTTGAGCACCGTGCCGGACAGGTCCGTCGTGGTGAACAGGCCCACGCACAGGGTGCCGAAGATGCCGCACACCAGGTGGACGCTCGTGGCGCCCACCGGATCATCGACCCGCATCTTGTCGAAGAACAGCACCGCGAAGATCACGAGCACGCCGGCGATGGCTCCGATGATCAGCGCGCAGGGCACGTTCGTGTAGGCCGCGCTGGCGGTGATCGCCACGAGGCCGGCGAGGCAGCCGTTGAGCGTCATGCCGATGTCGGGCTTGCCGAGCAGCAGCCATGCCGTCAGGGTCGCCGTGAGCGTGGCGGCCGCGGCGGCCGAATTGGTGTTCACGGCCACGAGCGCCGCCAGGGCCCCGCCGTCGCCGGCCACGCCCATCGTGCTGCCCGGGTTGAAGCCGAACCAGCCGAACCAGAGCACGAGGCACCCGATGAAGGCGGCCGTCATGTTGTGGCCGGGGATCGCGTTGATCCTGCCGTCGGCGGAATACTTCCCGATCCGCGGCCCGAGGATGATGGCTCCGGTGAGAGCCGCCCATCCGCCCACGGAGTGCACCACCGAGCAGCCGGCGAAATCCCAGAAGTTCCACTCCTTGGCCAGGTAGCCGAAGCCCCAGATCCAGTGGCCCACGACCGGATAGATCGCGATGGCCATCACGAAGCAGAAGATGATGAACGCGTGGTACTTGATCCGCTCGGCGACCGCCCCAGAGACGATCGTCGCGGCCGTTCCGGCGAACACGAGCTGGAAGAAGAACTTCGCCCACAGCGGCACATGGGTCCAGCTGATCGAGCCGTACACGCCCTGGTACTTGTCGCCCATGAGCGGACTGTTGTCGGCCCCGCCCACCATCCAGCTGCCCGACTGCCCGATCCAGCCGCCGTCGCCGGCGCCGAACATCAGGTCCCAGCCGATGAGCCAGAAGGCGACGGACGTGGCCGCGAAGACGATGAAGTTCTTGGACAGGATGTTGACGCAGTTCTTCGAGCGTGCGAATCCGGTCTCCACGCACCCGAAGCCGAGGTTCATGAAGAACACGAGCATCGAGCAGATGAGCACCCAGACGGTGTCGGCACCCGTCCACAGCTTCTCGACCATCTGCTCCATGGTCATCAGGTTGGGCTTGTAGCCCGTGGCGGTCGTGGCCGCATCGGCGGCCGCCGCCGCATCCTGAGCCATCACGAATGACGAATCGTCGAAACCGAAACACCCGAGCCAGAGGCCCAGGGCAAACAAACACAGCGAGCCGGGAGATGACCGCATCGTGCGTCTCCAGAAGGGTTTGAACAGGCCGGAAGGAGGCACCTCCGCAGGGCCTTGTCCTTCCGTGCACCAGGGACGTCCTGAGTGCCCGAAACTTTCCCCACGCTCGAAAGCAAACCCCGTGCCGAAACCGTCTCAGACCACTCGGCTGGGTTGGTCGGAAAGTTCGAACAAGAAACACACAGGCCTTGTTTCAATGGGTTTTTGCGCGATGCCGAGGCTCTTCGACGCCGCGTGCCTGCGAGTCGCCGGAAATTGTTGTTCTGGGGAAGGGCGCGATTTCGGGGCATCTTCATGCCCAGGAAACAGGCATCATGCCTCTGACCGCGTTCCGCCGAAATCCTGTTCGAGTTCCACGGTCCCGCGCCCCGCGAAGCCATGCCCCGCCTGAACGAACTCGAAGCTGCCCTCCCTCGAGGCCGAACGGACCTGGCCGAAACGCTGGCGGGAACATTCCCGGCGTCCGTCAGGGCCACGCCGGCGTTCCGTGATTCCCAGGCTCCGGCCGACGCACTTTTGGCCCGAGACGCGCTGACTGGCGGGCGGCGGGCGGCCCTGGAGCGATTGGCCCGCATCGATCCCGTGGCCTACGCCCGCACCCGGAACCACACCGGCGGCGCCGTCACGATGCTCTCCCCCTGGATCCGCCACGGAGCGCTCGGCCTCGCCGAAGTTCGAGACCACGCGCTCGAACGGGTGCGGACGCCCGAGGACGCGCAGAAACTCGTCACCGAGCTCGGGTGGCGCGACTACTGGCAGCAGGTCTACGCGACGCTGGGCACCGGCATCTTCAACGACATCGAACGGCCGGCGGTCGCGTGGCGGAGAGCCGGGCCGCTCGACCGCGTCCCCGACGACGTGCTGGCCGGCAGGACGGGCCTGGCCTGCATCGACGCGTTCGTCGAAACACTGCACCGCACCGGCTGGCTCCACAACCACGAGCGGATGTGGCTGGCGTCATGGCTCGTCCACGTGCGCGGCGTGCGTTGGCGGGCCGGGGCCGACTGGTTCCTGGAGCACCTCGTCGACGGAGACCCGGCGAGCAATCACCTCTCGTGGCAATGGGTGGCCGGCACCTTTTCCGCGAAGCCCTACATCTTCAATCGCGAGAACCTCGAGACGTTCACCGCAGGCGCGCACTGCCGGGGCTGTGCGGTCCTGGGGCGCTGCGACGTCGAGGGCTCGTACGACGATCTCGCCGCCCGGCTCTTCGTGCCTCCACCGCACCCGCAGCGCGAACCCCTCCGGATCCCCCCCGCCCCGCCCTGGCGTCAAAACGCCGACTCGCGGCAGCCGTCCCGGCCGCTCGTGTGGGTCACCCTCGACTCGCTCGCCGCCACCTCGCCCGCCGCAGCCGGCTGGCCTGAGGCGCCCCGCGTGTTCGCATTCGACCCCGAGTGGCTCGCAGCCGAGCGGCCCACGCTCAAGCGGCTCACGTTCATCGCCGAATGCCTCGCCGAAATCCCCGGCGTCGAGATCCACGCGGGCGATCCGGTGGACGTGCTCCGGGAGCGGGCCGCCTCGCTCGGCTGCGACGGAATCGCGGTCGCCGACACGCCATGCCCGCTCGTGCGGCGGGAGGCGGACGCGCTCGCCCGCCTGCTGCCGATCTGCGTCGCCCGCTGGCCGGCGTTCTGCCGGCGCGATCGGGTCCGCGACCTGGGTCGATTCTCCCGCTACTGGTCGCAGGTCGGTGAGTCCGCGCTGCGTCCGACCGAGCGGCAGACCTGATCGAGGCCGGACGGAAACGCCGCCCAGGCCGGCTCGGGCGGCGGCGGCACGCTGGCGGAGATCCACCGGCCGTGCGCCGGACGCGGAAACCCGATCCACGCCGCGTGCAACGCGAGTCGATCCGCCTCGGGCCCTCCGTAGAGACGGTCGCCGACGATCGGGCTTCCGAGCCAGGCGAGATGCGCCCGCAGTTGATGGGAGCGGCCCGTCACGGGTTCCAGGACGACGAGCGTTCGCTCCCCGCCAGCCACACCCCGCGCGGCGATCTGCCACCACCGCGTCACGGCCAGTCGGCCCTCGATCGGGTCGATCCGTTGCCGCGGGGGGGCGAGCGGGTCGGGGCCCAGCGGCTGACAGATCTCGCCCCGGTCGCCCGGCAACCGCTCCCCGACGACCGCGAGGTAGCGCTTCGCCACGCTCCGCCTCTCGAAAGCCCGTCCCAGGGCCGCGCGTGCCTCCGGCGACCGCGCCATGACGAGCAGGCCGGACGTATCCCGATCGAGGCGATGGACCGCCTCCACCGGGCCGAACCGGGCCGCCAGCCGCACGGCGGCGCTCGGCGGGTCGAGCGGCGTCCGCGCCGGCACGCTCGGCATCCCCGCCGGTTTGTCGATCACGACGACATGGTCGTCACTGAAGACGACGCGAAGTTCATCCATGCATCGACCGCCGACCGGAGGATCACAGGAGCCCGAGCGCCTCGACCCAACGGCAGAGGTCATCGGCCGGCGGGACGTCGCCGAGCACGTCGGGCAGGAGGCCGACCTGATAGCCCTCTTCCTCGAGCGTTCGTTGGTCGGCGTCGGCCTTCGCCGGTGCGGCCGCAAGCGAACGCGCGAACAGGACCCACCGGCTGCGGCCCGGTTCGGTCGGCTCGATCGCCGCCTGGCGTGGCAGCGCGGCGTCGAGCAGCGCCACGCCGCGGACCGCCGGACCGAGGGCCTCGGCGACGAGCCAGGCGAACGCGCCGCCCGGGCCGCGTCCCGCCACCGCGACCCGCGTCCGATCGACGGGCCGCCGCGAACGCAGTGAATCGAGGGCGCGGGCCACCGCGGCGACATCCGTGCGGCCCCAGCGCTGCGGATCGGCCGAAGACGGAATCACGACGGCGACCCGGTGCCGGGCAGCCGCCTCGAGCCAGGGTGCCGCGGCCTGCGTGGCGGCTGCGGCGTCACCCGCACCAGGAGGCGGTCCGAAGTACACGAGCACCCCGAGCGGCAAAGCGGCCTCACCGCGCGGCATGACCACCAGCGCAGGGCGGGCCTCGTCGGCCGCCTCGAGCCGCTCGACCTGCGCCGATCCGGCGGGTTCCTCGAACGGCACCACGTCGCGCGGCAGCGTGGCGGGAAGCGGAGCGACGGAGAGTTCCGCGGTCCTGACCGCCCCCTCGCGTTCGATGGAGAGGCGGGCCGTCTGCCCCGCCTCCAGGCCGCCGACAGCTCCCGCGAGCAGCGCCGGCGAGTTCACCGGCTGTGGCTCGCCTCCGTCCCCGGCCACCGCCGTGATCCGGTCGCCCGGTTGAATCCCCGCGGCGGCGGCCGGACTCTCCGGCCAGACCCACTCCACGACCACGGGCTCCGCCGCAGCCCCGTCGCCGGCCGTCCGACGCGGCACGATGCCGATCATCGGTCGACGCCACGGGGGCAGGGACTCCGCGAGCGTGACCTCGGCGGTGACGCGTTCCGCGGGACCGCCGCCGTGCTGTCGTTCGACGACGATGACCAGCTCATCGCCGGCATACCGCGGCACGAGCACGTTGCGGAGTTCCGCGATCCGCGTCACCGGCCGCCCGTCGGCCTGCACGATCGTGTCGCCGGACCGGAGCCCGGCTTTGGCGGCCGGCGACCCGGCTCGGCAGGTGGCGATCGTCGCCGGGGCCGTGAAGGGATCACGAGCCGCATAGCCGATGCCGAGAATGCCCGGCGCGAGGGTGCGTCCCTCCCGGAGTGCGGGCACGACACGGAGGATGTCCGCGATCGGAACCGCGAAGCCGATGCCCGCGTCATAGAGTTCCGTACCCGATGTCATCCCCGCGGTGTCGGCCGGCAGGGGCGCCAGAATCCCGATCACCCTCCCATGGATGTCGACGA
>Ga0136644_10000655_pt1 | contig 27608 bp, 21 predicted proteins | sample C_130820_EF_Meta_FD_94780 | JGI IMG/M metagenome (GOLD analysis project Ga0136644, IMG submission 94780) | Freshwater microbial communities from Lake Croche, Canada to study carbon cycling - C_130820_EF_MetaG (v2) (version 2) | ecosystem: Environmental > Aquatic > Freshwater > Lake | place...
CGATCACGGCACAATACAGACTTACCCCGCCGGTGGAGGGGAGGGTACCCGGCACCACGACAGAGCCGGCGGGAACCCGGCCCTGAAAGATTTCACCGCTGGCGCGATCGACGATGCGGGTGCTCGCGCTCAAGAAGACGCCCATCGAAAGCACCGAGTTACGCTCCACGACGACGCCTTCGACGACCTCAGAGCGTGCCCCAATAAAACAATTGTCTTCAATGATGGTCGGGTTGGCCTGCAGCGGCTCGAGCACCCCACCGATACCGACGCCGCCCGAAAGATGGACGTTTTTCCCGATCTGGGCGCACGAGCCCACCGTGGCCCAGGTGTCGACCATCGTCCCTTCATCGACATAGGCGCCGACATTCACGTAGGAGGGCATCAAGACCACGTTGCGCCCAATGAACGAACCCCTTCGGGCGACGGCTGGGGGGACGACACGAAAACCACCGGCAGCAAATTGCTCAGCGGTCCAATTGGCGAATTTGGTTGGCACCTTGTCATAAAAAGCCAGCGGCCCGGCCGTCATCGGCTCGTTGTCGCGTAAGCGGAACGACAGCAAAACGGCTTTCTTCAGCCATTGGTGGGTTACCCATGCTTCGCCCTCCTTCGAGGCGACCCGTAAACGCCCCGCGTCGAGTTCGCCCAACGCCGCTTCCACCGCCTCAAAGACCTCCCGCGGTGCCGTTGCCGCGTTCCACTCGGTACGGTGGTCCCAAGCCTGTTCAATTACATTCTGCATCGCGTTCATAGACTTTAGAAGGAATTAAGGGTGATTTAAGAACTGGACGATCCGCTCGGACGCTTCGACACACCGTTCAATCTGATCGACCAGCGCGATCCGAATGCGGCCTGCTCCCGGCGAACGCTCGCGCGAACCGTCGCTTGCCTGCTGCGATGCGCCAAGCCGCGAAATCAAACTCCCCGGTAGCACACGGACGTTTGCGGAGCGCAAAAGTCCCCGCGCAAATTCGATGTCGTCGCCACCGGGTACGCCAGCCCACAAATAGAACCCTGCCTCAGGCTTGGTGACCTCAAGGCAGCGCGACAAGAGCGGTAGAACAGCGTCGAATTTGGCGCTGTAGAGCGCACGGTTCTCGACAACATGAGACTCATCATTCCAGGCCGCGATGCTCGCTGCCTGAATCGGCAAACCCATGGCGCTGCCGTGATAGGTCCGATAGAGCAAAAACGGCGCGATCAACTGGGCATCACCGGCAACGAAGCCCGAGCGCAGACCGGGAACGCTCGACCGTTTCGACAGACTCGAGAAAACCATCAGGCCACGCCAGTCGGTCCGACCCAGCGCTTGGGCTGCCTGCAAGGCGCCCAACGGGGGGCGATCAAACCAGATTTCGGAATAACACTCGTCGGCGGCAATGACAAAACCGTATTGGTCGGCAAGCGAGAACAGCACGCGCCACTCGTCGAGTGTCATCACACGGCCGGTGGGGTTGCCTGGCGAGCAAACAAACAATAACTGCGTGCGCTGCCAGATCTCGGCCGGGACTGACGACCAGTCGCAAGCGAATCCGTTGGCGGGGTGCTGGGCAACAAAGAAAGGCTCTGCCCCCGCTAGCAGCGCCGCGCCTTCATAGATTTGGTAGAACGGGTCGGGCGCAATCACGATCGGTGGTTTGTCGCTAGCCCGATCGGGCGCCGCGATGACGGCCTGCGCAAAGGCAAATAGCGCTTCGCGAGACCCGACAACCGGCAGCACCTCGCGTTCGGCGTCAATCGCGTGCAGGTCATAGCGACGGCGCAACCACTGCGCGATTGCCTCGCGCAGCGGGGGTTTGCCCGCAGTAGCTGGGTAGACCGATAAGCCATCCAAGCCATCGACCAATGCGGCGCGCACGCTCGGCGGCGTCGCGTGCTTGGGTTCCCCGATCGAAAGGTCGATGGGAGCCAGATGCGTCGGAGGCTCGACCCCTTGCGTCAACGCCCGCAAGCGTTCAAACGGGTAGGGCTGGAGCTTGGCCAGACGCGGATTCATCGGCGCCTTAGCCCCGCGTGCTCGGTTCGGCGGCGAATGCTTCGAGTTCGACCTTGGGTGCTGGCTGCCAACCCTCGGCCCGGTGCTCGACTACGATATTGGTGACGATGCCGCCGCGAACGTACCAGCGCACCGTCAGCTTGAGATAGCGCGGTTCGATGGTCCGGACGAGGTCGTCCAGGATGCGGTTACTCACCGCTTCGTGAAACGCGCCCTCGTCGCGAAACGACCAAAAATAGAGCTTGAGACTTTTCAGTTCGACGCAGCGCTGGTCCGGGACGCAGTCGATGGTGATGGTCGCGAAATCCGGTTGCCCCGTGAGCGGGCACAGGCAGGTGAATTCCGGAACCTCGAAGTGAATTCGGTAGTCGCGCTGCGGCGCAGGGTTCGGGAACGTTTCGAGCGCCTTGCTCGGTTGCGTTGTCATGGTGGGTGGCCGGCTGGGTCGGGCGTAGAGGCGAAGCCGTTTATTATAGGGCTTCGCCTAGTCCCTCCGGCAGAGCGGTAATGGGTGTCTCTGCAGTCGCGGCTCGCGCCGAGCCCAATGGAATGTTGTGCGCCTGAAACAAATCAAAATCGCTGGCTTCAAGTCCTTCGTCGACCCAACCGCGTTTGAATTGCCCGGCAATCTGATTGGCATCGTCGGTCCCAACGGCTGCGGGAAGTCCAACATCATGGACGCCGTGCGCTGGGTGCTCGGCGAGAGTCGCGCCGGTGAGTTGCGCGGCGATTCGATGCAGGACGTTATTTTCTCGGGCAGCGATACTCGGCGTGCCGCCGCGCGGGCCAGCGTCGAGCTGCTATTCGACAACCAGGACGGTCGCCTGGGTGGCGCCTGGTCTCGGTATGGCGAAATTGCGCTGCGCCGCGTGCTGAGCCGAGACGGCCAGAGCGTTTATCAAATTAATCAGCAAGTGGTTCGTCGCCGCGACGTCCAGGATCTGTTTCTCGGTACCGGGCTCGGGCCGCGCGCGTATGCCGTGATCGGCCAAGGGACGATTGGGCGAATTCTCGAGGCCAAGCCAGAGGAACTGCGCGGCTTTCTGGAGGAAGCCGCTGGGGTTTCGCGTTATCGCGAACGTCGCCGCCAGACCGAGGAGCGCTTGGCGGAAACACGCATTAACCTGGCGCGCATCGACGACTTACTCGGCGAGCTGCGCACGCAGATGCAGCGCCTCGAGCAACAGTGCGCGACCGCCGAGCGCGCGCGCAAGCTCGAGAGCGAGCGGTCAACGAAGCTCGGTCTGTTGCGCTTGGTGCAGCGCGATGAGGCAAGCGAACGGCAGCGCTTGGCAAGCGAGCAACTCAGCCTCGCCGAACAGGCGTTTGCGGAGCAACTGCTCGCGTTACGGGCCGACGAAGACCGCGTCGAGGGCCTGCGTGAAGCGCACCTGAAGGGTGGCGATGCGCTGCATTCGGCGCAGGCAGCTTATTACGACGCAAGCGCGACGCGCGCAGCCAACGAAGCTGAGTTGCGTCGGCTCGAGGACGAGCGTGCGCGCATCCTCGAGCGGCTTGCCGCCAGTCAGACCCTGCGGGATCAAGCCATTGCACGTTTAAGCCAAGCCCAGCGAGACCGCGACGAGCAGTCTCAGCGGATCGACCGGGTACGTGTGGCAATCGACGCCCTCGGCACGCGCTTGGAGCACGCGCGCCAAGCCCAGGAAGGGGTCGAGCGCGATGCTTGGGCGCAGCAACGCAATCTCGAATCGGCGCGCTTGGCGCTCGCGAATACGCAACGTCGACTTGAAGTGGCACAAGAGCGGGCCCGTTCGGGGCGCGACCGTATGAGCGCCGCCGAGCAGCGCGTTGGGCGGCGCCGACAGGAATTGCAAACGCTCGTTTTACCCGACGAGCAATCCCTGGAGCGGGCCCAGGCGCAGGCGCATGCCGCCGAGCAGCGCGAGCGTGACGCCCAAGCGCAGTCGGCGGCCCTAGAAGAGCAGCGGCGGGCGCTTGAACAAACGCGTGAGCAGGCCCATAGCGGTTTGCGCAATGCAAAGACGCAGAAAGCGCAACTCGAGGCGCGGCGCGCGGCACTGGTGGCGTTGCAGGACCGCGTTGCAGCCAGCGGGCGTTTGCGGCCCTGGCTCACTCGGCACGGATTGGATCAATCGGCGCCCATTTGGCAGTCCATCGCGGTTGTAGCCGGCTGGGAACTGGCTCTCGAGGCCGTGCTTCGAGAGCGGATTGGGGCGCTCGAGGTGCTCGCTGTCGAGCCCGGCCACGCATTAGAGTCGCTCCTTGGCGATCCACCTCCGGCCCGTTTTGCAGTTCTCACCGGTGCGGCGCGGGCGGCTGAATCGGGCACGGATGGGGAGGTGATAGGACCCGCGGATGGCATCGTCACCCAGGCGCCCTCGAGCTGGATCACGGCGTCGGATTGCGTGGCGCCCTTTCCCCTGCGCGAGGCCGCCCGGTGCGAGCGCGCCGCCCTCGCTGCAGTTTTGGGCAGTTGGTTAGACGGATTTTGGGCCGTCCAAGGGTTTGAGGAGGCCCTGCGATGGCGTGCAACGCTGCCCCTTGGGCATGAGCTTGTCACGGCAGGCGGGCACCGCGTGGGCCGAGATCACGTCTATTTTCACCATCCCGATAGCGAGCAGGACGGTTTGCTCGCGCGCCAGCAGGAGATCGTCGCCCTTGCAGCGTTGCTGCAGACCGCCGACGGTGCTTTAGCCGAGTCCCAAGCAGAGGTCGACCGCGTCGAGCGCGCTGCCGCGCAGACGCAAGAGGCACTGGGAAGAGCTCGAGAGGCTGCGCGCACAACGACGCGCGAGGCGGCGCTCGCGCGCCAGCAGGCCGAGGGCTTAGCGCAGACGCGAGCGCGGGCGCTCGAGACGGACGCGCGTTTGCGGGGTGAGCTCGCGGAAGGGCAGACTGAAATTGCCGAACAGACCCAGTTCGTCGCCGCCGCCGAGGGTGAAGCGATGGCCGCGCGCCAGGCGCTTGCGCTTGAAACCCAGACCCTCGAGCGTGTCCAACAGGAGGTCAGGCTCGCGCAGGAGGCGCTGCAAGCGGCGCGGTCAAGACTGCGCGAAGCCGAGCGAGAAGAGCAGGAATTGGCATTTGAGCTGCGCGATGGCCAAGCGCGGGCGGCGCAGGCGCAAGAGCACATCACGCGTTCGCAAGTGGAACTGCAGCGGGCGCAAGAGGAGATCGCTAGCCAGGGTGCACGCCTGGAGAGCAGCAACGACGCCGAGTTGCGCGCGCGTTTGGAGGCTGCGCAGACCGCGCAAGACGCGGCGAACGCCACCCTGGCCAGCGCACGGCAAACGTTGGAGTCGATTGGGCAGTCGCTGCGCGAAGCCGATGCGCAACGGCTGTCGCGCGAGCGCGCCATTGAACCCATTCGCGAGCAAATTCAGCAAGCTCAGCTTGCTCAGCAAGCGGCCCGGCTCGCCCTCGAGCAAGTGTTAGCCCAAATAAGCGAGGAAAGCGTTTCGAGTGGGGTGGATTGGGATGAATCGGCCCTGCGCGCGCTCGCCCAGCCCTGGCCCAAAGTCACGGCATTGCAAGCCGAGGTCGCACGACTGGTGCGCGCCATCGCGGCGCTCGGGCCGGTCAATATGGCCGCCCTCGACGAACTTGCGCAGGCGCGCGAGCGCACGAGTTATCTGGAAGCGCAGTCGGCCGACCTCAGCGCCGCGATGCTGACGCTGGAAGACGCCATTCGAAGTATCGACCGAGAAACGCGCGAACTCTTACAAGAGACCTTTACTCGGGTAAACGGCGCATTTGGGCAATTGTTCCCGCAGCTTTTTGGCGGCGGTCAAGCGAGCTTAAACTTGCTCGGCGAGGAAATCCTCGATGCGGGTGTCCAGATCACCGCGCAGCCGCCGGGAAAACGCAATACATCGATTCAACTGCTCTCGGGTGGCGAGAAAGCATTGACGGCAACGGCACTGGTTTTTGCGTTATTTCAGCTCAATCCGGCGCCGTTTTGCTTGCTGGATGAAGTCGACGCGGCACTTGATGACGCGAATACCGAGCGCTACTGTCGCATGGTTCGGACGATGTCCGAACATACACAGTTCTTATTCATCACGCACAATCGGATCGCAATGGAGTTTGCCCAGCAGTTAATCGGCGTCACCATGCAGGAGCGTGGCGTATCTCGCATTGTTGCGGTCGATCTGGCGGCCGCGGAACGCTTGGCGGAAGCAGCATGAATTTATCTTCGCTCGAACTCAGCATCGTGATCCTGACCGTTTTTGCGGTGGTGGCCGTCCTGGTTTACAACGCCTGGAACGCTCGCCCACGTGGGTCCACTCCGGGTGGGCGGCAAGCGTCTGCGCCCGAGCGCGAGCGGGCGTTTCGGGATGAACCGGTGTTGTCCGAAATGGGCGAGTTGGATTCCCCACCGGAACCCACGCTCACGCCCGAGGTGCAAGCCGAGCCCAGTGAAGTGCCTTCCGGGCCGATGTTGGACCCTCGCGTCGAATGCGTTGTGACGCTGCGCTTGTTGCGTCCCACCCCAGGCGAGCGCTTGCTGGCGGCCGCGAAAACATTCCGTCGTGCGGGGACAAAGCCGGTGCATTGTGACGCCTCCACCGTGCGGGATGAGGGCTCGGCGCCTCACTCGTGGGAAATGCCTCGGGCGGATCGGATGTATCCGTTTGCCCGCGTTGGCGTTCTACTTGCGAACCGGAATGGGGCCTTAAATGGAGTTGATTTTTCTGAATTTTTAACCGGCTTGGAAGGATTCGCGCAGCAGTTCGAGGCGAGTTACGAAAAGCCCGACATGGCCGAGGCACTCGCTCGGGCGCGCGAGCTCGACGCATTTTGCGCCGCCCAGGACGCCCAGTTGATGGTCCATGTGGAGACGCCCGACGCGCTCGGGGTCGACGATCTCAGCGCGGTCGCGATCGCCGGGGGTTTACACGAACGTGGGCCGCAGCGTTGGGTCGCGCTGGCAAGCGACGGCGCCACGCTATTTTCGGTTTCGCTGGGCGATCGCCCGAACCGTATGTCGATGCTTTTGGATCTCCCGCGCGTGCCGGTTGCCGACGATCCTTGGGGAGCGATGATTGCCTTCGCGCGATTGGCTGCGGGGCGTACGCTGGGGCGTCTGGTCGACGATGGCGGCCAGGCACTTGGGGCTGGTCAACTGGAGGCGATTCAAGCTCAACTCGAGCAACGGGCAGCGACCCTGCGGGCTGCCGATATTGAACCGGGTTCGTTGATCGCCCAGCGCCTTTTTAATTGAGATGTTGGCCTTAGAGGCGCAGCGCCAAATCGCGGCCCTGCGCGAGTCGATTGCGCGACATGATCGCGCCTATTACCTGCTCGACGCACCGGAAATTTCCGATGCGAGCTACGACGGTTTGATGCTGCAGCTGCGTTCGCTGGAGCAACAATTCCCGCAGCTGATTACGGCAGACTCACCGACCCAGCGCGTCTCGGGTGGGGTGGCCGAGGGCTTTGAAACGATCGCCCACGAAGTACCGATGCTGTCGCTCGCGAATGCGTTTAGCGAAGCCGACGTTGCGGCGTTCGACCGTCGCGTGCGCGACTCGCTCACGGCCAGCCAGCAAGACTTACTGCCCGCTGAACTGACCTATAGCGCGGAGCTCAAGTTCGACGGTTTGGCGGTTTCGCTGCGATACGAGGAGGGTCAGTTTGTGCGCGCGGTGACGCGCGGCGATGGCAGCGCGGGGGAAGACGTCAGCGCGAACGTGCGAACCATGCGGGCGGTCCCACTGCGTTTGAATGCCATCGGCGAGTTACCCGAGTCGCTCGAGGTCCGTGGCGAGGTCCTCATGTTTCGCGAGGATTTTCAACGACTGAATGCGCGCCAGCGCGCGCAGGGTGAGCGCGAATTCGTCAATCCGCGCAACGCAGCGGCGGGTAGTCTGCGGCAATTGGACTGCGCGGTGACCGCCCAGCGCCCGCTGCGTTTTTTTGCGTACGGCATTGGCGCGGTCGACGCCAAGACGGAAGGCCGTTTGCCCGCGTCACAGTTTGCATTACTGGAATGGCTGGTGGCTCTAGGGCTTCCGGTGGGGGCAGTTCGGGCGAGGTTACAGGGCCCACGAGCACTCCTGTCGTTTTGGCAAGACGCGCTCGCCCGTCGACCCCAGCTGCCTTACGACATCGACGGTGTGGTCTACAAGCTAGACCATCGGCCGTGGCAGGAAGCGCTCGGCTGGGTCGCCCGTTCACCACGCTGGGCCATTGCGCACAAATTTCCGGCTGAGGAAGCGCTCTCGGAGGTGCTCGACATTGAAGTGCAGGTCGGGCGCACCGGCGCCTTGACACCCGTTGCCAAGCTTCGCCCAACCTTCGTCGGTGGGGTTACCGTGGCGAATGCCAGTCTGCACAACGAGGACGAGGTTCGTCGGAAGGACATCCAAATTGGCGATATCGTGGTGGTTCGCCGGGCCGGCGATGTAATCCCCGAGGTCGTCCGCGTCCTCGTCGAGCAACGCCCGCGAACGGCTCGCGCGTTCAGCATGCCGACGGCCTGTCCGGTGTGTGGTTCGGCGGTCGCACGCGAACCCGAGGGCGCCGTATTACGTTGCCTTGGCGGCTTGTTTTGCGGAGCGCAGCGCCGCCAGGCCCTGTGGCACTTTGCACAGCGCCGCGCGATGGGGATTGAGGGCCTCGGGGAGAAGATCATTGACCAATTGGTCGAGCGCGCTTGGGTACGCACGCCGGCTGACCTGTACCAGCTGAGTGCGACGCAGTTGGCGCCTTTGTTTCGAGCGAAGAACCCGGCCGAGGACTCCCGTGCCGCCCACAAGCTCGTTGCCGCGATTGCGGCGTCGCGCCGCGTGCGGCTCGAGCGCTTTGTATTTGCGCTCGGCATTCGTCACGTCGGTGAAGAGATTGCTCGCGTGTTGGCGTCTTATTTCGGCGATCTGGATCCGATGATGGAAGCCGACTGGTCGGCGCTGGCGGCCCGTAAGCAGGCCGTGCAAAAGGAAAACCAGCGTCGGCGGACTCGCGGCGAGGCGCTTGAGCCCGTGCCATTGGAAGGCGTCGGCAGCGAAATTCTTGCGTCGTTACAACTTTTTTTTGCTCAGGAGCACAACCGAGCGGTGATCCGAGCTTTGCGCGCGGCGGGGGTTCACTGGGAACGGTTGCCGGCAACCGCACCGGATGGGTTGGAGCTTTTGTCGACCACCGACGACGCGCCCCTGGCCGACGCAGGCACAATGCAGGCCCGCCCGTGGGAGGGCAAGACGGTGGTCATTACCGGGCGCTTGGAGAGTCTGACCCGCGAGGAAGCCAGCGAGCAGATTCGCAACGGGGGCGGAAAGGTCGCCAGCTCGGTCTCGGCGCGGACGGACTTCGTGCTGGCCGGCGCTGAGGCTGGCAGCAAGCTCGAGCGAGCGCTCGCGCTCGGGGTGACGGTGATCGATGAGGCCGAGTTTCTGCGGAGAATCGCGAATGGATACGATTAGGGTCCGAAAGGCTGTGTTTCCCGTGGCGGGTTTGGGCACCCGATTTTTGCCGGTGACCAAAGCGCAGCCGAAAGAGATGCTCCCCGTGGTCGACAAGCCGCTGATTCAGTACGCGGTCGAAGAGGCGGTCGCCGCCGGGATTACCGAAATGGTGTTCGTCACCGGGCGCAGTAAGCGCGCCATCGAGGATCATTTCGATGTGAATTACGAGCTCGAAGCCGAACTCGAGGCCAAAGGGAAGACCGACCTGCTCGAAATGGTGCGCGCCGTCCTGCCACCGCACGTGCGCTGCGTGTATCTGCGTCAAGGGCAGGCGCTTGGGCTCGGGCACGCCGTGCTGTGCGCCCAGCCGGTCGTCGGTAACGAACCTTTTGCTGTGATCCTGGCCGACGACTTGATGCGCCCGCTCGCGTCTGGCGTGGCCGTGATGAAGCAAATGACGGATTTGTTTGCACAACATCACGCGAGCCTGATCGCGGTGCAGGATGTGCCGCGGGCGGAAACCCGGTCCTACGGGATTGTTGGCGGCACGCCCTGGGGTGAGCGGACGGAGCGGATCCGCACGATTGTTGAAAAACCGGATCCGAGCGACGCCCCGTCGACGCTCGCCGTGGTCGGGCGCTACCTACTCACCCCGCGGATCTTTCAACACCTGGCGCGTCAGACTCCGGGCAAGGGCGGCGAGATTCAATTGACCGATGCCATCGCCAATCTGCTCGATGACGAGCCGGTGCTCGCTTACCGCTACGACGGCGTTCGCTACGATTGCGGCTCTAAGCTGGGCTATTTGCAGGCAACGGTCGATTTTGGGCGCAGCCATCCGGAAACAGGGCCCGAGTTTCGCGCCTGGCTCGGGCGCCTTGCAGCAGGGGTCTAGGCGATGTTCGCAGTCATTGGGGGCAGTGGCCTCACGCGCTTGAACGGCCTTGAGCTGCTCGCGCGCAAGGAGATCCAAACTCCTTACGGGTCGCCATCGGCACCCTTGTTGCAGGGGCGTTTGGGCGCGACCGAGATCGTGTTTCTTGCACGGCACGGGGAACAGCACCAATTCCCGCCGCATCGCATTAACTATCGTGCGAATCTCTGGGCTCTCGCGCAGCTTAAGGTTCAAGGGATCATTTCGATCGCGACAGTCGGCAGTTTGATTCCCGAGTGGCGTCCCGGTGCGCTGGTCTTGCCCGATCAACTGATCGATTACACCAGCAATCGGGACCATAGTTTTTTCGACGCAGAGGCCGTGCATGTGGACTTTACCGAGCCATTCGACGGCGGTCTGCGCGGACGGATCGCGGGCGCCCTGACTCGTCTCGAGCTGCCCTATCAGCAACACGCAACCTATGGCTGTACGCAGGGTCCGCGTTTGGAGAGCGCCGCAGAAATCCGTCGCTTGCGACGCGACGGCTGTGACCTGGTTGGGATGACGGCGATGCCCGAAGCTGGCTTGGCGCGGGAACTAACAATTCCCTATGCCACTTTGGCGGTTGTCGCGAATCATGCGGCCGGGATTGGCGAGAGCGCGGAACGCATCGCTCTCGAGGAGATCCCACCGATTCTTGAGGCCGCGATGGCGAAGGTTTTGCGCGTTTTGTCCCTGCTCGTTCAAGGTCCTGCGAGTGCGGCAAGCAATGCAGTCTGAAAGACGATCTGCCCATTCCCCGTTTCGAGCGTAGCGCCTTCGACTAAAAAACTGTCCTCCGCTCGTTCACCCAGCGTTGTGACGCGCGCGGTGTGCAGACTGATGCGATGTTGGGCAAATACGCGGGCGATTGCATACAACAAGCCCGTTCGGTCGTTGGCCCGAATCGAGAGCAGCCAGCGCTGTCCGCGGCCGTCGGGCACCAGCTCGATAGCCGGTTCGATGGGAAACCAGCGCGAGCGCCGCGAGGGGCGCCCGCGCACCGGTTCGCCCAGGGGCCGTTGGGTCCCGAGCCGCTCGGCTAGTTCCGTTTCGACCAGTTGGAGAACGTCCCGCGGATGATTCGCCCACTCGGGTTGAGTCACCAGAAACTGGTCGAGCGCCCAGCCGCCGCGGGTGGTGGTAATCCGTGCGTCGAGGACCGAAAGGCCACGCACGTCGAAATATTCGCAGATACGTGCGAAGAGCTCGTTTTGCTCGCGGGTCCAAATGAGCACTTGAAACCCTTCTCCGATCGGTGCGAGACGCGTGCGGACAATCGCTTGCTCGGCGTCCAACTTGCGCCAGAGTGCCCGCACGTGCCAGGCGATATCGCTTGGCTCATGGCGCAAAAAATACGCCGTATCGAGCTGTGTCCAGAGGGGTGCAGCTGCCGACTCATCCAGGGTTTGCTGGCGCAGCAGGCGCAGCGCCGAGACGCGATTGGACGCCATCGTTTGCGCCCGCCGATCTAGCGCCGCCTCGCCCTTAGCCGCTAACTCGCTGAGGCGCGCGCGCGCGCCGCGAAAGAGGTCCTCGAGCAATTTTGCCTTCCAGGCGTTCCAGACCTTAGGGCTGGTCCCGCGAATGTCGGCTACCGTGAGCAAATAGAGCGCGACTAAGCGCTCCTCAGTCCCGACTCGGTGGGCAAATGCTTCGACGACATCCGGGTCGTGAACGTCTTGCTTTTGGGCGACCGCCGACATCATTAAGTGTTGGTCGACCAACCACGCAATCAGCTCGGAATCGGCTGCGGAAATTTGATGGCGCCGACAAAAGCGCAAGGCATCAGACCGCCCAAGCTGTGAATGATCGCCACCGCGGCCCTTGGCGATGTCGTGATAAAGCGCGGCAATGGTCAGGCGCCACGGGCGTTCGAAAGCCGCTGCGAGCTCACTGCAGAATGGGTACTCGTGCGCGTGCTGATGCAGAAAAAAACGCCGCAGGTTGCGCACGACGGTGAGGATGTGTTGATCCACCGTGTAGACATGAAACAGGTCGTGCTGCATGCGCCCGACAATGCGTCGAAACTCGGGCAAGTAGCGTCCCAAGACCGACCACTGATTCATCAGGCGCAGGCCTCGCGTGATGCCACTGGGTAACTGCAAAAACGCTAGAAACAGGGCACGGTTATCGGGGTCGCGCCGAAACTGCGCGTCAACCCCTGAGCGCGCGCGCCAAAGAGCACGCAGCGTTTGCGACGTCATCCCGCTCAGGCTCGGTCGTTGTGCGAGGACATAAAAAGCGCGCAGGATGGCGCTCGGGTCGCGTTCAAAGAGCGCGACGTCGCGTACCCCAAGGCTTCCGCGGACGTCCTGGAATTCGTCATCAATCGGGACCGGTTCGCCGCCTGCGGGCGCGTTAGAGCTGCGTATTTCGAGGTCCGAGACAATCAGGGTCGTGACTTGGGTAACCCATTTGGCCGCTCGGTAGTAACGCTGCATCAGCGCTTCGCTGGCGAGTCGGCCGTTCTGCTCACGGGGTGCCGCCGGCGTTGGGCAATAGCCCAGCGCGATGGCCACGCCAGCCTGGAGGTCAAACCCCAGGCGGTCTTCGCGGCGGCGGGCGAGCCGATGCAGGCCGATTCGGATTCGGGCCAAGGTGGCTTCGGCGCGAGCGATCCCGCGGGCTTCGTCGGGCGAAATGAGCCCGGCGCGCCCCAAATCGATCCAGCGCCGACCAAAGCCGGCAGCGCGGGCGATCCACAAGACCAATTGCAGGTCGCGCAATCCCCCTGGACTTTCCTTGCAGTTTGGTTCCAGGCTGAAGGGGGTATTTTCAGCCCGCGCGTGACGCTGGCGCATCTCCGCCAGCTTGGCGTGCAAGAAGGCTCGCGGGTCGAGTTCAGCTAACAAACGCGTCTCGAGCTCCGCGGTTGCCTGTCGTTTGCCGGCGAGGTGGCGCGCCTCGAGCAAGGCGGTTTGCACGGTGATATCCGCATGGGCCTCGCGCAGGCATTCGTCGACGGTTCGAACGGAATGTCCAATTTCGAACCCCAAGTCCCAACAGGCGCCAACGAAGCGCTCGTAGGCCCCGTCAGGGTCGGCGTCCGACGTGCTCAAGGCCGATGGTCGCAATAGCAGCAGGTCGACATCCGAGTGGGGATACAGTTCGCCCCGCCCATAGCCACCCACCGCGATCAGGGCGCCGCCGTTGGGTAAGGGCGCGAACCGAAGCAACGCTCGTAGCGTGGCATCCGTGGTGCTGGCCAGCGCTCGTAGGAGACGGCGCGGGTTACGATGCGCGTCGAACTGTTCCAAGGCGGCTTCGCGCGCGCCGCGCCAGCGCTGTCGCAGCGCCGCTAAGGCGTTCGCGTCGACCGCCTTGAACGCGCTCGATGGCGGGACTTCAGGCACCAAGGAGGGTGCCCGCCACGCGCTCTGGCCGAGTTGGCGAACCAGCCGATACGGTCAGGACTTCCACTCCAGTGGCCGTCACCGCGACGGTGTGCTCCCACTGGGCGGACAAGCTATGGTCCTTCGTCACGATCGTCCAGCCGTCGGCGAGTTCGCGGATCTCGCGCCGGCCCGCGTTCAACATGGGTTCGATCGTGAAGGTCATCCCAGGTTGCAGCACTTCCCCCGTTCCCGGTTTGCCGTAGTGAAGGATCTGCGGTTCCTCGTGAAAGCGCTGGCCGATGCCATGCCCGCAAAATTCGCGCACGATCGAAAATCCGCGCGCTTCGGCGTGGCGCTGGATGGCGTGCCCAATATCGCCCAGACGGCGTCCGGGTTGGACTTCGGCAATGCCGAGCCAAAGGCACTCGTAGGCCGTTTCACACAAGCGTCGGGCAGCGACCGAAGGTTCTCCAAGGATGAACATGCGGCTGGTGTCACCGTGCCAGCCGTCCTTGATGACCGTGATGTCCAGGTTGACGATGTCGCCGGCCTTAAGCAGGCGATCGCCGGGGATGCCATGACAAACCTGATGGTTGACCGACGTGCAGATGGATTTCGGATAGGGTTGGTAGCCGGGCGGGCAGTAATTGAGCGGGGCCGGGATCGTGCCTTGGACGTTCACCATGTAGTCGTGGCAAAGCCGGTCCAATTCCCCGGTGGTGATCCCGGCTTGGACATAAGGCGTGATGTAATCGAGCACCTCGGACGCCAAGCGCCCCGCGACTCGCATCGCTTCGAGTTGGTTTGAATCTTTGATCGAGATCGGCATGGGCGGGAAGGCTGGAGTAGGGTGGCGCGGGGCAGCTGAAAAACGCTAGAATAATAGGCTTCGCGTTTCGATGCGGAGCGTGGGTTTGAAAAAGCCCACAGCAAACCCGAGGGCGTTAGCGTTTGCGTGGTGGTCCAGAGCGGCCGCGCGGCGCGCACAAACTCGGAGCGCGCGCACCGGGAGTTCAGGGTGTTCTGATGTCTGACCCAAAGTTTGCGGACCTGGCGGCGAAGCCGGGTAGCAGGCGAGGGCGGTGGCAGAACGACATCGGTGCGTGAGTCCCAACCCAGACACAGAGGTATTTAACATGCAAACGACCATGCGCGAAATGCTGGAAGCCGGCGTCCACTTTGGACATCAAACCCGCTTCTGGAACCCCAAGATGGCCCCCTACATTTTTGGCCATCGCAACCGGATTCACATCATCAACCTGGAAAAAACGGTGGTGATGTTCGACGAGGCGTTGAAGTACGTCCGCCGACTCTCGGCAAACCGCGGTACCGTTCTTTTTGTCGGCACCAAGCGGCAGGCGCGCGAAATTATTGCCGAAGAGGCCCGCCGTTGCGGTATGCCTTACGTGGACGCGCGTTGGCTGGGCGGCATGCTGAGCAACTTCAAGACCGTCAAAACCTCGATCAAGCGTCTGAAAGACATGGACGCGATGGTCGCCGATGGCGGTTTCGAGCGCCTTTCGAAGAAAGAAGCGCTGCTCACGCAACGCGAACACGAGAAACTCTCGAAGAGTATCGGCGGTATCAAAGACATGGCGGGGCTGCCCGATGCGATTTTCGTGATCGACGTCGGTTACCACAAGATTGCGGTTACCGAGTCCCGAAAGCTTGGCATCCCGCTCATTGGCGTTGTGGATACCAATCACTCGCCGGAAGAGATCGACTACATCATTCCCGGCAACGACGATTCTGGCAAAGCGATTCGCCTGTATGCCTCCGGGGTGGCCGACGCCATTCTCGCGGGCCGTTCGCAAGCGCTTCACGACATCGTTAAGACGGCCGGTGAAGACGAGTTCGTCGAGCTCGAGGCTGAACTCGAGGCCCACGAACCGTCGGCTGCTGGCTGAACCACCCACTTCTAGTCCCTCCTCGGAAACAACAAGATGGCTGAAATCACTGCTGCCCTCGTCAAGGCACTCCGCGAGAAAACCGACGCCCCGATGATGGAGTGCAAGAAAGCACTTACGGAAGCTCATGGCGACCTTGACCGCGCTGAGGAGCTGTTGCGGGTCAAACTCGGCAACAAGGCAAACAAGGCCTCAACCCGTGTTACCGCCGAGGGGGTTGTCGCGATCCACATCGGCGCCGACGGGAAATCGGGCGCCATTGTTGAACTCAACTCTGAAACCGACTTCGTCGCGAAAAACGATGATTTTCTGGCGCTGGCGCGTAGCGTTGCCGAGCTCGTGACCACCCACCATCCGGCGGACGTTGCAGCGCTGGCCGCTTTACCCCTGGGCGAGGGAACCGTCGACAGCACGCGGACCGCTTTGATTGGAAAAATCGGCGAGAACATGACGATCCGCCGCTTTGAACGCTTTGCTGCGCATGGACACCTGGCGAGCTACATCCACGGTGGCGCCCGCGTGGGGGTGTTGATTGACGTTGAAGGCGGCGACGAGGTGCTGGCCCGTGATCTTGCGATGCATATCGCTGCCAGCAAGCCTCGCGCAATCGATGCGTCTGGGGTCGACGCCGAGTTCATCGAGAAGGAGCGCTCCATTGCGGAACAAAAAGCCGCGGAGTCAGGCAAGCCCGCGGACATCGTCGCCAAGATGGTCGAGGGTGCGGTCAACAAGGTGCTCAAGGAAGTCACTTTGCTGAACCAGGTCTTCGTCAAAGCGGAGGACGGCAAGCAGACCGTCGAGCAGCTGCTCGCGAGCCGTAAGGCAAAAGTGCATGCATTCCGCTTGTACGTGGTGGGCGAGGGGATTGAGAAGAAAGTGACAGACTTTGCTGCCGAGGTCGCGGCGCAAGCCGCAGCCGCAGCGGCGCAGGCCTCTCACTGATCGCTCGCTTGAACGCCCCGACTGCGATGGAGGCCGCCCCGCTGCGTTACCGGCGCATCCTGCTCAAGTTGTCGGGCGAGGCGCTCATGGGCGAGCAGCCCTACGGCATCGACCGCAGCACGATTGCGCGCATGGTGACGGACATTGCCGAGGTGTGCGCGCTCGGACTCGAACTGGCGATCGTAATCGGCGGTGGCAACATTTTTCGCGGTGTTGCCGGCGGTGCCGCCGGCATGGATCGGGCGACCGCTGATTACATGGGGATGCTCGCCACGGTGATGAATGCGCTCGCGTTGCAGGACGCGTTGCGCCTTGCCGGCGTGGAGGCACGGGTGCAATCTGCACTCAAGATTGAGCAGGTTGTCGAGCCTTACATTCGCCCGAAGGCTTTGCGCTATCTTGAGGAAGGCAAGGTCGTCATTTTCGCGGCCGGAACGGGCAACCCTTTTTTCACCACGGATACCGCCGCGGCCCTGAGGGCGGCGGAGGTCGGCGCCGAAATCGTCCTGAAAGCCACCAAGGTCGACGGGGTCTACGATGCCGATCCGCTCACCCACCCCGGCGCTCAACGTTTTGAGCGCATCCATTTCGACGAGGCGATCGCGTTGCGGTTGTCCGTGATGGATGCCACAGCGTTTGCCCTCTGTCGCGACCAAAAATTGCCCATCATCGTCTTTTCAATTCTTCGTGAAGGAGCGCTGAAGCGCGTTGTTCAGGGCGCTCACGAGGGCACGCTGGTGCACGTTTGATTTTTCCGTGCTGGTGGGCGGGCGCCTATCACTTCTGATTTCTTGTATTCTTTTTCTGTAGTACGGAGCGAGTATCCATGTCGGCAACCGACGTTTATCAGGCCACCGAACAAAAGATGCAGAAGTCGATCGAGGCGCTGCGCGTTGCCTTGTCGCGCATTCGGACTGGGCGTGCACATACGGGCTTGCTCGATCATATTCAGGTCGACTACTACGGTTCCCTGGTGCCAATTGGGCAGGTTGCGAATGTGACATTGCTCGACGCGCGCACGCTCGGTGTCTCGGCCTGGGAAAAAAAGATGAGCAGCGTGATCGAAAAAGCGATCCGGGAGAGCGACCTCGGGCTCAATCCGGTCTCGATGGGGGACACGCTGCGTGTGCCCCTGCCCGCGCTCTCCGAGGAGCGGCGACGAGAGTTGGCCAAAGTCGTCAAGAACGAGGGAGAGCAGGCCAAAGTGGCCGTCCGCAATCTGCGACGGGACGCCAACGAACAATTCAAGAAATTGCTGAAAGACAAGGCTTTATCCGAGGACGAAGAGCGGCGGTCGCAAGATGAGATTCAAAAACTGACGGACCGTAACGTCGCCGAGATTGACCGGATCCTTGCCGAGAAAGAGAAAGAACTGCTGACGGTCTGAGACCCTTACCGAGGCGCTAAGTGCTCCATGTTTGACCCAAGCTTGAGCGGAACTGCGATTGCGGGCACGCCACGGCACGTCGCCATCATCATGGACGGCAACGGTCGTTGGGCGTCCCGGCGCATGTTGCCCCGGGTTGCAGGGCACGTGCGCGGGGTTGACGCAGTGCGTTCGACCGTCGCCGCTTGTCTGGAGCGTGGCGTCCGCTATTTGAGTTTGTTCGCCTTCAGTTCGGAGAACTGGCGCCGTCCCCCGGAAGAAGTGGGGGTCTTGATGCACCTTTTCTTGAGCGTGCTCGAGCGCGAGATCGACAAACTCGACCGCAACCGCGTGCGCGTGCGCGTGGTTGGAGATCTCAGTGCGTTCGAGCCCAAGTTGCAGACTCAGATCGCGCAGGCCCAGCAACGAACCGCGCAGCATCAACGCTTGACCCTGACCATCTGTGCGAACTACGGTGGTCGCTGGGATATCGCACAGGCGACGCGTCGTCTGCTCGATGAAAACCCGAACTTGGCCCGACCTGGGGCGGCGATCGATCCGGCTGCGATTGAACCTTTTCTGGCGCTGGCCTTTGCACCGGAACCCGATTTGTTTATCCGCACGGGCGGCGAGCAGCGAATCAGTAATTTTCTGCTCTGGCAGCTGGCCTACACCGAGCTTTACTTTACCGACACCTTCTGGCCGGACTTCGATGGGGATGCGCTCGACCGCGCGATCGCCTCTTACCGCTCGCGCGAGCGTCGCTTTGGTCGGACGAGCGAGCAGGTTCGCCATGCATTGGAACAAACCCGCCCGGTTGAGGCCTCGCCAGTGCAGCATGGCGCGCCGGAGTCGCTCGCTATTCGCCGCGCCGACTTAAGCGTCTGACCGGGCCGCTCGCTTTAGTCGGATGCTGCTGCCGCGTTTATTGACCGCGGTTGCGCTGCTGGGGGCGCTTCTGCCGACCTTGATTTGGGCTCCGGTCTGGCTGTGGGGCTTGCTAACCCTTCTGTTTTTTGTGGCTGCCGCTGCCGAGTGGCTGCGCCTCGACGGTCTCTCGGCCTGGTGGAGCGCGGGTTTAGCGGGATTTGGCTTGCTCTGTTTAGCCAGCCCTGAATCGCTCATCGAGTCGGTTCGGCAACCGATGGCGATCGCGATGTGCACAGCCGCGGCGCTTTATTGGTTGTTTCTGGTACCAATCCGGCTTGCCGCTGGGGTGGGCACGCCAGGGCTTCAAGGGGCTGCAGAGCAGACGCCTGCGCGTCGCACGGCTTTCGAGGGCTTGGCGATTTTGAGTAGCGTCTGGCTTGCTGCGCTCGAACTGCGGCTGCTCGGGGTCGCCGTGATATTGTCCGTGGCCAGCGTTGTTTGGATCGCCGATGTCGCCGGATATTTTGGCGGAAGAGCGTTGGGTCGTCATAAATTGGCGCCTCAAATCAGCCCTGGAAAAACCAGGGAAGGCGTCGCTTGTGCGGTCGGGTGTGTCTTGCTCGTCGGCTGGGTCGCGTCGCGCTCCGACCGCTTTGGGCAGACCTTGCCCTTTATCCTCAGAGAGCGTTTGGGGCTTGTTGGACTGATGGGTATGTTGTCGGCTTTGACTGCGCTCTCTGTCGTGGGGGATCTGTATGAGTCTTTGCTCAAACGCTGGGCGGGTGTCAAGGACAGCGGCAGCACCTTACCCGGTCATGGCGGCGTGCTCGACCGGATCGACGCGCTCTTGCCGGTGATCCCGGTGGCTTACCTTGTGATTGTTCTTCTGAGACGCGTCGCTTGAAACCGAGCAAGCCGCGTCCCGTGCTGGTGTTGGGGTCGACGGGTTCGATCGGGCGCAGCACGCTTGCGGTTATCGCTGCGCAACCCGAGCGTTTCGAGGCCTGGGGCTTGGTTGCGCACCGCGACGTTGATCAGATGCTGTCGCAGGTACAGGATTCAAAGCCGCGTTACGCCGTGATGGTGGACCCAGACGCCGCGCTGGAGCTCAGCCGCCGTCTGCCGGCGGGGCTGCGGACCGAAGTATTGAGTGGCGCGGCCGCTGCTCGCGAGCTCGCGCATGCCCAAGCGGCAGAGGTCGTTGTGGCGGCGATTGTCGGGGCCGCGGGTCTGCCCTTCGCATTGGCGGCCGCACAGTCGGGTAAAACGATCCTGCTTGCCAATAAGGAAGCGTTGGTGATGGCGGGGACACTCTTCATGGAAGCCGTGCGCCTCGGGGGCGCGACGCTGCTCCCGCTCGACTCGGAGCACAACGCGATTTTTCAATGTTTACCGACGGGGGCCGATGCCTGGCCGCATACCAGAGGGGTACGTCGCGTGATCCTGACGGCCTCGGGTGGCCCGCTGCGCAACGCGACCCGCTCGCAAATCGAGCAGGCGACACCCGAGCAAGCCTGTGCGCACCCAAACTGGTCGATGGGGCGCAAGATCTCGGTCGATTCGGCGACCATGATGAACAAGGGGCTTGAACTGATCGAGGCTTCTTGGTTATTCGACCTCCGCCCTGAGCAACTTGAAGTAGTGGTCCATCCGCAGAGCATCGTGCATTCGCTCGTCGAATACCTCGACGGCTCGACGCTGGCGCAACTGGGAAACCCCGATATGCGAACGCCGATCGCCCACGCGCTCGCCTGGCCCGAGCGCTGTACCAGTGGGGTCGCTGCACTTGACCTTGCCCGCATTGGGCGCTTGGATTTTGAGCCCCCCGATCCGGAACGATTTCCCTGTTTGCGCCTCGCGCAAGAGGCGATGGCGGCCGGGGGGGCCGCCCCGTGTGTTCTGAACGGCGCGAACGAAATCAGCGTGGCGTCTTTTCTCGAAGGGCAGATTGGCTTCACACAGATTGCGGAAATCAACGAAGCGGTAATGAACCGTCTTGGCGCTGCGCCGGTTCCCAACAGTCTCGCCGACGTGGCCGCCCTCGATCTCGAAGCGCGCGAACTTGCAACCGCTCGGGCCCGGTCCCAGCGTAGCCGCCAAGGCTGAGGGGCGCTCCGGATGGGTTCGGGTCTGATCACGGTTGCGGCGTTTCTGCTGGCCCTCACTTTGCTCGTGTTCGTCCACGAGATGGGGCATTTTCTGGCTGCGAGAGCCGCCGGTATCCAGATTTTGCGTTTCTCGATTGGCTTCGGGCCGACGGTTTTTTCGCGACGCTTCGGCCGTGACGGCACCGAGTGGGCGCTCTGCGCGATTCCACTGGGCGGTTACGTGAAGATGCTCGGGCAGCAAACCGGGCAGGCGCTTGTCCTCACGGAAGCGCAGCGCGCGCGTTCCTTTGATCAGGCTTCACTACGTGCGCGCGTTGGCGTGATCGCGGCGGGCCCACTCGCGAACCTGGCGCTCGCCACCTTGCTCTACGCCGCATTGTCGTGGAACGGCGTGCCTGAGATCGTGGCACAACTGGCCGCGCCACCCGCCAATAGCGTGGCGGCGCGTAGTGGCTTGCTTGAAGGTGATCGCGTTTTGACCGTCAACCAGCAGTCGGCAGAGTCTTGGAACGCGTTGCGCCTTCAGTTGTTCGACGCAGCCTTGTCACGAGAACCCATCTTTCTCGAAATCCTGCGCCAGGAACAGGCTGCAGCGGTTGTGCTCGATGCGCGTGAAGTGTCGCAACAGGCGCTTGAACAAGACCCGCTCGAAGCGTTGGGATTTCAACTCGCGGGCGTGCAAATCGAGATCACCGGCGTTCTCAGTGGCAGTGCGGCGGAACGCGCGGGCCTGCAGAGTGGCGACATTGTTCGGCGCGTCGACGGCGATGCGGTCGCCAAAGCGGCGACGTTGATCGAGCACGTCCGTGCACGCCCTGGTTATCCCAGCCAACTTGAGATTGAGCGCCAGGGGGCGCTGCTTGAGATGTCGATCGTTCCGGATTCGGTGACCGATCCCGGGTCTGGGGCGATCGTGGGTCGGATCGGGGCATCGCTCGCGACCCGCGCGCAAACCGTTTTGCTTCATCAAGGTTTCTTCGAGGGCTTGCTGACGGGGGCGCAACGCACCGCGGCCATGACCGATTTTTCTCTGCGGATGTTTGGTCACATGCTGCTGGGACAGTTATCGTGGAGCCAACTCTCTGGCCCGATTACGATTGCCGACCAGGCGGGACGGACGGCCCAAATGGGTTTCAACGCTTATATTGCGTTCTTGGCGTTAATTAGCGTTAGCCTGGGTACTTTGAATTTACTGCCGTTGCCGATGTTGGATGGCGGCCATTTGGTATATTGCGCGATTGAGGCGATCCGCGGGAAGCCGCTCTCGAATCGAACGCTGGAAGTCGCGCAGCGAGCCGGCCTCGCCCTCATCGTGGCGCTGTCGGTTGTGGCGTTGTTCAATGATCTGGTTCGATTAGTAGGGCCTTAGACGGGTCGGTGTCTGGTTATCATAGGTTTCAGTCTTGTTTTTTTGTCGATTGTCGCGGTTTCTACGAACAAGATCTCGAATCCGGGCGGCATTTTTGGGATTGGTGTTTGCCCTCTTGGGGGTGAGCGCTTATGCGTTTGAGCCGTTCACGGTGCGCGACATTCGCGTCGAAGGCATACAGCGCACCGAGCCAGGCACTGTTTTTGGATACCTGCCGATCAAGGTTGGCGACACCCTGACGGATGAACGCGCCGCTGTGGCGGTCAAAGCGCTCTTTAACGCGGGTCTTTTCAGCGACGTCCGACTTGAAGTCGACAACGGGATTTTGATCGTCACCGTCGAAGAACGTCCCACGATCGGGTCGGTGAATATATCCGGCACCAAAGAGTTCGAGCAGGAGTCGCTGAAGAAGACCTTGCGCGAAGCGGGTCTTGGGGAGTCTCGCATTTTCGATCGAGCGCTGCTCGATCGTGCGGAGCAGGAGCTCAAGCGGCAATACCTCAACCGGGGTTTCTATGGCGTTCGAGTGACCTCAACCGCAGCGCCGCTCGAGCGGAATCGCGTTGCCGTAACGCTCACCGTTGACGAGGGTCAAACCGCCCGGATCACGGAAATTCGGATTGTGGGCAATCAAGCCTTCTCGACCAAGGATCTTCGAAACGAGTTGAAGCTTACCGAGCCGGGCTGGTTTACCTGGTACACGAAGAACGACCAGTATTCGCGCGAGAAACTGACGGCAGATCTTGAAGCCTTGCGCTCGTTCTACCTCGATCGCGGCTATCTCGAGTTTTCCATCGATAGCACCCAGGTGTCGATCGACCCGGAACGACGCGGCGTCTACATCACCATTGCCGTGCGCGAGGGGCAAGCGTATCGGGTCAAGGGTTTCCGTTTTTCTGGCGACACGATGGGGCGCGAAGACGAATTGCGCCGTTTGATTCGTCTCAAGCCCGGTGATAACTATGTCGGTAGTCGTTTAACGGAATCGACCAAGGCAATGACGGAGTTGTTCGGTCAACTCGGCTATGCCTTTGCCTCGGTGAATCCACTCCCTCAATTGGATCGCGAGCGGCGCGAGGTCGAGTTTGAAATTTTGGTCGACAGCGGGCGGCGCGCCTACGTGCGGCGTATTGATATTTCGGGTAACGCCCGGACCCGGGACGAGGTCATTCGCCGCGAACTGCGCCAGTTTGAATCCAGTTGGTATGACGCCGACAGCCTGCGCCGTTCGCGTGAACGCGTCGACCGACTCGGCTACTTTGACACGGTTGAGATCGATACCCGCCCGGTTCCGGAATCACCCGATCAAGTTGACCTAGAGGTGAAGGTCAAGGAAAGACCAACCGGGAACCTCATGCTCGGGGCGGGCTTCTCGAGCACGGACAAATTAATCCTCTCGGGTTCGATCAACCAGCAGAATTTTTTAGGTACGGGCAAAGCGCTCTCGGTCGATGTCAACACGAGTCGATTGTCTCGAGCGCTGGGCGTTAGTTACATCGACCCCTACATTACGCCGGATGGGATCAGTCGGGCGATTAATGTCTCGACTCGATTATTCAACGCACAAGCACTTGCCCTCGGCGACTATCGTCTGCGCACCTCAGCCGCGGGCATGCGGTTCGGTATCCCGTACACCGATGTCGATCGTCTGATTGTCGGCGCTGCGGTCGAACAGAACGAATACCTGTTGGGCGCGGCACCCCCGCTACGACTACTCGATACGGTTAATTCCGTGGGTGACCGGCCTACGGCGCTGCTGGGCAGTTTGGGCTGGGTACGGGATACCCGCGACAGTGGTCTCGCGCCGACGCGCGGGCAGTTGCGCAGCGCGTCCGTGGAAGTCACCGTCCCCGTCACTGAACTGCGGTTTTGGCGCGCTACGTACCAACATCAAGTTTTTTTCCCGATCAGTAGGGACTACACCCTCGCCCTGAACTCCGACGTTGGTGTAGGGCAGGCCTTTGGCGGCGCAATTTATCCTCAATTCAAGAATTTTTACGCAGGCGGTATTGGCTCAGTGCGCGGTTTCACCGCCTCCAGCCTGGGGCGGCGTTATTCGGATGGCGTCCCAAGCGGTGGCCAGGTCCGAATGGTTGCGAATGCCGAATTCTTGTTTCCCCTGCCTGGATCCGGTGCCGATCGCACCCTGCGAACCTTCTTGTATACCGACGTTGGCAACGTGTATGACACCGTGCAAACCGTTGACCTCTCGCTTTTGCGGGTCTCCATGGGTGCGGGTCTTTCTTGGACCTCGCCAGTCGGACCGATCAAATTTAGTATTGGCGCCCCGATCAAGCGCGAACCAACCGATCGCATTCAACGATTTCAATTTCAGATCGGAACCGGTTTTTAATGTTCGCGTTGTGCGAGAATTACCCGAGTTAATTGAAACTCTTCGTGTCTGTTAGAGCTGCCTCATGATCGTTGAAACACCCCGCGCCTCTCTCTCGCGCCGTCCCTACGCGCGCAGCGCGTCCTTGGTTGCAGGACGCATCCGATCCGCTTGTTTGGGGGGGGCGCTGTTGGTGGTGGCGTCGCTAGCCTCCGCAGCGGGGGAGACACCGGAAGTTCGCATCGGCATCGTCAATACGGAGCGTATCCTGCGCGACTCGGCGCCGGCGAAGGCGGCGGAGGCGAAGCTCAAACAAGAATTCGTTAAGCGAGACGAAGAGCTACAAAAGCTGGCCGTCCGCCTGAAGGATGTGACCGAGAAGCTCGAACGCGATGCGGCGATTTTGGCGGAATCGGAGCGCACCAAACGTCAGCGTGAGGCGGCTGATCTCGATCGCGAGTTGCAACGCCGGCAGCGTGAGTTTCGGGAAGACGTTAACCAACGTAAGAACGAAGAGTTGGCTCAGGTGGTTGAGCGGTCGCGGAAAGTCATACGACAGGTTGCCGAGCAGGAAAAATACGATCTCGTCGTCGAAGACGCGATTTACTTTAATGCTCGTATTGATATTACGGACAAGGTTCTGCGCGCTCTGAACAGCGCCAAGTAATTGGTGCCGAACGCGGCGCGCTCAGATTCAGCCAGCTGGCGGCTCGCCGACCTGGTTGACCGTCTTGGCGGGGTCGTTAATCCGCCTGATGCGGGTTCCCATTGGGTTCGGCGCGTGAGTTCGATTGAATCCGCCACCCGCGACAGCTTGTGTTTTTTAGCGTCGCCGAAGTTTCGCGCGTCACTTGCACGTTCGGGCGCTGGATTTGTCGTGTTGCGAACCGAGGATTGCGATGCGGTGCCGGCCGGCATGGTGACCGTTACGGTTGCTAATCCTTATCTCTGGTTTGCACGTGCGGCGGCATTGTTTTCCCCGCCGCCGCCGCTGACTCCCGGCGTTCATCCGCACGCGAGCGTCGATCCGACCGCAAGCCTTGGGCCTGGCTGTCAGGTTGACGCCGGCGCCGTTATCGCGGCGGGTGCGCAGGTCGGCTCCAACACTCGGGTGGGTGCGGGCGTTTATCTGGGCCAAAGCGTCGAGGTTGGTTCGCAGGTTTGCCTCCATCCGCGGGTCACAATTTACGGCGGATGCAAGCTGGGCGATCGCGTCATCGTGCACTCCGGTGCGGTGATCGGCGCCGACGGTTTTGGCTTTGCGCGCGATGGCACGCAGTGGGTGAAGATCCCGCAAACAGGGCGGGTCCTGATTGGTGATGATTGTGAAATCGGTGCCAACACCACGATTGATCGTGGGGCACTCGACGACACCATTATTGAGCGCGGCTGCAAGCTCGACAACCAGATCCAGATCGCCCACAACGTCCGCCTGGGCGAGGGCTGCGCGCTCGCCGCCTGCGTTGGCATCGCCGGGAGCGCCGTTCTGGGTGCACATTGTCAAGTTGGCGGTGGCGCGGGGATTCTCGGTCATCTGGAAATTGCCGCCGGTACCGTGATTTCGGCAATGTCCTTGGTAACCCGCTCGATCCCCGATTCCGGCTTCTATACCGGCGTCTTCCCGCTGATGGCGAATCGTGACTGGGAGCATGCCGCGGCCAGGCTACGTCGTGACGCCCGATTGCGACGCCGGCCAACGGCCGCCACCACCGCCATCACCACCGCCAACACCGCCAACACCGCCACCACCATCCTCAAGCCCGATCCGAGCGCTCATGCATCCGACTGAAACCCCACCTGTGGATTTGTTGCAAACGGCGGTGACGCCGGGGGCCGCTGAAGGCTCTTTGCCGAGCAACTCGAGCATGGACATTCGGGCCATTCTCGAGCATCTTCCACATCGTTACCCGTTCTTGCTAGTCGATCGGGTGCTCGAATTGGAGCCCGGCGCCCGTATCCTCGCGCTTAAAAACGTGTCGATCAACGAGCCCCATTTCACCGGTCATTTTCCGCATGTTCCGGTCATGCCGGGGGTCCTCATCATCGAGGCGCTTGCGCAGGCTGCCGGCATCCTCTCTTTTCGAACGATGGACCGGGTGAGCGACGCATCGTCGGTGTATTACTTTGTCGGTATTGACGGAGCGCGCTTCAAACGACCGGTTGGACCCGGCGATCAGTTGCACTTGGCGGTAACGATCGAGCGGCGAACGCGCGGCATCTGGAAGTATCGCGGCGTCGCCACCGTTGCTGGGCAGGTCGCCTGCGAAGCCGAGTTGATGTGTACGTTGCGCCAAATCGATGGTTAAAGTTCATCCGACCGCCCTTGTCGAGTCCGGTGCCGAACTGGATCCCGGCGTCGAAATAGGAGCTCATGCCTACATCGGTCCGCAGGTGTGTATCGGCGCGGACACGATCATTGGAGCGCGCGCGCTCGTGACCGGTCATACCCGACTGGGCCGCGAAAATCACGTGCATACGAATGCGGTGATTGGTACTGATCCGCAGGATAAAAAATATCGCGGTGAGCCAACCGAGTTGGTCATCGGGGATCGCAATACGATTCGTGAATTTGTTACGATCAACGTTGGTACAGTCCAAGATCAGGGTTGTACCCGCATCGGTCACGACAACTGGATCATGGCCTATGTGCACATCGCCCACGACTGCGTGCTCGGGAACCAGATTACCTTGGCCAACTGTACCCAGCTCGGTGGCCACGTCGTGCTCGGCGACTGGGTGACCTTGGGCGGTTTTACTGGTGTTCACCAATTTTGCCGCGTTGGCGCGCACGTGATGACGGCAGTTGGGACGACGGTGTTGCAAGACATACCGCCGTTTATCATGGCTTCGGGGCAAGGCGCCGAACCGCACGGTCTTAACGTCGAGGGCTTGCGACGCCGGGGTTTTTCCGCTGAACGCATTGCCCAACTCAAACGCGTGTATCGAGTCCTCTATCGTCAGGGTCTGGGGTTCGAAGCGGCGCGAGAACAGATCGAGCAATGGTGGCAGAGCGAGCGACATGCGGAGCCCGCCGCGGCGGGTGACTCTGCCTCGCTTGCAGGTGACCCAGCCTCGC